>Ga0310695_10000144_pt1 | contig 190114 bp, 144 predicted proteins | sample RumenRJG_04DNA_FD_203882 | JGI IMG/M metagenome (GOLD analysis project Ga0310695, IMG submission 203882) | Bovine rumen microbial communities from Lethbridge, Alberta, Canada - RJG_04 (v2) (version 2) | ecosystem: Host-associated > Mammals > Digestive system > Stomach > Rumen | place: Canada... | reverse complement strand
ACCGAGGTGGTGTATGCCTGCGGATTCGGCAATGCCGCCTCGTTCTCCACCATCTTCAAGCGCTTCTACGGCATGTCACCCCGCGACTATATGCAGGAGCACCTCGAACAGGAATAAATGGAAAAAGAGAGCCGCTTGGCTCTCTTTTTTCATTTATTCTCTATCTTACCAGCCTTCTCGGCCTTGCCTTGGTCTTCTATTTCTTTTTTGAGAAATAGTCATTATACATCTTGATGCTGAAGACGATGACGCTGCAAATGGTGGTGATGAGATTGGTAAAGAAAAGCGCCCAGAGCGTGTCGGGCTGATGCAAGATGCCCTGCAACATGAAACATGCGCTTCCTATTCCCATCATGAGGAATGTGGGCAATGCTATACCATCCGTGTTACGCGTGCGGATGGTCTGAATGGCTTGGGGCAAATAACCCAGTATCATCGTGATGCTGGCGGTCCATCCCAATATTTCGAATAATAAACCTTGTTCCATAACTCAATTATCAAATTAAGGTTATTCTTTCTTTTCCTTGATGATATTCACACAGAGCGCGCCAATGATGAACAGCACACCAGCCACTATCATCATCGAACTTTGCTTTGAACCTATGCAGTGAAGGATTGAGCCACCGAGCAACGCAGCCACAATCTGCGGCAAGCATATCGTGCCGTTGAAGAGACCCAGATATGCTCCCATGTGCCCATAGCCCTTCAGGGCATTGGTGACGAAGGTGAACGGCATGGCGAGCATGGCAGCCCACGCACAACCGATGAGCAAGAACGGCACAATCATCAGGTACTTGTCGTGCACGAAGGGGATGAGGATGAATCCGATGCCACCAATGACCAGGCTGAGCGCGTATGCCATCTTGGTGTTGCTGAAACGCGGCAGGAGGGCCGCCCAACAGACGCTGCCCAATGCCTGTATGGCATAGAGCACGCCGGTCCAGTTGCCAGCCTCCTGGTAATCACCGGAAGCAGGGTCGGTGGTTCCCCATACTACTTCAGATACGGCATCCACGACGTAGGTCCACATATAGAGCATGGCAGCCCAGCAGAAGAACTGCACCAGTCCCACCTTCCAGAAGGTGGAAGGAGCGTTTTTCAGCAACACGAACCAGTTGGCGCTGTCTTTCTTTCCCTCCTCCACGGCATGATACATCGCATACTCCTCGGGCGGCATCTCACGCACCTTCGCCGTGGTGTACAGCACGCAGAGGATGAGGATGAGCGCGCCGATGTAGAACGACCAGATGACCGTGTCGGGCACCACGCCTTCGGGAGCGACGTTTGACAATCCTACCGCTGCAAAGATGAAGGGGAAGAGGAAGCCCACCACACTGCCCGCATTGCAGAGGAACGACTGTATGCTGTAGGCCTTCGCCTTCTGCTTCTCATTCACGAAGTCGCCCACCATCATCTTGAAGGGCTGCATCGCCATGTTGATGGAGGTGTCGAGCAACATCAGGGCGAAGAGTCCGAAGATGAGGGCTGCCTTCACCGACATACCGAACGACCCGGCGTTGGGCAACAGGCACATCACCGCCACTGCCAAAGCAGCACCCACGAAGAGATAGGGGATGCGACGCCCGAAACGGCACCACGTCTTGTCGGAAAGCGACCCCACGATGGGCTGCACGAGAATGCCCATGAGCGGGGGGAGTATCCAGAAGAAACTGAGCGAATGGGGGTCGGCACCAAGCGTACGGAAGATACGGCTGATGTTCGCGCTCTGCAGCGCGTAGGCTATCTGTACGCCGAAGAAGCCGAAACTGAGGTTCCAGAGTTTCCAAAAACTCAAATCAGGTCTTGTTTTCATAATAATATAATAGGTTTAGTTTCTTATTTCGTCAAGTTGTCGCCAGGCAGCACCCTTGTGGTGCCCCTGACGATGAGGCGGGTGCGCACCACGCGTTTCTCCACCTTGCCCAAGGGAATATCGCCCTCGCTCTGCGCGATGAGGATGGCGGCAGCCTCTCTGCCCATCTTGTTGCCACGCTGCTCCACGGTGGTGAGCATCGGGTCGCAGGCGATGGCACGCTCACCATTGGTGAAACCGCAGATCGACACATCCTCGGGCACCCGCAGCCCCATACGCTTGGCGGTATAGAGAATGCCGATGGCCGTATCGTCGTTCACGGCGAAGAAAGCATCGGGCCTGTCAGCCATTTTCAACAGTTCCGGCGCCACCACCTCGGCATCAGCGCGGTTGTCGCAGAAACGGATATAGCGGTCGTCTACCGTCAGTCCATGGCGCGTCAATGCGTCATGGTAACCGTTATAGCGGTTTTTAGAGATTTCAAGTTTCATCGACGAGCCGAAGAACGCGATGCGCCTGCAACCCGTCTCGATGAGGTAGTTCACCGCCGTCATTGCCCCCATGTAGTCGTCTACCACTACGCGGCTGGTGTTGATTCCCGTGCAGATGCGGTCGAAGAACACCAGCGGAATGCCATGGTCGATGAGTTGCTTGAAATGGTCATACCGCAGCGTGTCCTTTGCCTGCGACACGATTACGCCACAAACCTTGCTCTCTGAGAACGCGCGGCAAATCTCCACCTCGCGCTCATACCGTTCCCCACTCTGCGCCACCATCAGGCGGTAGCCACGGGCAGAAGCCTCCTCCTCTATCCCACCGAGGATTGACGAGAAATAGAAATGGTTGATTTGCGGCATGATGACGCCAATGGTATGCACGGGGCGGATCTTGCTGTGACGGAGCGACTCCGCGATGGCATTGGGTGAGAAATGGTGCTCCCGGGCATACGCCTTGATGAGCGCACGGCGCTCCTCACTGATGCGGGGACTGTCTTTGAGTGCCCTCGACACCGTGGCCACCGATACGCCCAGCGCACGGGCTATGTCTTTCATCGTAATGGGTGCGTGTTCATTCATCGTGCAACAATTGTGCAAACCATGCGTTGATAAAAAGAACCATTCTTAGGTTTCTGCCAAGATGCAGCCTATTTTTTGCAAAGATAGACAAATTCGCGACACGTTGTTTTCCACCTTGTTATAAAAAAACAAATAAATTGTGCAAACGTTTGCACATCTCAAACACAATATTTTAGGAACAAAAAGAACAACCATTGCAAAAGAAATTTAATTTTGCATTTGAAAAACTACATTTCCGAATGTTTCTCGGCAGACTGCGAAGCCAGTACGATGACATTTAATGAGAAGAACATCAACTATCATGTGAAAAAGGTTTTATAACTACAGATAGTTGAGTAAAAGAGACGTTATCACAAATAACCTATATAAAATAAACTTAATAATTAAAAATGATGAAGCAGGTAAATTTTGCAATTCCTGTTAGGTTGCTCAGCCTCTTATTGGGGCTGTTCCTATCAGTCAGTGCCTTTGCACAGTCATTCACTGTCAACGGCCATGTGAAAGATGCTACCGGCGACGACGTTATCGGTGCTACCGTCCGTGTTGTAGGACAGCAGGGCGGTGTGATTACCGACATCGACGGTATTTTCTCCATTGAAGCAAAACAAGGCGACATGCTCCAGATCTCATACATCGGCTATGAGACGGCAGAGGTGGCCGCTGCTCCCCATGTGGAGGTGGTTTTGCAAGACGACTCCCATTCCCTCAACGAGGTGGTGGTAATCGGTTACGGTGTGGCCCGCAAGAACGACCTCACCGGTTCGGTGACCGCCCTGAAGCCCGATGAGAAGAACCATGGTATGATTACCAACGCCCAGGACATGATCCAGGGTAAGATTGCCGGTGTCAATGTCACCAGCGGCGGTGGTACGCCAGGCGGCGGTGCCACAATCCGCATCCGTGGCGGTTCGTCACTGAATGCCTCTAACGACCCGCTGATTGTCATCGACGGTCTGGCTATGGACAACCAGGGCATCAAGGGTGCCGCCAACCCCCTGTCGATGGTCAACCCAAATGACATCGAGAGTTTTACTGTGCTGAAGGATGCCTCCGCCACTGCCATCTACGGTAGCCGCGGTTCTAACGGTGTCATCATCATCACCACGAAGAAAGGTCGTTCCGGTATGGCTCCGAAAGTGAGTTACAACGGCAATGTCTCCATGTCGATGAAGAACAGTTCGATCGACCTTCTCAGTGCCGACGAATACCGCAAGTTTATCAAGAGTTACTATGGCGAAGGCTCCGAAGCCGCCAGTCTGCTGGGAACAGCCGACACCGACTGGATGGAAGAAATCTTCCACCCCGCAGTGAGCACCGACCACAACGTGACCGTACAAGGTGGCCTGAAGAACATGCCCTATCGCTTCAGCGTAGGCTACACCGACCAGAACGGTATCCTGAAGACCTCCAACTTCCAGCGTGCCACAGCCAGCGTGACCCTGAACCCCTCGTTGCTGAACGACCATCTGAAGTTCAACATCAACGGTAAGTTCATGTACGCTCACAACCGCTACGCCAATGAGGCTGCCATCGGTGACGCCATGCGCATGGATCCCACCCAGCCCATCACCTCCACTGATGAGAAATACAGAAACTACCACGGCTACTGGCAGTGGACCGACTCCGGTGCATCGCTGAAAGACGACAACTACCCCACCATGTGGAACCGCAACACCGTGGCCAACCCCCTCTCCCGTCTGTATGAGAAGAACGACCGTGCCAACTCCTACGACTACATGGGTAACATAGAGGTTGACTATCAAATTCACGGTTTCGAGGACCTGCGTCTCCATGCCAATGCCAGCGGCGACTGGGCCAACGGCAAGCAACTCACCGACTATGCCCCCTGGGGACCCAGCAACTTCTACTATGGCAACAGCGGCTACAGCAAGGAGAACAAATACAACCTTACCTTCTCCACCTACGCACAGTACTACAAAGACTTCCTCAAGACCCAGCACTTCGACATCATGGTGGGTTATGAGTGGAGCCACACCAAATACTGGGGCAACTCATTCTATGCAGGACGCTATCCGATGACCACCAAACAAGTCATCACCCTTGAAGACGGCACTACCATTGATGCCGCCGGCAAGCAGAATCCCTATGACGCCAAGGTCAACCCCTGGAAGTCAGAAAGTTACCTCGTGAGTTTCTTCGGACGTGCCAACTACATCGCCTTCGACCGCTACATGGTGACCGCCACCGTGCGCCGCGACGGTTCGTCACGCTTCGGCGACCACTGGGCCACCTTCCCGTCAGTTGCCCTCGGTTGGAAGATCAACGAGGAAGCACCCCTTCGCAACGTCAGTTGGATCGACGAGATCAAACTCCGCCTCGGCTGGGGTAAGACCGGTCAGCAAGACGGTATCGGCGACTACAACTATTTCGCCAGTTACAACGTGAACCAGACCAACGTTGACGGCCGCTACCCGCTTATCGGCATCAACGACTCAGGTCTGCTCTACCGTCCCGACGCATATAACAAAGAGTTGAAGTGGGAGACCACCACTACCTACAACATCGGTCTCGACTTCCAGTTCTTCCACAACCGTGTGAGCGGTAGCGTCGACTACTACTATCGCAAGACCACCGACCTGATCAACTGGGCATCCGTATCAGCAGGCTCCAACTTCCGCAACACCGTGCCGACCAACATCGGTTCGCTGGAGAACCGCGGTATCGAGGCTTCGCTCACCGTACGCCCTGTGGTGACTGAGGACTGGCAGTGGGAATTGACCGCCAACTTCACCTACAACAAGAACAAGATCACCGAACTCACCGGCGAGGCATCGAAGATCCTCACTGGCGGCATCTCCGCCGGTACTGGTCAGAATTGCCAGATCCACACCGTGGGTTATCCCTCCCACTCCTTCTACGTCTATCAGCAGGTCTATGATGAGGCAGGCAAGCCTATCGAGGGTATATATGTGGACCGCAATGCCGACGGCATCATCAACGATTCCGACCGTTACATCTACAAGAGTCCGTGGGCTCCCTACACCGCTGGTCTGAGTTCACGCCTGCAATACAAGAACGTGGACTTCGGCTTCAGCCTCCGCGCCAGTTTCGACAACTACAACTATTGGGACAAGCGCGCCAGTTACAACAACACCGAGAAGCGCTTCGACTCCTCTTTCGGTTATCTGCAGAACACCATGCCCGAGGCAGTGCAAGTGGGCTGGGTGACCTATGATCACGCCCTCTCCGACTACTTCGTGCGCAACGCCTCGTTCCTGAAGTGCGACAACATCACGCTCGGCTACTCGTTCACCAACCTCTTCAAGGGCGGCAGTTACAACGGACTCAACGGACGTGTCTATGCCTCAGCCACCAACGTGTTCACCATCACTAAGTATAAGGGCATCGACCCCGAGGTGTTCCAGGGCATCGACAACAACATCTACCCGCGTCCCTTCACCCTGTTGCTGGGTCTGAACCTCAATTTCTAAATGTCATCAACGCATAGAAAAAGACAACGACAATAAAATATACGACTATGAACTTAAGATATATCAAACACATCATTCCCGCAGCCGCACTGGTTGTAGCCGGCATGAGTTCTTGCACTGGTGACCTGGATGTTACTCCTATCGACCCCAGCAAGACGATGGTGCCCGACGAGGTAGCCCTCTACACCAAGTGCTACGCCAGCATGGCCTTGCAGGGCCAGGGCGGACAAGGCGGCGACTGTGACATCGACGGACTTGACGGCGGTACAGCAGGTTTCGTACGCCAGTTGTTCAACTCCAACGAACTGACCACCGATGAAGCCATCTGCGCCTGGGGCGACCCCGGCATACCTGCCTTCAACTTCAACCAATATGACGCTGAGCACCCGATGCTCAAAGGTTTCTACTATCGCCTCTACGTGGGCATCACCTACTGTAACCACTATCTTGAGGTATGCTCCGGTGTGGATGCCACCCGCGAGGCAGAGGTCCGCTTCCTTCGTGCCCTCTACTACTATCATCTGATGGATGCCTTCGGCAATGTGCCGTTCGCCACCCGACTGATGTCGGAATCACCGCAGCAGATTGAGCGTGCCGACCTCTTCAGATGGATCGAGAGCGAACTGCTCGACGTGAAAGACCAACTCATGGCTCCTGCCGCCCGCAAAGACACCGACAATGGCTACGGCCGTGCCGACCAAGACGCAGCCAACCTGCTGCTCGCACGTATGTACCTCAATGCCGAGGTCTATACCGGTTCAGCCAACTGGGCTGGCGCCAAGGAGTATGCCGAGAAGGTGATCAACGGCCCGCATAAGTTGTGGACCACCGGCATGAACGGATGGAGCGCCTACCAGATGCTCTTCATGGGCGACAACGGCAGCAGCGGTGCATCACAGGAGGCTATCCTTCCCCTGCTCCAAGACGGTGTGAAGACCACCGCATGGTGTACGTCTCTCTTCCTGATGGCCTCCACCTGGAAAGCCGACATGGACACTGAGAGCAACTATGGTACCAGCGAGTTCTGGGCAGGCAACCGCGCCCGCAGCCAGTTGGTCGCCAAGTTCTTCCCCAACAACGACGCCCCGCAGGCCACCATCAGAGACATGGCCCTGGCAGCCGGCGACGACCGCGCCCTCTTCTTCGGCATCGACCGTGAACTCAAGGTCACCATTCCCGGAGAGTACACTTCAGGGTATGCTGTAGGCAAGTACCGCAACACCTATGCTGCTGGTGGAACCGCCCACAACTCACAGTTCATCGACACCGACTTCTTCCTGATGCGCTCCGCTGAGGCTTACCTCATCGCCGCCGAGGCCGATGCCCGCCTGAACGGTGGCACTACCACCGCCACTGGTGCCAACTACATCAACGCCCTTCGCCTGCGTGCTCATGCCACCACGGCAAACAGTTACACCGTCAACCAGATTCTTGACGAGCGTTCACGCGAACTCTACTTCGAGGGATTCCGCCGTACCGACCTCATCCGCTATGGATACTTTGGTGGCGACCGCAGCGGACAGTACTTGTGGGATTGGAAAGCCGGTGCCGAGAACGGAGCCAGTTTCCCTGCCTTCCGCAATATCTTTGCCTTGCCTGCCGAGGATGTGAATGCCAATCCTAACCTGAAACAAAATGAAGGCTACTAAGATTGATAATTGAAAATTATTAATCGGAGATTGGATATTGACAATTGAAAATTGGATATTGAAATAAGAAAACAGATCATTATGAAGACTATATTCAAATCAACCATACTGCTGGCTGCCGCGGGGCTCTTTGTTCTCACCTCCTGCGAGGATGACAACGAATCCAACCCCACGCTGACACAGCCTACTACGTTTGTGCTCAACAACCCTGTCATCACAGGCAACGTTGACCTGCAGAAATCACAGACTGTGGCTCTTACCTGGTCGCAGCCCAGACCCTACAACAACTTTGACGCTCCCGTGGTGCCCACCTATACGGTGGAGATCTCACCGACGAATTCGTTCAACAAGGCCTATGATCCCAATGCCGAGGACAACACCGGTGCCGACTACTTTACCATGGACGAGACCTACAACAGCGGTCAGAACGTGGAAATCAACACCGAGACCCTCGACCGGAAACTTGTCATGCTCAACGGATGGGCTGACGCCTCCATGGTTCCCTCCGTGCTCGACCTTGCCATCCGCGTGAAGGCAGCCATCGTCGATGCCGGCTTCAATGAGTACAAGCCCATCTACTCCAATGTGATCAATCTCAAGGCTGTGCCCTACTACATCGAACTGAAACCCGCCGCCCCGATTATCTGGTACATGGTGGGTAGTTGCATCGGCAGCGCCTCCTGGAGCAACGATGCCAATGGCGTGGGCAACGGTCTCGTGCCGATGTTCCTCGTGCCCAACGAGCAGTATGACGCCGCCACTGGCGGAGGCATGACCTCATTCACCGGTTACTTCCCCGAGGAAGGACAGTTCAAGTTCGTGCTCACCCCAGGCGATTGGGGCAGCCAACTCAACTACACCAATGTGAAGAACCCGGGCAGTTTCCTCGGCGACTACGACGGCGACAACCACAACATCGCCATCCTCGAGAAGGGCTACTACACCATCAAGGTCGACACCAAGAGCAATGAGATCACCATCGACAAGTATGAAGATAATGTGAAAGTCTATCCGCAACTCTGCGTGGCCGGTACCTTCAACGAGTGGAGCGACACTGACATGACTCCTGTCTTCACCCTCGACGGAAGTGAGAACCACATCTGGAAGTGTGAGTTGAATGGCGGTGACAAACTGAAGGTTAAGGTTCCGGGCAGTTGGGACACCAACTGGGGTTACAAGAGCGGTCTGGCCGGCGAGGCCGATGGCGACGGCAACCTTGTGGTGCCTGAGGGCCACTACCTGTTCTTGTTCAATGACATCACCGGCGACTATATGCTGATGGAACAATAAGAAACCGAATAAAAAGAATATACGACTATGACTAAGAAAATATTTTTAGGAATGGCTCTTGTAGGCTTGTTGGCAGCATGTACCGACGACTACAAAGACTGGCTCACCCCATCGGTGGTCAACCAGCCCGAAACAGTATCCTTCGGCGACGGCAGCGTCAGCACGGTGGGAGTCATCGACTTCAATACCGTTACTGATGAAATGGTGAAAGTGTGCAGCATCACTGCTCCCACCGCCTCCGACGCTTCGTTCACACCGTCATATACCATCACCCTCGGTGGTGAGAAGACCTTTGATATTGGTGCCGACGGCTTGATGAAGGCTTCCGACCTCCAAGACTATGTAGTTTCTCAATTCGGACGCCGTCCGGTGGAACGCACCATCGAAGCCACAGTGAGCATGTGGCTCAGCAACGGCACGACAGCAGTGAAGACCGCCACCTCCGGCATCTTCCATATCACCGCGATACCAAAGGCTCCGCAGATTTCGCAGAACTACTACATCGTGGGCGGCCCCAACGACTGGGGTGAATCGGCCAAGAACAAGACACTGAAGTTCTCGCACAGCGGAAAGGATGTCTACGAAGATCCTGTCTTCACCGTCATCTTCAACGCTTCTGAGGGCGACACCTGGTTTGCTATCGGTGATGACGAGGCCTGCGAGGCCATCGCCAACGACAACGACTGGTCGAAACTCTTCGGTACGACGAAGGGCAACGGCAACACCGACCCGACCGGTAACCTCGACCGCCGCTACAACCTGAGCGACGACGGCTCGTTCTGCGTGCCCGCTGGTGGCAAACTCATCAAGGTGACCATCAACATGATGGACTACAGTTACCAGATTGAGTCGCTCAACATCTCCGAGAACTACTACCTCATCGGTGGTCCGGGCGAGTGGAACAACTCCAAGGCCCAGAAGTTCTCGCACAGCGACAAGAGCGTGTTCGACGATCCTGTGTTCACCTACACATTCGAAAGCACTGGCGGTGAGATGTGGTTCGCCTTCGGCGACGACGAAGCCATTGACGCTGTAGGCGAGGGTGTATGGAACAAACTCTTCGGCACGAAGGGCGACAGCAAAGACCTGAGCGGTTCGTTCGACCGCCGCTACAACCTCGACGGCGACCACTCGTTCTGCGTCGACGGCAGCGCCAAGTTCTACCGCTTCTCCGTCAACATGATGACGATGACCTACGAGATTACACCGCTCAACTTCGGTGAGTTCATCTACGTGCCTGGCAATGCCCAGAAGTACAACACCGCCGCACCCGGCATGCCAGACTGGGGATGGACACCCGAACTGGCTCCCGCCCTGCGCTCTGCCAACTTCGACGGTGTGTATGTGGGCTATGCCTACATGGACGGTGACTTCAAGTTTACCAAGGAGCGCAACTGGAATGCCGAATACAACTACAACGACTTCACTTCGTACAGTTCAGTATTCCAACTTGGTGACGGCAGCAACATCAACTGCAACGAGCCGGGTTACTACAGACTCGTAGCCGACGTGGCCAACGGTTCGCTGACCGCCACGAAAGTCACATGGGGTCTGGTAGGTCCTGCCACACCCGCAGGATGGGATGCCGGTTCTTATGTGGTGATGAACTACAACATGGACGAGGACTGCTGGGAGATTACCACAGACCTCAAGGCCGACGAGTTCAAGTTCACTACCAATGGCACTTGGGACATCAACCTTGGAGGCGATGCCGCCAATCTGGAAGAGGCTGCCGGCAACCTGCGCATCAGCGAGGCCGGTACATACAACATCAAGTTGTATCCCAGCCGCGCCCAGAGCGACAAGATGTTTGCCACTATTGTGAAAAAGTAATAACATAAACATTTGGCGAATATGAAAAAGTTTTTGAACATAGCAGCAGCCGTGGCACTCCTCTTCGGAGTGTCCACCGCTGCCCAAGCACAAGATACCGACGAGTACTATCCCCACAACTTCATCTCGATTCAGGGTGGTGCACAGGCTACGCTCACCCATTACGACTTCATGGACCTCGTCACACCGCAGTTCGCCGTGTCCTTCGGCCGCTACTTCAACCCGAAGGTGGGAGCACGACTCCACGTGCAGGGCTATGAGGCCAAGGGCGGATTCCTGCAGGAGCGCTTCCCCGGACTTCCCAACGGCGATGCCGACTATAAGTTCAAGGCCATCACCGGCGACCTCGACCTGTTGATGAACATGTCGAACATCCTCTTCCCCAACCGCTCCTCTCAGCGTTTCAACTGGATTCTGCTCACCGGTTTCGGTGTGAACTACGGATGGGATTTCGACGAGTACAAGGGCATCGTCAGCAGCATGACCAAGGGCAACAACTTCTATGTGGGTCCCGACCAGTGCGGCACGAAGCACAGCAGTTACAACGGCCGTTTCGGCACGCAGTTGGAATATTGCTTCTCGCCCCACTTCGGCGTGAGCCTCGAACTCGATGCCAACTTCAAGAACGACTGCTTCAACCTGAAGTCGAACTTCGACCCCGACTGGCAGATTGTGGGCCTCGTGGGCCTCACCTTCAAGTTCGGTCAGAAGAAGAAGGCACCCGCTCCCGTGGTATTACCTCCCGAACCACCAGTGGTGCAGCCCGCTCCCGTGGTTGAGCCGAAACCGGAGCCAAAGCCGGAACCCAAGCCCGCACCCGTGGTACAGGAAGAGCCGCTCCGTGAGACCTTCTTCTACATCATCCGCGAGTCTGACCCGTCACCCGATGTCGTACTCAGCAGAATTGTAGAGTGGTGCAACAAGTATCCCAACAAGAGCATCAGCATCAAGGGTTACGCTGACCGTGGCACCGGCAACCCAAGAATCAACGTGGGCTATGCCAAGGCCCGTGCCGAGAAGGTGGCCAAGGCTCTCGAAGAGAGAGGTATCTCCAGAAGCCGCATGGACGTGAGTTCTTATGGCGACACCGTACAGCCATTCCCCGAGAACGACCGCAACCGCTGCGTTATCGTCGTAGGCGAATAATCAAAAAAATATTCCTTTCAACAAGGGGGCGCCAAAGAGCGCCCCCTTGTTATTTATACCAACATAGAGGTAAAGAGGTGTTATTTTTCTCTCTTTGTCTCTGTTTCTCTATGTTGAAAACAAGTACACCAAGCGTCCATGCAAACGATTGCACCGCCAAATGCGACAAAAAGCAGGCTTACGGATGCCAAAAAGCCGATATTCGGCTTATTTTTGCAATAGAAATCAAACTCTACCCGATATGAAAAAAATCTACACCCTCATCCTTCTTTTCCTGATGTTGTGCAACACCACCAACAGTTTTGCACAAGGTTGGCCATCCAACTACAATGGTGTGATGCTCCAGGCTTTCTACTGGGACTCGTTCACCCCATCACAGTGGCGCACCCTCGAGGCACAGTCGGCCGATATCGCCAACTACTTCACACTCGTATGGGTGCCTCAGAGCGGACGGGCAGCCAACAACCCCTCCATGGGCTACGACCCCCTCTACTGGTATGACCAGAACAGCAGTTTCGGCAACGAAGACCAACTGAAGTCGATGATACAGGCCTTCAAGACCAAGGGCACCGGCGTTATTGCCGACGTGGTCGTCAACCACCGCGGCAACCTCACCAACTGGGTCGACTTCCCCACCGAGGTGAATCCCTACGACGGTAAGACCTACAGCATGTCGTCGACCGACATCTGCCGCGACGACGACGGCGGAGCCACCTTCAACTGGGCCTCACAGAACGGCTACTCCCTCTCTGCCAACAACGACACCGGAGAGGGATGGGGCGGCATGCGCGACCTCGACCACATGAGCCAGAACGTGCAAGACAACGTGAACGCCTACCTGAAATACCTCATCCACTACCTCGGCTATACGGGTTTCCGCTACGACATGGTGAAGGGCTACAGCGGCTCCTATACCGGCCAGTACAACAGCAACTGCGGCGTGGAATATTCCGTGGGCGAGTGCTGGGACAGTTCCAACACCATCCGCAACTGGATTGAAGCCACGAAGACCAACGGCCAGATTCAGAGCGCTGCCTTCGACTTCCAGTTCCGCTACACCGTGCGCAACGCCATCAACCGCAACGACTGGACCTACCTGGGCAAGCAGAACGACGGCAGTTGGCCGCTGATGAGCAACAACTACGATAGCGGCAACTACCGCCGCTATGCCGTGACCTTCGTAGAGAACCACGACACCGAGCGCCGTGCCAACTCCGCGCAAGACCCCATCGTGCGCGACACGCTGGCAGCCAACGCCTTCCTCCTTGCCATGCCCGGAACACCCTGCGTGTTTATGACCCACTGGATGGCCTGCAAGAAAGACATCAAGATGATGATCAACGCCCGCAACGCCGCCGGCATCCACAGCATGAGCAACTATGCCAACCAAGCCAACAACACCAACTACTATGCCGTGCGCACCACAGGCGACAACTGTGAACTGCTGGCAGTGGTGGGCAATGGTGCCGCCACCTACCAGCCCAATGACAACTGGCAGAAAATCATCTCGGGATACCACTATGTCTACTACATGAACAAGAATGCCGAACAGACTTGGGTCGACCTGCCCTCAGGAGAGTATGACGGACAGCAGACCGCTACACTCACCGCCGTGAGCCAGGACAGCGGGGCCAAACTCGTCTACACCACCGACGGCAGCACGCCCACCGCATCGAGCACTGCCGTGGCCAGCGGCACCACCATCGACATCACTGCCGGCACCACCACACTGAAGGTGGGACTGCTCAAGAACGGCAGCGTGAGCAGCATCATCACCCGTGAATACACCGTGAGCACCTTCGAGCCCTACAACATCGACATCTACGTGAACACCGATGCCGTGGGATGGAGCAGCGTGAACTTCTGGACATGGGGCGGCGACGGCTCCCACACACCTGCCAACAGCGCATGGCCCGGCGACAAGGTGACTACCACCGTGAGCGTGGATGGCAAGAACTGGTATAAGAAGTCCTACACCATCAACAATGCCTCCGATGAGGTGAACTTCGTGTTCAGCACCAACAACGGCAGTCCGCAGACCGTCGACATCGTGGGCATCAACCAAACCACCTTCTTCGAGATTTCCGCAGCCACCGAGGGTGGCAAGAACCTCGTCAACCAAGTGGCAACAGGCATCTCTCAGCCTACCTTTGCCCATGAGCGAAGCGCCGACATCTACAGCATCGACGGTCGCCTGATTCGCCGTGGCACTCCCGGTGCCTCCGTGCGTGAGATGACCTCTGGCCTGCCTGCCGGACTCTATATCATGGGGAAGAAGAAAGTCGTGGTGAGATGAAAGATTAAAGATTAAAGATTAAAAATTAAAGATGAAAGATTAAAATTGATATATTGAAAAATTGGATATATTCGATTGTAATATTTTCTATAGCCTCTCCCAAATTGGGGGAGGCTTTTTTGTATATGGTGAGTTGTTTCTTGTTGTCATTCAGCAAGAAACGATTGCAAAATTTGCTGTTGTCGAGGAAAAACCGTATATTCGCAGTCTGAAAAATCCATGATTATGAAAAAATTACTATCTATTCTTATTCTGACGCTTACCGTGCTGACAGCATGGGCGCAGGGGGTGCCTGCCCTCGAGCAACTCAAAGCCGACCCCAGAAAAGCCTATGGCAACGACTATCCCTATCACTTCACCACGGAGAAACTGACAAAGGCACCGAGTGGCTACAAACCGTTCTACATCAGCCACTACTCACGCCACGGCTCACGCTACTACTGGACCGACAAACTCTATCTCGACCTCGACACCCTGCTCACCGATGCCCACGAACGACATATCCTCACCGACGAGGGAGAAGTCTTCTATCAACGGTTCATGGCATGCAAGGACGAGTTGATGACGGGTGTGAGCGAACTCACCCAACTCGGATGGGAACAGCACCAGGGCATTGCCCGCGTGATGTACAACAGTTTCCCCGAGGTCTTCAAGAAAGGGGGCAATGTGCTCGCCATCTCCTCGCTGTCGGGGCGCTGCGTGCTGAGCATGTCGGCCTTCTGCCAGGAACTGGTGCAGTGTAACCCGAAACTCGAGATTCGCGAACAGTCGTCGCGGTTCACCCTCGACGGCGTGGTGCCCACCGACGACCAGAACCCCAAGAAGCGCAAATTCCCAAGGGTAAGGCCACGCTATGAGAAAAACCGCGACCAGTTTCAAGACGACAATTCCCTCCGCCAGAAAGTCATCTCACGTGTCTTCACCAGCACCGAGGGTCTGAAGAAGAACCCCAACCGCATGGCAGGCGACCTCATCAGCCTCTACACCACCCTACCCAGCATCAACCACGAGGGTATGATGGGCAATATCATCACCGACCAGGAAATCGTAGACAAATGGGAAGGTTCCAACCTGGGGTCCTACTCCTGGGTCTTCGGTCCACAGTATGAGATGATTCCCATTCTGGAAGACATCATCAAGAAGGCCGATGCCGTAATCAATGGCAGCAGCGACCGTGTGGCAGACCTCAGGTTCGGCCACGACACCTGCATCGGTCCGCTCACCGTGCTCATGGGCATCAACGGTGCCGACCGTGACCCCGAGAACCCCTACGAGGTGAAAGACTGCTACCAGAACTGGCAGACCTGCAAGGCCTCCAACATCCAACTGGTGTTCTACCGTGGCAAGAAGGGTGCCAGCGACATCCTCGTGAAGTGTCTGCTCAATGGCGTAGAGGCCACGCTTCCCGTGCCCACCACCACCTACCCCTACTACAAGTGGTCGGACTTCAGGCAGTATTATATGCAGAAAATCAAAAGTATTGAAAATTGAAAATTGAAAATTGAAAATTAGCACAGAGGCACAGAGCAAAAAAACTCTGTGCCTCTGTGTTGTTATAAATGCCAGCAGATGGCCCGCTAACGCCTAAAAGATAAAAACGTGAGTACTGGTTTCAGATTTTCTCCACTTTCAGCGTCTGGTCGCAGTAGTCTACCACGGCGGGACGATGGGTGATGAAAATCACCGTCTTGTCGTGGCTCTCCAGGATATTCTGCAGCAGACGGCGCTCCGTGTCGGGATCGAGGGCACTCGTGGCCTCGTCGAAGAGCATGATCGACCTGTCGCGCAGCAAGGCGCGCGCGATGGAAATGCGCTGAGCCTGTCCCTCACTCAGTCCGCCACCCGACTCCGAGCAGATGGTGTCGAGTCCCTCGGGCAGTTCCAGCACGAAGTCGGCACAACTCTTGTGCAGCGCCTCCTTCATCTCCTCCTCGGTGGCATCGAGTTTGCCCAGGCGCAGGTTGTCGCGGATGGTACCGCTGAGCAGCGTATTGCCCTGCGGCACATACACGAAGTTGCAACGCATACGCGGCGACAGCGTCTTCCGCATGTGCTTGTTGTAGATTTCCACCTTTCCGCTCTGCGGACGCATCAGTGCCAGAATCATCCTCACGAGGGTGGTCTTTCCGGCTCCCGTCTCACCGAGAATGGCGGTACAACTGCCCGGCTTGAAGTCGAACGTCAGGTTGTCGATGACATTTCCCGGACTCTCCTCGTAGGCGAAGTTCACGTTGGTCAGTTGGATGCCGCACGGTGCCTTCACGTAGATGGGCGACCCCTGCTCCTCGAGCGGGTTCTCCTCCAGTTCCATCAGACGCTCGGCAGCGGTGAAAACTGTAACGAACTGCGGCACCAGATGGGTGAGATTCTTCGCGGGCACCTGCACACGGTTCACCAGTTGCAGGAATGCCGTCATGCCACCGAAGGTGATGGTGTGGTGCGACAGTCGGAGTGCACTCCAGAGGAAGGCGATGAGATAGCCCAGTGAGAAGCCGAAATTGAGGATGAAGTTGGCAGTGACAGAGAACCACGTGCGCTTCACCACCTTCTGGCGCAGTACGCTCTGCGTCTCCTCCAGTTTGTCGACCATGGCATTGTCGCTCTCCATAATCTTGATGAGCATGCGGTTCTGCACCGTCTCGGTGAGCACGCTCTGCACCTTACTGTCCGAATCCCTCACCTCTCTGGTGAGCGACCGCATCTTCTTCATATACACCCTGCTGAGGAGCACCACGATGGGCAGCATGCCCACGATGATGAGCGAGAGATACTTGTCGAGCACGAAGAGATAGCCAAAAGCACCTAGAAACATGGCGACGGTAGACACCGAACTGGGCAACACCTCGGTGAGGAAGTTGATGACGTGGTTGACGTCCGTCTCCAGACGGTTAATGACATCACCGCTATGCCGTTTCTCCTTGCTGTGCCACTCCGACTTGAGAATCCTGTCGAGCATCCGCTGCTGCATGCGGTTCCTCGCCTTGATGCCCAGGATGTTTTTCACCCACACCGAAGAGATGTTGATGGCGAAATTACAGAGCACGAGGATAGCCATGAAGCCTACAGCCCAGTACAAGTTGCCGGGCTTGGAATGGGCAGCGATATCTATGGCATTCTGCAGCGACCACACCGAGGTGATGCTCACCGCCACCGCCATAAGACCCAATGAGGCGTTGAGCACAGCCTGGAAACGGTTGCCCTTCCATGCCGCCCAGAGCCATACCAGGATCTCCTTCGCAGTGAAGATGCTGTCCTCTGTGGTGAAGTATTCCTTGAATTTCTTAAACATGTCTTTGTTATCTTGAGTCTGCTCCCCACATCATCTTCTCCCTGAGCGTGTGGAAATACTTGTGGGTGTTGCGTTTGATGATTCTTACCTGATAGGGCGCCTTACGGATGGTGAGCGTGGTGCCCTCGGCACACTTCTCCGACCTGCCGTCGATGGCCACGAGGAAATTGTGGTTGCGGCTCTCCACACGAAGCCTCACCACCGCGTCGTCGGGCACGACGATGGGCCTGACGTTGAGGCTATGAGGTGCCACGGGCGAAAGACAGAGCACGCCAGCCTGTGGCGCGATGATGGGTCCGCCGTTCGACAGCGAATAGGCCGTGCTGCCCGTCGGCGTGCTGACAATGAGCCCGTCGGCCAGATAGTTGACGAGATGCTCGCCATTGATGGCAGTGCGTATGCTGATCATCGACGCGTTGTCGCGCTTCAGCACGGCGATATCGTTGAGTGCGAAGGGGCATCCCGTGAGTTGGGTCACTCCCTCGGTCTCCACCATGATGGCCACATGCTCCTCTATCTTGTAGTCGCCGGTATAGATGGCAGAGAGGGCATGCTCTATCTCCGACGGTCCTACATCGGCAAGAAAGCCCAGCCTGCCCATGTTCACGCCAACGATGGGGTAGCCCTTGTCGCCTACCCTGCTCGCTGCCTTGAGAAACGTTCCGTCGCCCCCCATGGAGATGACGTAGTCGGCTTCGAAGTTATCGCCCTCGAACACCCTGTCTACCTTCACGTCGATATGCAGTCCGTTGGTGAGAAACTCATAGAATTCCTTGTCTACATACACCTCTGCCTTCTTCTCGGAGAGGAAGGAGAGGATTTTCTGTATCGACACCGACTTCTTGGCTTGGTAGATGTTGCCGAAGATGGCGAATCTCAGTTTTTTCTGCGCCATAGCAAAGAGAATTAGGCCACAAAATTACATCATTTCGCCGAAAAACGAAGAAAGAATGCCGCAAAAGTATACCGAAGAAGGGCAAAATGGATTTTTTTTTGTAATTTTGGCAAATCAACACTATTCCACATGGCAAAGATATATGTTTTCATGGCCAATGGCTTCGAGGAGATAGAAGCGTTGGCACCAGTAGATATCCTCCGCCGCGGCGGACAGGAAGTGAGTACAGTAAGTGTGACTGGCACGCTGTGGGTGGAGTCGTCGCACGGCATCACGGTGAAGGCCGACATGCTCTTCGACGAGAGCGACTTTCAGGATGCCGACATGCTGTTGCTGCCCGGTGGCATGCCAGGGTCGGTGAACCTCAACACCCACGAGGGCCTGCGCCTCACACTGCTGCAGCACGCTGAGCGCGGTGGCCGCATTGGTGCCATCTGTGCCGCGCCTATGGTCTTGGGCAGCCTTGGTCTGTTGCAGGGACGCCGTGCCACCTGCTCCCCCGGCTTCGAGGTCTATCTCGACGGTGCCGAGTATACCGCCGAACTGGTGACGGTCGACGGCAACATCATCACCGGTGAGGGACCCGGCGCCTCGCTGCCCTATGCCTACACGATTCTTTCCTTCTTCGTGGGCGACGAGGCAGTGCACGCATTGCAGAAAAAGATGCAGTATCTCCATCTGATGGAAAGCAAGACAGAGCAAGAGTAGATGTACGACCTGCTGAGCCAAGACGTGAAGTATGCCCCTGGGGTGGGTCCGAAACGCAAGGAACTGCTGAGCAAGGAGTTGGGCATAGAGACTTTCGGGCAATTGTTGGAGTATTATCCCTACAAATATGTCGACCGGCGTAGGATATACCATTCCAACGAGTTGCTCGAGAGCATGCCGTTCATCCAGTTGAAAGGCCGCATCCTGAGTTTCGAGACTTTCGACAACGGCAGGCGCAAGAAGCGTCTGGTGGCGCATTTCAGCGATGGCTACGGCATCGTCGACCTGGTATGGTTCTCCGGGGTGCAGTATGCCCTCAAGCAATACAAGGAAAACGAGGAATACATCGTCTTCGGACGTCCCACCGTGTTCAACGGCCGTTTCCAGGTCACCCATCCCGAGATAGAGCCTGCCGCCACGGCCCAACTGTCGTCCATGGGCATGCACCCCCATTACCACACCACAGAGCGGATGAAGAAATCGGGGATGACATCGCGTGCCGTGGAGCGCATCATCCGTGGCGTGCTCGACCGTCTGCCCTCCCCCATGGAGGAGACGCTGCCTCCCTACATCACCGGCCCCCTACACCTCATCTCCCGCGATGAGGCCATGCGCTTCATCCATCACCCCCAGGATGCTGCCGAACTCGACCATGCGAAGATGCGGCTGAAGTTTGAAGAACTGTTCTACGTGCAACTCAATATCCTGCGCTATGCCAGCGACCAACGCCGCAAATACCGCGGATATGTGCTCAACCGCGTGGGCAGGCATTTCAACGATTTCTATCACAACCACCTGCCCTTCGCCCTCACCAACGCCCAGAAACGCGTGGTGCGCGAGATTCACGGCGACATGAAGAGTGGCCGGCAGATGAACCGCCTGCTGCAGGGCGACGTAGGGTCGGGCAAGACGCTTGTGGCCCTCCTCTCTGCCCTCATCGCCATCGACAACGGCTACCAGGTGTGCATGATGGCACCCACCGAAATCCTTGCCGAACAGCATCTCGCCACCATCACTGAATTCCTGCGCGGCATGGACATCCGCGTGGAACTGCTCACCGGCATCGTGAAGGGGAAACGGCGGCAAGAGGTGCTCGACGGTCTTGTCGACGGCAGCGTGAACATCCTCGTCGGCACACATGCCGTCATCGAGGACAACGTGCAGTTCCTGCGCCTGGGCCTCGCCATCATCGACGAGCAGCACCGCTTCGGCGTAGAGCAGCGTGCCCGACTGTGGAGCAAGAGCCAGAACCCTCCCCACGTGCTGGTGATGACTGCCACCCCCATCCCCCGCACCCTCGCCATGACCATCTACGGCGACCTCGACGTGAGTGTCATCGACGAACTGCCTCCTGGCCGCAAGCCCGTCTATACCCAACACAAATACGACGACCAACTCAACAGTCTCTACCAAGGCATCCGCCGCCAGATTGTGGCGGGCCGTCAGGTGTATATCGTCTATCCCCTCATCAGCGAGAGCGAGAACATCGACCTGCGCAACCTCGAGGATGGCTACGCGCTGATGAAAGAAGTGTTTTCAGAGTTTCGCCTGAGCAAGGTGCACGGCAGGATGAAGCCTCAGGAAAAGGAAGAGGAGATGCGGAAATTCGTGAGCGGCGAGACCCAAATCCTCGTTGCCACCACGGTGATAGAGGTGGGCGTCAACGTGCCCAACGCCTCGGTGATGGTGATTATCGACGCCCAGCGCTTCGGACTCTCCCAACTCCACCAATTGCGCGGCCGGGTGGGGCGCGGCGCCGAACAGTCGTTCTGCATCCTCGTCACCACACGAAGTCTGAGCAAGGACACGAGTCGCCGCATCGATATCATGTGCTCCACCAACGACGGTTTCGAGATAGCCGAGGCCGACCTGAAACTCCGCGGACCGGGTGACCTTGAGGGCACACAGCAGAGCGGCATGGCGTTCGACCTGAAGATTGCCGACATCGCCCGCGACGGACAAATCGTGCAACTGGCACGTGACACCGCCCAGCGTATCATCGACGAAGACCCTACCTGTGAGAGCCCCACCCACGAATTGCTGTGGAGGCGCCTGAATGCCCTCCGCAAGACCAACATCAACTGGGGCGCCATATCGTAAAATGATAGTTGAAAGACGAGAAAAAGCAGAGTTTTTAAGTGTTAAAAAGTCACTAAAAACTGTTAATCCCCTTTTTTTCTGAGTTTTTATGCTTATCTTTGCATCGCAATTAGAAATAATCGATGTATTTTTTGTTGCGTCTATTATTTCCCCTGCGCTTGCTTTTAAGCACACACATATTTAAGAGTATTACTTAGAAACATATTTTATGAGTTTTAGAAAGACATTTAAGACAATTGCACTAACATTGGTACTAACCTCCTCCACACTGCCGATGGCCGCTCAAGACCTCATTGCAAAAATGGCTCCCGTGGACAGGAAGGTGAAAGCCCTCGATACACTTGCCTTGAATACCATAAAGGAACGAGAGAACATGGAATCTCCTTCCGCCGACCTCTACCAAGACTGGGACAACCGCTTCGCCCATAAGGCCACGGAACTGCCCGAGACCTACCGCATCGACCTTCGTGGATTCCACATGCCCACTTCGAGCCGTGTCATCACTTCACAGTTTGGACCGAGATGGGGACGTCAGCACAAAGGTCTTGACATCAAGGTCTATACCGGCGACACTATCCGCGCTGCCTTCACCGGCAAAGTACGCATCGTGAGATATGAGGCAAAAGGCTATGGCAACTATGTAGTTATCCGTCACAACAATGGTCTGGAGACCATCTACGGCCACCTCTCCAAGCACCTCGTGCGCGAGAATCAGGTGGTGCGTGCCGGACAGCCCATCGGCCTTGGCGGCAACACCGGCCGCAGCACTGGCTCACACCTTCATTTCGAAACCCGCCTCTGTGGCGTGGCGCTCAATCCAGCACTCTTCTTCGACTTCCGCAATCAGGACATCACCGGCGACTTCTACACTTTCCGCCGCAGCACGATGGCAAGCGAGTCGGCCAAGGCCACTGCTACCCGTGGACAGAAGGTGAGCAGTTATACCAAGGAGGAGGTCTATGGCGGCCGTCCCTCCACATCTACGAGTCCCACCTCATCCACCACTACTTCGAGGAGAGACGAAGAGGTGTCGGGCGTCACATTCACCAACAACCACCGCACGGTGCGCCATACCGTAGAGACTGGCGAGACCATTTTCTCCATCTCGCGCAAATACAACGTGAGTGTAGAGGAGTTGCAGCGCCTCAACGGCCTGGGTACGAGTACGAGGGTGCGAGTGGGACAGATATTGAAATGTTCGTAATCCGAAGCATATAACAAACTACAATCTCCAGCCGTTGATGGCTGGAGATTTTTTTATTTCCTTTTCACGGTCGTCACCTTTCGCTTCTGCGATGATGACATCGGAGCCGTAGTGGTACTTCTGCCCCTTGTCTTTCCCTGTTTTGCCATCGCCCTTTCCATGGGTTTGGCAGAGGATGTAGGAATTTGGGACGAGGTTGTCGACCTTACCAATACTCTCTCTTTCTTGGCTTTCGAAGATGAAGCAGTAGTAGTTGCCACTCTGCTCCGCGGCGTTCTTCCTTGCCTCTGTGCGCAGAGGTCACTCGAAAAGGTGAGGGCGGCCAACAAAAGTGTGGCCATCAGCAATGTTTTTTTCATATTCAATATAATATTCAATTTTCAATAGTCAATTCTCAATTGGCCGAAGACCTGCCAAGCCTCCTTGCCACAAACCACGCGTGCATGGCCAATGTCGTGAGGAGTCCATAATGCCTTCGCATCACGTCAAACCGTTCGCGCAGCGATGCCTTGTGGTGCATCGTGGTCTGTCCCTCCTGCATATACAGCGCCACGACACCTTCCACCCTCCTTAACGCCGCTCCCTGCCGCTCTGCCTCACGCATCACACGGATACACCAGTCGACGTCGGCAGAATAGCGGTAGCGCAAGTCGTAGGGCGTGGCCTTGGCGATGTCGCAGCGTGCATAGAACGCCTGGTGGCACACCAGCATGCCCTTTCTGAACGAGCGCCAGGTGAGGTTGTCGGGTGGCGCGAGCCTGCGGTGGTGCAGGAATTTCCATTCGCCGTCCACGATATCGGTATCGCCATACACTACAGCCGGCATCCGTCCGTCCTCCTTCAAGACAGCCTCCACCACCCTCTCTATCGTATCGGGCGACGGCAGTAGGTCGCCGGCATTGAGAAAGCACACATATTGTCCGGTCACCCTCTGCAGTCCCTTGTTCATGGCATCGTAGAGCCCTTTGTCGGGTTCCGAGAGGGCCACCACCACGTGTCCGTTGTCAGCCTCCTCTGTCTGTCGTCTGTAGTCGTCAACCCACCTCATCGTGCCGTCGATAGAGGCACCGTCGATAATGACGTGCTCTATGCCGGCATACTGCTGCGCGAGCACGCTGTCGAGGGTAGGCTTGAGCACCTTCTCGGCATTGTATGTGATGGTGACGAGAGAGATGGTAATCATATACTATAATGCTTGAAAGCCAGGGCCTCGTTGTAGACCTCGATATAGCGCAGCGACACGGCGTTTTGCGCGTAGGTGGTGTTCACCTTCCTCACTGAGGCCTGCCTGAGGGCGTCGCGGTCGGCCTCGTCGAGCACCCACCTGATGCCTTGTGCCAGGTCGGCGGCATCGCGCTGCTGCGCCACATACCCAGTCTTCTTGTGGTCGATTTCCTCGGGTATTCCCCCTGTCTTGAACCCCACGCAGGGCACGCCACATGCCATGGCCTCCATGATGGTGTTGGGCAGGTTGTCCTCGAGCGAGGGTAGCACGAACACGTCGACGGCGTTGTATATCTCCACGATTTTCTTCTCGTCACTCACATAGCCCAGGGGGAAGACGGGCAGGGCGAGTTTCCCTTCCAGTTCCTCAGCATGTCCGCCGAGGATAGCCACCACCGTATCGTTGGCCATGGCGGGGTTCTCCTTCACCAGCAAGTCGATGGCATCGGTGAGATAGGCCATACCCTTACGCTCGTCGGTCACGCGCTGCGATACGAAGAGGATGATGCGTTTGTCGGCAGGCAGGGCGAGCCGTTCCCTCGCCGTTTGCTTGTCACCGGGTCTGAACACCCGTGTGTCGATAGGGTTGGGAATACTCACCACCTGTTGTCCGGTGAGCAAGGCACTCTGCTTCACCTGTGTCTCCAACCACCTGCTGCAGGTGACGAACGACACGTGCTGGTCTTTGAGCATCTGCTGCTTGCGGTTCCACACCTGCCAGGCGAGGTCGTTCGGACCTCCACCGCCGGGCAGCAGCCTGCAGTTGCGGCACATCGACTTGAAGGCGTGGCAGCCATGGGTATAGTGGCAGATGGCTGTCGCGGGCCATGCGTCGTGCATGGTCCACACCACCGGTTTGCCACTGTCGAGCACCTTCTTGATGCCGTTGAGAGAGAGCATGCCTTGGTTCACCCAGTGCAGGTGTATCACATCGGCCTCCTTAAACTCCCTCAGCCGTGTGATGTCGTAGCCGGAGTTGGCGATATCTATCTCGAAGAGGTGTTTCTTCGAGAAATGCAGTTTCATGAAGACCTTCAGTCTTTCCCTGAAGAAGTGCCACTGTGCCTTCATGCCGCCTTTCAGGCCCACTACGGTGATGCAGTCGGTCTCCTTGTCGCGCACCAGCATCTTCGCCTTCACGCCGTTGTTGTTGAGAGCCTCCATCAGTCGGTTGGCTGCCATCGCCGCTCCTCCTGTCCGCTCACTCGTATTCACAATCAATACTCTCATAGCCAGAAAAATATTTCATTTTTCATTTTTCATCTTTAATCTTTCATCTTTCATATTCCCTGTACACCTGTGTGGCAGAAGCCTGGTTGGTAGCATAGACGAGCACCTCGGCTATCTGCACATGTTCGGGAGCAGCGGCGGCGAAATACACCACCTCGGCGATGTCCTCCCCCACAAGGGGTTTCACTCCCTGGTACACCTTGTCGGCGCGTGCACGGTCGCCTCCGAAGCGCACGGTGGAGAAGTTGGTGTTCACCAGTCCCGGCTTCACGTTCGTCACCCGCACGGGGGTGTCGACGAGGTCGATGCGCAGTCCGTCGGAGAGAGCCTTCACTGCTGCTTTCGTGGCGCAGTAGACACTCGCTCCGGCATAGGCGGCATCGCCGGCGCACGACCCGATGTTGATGACATGTCCTCTTCCCCGCTCCACCATGCCGGGCACCACGAGACGTGTGATGACGAGCAGTGCCTTCACGTTGGTGTCGATCATCGTGATATACTGGTCGAGGTCACCCTCCTGCTGTTTGTCGAGTCCCAGTGCCAGTCCGGCGTTGTTCACAAGCACGTCGATGTCGCGGAAGCCATCGGGCAACGATGCCAGCATTTCCTTGGCGGCAGGGGTGTCGCGCACGTCGAAGGGCAGCAGAAGCACTTCCGCACCGTAAAGGGTTTCCAACTCGGCCTTGAGTGCCTCTAACTTATCCTTGCTCCGTGCGTTGAGGATAAGTCTGCCGCCATTGGCAGCAAACTTCCTAGCACATGCCTCCCCGATACCGGAAGAAGCCCCCGTAATGAATATTGTCTTTCCTTTCATACCATCTATATTAGGATACAAATATAGTGCAAACCGAGAGCAATGCAAAATAAAAGACGAAGTTTTTTATTTTCATTGCCGAGGTGCAGCGCCAAGCCTTCGGCTTGGGGGTCACAACAACCCCAACCCCAACCCCCTCCGACTCCCCCGTTTGTCGGGGGAGAGCAATGCCCTAAGAAGGGGCATTACGGGCAAAAGCCCGTGAAAATCGGCTGCACCTCAGCAAACTGAAAGTAAACTTTCGTTTGCATTCGGCTTGCACGATTTTTCAACCCCATCCCAAGGCCCTTCCCCTCTCCAGGGGAAGGGATGCAACCGGTTGCCTTCGGCGATTTTTTCTCGCCATGGCAAAGTCGAAACAAGTTTCACTTTGCTCATTTGGCTTAACGAAAAAATTCGCATCCGCTCGCTCGGTCACTAAGGTATCCGCGACCCATCAAAGAGTCGCGGGGAGATTACTTACGCAACAGAGTTGCGATTGTTTGTGTTCGCTACGCTCACCTCAATGCGAAAAACCATCCAATTTGGATTCTTGCTGCGATTGTTTATGCGGGCTTTGCTCACCTCAATGCGAAAAACCATCTAATTATGGTTCTTGTTGCGATTGTTTGCGTGGGCTTTGCCAGCGTTTGCTCCAATTATGCTATATGGAAAGTGCAGCCTATATTCGACGATAGTCAACACCATCTATAACTGTAAATCTACCAACACAAAAAGCACAGCGATACAGGGAAAGAACTCTTTATCGCTGTGCCTTTTGTTGGGCATCCCCCTTACACAATCTCCCTTCCGAAGGGGGTGAGGGCGATTTCGGCCAATTTGAAGTGCTGCTTGCCGAAAGGTATGCCGATGATGGTGATGTAGAAGAGGATACCGAAGAAGACATGGGTGAGCCATATCCAGATGCCGCCCACGAAGAACCAGATGATGTTCATCACCGTGTTGAGACAGCCACTGGTGGGTTTCTTCCTCACCTTCGACCCGAAAGGCCACAAGGCAAGCATGCCCAGTTTGAGCGACTGCAACCCGAAGGGAATGCCGATGATGGTGATCATCATGGCCAGACTAGCCACGACATACTCTATAGCAATCTCTATACCGCCAAAAACGAGCCAGATGATATTTCCCAATAATTTCATAAGCGTGTATTTTCCGCAAAATTACAATTTCTCCTTGGAAAAACAAGCAATCTGGCAGAAAAACCACTTCATGCCGTTCGTTTGTTTCATAAGCGGGCATAACCAAAAAACGTGAGCCTGTGGGGAGGCTCACGTTTCCTTATGTATAAAGAATAGAATCTGCTATTTCACCACGAAGTCGAGGCTCTGGAGGTCCTTGTCGAGCGATGAGGAGCCATAGAGAATCTTATAGCGTCCGCTGCGGGTAGACAACTCATCGATAGACGGGTCGTAGTACTCGAACGCCTCACCGTCGAGCGTGATGACCGCCTTGCCAGTCTCCCCTGCCGCGAGGTCCACACGCTGGAAGCCCTTGAGCGACTTGATGGGAGCCTCGGGATAGTCGAGTGCCTTCACATACACCTGCACCACCTCGGTGCCGGCACGGTTGCCAGTGTTGGTCACAGGCACGGTGATGGTCACCTTGCCATTGGCCTTCATCGACTTCTTCGACAACTTGGCCTTGCCACAGGCGAAGGAGGTGTACGACAGTCCGTAGCCGAAGGCATAGAGCGGAGTGCCGCGGAAATAGCGGTAGGTGCGGTTATCCATGCTATAGTCGAGGAAATCGGGCAGGTCGTCGTTCGACGCGTAGAACGTGACGGGCAGTTTGCCGCTGGGGTTGTAGTCGCCGAAGAGCACCTCGGCGAGAGCCTTGGCACCACCCTGTCCGGCATACCATGCCTGGAGGATGGCATCGCACTGCTTCTCGATGGTAGCGAAGGCGATGGCAGAACCCGAGCAGTTGACGTAGACCACCGGTTTGCCTGTGCCGTGCATCGCCTGCACGAGGCGCTGCTGCACCTTCGGCAACTCGATGTCGGCCTTGTCGCCACCCTCACCCTCCATCTGTGCGGAGATGCCGCCGATGACGATGATGGCGTCGGCAGCCTTAACCTCGTTGGCGAGGTCGGTATAGTCGGCGAGGTTGCGCTCACAGATGTCGCCGCGGAGCATGGCGAAGTTGCCGTTGCCGTGTTTGTATTCGATGACCATGTCGTAGGTCTCGCCCTTGGTCACGTTGAACGTCTTGTAATCCACCTGACGACGGAAGAAGCCACCCCTTCCGGCGCCGGGCTGCGCCTCCTCTACGGTCTCGCCGTTGATTTTCAGCAGATAGCCGTTGTCGGTCATGAGGGTGTATTTCATCTCTCCGGTGAACGTGGCCTTGTACTGTCCGCTGACGCGTACCGAGAGGTTGTCCTTATCCACACCGTCGGCGAAGCCGTATGCCCCGAAGGTGGAGAAATTGAGTTCGTTGTAGTAAGCCGTCTTCACCGGCTCGCCCTCCAACTCCTTGTTGTTGTAGAACTCCACGAGCACGCCCTTGCCACCGTTGAAGTCTTGCAGATGGTGGATGGTGTTGTACTCATCGGCCAGTTCACACGCCTTGTGGTAGATGACACGTGCGCCGGGCACAGCGGCCTTGATGCCCTCGAGGAGCGTATGCTTGTGAGCCTCGGTGGGCGTACCGCCATAGTTGCCGTTGAGCAGTTCGGCATCATCGGCATTCGGTCCCACCACGGCGATGGTCTTCACCTGCTTGGAGAGGGGCAGCGCACCGTTGTTCTTCAGCAGCACCATCGACTCACGGGCAGCCTGTGTGGCGAGGGCGTCGTTGGCTTCGCTGCTGATCACCTCGGGCTTCAGGTTGGCCCATGGCAGCATCTCAGCGGGGTCGAACATACCCAGTTCGAAGCGTCCGAGGAGCGTCTTGCGTAGGTGGAAGTCGAGGGTCGACTCCTGGATGAGCCCCTTCTGGAGGGCTTCGGTGAGCACCATGAACACCTTGCCGCACTCCAGGTCGGTGCCGTTGAGCACGGCATCGACAGAAGCCGAGAGGGCATCGGGATGGGTACCGTGCTGCCGCGGGTTGTAGAAGTTGTTGATGGCGTCGCAGTCGGTGAGCACGATGGCCTTGTAGTCCCATTTGCGGCGGAGGATGTCGACGAGCAGACGGTCGCTGGTGCAACAGGGCTTGCCCTCGTAGCGGTTGTAGGCGCACATCACCTCACGCACGTTACCTTTCTTCACCAGGGCCTTGAAGGCGGGCAGGTAGGTCTCCCACAGGTCGCGCATCGATACCGACGCGTTGTAGGAGTGGCGCAGGGGTTCCGGACCGCTGTGCACGGCATAGTGCTTGGCACAGGCGTGAGTCTTGTAATACTTGTCGTCGTTGCCCTGCATGCCGAGCACGGTCTGCACACCCAGCACGGCGTTCATATAGGGGTCTTCGCCGCAGGTCTCCTGTCCCCTACCCCATCTGGGGTCACGGAAGATATTCACGTTGGGGCACCAGAAGGTGAGTTCGGGGTTGCCGGGATAGTAGATGGCACCCATGGGAACATTGAACACGTTGTGGTCGGAGCGGTTCCAGTTGGCGCGGGCCTCGTCGGAGACGGTGGAGAACACGTCGTAGAAGAGTTGGGCGTCGAACGATGCTGCCATGCCTATGGGCTGTGGGTAGACGGTATAGCCGCCCTGCCTTACGCCGTGACAGGCCTCACTCCACCAGTTGTAGGAGGGGATGCCCAGGCGGTCGACGGAGACCGACTTGTTCATCATCAGTCCCACCTTCTCCTCGGGGGTGAGGAGCGAGATGAGGTTCTCCACACGCTCCTCATTGGAGAGGCGGGTGTCGAGATAGGGATAGCGGTGACCCGGCCCTGCCACGGCGGCATGGCTCACATCGGCCTTCACCGACAGTGCGCCGAGCGTCTTGCCGTTGTTGTCGAGTAGTTCCACGCTGCGGTTGGCCTTCCCCTGCTGGCTGGCGGGGTTGAAGACGACCAGCACTTTGGCCTCTGCACCCGGGGCGATGACATCGTCGGGACAAATGGCCTGGATGCACTCGCACGAGGGAATGGTCCTTCCGAACGTGACGGGAGCCTTTGAAATGTTGCGCATGGTGAACGTGTGGCACACGGCACCGTCGCATGCCTCTACACGGCCGAAGTCCCACTCATAGGTATCGAATTTAGCCGCGCTTTTCTGCTGCGCGAATGATGTTGCCGTGAGAAACAGACCGGCAATGATGCAAAAAAACAGTTTCTTCATATCTTATTTGGTATTGTTATTCAACTTGAAAAATGAGGCTAATATGTCCCTTCAATTTTCAATCTTCAATCTTTAATTTTCAATCTTCAATCTTTAATATTTTTCAGCGTTTTTTCCAATGCGCTGCGACGGTCACGCCATGTGCTGTAGTCACTGGCACGCAGGGTGACGACCTTCTTCGCCTTATGGAGATGGAGCAGACTCGCGTCGGTCACTCCGGTGACGAGCAGGCAGGGCTTGGCCTGCTTCTCGGCAATCAACTTATCGGCGATGGCATCGGCGCCACCCACCTTAAACCAACTCTCTATGGTGTCGTCGTCACCGGGGATGAGAAGCACCACATGACTCACCTCCTGCAGGTCGACATCGGGGAGATAGCAACCAATCTGGCGGTTGAGGTCATAGCCCACACGGCCATGGGGGATGTCGCCCATCGTGGTGAAACTATAGCGGTTGTAGGGGTTGTTGCAGAGACTGTACTTGAACCCCTTGTCGGGCGAGAGGTACATGTTGCTGGGGTCGGCCACCTTAGCGCCGTCGACGAGGAAGCAGTATTTGTACACCTCTGCCGCCTTGTCTTCTATCGTCACGCTCCACACGCCATCGCTGTCTCTGGTCATGGGGAAAGGAGCGAAGCCCTCCATCGACAACGACACCTGCTGTGCCTCGGGAGCCTTCATGCGGAAGGTGATGTTGCTCTCGCCGAATTCGGGCGAGATGATGGGACGCGGGAACAGGCGTGCCATCACGCCAGGCGTGAACGGCTCCTCCTTGCCGGTGGCGGCAGGGGCGGGCTTGCCCTCGCTCATGGCTTTCTCTGATGCCTCGGGGTTGAAGAGCAGACGGAAGGTCTTGTCGAGGAAGAACTTCGCGTTCATCCATGTATGACCGAACTTATCGGTGGTGAATTCCTTCACTGAGCGGATGCCTTTCTTGTCGAGGAACTCCATATAGTCGCGGCCGGTGCCGTAGAGGAAGTCATCGGTGCCGATGCCGAGCCAGAAGAGGTGAATCTTGGCATTGGTGTCGGCAGCGTTGTCGTAGACACCGGGGAGATTGGTCTGGGTAAACGAACTGTAGGAGCAGAGGTAAGAGAACTTGTCGAGGTGGAGCAGACCGCACGACAGGCCTTGGTTGCCGCCGCGTGAGAAGCCTCCGATGGCGCGGTGGTCACGGTCGTTGATGGTGCGGTAGTGGCTCTCCACGTAAGGCATGAGGTCGTTGACGAGGTCATTGCTGAACACGTCGTTGCCGAAGCCCATCTGCGGCATCTGCCCGCTCTTCTGCGGCGGCAGCAACTTATAGGGGTTGCCATAGGGCAGCACGATGATCATCTCCTTCGCGGCACCCTCTGCGAGGAGGTTGTCGAGGATGTAGTTCATGCGTCCCACCTTGTAGTACACCTCCTCGGTGTCGGTGGTGCCGCTGATGAGGTAGAACACGGGGTATCTCTTGGCCCTGTCGGTGGCGTAGGAGGGGGGCAGGTAGACGATGGCGTTATTGGTGGCTCCCAGACTCTTCGAATAGTAGTGCAAATACTCCACGATGCCGTGGGGCACGTCGCGGATGTCGTGGGCGAGCGGTCCCTTGCCGGGAATCTCGAGCAGACTGTTCTTGAAGCCCTCGTTGGGGAAATACTGTTCACAGAGGGGGTCCATCACGCTCACGCCGTCTACCTCGAAATGATAGGGATACATGTCGGGGGCGGCGGGACCGAGGGTGACGGTCCACATCCCGGTGCCGGCATCACGGGTCATCTCGTGCCTGCCGGCAAACTGCACGTCGACAGCCACCTTCCTGGCGTTGTCGTTCTTGTAGAGGAATGTCACGGTGCCGTCGGGGTTGCAGACGGTGGAAGAGGGTGTGGGAAAGGGTTGCGCAACGGCATGTGCGCCCACAACGAAGAGCGCCACCGCCATAGCGGACCTGGCTTTCGTCAGAAAACTAACATTTGTCATAAATAGTCGATATTTAGGTGGGTCTGGAAAAAACGCCCACGAATAAGTTAATGATGTGCAAAAATACGAAGAATTACCCTATCATTCCCTTTTGCTTGTATCATTTAATATTTCATATGTAACATACGGGAAACGGAGCCACAAGTTGTGCAAATGCGACAGACTTTGGGCCTCTTTTTCCATTTTGTCTAAAATACCTGGTGTTGTCGCGTCAATCTGAAAGGAAATGGCCGAAAATATTTGGAAAGTGGTATTTCCGTGGGTAATTTTGCCATGTCGAAAGACAAAAAAACGAAACCCAACAGGTTAGCCTGTTATCATAGAAACAACAATATTAACAATAAAAAAATACGATTATGAAAACAATGGAATTATCCCCGATGACAGTTGCCCAGTACAAGGGTGAGGCAATGGTTAAAAAGTTCGTGAAGTCTGCAAAGCAAGCAATCGCCTGCACATTCAAGTTCTTGTTGTTCATCAGTCCTGTCTATCCACAGTGCACCCAGGGAATGAAATAAATGAAGAAACATGCCAGTATTCATCACCCCTTTCCCGGCAACGTGGTTACAGAATAAAAAACAGAAAGAAATCTTTTCCTCATTAAGTGTAGGACCAAGCCAGTGAGAGCCTCAAAAGCAGTTGACTTTTGAGGCTCTCATCTTTTTGCAAGTAAAGGCAAAACCACTCAAACTCTACCTTCTTCTTTGATGTCCAAGCCTTTGGCTTGGGGGTCACAACCACTCACACCACCTTCCTCTTTGGGAGCCAAGCCTATGGCTTGGGGGTTCCAACAACCCCAACCCCTTCTTCATAAGAAGGGGCTTCTACCCCAACCCAAGGCCCTTCCCCTCTCCAGGGGAAGGGATGCAACCGCTCGCATCCGCTCGCTCGGTCACTAAGGTATCCGCGACCCATCAAAGAGTCGCGGGGAGATTCCTTACGCAACAGAGTTGCGATTGTTCATGTTCGCTCCGCTCACCTAAATGGGAAAACTATGAAACAATTTTAAAAGACTTGGATAGATTTGTTCGATTTCTCGCCGTAGGCGACTGAAGAAGGGAGTGCGCTTTGCGCAGGAATCACACAAATCAGTTCAAATCAAACAAATAAGTTCTGCCCCATCGGGGCAGAACCAATGTTCACTGTTCGCGGAGCGCATCGCGTATACTCCAACTTTGTTATTTAAACAAAGATTCGATTGAATATAAATCAATCATGAGAGAAAGCAAATGAAAAACAAAATTCATTAACCTTAAGAGTATTCGGCAAATGATTATACCTATAATAGCAAAAATGTAACCACTTCTTTAAAATTCTTTAACAACTTACGATTTGAGGTTTGAGATTTAAGCTTCGCTTGATTGTCGGCTGCACCTCGGCATAGTGAAAACAAGTTTTGACTCTGTCGAATTCTGTCACGACTCGGCCAAATTGATGCAAGCATCATTCGGCTCTCGCTGCTCCATCATTTCCCCTCTGCTCTCTGCTTGCACGACAATTAAGGTTTAAATAGCAAACACGAGATTTGTCGAAGACCCACTGACCGAGGGGAGGTATTTTTACGAATCTGCACGAATAATATCTCTTGGTCAGCACGAAGGAATTGACAACGATAAAAATCCGAGAAGGCAGAGATTTGTAAATATATTCCTCTGGATGGGGTGATTTCTAAGAATTATTTCTATATTTGCAATTACTTAAATGGTATTGTTCTCATCTCTTGTTTTACATCACTTTGGAAAGTGAACAATTGATGAAAAACAAAGGTAACATTAGACCAAATTGATGCAAGCATCATTCGGCTCTCACTGCTCCATCATTTCTCTCTGCTTCAATGGTCTTTTCACCCCTTTCGGTTCCCCCGTTGTCGGTGGACAGGAAAAAACACATTCCTGGATTACATGAGAAATACAAAAGACAAATTTGAGAAAGTGCATCACACTTGCATCACCATAAATAATTGAGACTCATGGGCAATAACAAAGAGTCTGAGCCAACTTCTGGGTTTGTAATACCATCGGAAATAGCAAAAAGCGATGGCTTTACAGACTTTACGAATATCCCGAGCAGAGGTGTATTCCAACTGACCCGTGCCAAGCGCAACGGACGGTGGTGGATGCTGAAGGGCTTGCAGGAAGAATATAGGCACGACAGCGTCTACCGTGTCTTTTTGGAAAAAGAGTTTGAGATTGCCAGTCAGTTGCAACATCCGATGGTAGTGTCTGTCTATTCATTGGAGGAAGTGGAAGGCCTGGGACTGTGCATCGTTATGGAGTGGGTGGAAGGCACGACACTCAAGGAGTGGCAGGCAACCGGCAGCCATACCCTGAAACAGCGCCGGCACATCGCCGACATGCTTTTGGAAACACTCATTTATGTGCATAGCCGCCAGACACAGCACCGCGACTTGAAGCCATCCAACATCATGGTCACCCATAACGGAAGATATCTGAAACTCATCGACTTCGGTTTGTCGGATACCGACAGCCATGCCATTTTGAAGGCCTCCGCCGGAACAGAAGGCTATATGGCACCCGAAGGGCCGTCGGACATCTATTCCTTGGGTGTCATCCTCCGCGAACTACAGTTGGGCTGGGCAAGTTTCGGGGTGGTCAGAAAATGCTGTGCTCCCCTTCATCGCCGCTATCACGACATATCTGCCATACAAAGAGACCTGCAACGTGCCTGGCATTGGCCTCAGCGCCTGCTCTATTTGGGTATCCTTGCCATACTGGTGGCTGTGCCTTATCTTATCAACCTCTCACACACCCAACAGAGGCTGCAATCGGTCAGTGACTCATTGAAAGTGGTCAGGGAAGAAAGTAGCATCATGCTCAATACACAAAAGGTCAGAAACGACTCGTTTGAGCAGCAAATCAGTCAGTTCACCCAGGAACACCCTTTGGAGCAAGGTGAAAAACTCCAATCAGCGCAGTTGACAGACAGCCAATTGGCCTTATTGTCAAAATATGAAGCAGAGCAGGCAGCCATTCAACAGCATGAGCGCAAAATCACCGAAGCAAAGAGACAGATAGACAAACGCATCAAGGAGCTGGGTATAGAACAGATGCTGGACACGCTCAGTAGCCAGCGTTATCTCTCGATGCCGATTCTTACAATGGTTTTGGAGATGGGGAACGAAACCGAGGACCTCGAGTTGAAAGCATATATAGAAGAACGTTATTGGAGAACTTGGATGAAGCGGTTGAACGCATTGCCTCTTGACTAATTGCACACCTGTACCATTACACCGTCTCGCTGTCCCGCCACATATGCCGTAGGTGGCAGTCCTTGGTGTATCAGTTCGTCCAGATAGAGCGGTTCATGTTGTATCATCAAGTGACAGCGGAACGTGTCGCCGACACTCAGTTTTGAGTTTTCTACTTCCAAAATCTCAAACCTGCTTCCTCCTAAGTGCCTCACCACGATGCGCCTGTCTGGCAACCATGTGATGATGAGTCGTTGACCAAGGCGCATCCCTTCTGTCGTCACCCTGTCCTCTATGCAGATGCCGCTTTGCACATCATCTTTGCTATCTGGATGAGCGCAAAAGTCTTCATAGCAGCGATAGCCTGCAAACCGCGCCAGCACGTCGAGCGTATGTTGCCGCGTCTGCACCTCCTCATTTCTCAGATACCCCCATAGCCGTTTCAGTGTGGTGGGCGACAATCGCTCGCGTGTTCCTTTTAAAATCAAATGGCTCAGCGTCTCAAAATCACGCGCCTCCCGTAGCTCATGCCCCACTACGCGCTCCACCTCTTGTTTCAGTTCTTCCTTTTTCATGTTGCAAAATAAGCACATTTTCTTCATTTCTGCAAGTATAAGGCCCAAAAGGACAGAAAAGGACTTGCAGAGATGTTTTCACTCAGATATTTTTGCGGAGAAAAGAAAAAAAACAGCTCACTATGGTACAACTTTCAAAATTTTATCTTATCTTTGTCCTGTCGTCTGGAGAAATGGACGACAGACATCGAGGAGAGCTAATGTGCTTTGACCCGTCAGTAAATCTGGAAAATTCACTGTAGCGTGGGGAAAAGTATGAAGGCTGTTCCTCCTGTAGTCGTATATATTCAGTTCACTTCATTTGTGAGGCAATTTATATACCTACAGGTGTGAGCTGATTTTCATTCTTTACGCTACGGGTATTCCAGAACCTTCTGACGAGGAATGTCAAGAAGGCTCACACTCTGTGTACCTGCTGGAAAACCGAAAAGCAATCATTATAATCAATATATTATTATGAGACAAAAGACTATGAAAACAGCCAATCCTTGGATGACTATCGTCGAGGGGGAAAATATCGCAGAATGTGATAAAGACAAATTTCCCAAGAACAAATCAGCCCAACAGTATGCCGATGAAATCAACAGCAAGAATATAGATGTAAAACTGACTTTCGACTGTTTGCCCGACCCTTATAATGGCAATCCCGAAAGTAAGGTTTATTGTCTTTGTAAGAATCCAGGAAAACCCGATTCTTGTTTTGTTGGAGAACAGGCATTTGTCGATGCCACAATAGCCAATTTGCAACTGAAGTCGAAAAGTTGTTTTTGGGCTGAAGACATTATGAACAAATCTGGAAAACCACATGAGGGTGTGAACTGGCTTGCCAAGCGCACAAAAGAACTTAAAGAGATTCTCGACGGTCATCCAGACATCTTCTTCATAGAGTTTTTCCCTTACCACTCCAGCAAGGGATTCTATTTTCCCAGTCACTTGCCTTCTTATGATTTTACAGATGAACTGATTGAACAGGCAATGCGTGAAAACAAGATAATTATCATCATGCGTGAAAGAAGAAGGTGGCTGAAAAGAATCAGAGGACTTGCTGACTACCCCAATCTGTATATACTAAAAAGTCCTCAAAGTGGGTATCTTACACGTAATAACATAGTCCGTTTGGGCGGAAATGGTATAACGGAAGATGAGATAAAGAAGTCTTTCAAATTGTAATATTAAATCCATGTGGCTCATCATTGAATCAGAATAAATCAAAGATAAATCATTGTTTAACTATAGACAATATAATCATAAAAAAATACAATTATGAAACAATTATTATTAGCAGCACTGTTATTCATTGCCAATTTGCTTCCTTTACAGGCGCAAAAACAAGAGTATGTAACCCAATCATTTAAAATGCCTCCGACAACTCTAAGTAGAGTATTGTTAGATGGTAACAACTGGAAAGCCGATAATGCGAAATTCTCTTTAAATTGGATTTGTTTTGACAGTGGCCAAAGAACATGTATTGTGGAATTGGATTGGCCCTTTTTCTTAAATGAAATGAAGAAAACCAAACCATATCAAAAGAAAGTTCAATTTTCATGGTCGGGAAAGGATCTCAGACTCGTCAAACAATCAGATGGAAGAGGTAATCATGGCTATATCATTTCAAAAAATGGTGTCGAATTAGGAGGATTAGTAGCTGTGATGGAGAATGGTGTCTCAAAATGGTGCTTTGGTTATACTACGAATAAAGACACTCCAGCAATGACTGATATTTGGACAGGAATGAATATTGATGAATTCAAAGACATCACTGCCGCTGAAGTGGCTGGTAGTTCAGTGAAATTCTTATGTAAAAATGGCAATATGAATGTTTATCAACTTTTGTGGTTGGGTGAAAGCGGAACGGAACAAAAGCGAAATCTTCATTTAAACAAAGAATGGGGACGATTCTGGTTTGATGCAAGCGGAAAACTAGTTAAATGGTATATGAATCTTTGATTCGTTAAGTCTTCTTGATAATTCTTTATGTGGAAATTTTTACAAAACTATCAATAATAAATGATTATGAATAAAAATGTTTTTTATTTTATGTGTTTGATGGCTCTCCTTTTCTATTCTGAAAGTGGATATTGCCAAGACAGAGAAGAATTGTATCAACAAGGATTAAGCTATCATTATAAGAAAGACTATGACAATGCTGCAAGATGTTTTGCCTATGCTGCAGACCATGGACATATTGGTGCACTTACCATGGTTGGTGTTTATTTCGAGAAAGGTTTTTCTTTCCCACAAAAATATGATATGGCCGTTAAGTTCTATCAGGCAGCAGCCGAAAGAGGAGACATGTATGCACAAGGTAATTTGGGCCAATGTTACTATAAAGGTAGAGGAGTGACGCAAGACTATACTAAAGCTGTAGAATGGTTCCGTAAGGCGGCTGAACAAGGGAATAGCTCTGCACAAAATTATATGGGTGAATGCTACTTTTATGGTCAGGGAGTGGCTAAAGATTTTACCAAAGCAGCAGAATGGTACAGCAAGTCGGCTGAACAAGGGAATAGCTCTGCACAAGTTACATTGGGATCACTTTATTATACAGGTGTTGGAGTTACGCAAGATTACACCAAGGCAATGGAATTATATCGTAAGGCAGCGGAAAAAGGCGATAGCACTGGTCAATATTGTTTAGGACTTTGCTATTTTGAAGGCCATGGTGTGAAAGAAGACAAAGCAGAGGCTATGAAATGGTTTCGTATGGCGGCAGAACAAGGAAATGAAAGTGCCAAAGAAAAATTGAAAAGTCTGGAATAGAAAAGGGTTTTATTTCTTTGTTTTATGGGGACGGTTCTCCTAATCCAAAGACCCTCATCAATCTAAAAATGGATCAACGAGAATCACTCTCGTTGATCCATTTGCTGATTAAATTAATGCTGAAAACTTACTGCTGACATCTTACTGCCGTAACTCTGGAGGCAGGGTGGCATGGCTCCATTCTGCATGCAGACGAAAGCACTCACTTGAACTGCAGTGCGGTGAGCCTCGGCTACTGGCTTGCCAAGCAATACACGGGCGGATTGCAAATCGCCCGAACGCCCATTCGCTGAATTATTGTTCTGCCATAATCGCTCCCTAAAAGATGTTAAAACAAAGGCGAAGATTGAAAACAAGTTGTTTTGAAGTATTGTTTTGTTTCCAAAAATCATTATTTTTGCAGAGTTTTAGAAACAATTTGCATCCCTTGATAAGGGATGGCCATAATGCAGTGTTACTAATGAATTATATAGAATTCAGGCAAAGGATGTACCCGATGGGGTGTTTCAACATCAATCAGGTGCTGCTGTGGGAGAAGGATTTCGACCGCAACAACCTGACACGATGGTGCCGGAAGGGGTTGCTCGTGAAGTTGCGTAACCAATATTACGCCTTTCCCGAGTACCGACAGGTGCCCGACTTCTCGCGCTATGTCGCCAACCGCATCTATATGCCGTCGTATATCAGTCTGCACAGCGCCTTGTCGTTCTACGGGATGATACCCGAGGAAGTGGTGCAACTGACGAGCGTGACAACACTCAAGACCGCCAAGTTCGAAAATGCCTTCGGCACGTTCCATTACCAGAATGTGAAGACACCGCTCTACTTCGGTTATGAGATGAAAACGATGCAGAACGGCCGCGGCCTGCTGTTTGCCGCGCCAGAGAAGGCCCTGCTCGACCTGCTCTACCTGAACCCCTACTACAAGACCGAACAGGACATGGTGGAACTGCGCCTCGATGAGGACTTCATGCAAAGTGAGTTGAACCTGGAACGCCTACAAGACTATCTCTCGCGAATAGGCAGTAAGACATTAACACAAAGAGCAAAACGTTTATTAAAGGCATACGGACTATGATTGACCTTGATTACATACGCAGTTTCTTCCCGCCGACGATAGCAAGGGAGAGCCGCTTTGACCGCTATATGCTGAAGGAGTATCTGCAACTGCTCATACTCGACCACCTGGCTACGACTCCGTATATCAGTAAGGTATCGTTCATCGGGGGAACGAATCTACGGCTCATACAGGGTATCGACCGTTTCTCGGAAAACCTAGACTTCGACTGCAAGGACTTGAGCGAGGAGGAGTTCATGGCCATGACAGACAGTGTGGTGTCATATCTCCGACAGAACAACATCGACGTGGAAACGCGCGACAAGCCCAATCCCAAGTTGACGGCTTTCCGGCGTAATCTCTATTTCCCGGAGATGCTGTTCAACCTAGGTCTGACGGGGCTTCGTGAAGAAAGGCTTCTGGTGAAGATTGAGGCGCAGGATCAGGGCATTGCTTATCAATCCTTTGTGGCCAACATCAACAGGATGGGTTTCTTCTTCAATATTCAGGTGCCGCCACTGGATGTGCTCTGCGCCATGAAGTTTGCCGCCATAATAGCCCGTCAGAAAGGTCGTGACTTCTACGACACTATCTTCCTCCTATCGAAGACCAAGCCGAATTTGGAGTTCCTAAAGGCTAGGACTGGCATTTCGTCTATTGAGGAACTGAAGAACGCTGTATCAGAGCGCCTGAAAGGCATTGACTTAAGCCAAAAGCAGCGCGACTTCTCCCATCTTGTTTTCAACGAGCAGAATGCCAAGCGGATATTGCAGTTTGCTGATGTCGTAGATTCGCAACTGTAAAAGCACGTCACCGATCTGTACATCGATGGAACTGAGTGATGCCAAGAGGGGGGTGTCAACAAAAAACGAACGCTGCAGTCCATCTCTGAACTGCAGCGCACAAGCCTATGTTTAACTAAAAATCCTTTTCAAAACCAAAGGGAGCCTCACGGCGACCTTTGTTGTCCAATTAAACAATCTAATTAAATACCTTAAACCTAATAACTAAAAACCTAAATCTATTACTACTAACCTAAACAATCTATTAACCTTGAATGATTGACTTCTCAATCATTGACAATGCAAAATTACTACCTTTATCAATGCGAAACAACTTTTTCAGCACAAAACTCTAAAAATATACGGTTTTCTTGATATAAATCAACCGCTGTGTGCGATAACAATGCATTTTTATCGAAAATTAGCAAAAACAGAAGGATTTATGAATAGGGCTTACTGCAAAAAAACATCCGCTTGTCAAGCGGATGTTTTGCCTGTTGGATATTTGAAACTGCACTGTTGTCTATCACCTTTTTCACATACATGGTTTTGGGGTAGTGGCCGAGCACTTTTCACGACTCAGCAAGCCGTTTGGCTTGCTGAGTTCATTTTGCTTTTTCTTAATTCTTTTAACTTCTCCTCAAACTCCTCCTCCTCTTTTTATAAACAACGACCTGTCCGTATATATATAGACAAAAACACAGAAAAAGTAATCCCTTTTTTTTAATTTATCTTTTAAGATAATGTGTCCACCCGCTCAACGAGAGGAAATTAAAGGGAAGTCAAAGGATTAATGAAGGGAAACAAAATGGGACAATAGACCGGTGTGGAGATAATAACAATAGCGGCGCGACAGGTTGCACCGCGCGCCGAAAGGATTGAACATTACATAAAAAAGACGGAAAAAGGGAGAAAGGATCTGCTTGGGACCGCCGGCCATCCTCAGTCTTTCTCTATAAGCACCGTGGCGTAGGCCGACATGCCCTCCTGGCGCCCGGTAAAGCCCAAACGCTCGGTGGTGGTGGCCTTGATGGAGATGTTGTCGAGGTCGGTGCCCATCACCTCTGCCAGACACTGCTGCATGGCAGGGATATGGGGGTTGAGTTTCGGACGCTCGGCACACACCGTGGCATCGATGTTCCCCACCCTATAGCCCTTGGTGGCGATAAGGCGCACCACATCGCGCAGGATGACCTTGCTGTCCATATCGAGCGTAGCATCCGAGGTATCGGGAAAATGGTAACCGATGTCGCGCATGTTGGCAGCGCCCAACAGGGCATCGCAAATGGCATGGATGAGCACATCGGCATCGCTGTGGCCCAACAGTCCCTTGTCGTGGTCGAGGCGTATGCCACCCAACCACAACGCACGGTCTTCCACCAACTGGTGGACGTCGTATCCGAAACCTACACGTATTTTCATCTTTTTGCGGTTAAATCTCAAATTTCAAATCTCAAACCTCAAACCTCAAAAAATCTTAATTACCTGCGCTTGAACAGGTCCTTGATGCCGTCCATATCGAACGAGAGGGTGAAGCGGAGGGTCTGGTCGAGGGGGTTGCTCTTCGCCGTGGCGATGACATAACCTGCATCGAGGGAGAAAACACTCATCCTGAAGCCGGCACCCACGGTGAAATACTTGCGGTTGCCCTTCGTCTCACTCTCGTGATGGTAACCTGCACGGAGAGCGAACTGGTCGTGGTAAATATACTCAGCACCCACGCTCCACTGTATCTCCTTCAACTCCTCGGAGAAGCCATTGGGCGCATCGCCAAAACTCTTGAAGATGCCACCGATGCTCGACACATCGAAATACTCCTTCTCCAAACGGTCCTGATACTCTTGCGAGGTCTCCTCCTCGTTCTGCCGGGGATAGGTGGGCACGAGCAACTTGTTGGCATCGGCAGCGATGGTGAAGCGGTTGTACTCGTCGACGGGAATCATCAGCGAGGCACCCAGACGCATGTTGGTGGGGATGAACTCACTGTGCTCGTCGCCGCCAAAGGTAATCTTGCTACCGATGTTGCTGATGTTGAGACCCAAGCCCAACTGGCACTCCCTGGCACCGATGTTGAGGTAGTTCTGGTAGTAGCAGGAGATATCGGCGGCGAATGCCGACCCTGGACTGGTGTCCTCGGTGAAGTCGTAGGTGAGGTCGGAGTAAATCCACCGCACGCCAGCCGAGAGCGAGAACTGCTCGTTGAGCATGAGCGAATAGGCCACGTCGAGCGACATCTCATAGGGGTTGATGGTCATGTCGTTGGTAGCGTCGAGCGAACTGCTGGTATACACCTCGCCAAGCGAGAAATAGCGCAGCGAACCCGACACGGCACTGTAGTCGCCGATACGGTAGTAGCCCACGAGATAGGCCAAGTCCATGTCGTTGACCAACTGGCGCAGCCACGGGGTGTAGTTGAGTGCCACGCCGGCGCGTGAGATGGTGAACGGGTATTTGGCGGGGTTCCAGTATTGCGACACCACGTCGGGGTCGGTGGCAGCACCCACGTCGCCCATACCTGCCGCACGGGCGTCGGGGGCGATGGTCTGCGAAGTGACCGAGGTGTTCACAGGGTTGAACATTTCCTCTTTCTGCGCCTTTACCGTGAGTGCGACAAAGGCGAGGACGAGGAGCGTCAATACTCTCAAAGATCTTATTTCTACTTTCATTAATCAGAAGTTAACGGGGAGTAGGGAGGGGTAAGGCGACGTATGCCCCACCATCCAGCCTCTTACTCGCCAAATTTCAATCGGCCGAAAGCCGAAAGGGATATTCTACTGTCTATATTAAAATTTCAATAATAAAACGCCAAGACCCGCTAATTATTGCCTATCACGATGAGTTTCTTGGCTTTCGACACCATGTCGCTGCCATCACACGACACGCGCACACGGTAGAGATAGACACCCGTCTGCAACCGCTGCCCACTTCCGGTGGTGAGGTTCCAGTCGATGGTCATCGCCCCTGTGGCAGACACCTCGGTCTCGGTGAATTTCCACAACTGCCTACCACTCATGTCGAAGATGTCGAGTTCTACGTCCATCGTGCTCCCCATGCGGTCGTGGTTGATGATGAAGGTGGTGGAGGTCCTGGCAGGGTTGTCGGTGCAGCCGATGCTGTAGAGCGTGGGCTTGAGGCCACTCACCACATTGAAGGAGAGTTCGGCGGTGGTGGAGTTGTTGAGCATGTCCCAGGCACGGAACCGCAGGGTGTGGCGACCCGGCGGAAGGGCGGGAATGCTGTAGGATGTCCTGCCACTGGTGTAACTGCCGAAGTCGTAGGAGAAATTGTCGTTGAGCAGATAGGTGCGCGACATGTCGTTGTCGATAACCAGTTCCATGTCGTGGCCGATACCCGTGCCGGCGGCGTTGATGCCGTCCTTGTCGGTGATTTGTGCCACGAAATAGGGGGTGGAGTTCACCTCATCGCCATTAGAGAACGACGGGGTGTTGAGGTAACAGAACACCGACGGGCCGATGGAGTCGTTGTCGATGACCTGCGTGCCGCCAATGAGGAAACGGTCGGTAGACCCATGGGCGATGCGCGTATGTGAATTGTCGACGGCATAGAAGTTCATCATGCCGCTGCCGTTGGAGTAGTTGATGTCCATGGGCACGGCGAAGGTGAAGGTGAAGGTGCCGCCCCGCACACTGTCGGAGCCGTTGAAGAGCACGTTGGGACGGTCGTAGTACTTGAACAGCGTCCTCGCGTCGTCGGCCTGTCCCTTGCACACCACCAGTTTCTCGGAGTCGCGCACGATGCATGTCACGATGCCATTGAACGTCGTAGCAGGCTCGCCGCCCTGCTCCACATGGCCCTTCACACTCACGATTTCCCCGGCACGGATAGTGATGTCGCCGGAGTCGGTGAGAGGCTTGCCGTTGATGCTGTCGACCACCGTCCTGAGCATCGGCACATTGAGACTCATGGCGGGGTCGCCGAGCAAGGAGAAGCGCAACTTATTGGCTGTCACGTCTTCGCCGCCCGTTATCATCTGGTTCTTCGCCAGACGCTGCGCCTCGCCGATGGTGACGGGGCGGTCGCCCGTATTGTCGAGCACATAGCGAATATAGGCCTTGTTGAGCGAGGCATTGTAGCCCTGGTATACCGTGCGGGTGGTGGTGAAGGTGGCCACAGCCCCACCCTTCTTGTTGAGCAGCATCGCCACACCAATGTTATCGTCGACGCCGTCGAAGGGCGAGATGTCGCACGAGGCGGTGACCCACAGCGGCAGGTTGGTGTTGGAGAACTGCTGGAAGTCTTTCAGGATGAGCACGCGCTCGTGCGAGATATTGATTTCGGAACCATGGCCGGAGTAGTCGATGATGAGGGCTCCCGAGGCCTGCAACTGCTTGATTTCCTTCGTGGCGTCGGGGTAAGTGTTGCCCGTGGAGGTGGTGACACGCGTATAGGCGTCCCACATCACCTTCTTCGTCTGGTAGCCGGGGTAGTTGGTGGTCACTACATTCGCGATGTTGTTGGCATCGTTCATGTGACTGTTGGAGTTGCCGTCGTCGCCGAGGACGGCAACGATATTCTGCCAACTTCCAGCATTGGCATTCTCCACATAGTTGATGGTCTTGTCGGTGAGGGTCTTCGCGTCGTCGACGGTAGAGACGGGGAAGCGGCCTATGGAGAGGTCGAGTTTGTCGGACGACATGGGGTTGATACCCTCGCCGTCGTCGAGCAAGCCATAGAAGCCGTCGTCGACGATGCAGTTCACCTCGTTGTAGGAGTCTTCGCTCTCATAGCAGAGCAACAGGTCGTCGGCGGAAAAGCCGCGGCAGTCGGAGGTGAGCAGGCGGTTGTCCCACTTGCCGTCGCCGAAGAGAAGAAGGTGCTTGGGCATGTCGGCCTCGCCCGTGGCACGGTCGTAGAGCATCTTCATATAGCGCCGGTAGGCATTGGCATCGGGGGTGCCGCTGGAGAACTCGTTGTAGATTTCGTCGGCGGGCACGATGCGCACACGCATGGAGTCGCGCTCCTCGTGCATCTTCGCGATGCGCTGGGCCTGGGCAAGGAGTTTCTGTGATGTGGGGATGATGATGACGAGGTCGGCAGGACCATGGGCATGCAAGTTCTGGTTGGTGATGCCATACACATACTCGGGCACGGGGAGCGATGCCGACGACAGCCGTGGCAACGCATGCGGTGAGTCGGTGTGGATATCGATGTAGTCGAGACGTGCCGGCCCTCCTGAGAGGGTGGTGATGGTGACGGTGTCGGTGCTGCTGAGGTTATACACATCGTAGGTGCCAGAAGCCTCGTAGCCCTTGTCGTAACTCCGCAGCGTCACGGAGAGGGTGCCGAGGATGGAGTCGTTGAGACTCACCTGCACCCTGGTGGCGTTGCCGGCAGTCACAACGACCGCCATGCTTCCCTTCCTGTCGGCACTGGGATTGGCAAGGGTGAAGGCATGCGACTGTCCGGCGGCGATGGGAATATTCTCGAAGAGTTTCCTCCCGCCATGCAGCCAGGCGAAGTTGTCGACCTCGTGCAATGAGTGGTAGTCGGCGGGCATGGGATAGCAAGAGGCAACGAAGGCGGCACTGTCGAGCGAGGCAGGGGCATCGTCGCCCTGGGTGAGGAAATAATAGCCGTAGTCGGAATAGGGATTGCGGATGCGCTTCATCGACGTGTGCTGTGACCAACTCACGGGCCCCTGGGCGTAGAACAGCCGGCGGCCGTTGACGGTGCAGGTAGGCACCTCTTTCAGGTCGTCGGTGGCTATCAGTTCTGCAGGCACAAGTTTCTCGTTCTGCAGCGCGCCGCCATAGCCATAGACCTTCACCTTGGAAAGGTCGGTGAAGCCAGCCTGGCGCACCAGCGCATCGGTGAGTTGATAGATGCCGGAGGAGGGAACACGAATCTTCGACCACCGCCCGGAGGCGAGGACGGAGTTATCGGCATAGCGCTGCGAGAACGCCAGCGGTGCCTTCCTCATTGCTGCCTGGACAGGACGGGCCTCCACGGCAAGCATGAAACTCACGAGAATCTGGTATTTGCCGTCTCTATAGACCAGGGGAACGAAGCGCACCTCCATGGCACCTCTCTTCCGCTCCACAACGATGGTGGTCTCGGGCTCGGGCATCTCGGGCAGAGGGGCGGAGGTGATATTCTGGTAACGGCGGATGTCGGTGGGGGTCATGTCGTAGAACTCGGGATAGAGGATGCTGACCGTATACACCGAGTCGGCATAATGCTCACCCAAAGGTATGCTGCACCCGAACTGGGGCAATACGGAGTCTATCCTCACCTCGTCGGCGGTGAGGTTGTAGAACCGCTGTGCCCCTGCCGTCGCGAAACTGGCGACCAGCAGAATGGCGAGCATGAACAACCGATATGACTTACTTGACATTGAAATCCAGTATTTTCTTGTCTTCCACAAACCCGTCGACATGGTCGTCGACATGCGCCTCGACATCTCCCTCTGGCGAACCAGTGAAGAGGATGTCGCCGGTGCGCAGCGTGAAATAGCGGCTGATATAGGCCACGAGGCTGTCGATGTCGTGACGCATGTCGCCAGTGAAGCCACGCTGCACGGTGGTGCCGTTGACATCGAGATGGAAGCGCAGGGCGCTCAAGTCGCCCACCTCGTCGACCGGCACCCACTCACCGATGGCTGCCGCCCCGTCGAAACTCTTGCTGAGGTCCCAGGGCAAGCCCTGTTTGCGCAACTCTTGCTGCAGGTCGGAGGCGGTGAAGTCGACACCGCAGGTCACGGCATCGTAGTAGCGATGGGCGAAGCGGCAGGGGATGCTTTTCCCCAAACGGCATATCCGCACCACCAGCGACACCCTGTAACAGACGCGCCCGAGGTCGTCGGGCAAGAAGAACGGGCGCCGCCCCTTGAGCAGCGACGAGTCGGCCTTGGTGAATATCACGGGGTTGTGGTAAGAGTATAACGCATTTTCACCCAAATTATTGTGTAGGGTGTAGTTGGCGTCGACAGCGAAAATCTTCATGACGGCAAATGGCAGACTGATGATACCATCCTGCCCACCAACTCACGGCAGCAACGACAGGTGTCGGTGTTGCGCCGCGGGTTCGTGGGCAAGAGAGCAAAAGGGGTGTAAATGACTTACTTGACGATGACCTTGCGAGTGGTGCCGTCGCTCATGCGGAGGATATAGACACCATGGGTGAGGAAGTTGACGGCCTGACCGTCGAGGGTATAGCGGCCCACAATCTCGGCAGAACGGCTGCTGATGCCATCCTTCACGCCTACAGGGTCGGAATAAACGAACTTCACGGTGATTTTCGGACCGTAGTCGGAGAAGCCGAACTCACCGAAGCCAAGGTCCTCGCCCATCTCTATCTGCAACTCCACGTCGCACTCGCCATAGGCATCGGGATACCACTCGGTCTGCAGGTCGCCACTGGTAGCGCCCGGGGCGATGGTGCCTGAAGCAGAACTGAAATAGCCGGGCTCAGTGCGTCCGGGCAGACAGGAGCCAAGGGCGCAGGTCATGTAACTGCCATTGTCGATGCGGGTTATCTCGTTGGCGAGCCTCACCAGGTCGGTGGCAGTGCCACTCACATTCTTCACCATGAAGTCGGAGGGAATCATCACCGTCAGTTCACCTGTCTCAGGGTCTTCTTCCGAGACAACGGAATTGATGACATATACCGACCCGTGGGGGATGATATCGCCCGCATTGGTGACGAACTCAAAGGAGTGGTCAACCTCATCGTCCTGGGCATATCCCACTGTCGTGCCAACGCACAACGACAAACAAAAAAGTAAAAATTTTCTCATATTGCGCAAATTTGAGGGTTTCTGCGGGCAAATATAGCCATAATTTCCGACATTTGGGGAAGTTGGATGAAGTTTTTCTTCCCGAAAGGTGAAAGAAGCCGCGTAAAGCAGAGAGCGTCTGGCAGACCACCGACAACGGCACTGCATCATTTTTTCCAAAAATCACACAAGGTATGGAAAAAATGACTATATTTGCAGCGAGAAAAAGAATCAAAGACTTTGTTATGGCATACACATTGGATGAAACAGACTTGCAGATACTGAAAACACTGCAAAAGAACGCGAAACTCACCACCAAGGAACTGGCAGATGCCGTGCACCTCACGCCCACCCCTGTGTTTGAGCGGCAAAAGCGGCTGGAACGGCAGGGATTCATCAGGAAATATGTGGCGGTGCTCGACCCAGACAAACTGGGCCAGGGCCTGCTCGTGTTCTGCAAGGTGAAACTCAAGCAAATCAACCGCGAGATAGCCGAAGACTTTGTGCGGCAAATCCTGCGTATCCCCGAGGTGACGGAATGCTACAACACCAGCGGTGCCTACGACTACCTGCTGAAGGTGCGTGCACGCGACATGAAACAGTATCAGGAGTTTGTGCTGACGAAACTCGGCGACATCGACTCCGTAGGCTCCATAGAGAGCACCTTCGTCATGAGTGAAGTGAAACAAAACTACGGCATCAACATATAAGGAAAATACTACTCACGCATGTACGAAATGTGAGATAATGAGTGTCACTTCGTGACAGAAATCTTACAAATCCATCCAAATCTTTCAAAAACAGATTTTTAGATTTTATAGATTTGATGGATTTTCTTTGAGTAAGGAAAATGGAAAAAGCCCGGAAGAATCCGGGCTTTTTGATAATATGAAAAACAGTGATGTTCTTGCTTACTCTGCGCGGAGGGTGAAGCGCTTGAAGTCGACCACCTTCAGGTCTTTGTCGGCAGCCTTCAGATAGGCAGCCACATTCTCCTTGTTCTCAGCCTGGATGAACTCCTGGTTGACAAGGCAGTTCTCCTTGAAGAACTTGGCCAGACGACCCTTGGCGATGTTCTGAATCATCTGCTCGGGCAGGTTGGCAGCCTTCTCAGCAGCCACTTTCTCCTTAATCTCACGAGCCTTGGCAGCCTCTTCTTCGGTAAGCCAGCCCTTGGCGATGTTGGAGTTGATGTGGTCTTCGCTGTCGACGAGGTTGGCGTTGATGCCGGCCTTGTTGATGGCTGCCACCACAGCCTTCTCAATCTGCTCTTCCTTGGTCTTCTGGATAGCCACCTGAAGTTCGTTGTCCTTCACCGACTGGGGCACGCTCTCCTCGTCGAGTGCGACGGGGTTCATAGCAGCCACCTGCATGGTGATGGCATGGCCCTGGGTCTCGAAATCCTTGTTGAGTTGCACGAGGGTGCAGAGGATGTTCTTGCCCTGGTGGTTGTAAGAATAGATGTTCTTTCCCTCGAGGTAGTTGTAGCCATCAAGTTCCATCTTCTCACCAGTGATACCCGAACGCTGCATCACAGCGTCGGTAGCCTTCTGACCATCAGCCAGAACAAGTTCCTTCACCTCGTCGAGGCTCTTGCACTTCTTTTCAACAGCAGCATCGAGGATGCTCTGGGTGAGTGCGATGAAATCGGCACCGTTGGCCACGAAGTCGGTCTCACACTTCAGAGCGAGGATAGCGGCGAAGTCGTCGGCAACCTTCACGAGCACGCATCCATTGGAGGTCTCACGGTCGCTGCGCTTGGCGGCGATAGCCAGACCACGCTCACGGAGCAGGTCCTTGGCCTTATCGAAGTCGCCTTCAGCCTCGGTGAGTGCCTTCTTGACGTCGGCAAGACCTGCACCGGTAATGGCGCGCAACTTCTTGATGTCTTCCATATTTGGTTTGTAAGCCATAATTCTATGAAGATTAAATATTAAAGATTAAAAATGAAATTCTTTACTCAGCGGCGGGAGCCTCTTCCTCAGCGGGAGCCTCTTCAGCAGCAGGAGCCTCTTCGGCAACGGGAGCCTCGGCTTCCTCAGCGGGAGCCTCCTTGCGAGCCTTGCGGGCACGCTTTGGACGGGCGTCGGCAGCCTCTTCGCTCTGCTCGGCAGCAGCCTTCTCGTCGGCCTTCTCAGCCTTGCGCTCCTCAAGACCCTCTGCGATAGCGGCGCAGCAGGCGGTGAGGATCACGTCGATGCTGTCCTTAGCATCGTCGTTGGCAGGGATGACGAAGTCGATGTCGGCGGGATCGGAGTTGGTGTCCACGATACCGAAGACGGGGATGCCCAGACGCACAGCCTCTTTCACTGCGATGTTCTCTTTCATCACGTCGACGACGAAGAGAGCGGAGGGCAGACGGGTGAGGTCGGCGATGGAACCGAGGTTCTTCTCAAGTTTGGCGCGCTGGCGGGTAACCTGAAGAAGTTCACGCTTCGAGAGGTTGGCGAAAGTACCGTCTTGCATCAGTTTGTCGATGTTGGCCATTTTCTTCACAGCCTTGCGGATGGTGGGGAAGTTGGTGAGCATACCGCCCGGCCAACGCTCAATCACGTAAGGCATGTTGATGCTTGTAGCCTTCTCGGCCACAATGCTCTTTGCTTGTTTTTTAGTAGCGACGAAGAGTACTTTCTTGCCCGACTTGGCAATTTGCTTGAGAGCCTCTGCAGCCTCGTCGATCTTGGCGACGGTCTTGTGCAGGTCGATAATGTGGATACCATTGCGCTCCATGAAGATATAAGGAGCCATTGCCGGATTCCATTTGCGGCGAAGGTGGCCAAAGTGGCAACCAGCCTCCAGCAACATGTCAAAATTTGTTCTTGCCATTTTTAAATGATTGATTGTGTTTACGTTCCTTTTAGTTGTATACTGCTCCTCACCTCTCCTTCTGGCCATGGCCAAAGGTTCTAGCATGGCGTGGACGAGGCGAACCCCACCCCACACACATGGATAAAAGATGAAAAGCGATTGGTAACCAGCCGGTGAGTAATCACAAGCCAAAAGCCCGGAGTCTCACCAGTTTGGATGCTAAACTCAGCCAGACAACGCGTATTAACGCTTGCTGAACTGGAAGCGGCGACGTGCCTTGGGCTGACCCGGCTTCTTGCGCTCCACAGACCTGGAGTCGCGGGTGAGGAAACCTTGGCTCTTGAGTGCCTTCTTGTCTTCAGCATTGATCTTCACCAGTGCGCGGGCAATAGCCAGACGAAGCGCTTGGCTCTGGCCGGTGAAGCCACCACCGTCGAGGTTTACTTTCACGTCGTACTTGTCGGCCACGTTGAGCAGGTTGAGCGGCTGTTTCACCACATACTGCAGGATGGCTGAGGGGAAATACTCGGTGAGGTCTTTCTTGTTGATGGTAATCTTGCCGCTACCCTCTGAGAGGTAAACGCGTGCTACGGCACTCTTGCGACGACCTATTGCGTTAGTATATTGTACTTCCATTCTTTCTGATTATTTATACTGGTTAATATCAATTGCTTTGGGCTTCTGGGCCTCGTGAGGATGCTCTGTGCCTTCATACACATAGAGGTTGTAGAGCAGGCTGCGACCAAGAGGACCTTTGGGAAGCATGCCCTTCACGGCATGACGGATAATGCGCTCGGCACCGTCTTTCTTCAGACGGAGTTTGGCAGGGGTGTCAAAACGCTGACCACCGGGATAACCAGTATAGCGGGTGTAGAGTTTGTCGGTCTCCTTCTTACCAGTGAAGACCACTTTCTGTGCGTTGATGATAATCACATTGTCACCACAGTCTACATGCGGGGTGAATGTGGGCTTGTACTTTCCGCGGAGCAACTTGGCTACCTTAGAGCAGAGACGGCCAACCACCTGTCCGGAGGCATCGATGACCACCCACTCTTTCTTGGCTGTTTCCTTGTTCACGGAAATAGTCTTGTAACTTAAAGTGTTCATTGCAAATTTTAAATTTTACTACTAAAAAACAAATGTTAAATAAATAAGGTGGAATGACGATTCACTAACCATTGCGCCTGGCCAAAAGCACAACTATTAACACGCCGTTCCTGGGGTTCTAAGTGTATCCCCGTAATAATCGGACTGCAAAGGTACAACTTTATATTGGGTTCATCGTATGTGCCGGACGGCGAATTAAGGATTTTTAGTGGATTTAAATATTTTTAACGCGATTTTTGGCTGGGTATCTATTTTGCAAATGGATGTTTGGGTGGATTTAGATAAACTGCCGAGCACGAGCAGTTTATCTAAATCCGCCCAAACGTGTGCCCTGGAATGAAAGAAAATGCGGGATAGAAAGAACGGGAACTTCACGTCAGTAGTTCTCGATGATTTCGCGAGCCTTTTGCTTGCGCTTGGCACTCTTGCTCTTGGGCAGCAGTTTGCCAATGGCATGTCCGATAAGCCCGAGCAAGTTGCCTCCCGATGGGTTGGCACCGAGCAGTTGGGCATCGGTCTTGTCGAGGACCAGCATCTTGTTCATGCGCTCAGCCACCTCGTCGTTCTTCCCCTTTCCGAAGACCACCACCTCGCGTATGCTCATGTATTTCGACACGAGGAAAACGGTGTCGCGCACCTCGGAGAGGTTGAGGAGCCGGCTTTCGTAATTGACATGGGTGAAGACCAGACTCTTACAGGTGTCGGGCACGGAGAAATAGCCCAACGAGTCGGTGATGTCGACACCGGCGCTGCTCCGCACACTCACCTGGCTGATGGGCTGGAGCGACTCTACGTCGCATACCACCAGTCGCCGTTGAGCCAAAGTCGGGAGTGACAGGAAAACCAATGCCAATATGACCAAAAGTCTGTTCATAGGAGCAAAAATAGACATTATTTTCCAATCACATCAATCAATATACACATATTAAATAGAATTAGCAGAAGTTAAAGGATTTGAGGTTTGAGGTTTGAGGTTTGAGATTTGAGATTTGAGGTTGAGAAGAAGAGGTGAAAGGCCAAAGAAAGGGGGCAACTTCACAGTTGCCCCCAAACCTAAAACCTAAATAAAATTATCCTAATGAGTAACTAATCTCTGTATGCAGGATTCTGGTATGCTTTCTTCTCTTCGTTCGACATGATCATGCCGTCGAGTTGTCCCTGTGGGATTGGACGGAGGTAGTAACCGTCGGGGATGTCACGAGTGAAGGTCTCGAGGTCCTTGTCGGTGTAGCCACTGCCGGCAATGCGATACTTGGAAGCACGCTCTTTCCAAGTCTGGGTACGCACGAGGTCGAACCAGCGGTATCCCTCGCCCCAGAACTCACGGCTACGCTCGTCGAGGATGTAGTCGATGGTGATGATGGCAGGAGTAGCGGCAACCATCTCGGCGCTGTGGTCAACAGAAACAGCCACCTTGTCGTTCTGGCTGAAGGTCTGCTTACCGGCACGCTCGCGGAGCACATTGACAAGGCGATAGGCCTCGGCGTTGTTGTTGAGTTTCACAGCAGCCTCAGCAGCGATGAGGTAGAGTTCAGAGAACTTGGCGATGTTCCAAGGACGCGGACTACCACCGTTGACCTTTGAGCCAAGACCACCGGCGTTGTCGGTGCGGTAGATACCGATCTTCCAGTTGATGGGGTACTTCTTGCGGCTGATGTGGTTGACAGCGACGACGAAGTCGGGACGGCCTGCCATCTCGCCAAAGCCGAGTTTGCCATCAGCACCGGTATAGTTGATTTTGCTGTCCTCGCTCTCAGGCACCCAACTGAAATACACCTCGTTGGGACCCACCTGCATGCCGTTGGCACCGAAGACATAAGGCTCGTTGTTGCCAGCCTTCTGCCAGTTGGTGTGGTAGCGCAGGGTGAAAGTAGCATCGTAGCGCGAGTCGATGGCCTTGACGGCATCTTCCCACACACCGCCTTCCATGAAGTTGTCGGCGATAGGAGCCATACGGGTCCAAGGACGACCAAGGCCCTGCACAGCCTCACGCTGGATAGGATTGATGGTGGCACCAGAAGCAGCCTTGGCAACCATCTCGGTGTAGTTCCAGGTCTCCATCCAGTAAGCGAAGTTCTCGGGAGAACCACCACTACCCCAGCCGTAGCCGACGCCGCCGTTACCAAACTTCTCATCCTCGTCGTGATCAGCGTAAAGCATAATCTCCGAGTTGCGGTCGTTGGTAGCCACGTTCACGTCGTAGAAGGTGGGCTGCAGTTTGTATGGACCAGGCTGGTTGATGGCTGCCATGGCCATATCATAAGCCTTCTTGAAATAACTCTGGGCCTCGCCGGCATTGCGCTGGCACTCGGGATAGGTAGGAATGTTCTTCGGGTTCTCAAGCCACCATGCATAGGTGAGATAAGCCTTGGAGAGATACAGGCGTGCGAGGTTCTTCGTAGCCGTACCAGTGAGACGGGGATTCTCAGGCAGGTCGGCGACAGCCTTCTCCAGGTCGGCGAAGATGGCTTCATAAACCTCGGGTACCGTATTACGTACGGAGGTACGCACGGTAGAGGTATTGAACTTCAGAGGACCGGCTCCCAGGTCGAGGGGCACACCACCGTAAGTCTGCACCAGGATGAAGTAGTCGAAAGCGCGGAAGAAGTAAGCCTCTGCCAGAAGCGAAGCGTCGATACCAGCCTCGGCACCGTTCTCGATGATACCGCTGGCGGTGTTGATATTGGCGAAGGCTGTTCCCCAGCATCCACCGGCAATACTGTTGTTCGGAGTCATGGAACCGACACCAGAGAGGTCGGCGTCCTTGAAGTTACCATCGGCCGACTGTGCGTAGGTATATTCGTCGGTACCTGTCTCCAGGCTGTTCAGATAGTAACCGTTGCCATAGAAATAGCGCAGGTGAGCATAGAGAGAAGTCAGACCGCCCTCAATACCCGCTTTCGTGGTGAAGAATGTCGGGTCGAACTGGCTACGAGGCTGCTCGTCGAGCACGTCACTGCAGGAAGTCAAAGTAGTGGAAAGGCCACAGCAGACAAGACCCGCAGCAAGGATATATTTGATACTTTTAGTTTTCATATCTCTTGTTTCTTAAATGATTCTTTAGAATGTAACGTTAATACCGAACAAGAAGTTGCGGGTAGAAGGCGTGTTGTAACCCACGATGGGCATTCTGTGCTTGCCAGTGTATCCGTCGATGCCAACAGCGGTGTTCTGAGTGGCGTAAGAGTTGGTCTCTGGGTCGAGTCCACTCTCGTTGTTGAACGGTGAGAAGAGCACGAATGGATTCTGAATCGTAGCATAGAGACGCAGGCGGCTGATGCCCAGGTCTTTCACAGCCTTCAGGTTACCGAAGTTGTAACCGAGTGTGATGGCACGCACCTTCAGGTAGCCGGCATCGAAGTAACCGAGAGTAGAACCATATTTGGGGTTGTCACCGCTCTGGATGCCACCGGGTTTCGGATACTTGGCACCTGTGTTTTCCTCTGTCCAGTAATCGACGTCGAGTTGTCCACGACGGCCAGTCAGCATGTTGAGGTAACCATTTGCAGAGTGGATGGCAGAAATCAGTTTACCACCAATCTGGAAGGCACCAATCACAGTAAGGTCGAAGTTCTTGTAACCCACGGTTGTATTGAAACCACCAATGAGGTCGGGCTCCATGCTCATGATCTGACGGTCTTCGGCACCAATCTGGCGGGTAGGCAGACCATTTGCATCATAGTCGCCAGTATATTTCACCTTAATCATACCAATATTGCCACCTGGCTCCAGAATATTCATGGCAGCCTCTTCACCGGCCTGCCACAGACCCACATACTCATAGTCGTAAATCACGTCGATAGGATGGCCGGGGAACCAGCGGTTGCCCTCATCAGGAGCAGGCTTGCCGTTCTCGTCGAGGGCACCTGTGAGTTTGGTCAGTTTGTTGCGGTTGGCATAGAGGTTGATACCAGCCTCCCAGTTCCAGCCGTTCTTGTTGTCGATGATGATACCGTTGAGGGTGAACTCGAATCCCTTGTTCTCGGTATTACCGATATTACCCGTATAACTGCTTACACCAGAGGTTGAAGGCAGCGAAACGTCGAGCAGGATGTCGTTGGTCTTCTGAATGTAGTACTCGAGAGATCCATTCAGTCTGCCTTTGAACAATGAGAAGTCGATACCAAAGTTCCAAGTCTTGGAGAACTCCCAGCCCAGTTCGGGGTTGGGCAGTGCATTCACATAGTAACCAGCATTGTAGGTGCTGCCGAAGTTATAGTTGCGCACGGCGAGTCCACCGAGTGTGGAGTAGGGGCTGATACTCTGGTTGGAGGTCTCACCGTAGCCGATACGGAGTTTGAGGTTATCGACCCAAGTGATGGGCTCCATGAAACTCTCGCGCGAGATGTTCCAACCAGCGCTCACTGCGGGATAGGTATGCCACTGATGGCCCTTGGCCAGACGTGAGGAAGCATCCGAACGGAGGGCTGCAGAAATCATATACTTATTATCATAGGAGTACATCACACGGCCCATCCATGAAATCAGACCGCTCTTCCAGTAGTTGTAACCTGTGAGGTTGGCCTGGCCTGTAGCCTTGTCGAGTGCATAGTACTGGAAATAGTCTGCCGGGATACCCTGTGCGCTGGCACCTGTTGACTCGTAGGTGGTCTGCTCGGCGGAGTACATACCGACAATATTCAGGTTGTGCTTCTCAGCGAAGACGCGGTCGTAGGTCACGAGGTTCTCCACAGCCCAGTTGTAGGTCTGGTTCTCGGAGATGCCGCCGCCGTTGATGGCATTCTGGTCCTTGTTGTTCACACCTGTACCGGTGAAGTTGCCGCCCTTTGAAGAACGGAAGTTCAAACCGATGTTGATGCGGTAACTCAGTCCTTCTACCCACGGGCACTTCAACTCGCCGAAGATGGTGTTGTAAGAACCGATACCCTTGTTCTCATTCAGCCAAACATTCTTGTCGCGCTCAACGGTTTCCTTGGTGACAACGCTCTGGTCGTCGGCAGGAAGAGAGACATAACGCTTCAGGTTGCCATTCTCGTCGTAGGGACTGGCCAAGGGGCTCTTGCTCAGCACACCATACATATCATTGACACCCTGATTCTTGCGGTAACTATTGTTGGTGCTCAGACCGAAGCGGAACCACTTGCCCACCATCTGGTCGAAGTTACCGCGGATGGAGATACGGTCGTAAGCCTCAGTAGGAACAACAGACTCATCATGATAGTAGCCAGCGCCGAAACTGTAACTACCGCCATTGGTACCGCCCGATACACCCACGTCGTGGTTGTGGCTCACACCAGTCTGGTAGTAGAGGTCCTGCCAGTCGGTATTGGTGTCGTCGCTCTCATCGAGGGAGTTCTGATAGAGACCAGCATACTTGCGGAACTTGGAGAATGTAGGTCCGTCCATCATAGGATACTTGTGGAAGACCTTCTTGAAACTGACATATCCGTTGTAGGTCACCTTGGCGGGTGCACCCTGATAGCCCTTGGCTGTTGTGATGATGATCACACCGTTGGCACCACGGGAACCGTAGATGGCAGTGGCGGAAGCATCCTTCAAGATATCCATCGACTTGATGTCGGTGGGGTTGATATCCGAAAGTTGTCCCATGAAGGGGATACCATCGAGCACTATCAGCGGGTCGTTGCTGGCACTCAGTGAGCGCTGGCCACGGATGCGGATCTGCATTTCCTCGCCTGGTTTGGAGGAGGTCTGTGTCATGAGCACACCTGCCACACGTCCCTGGAGGGCCTGAGCGGCATTGGTGGCAGCAATCTGGTTGAGTTTCTCGCCATTGACATTGGCCACAGAACCGGTCACTGCCTCGCGGCGCTGTGTACCGTAACCGATGACCACCACTTCGTTGAGGTTGCCTCCCTCAGCATCGAGTGTGATGTTGAAGTTAGACTGGCTGCCCACTTTGATTTCCTGTGAGATGTATCCCACATACGACACGACGATAGTCGCACCGGGATTCACATCGAGGGAGAAGTTACCGTCGATGTCGGTCACCGTACCATTGCTGGTACCTTTTTCCAACACCGTGGCACCGATGAGAGGTCCTTCGGAATCGACAATCTTTCCCGACACTCTCTTCGACTGCTGCACCTCTGTAGTGGCCAACGACTCATTCGATGTCGCAGCCACCAGTGGCGTAGCGATGAGCCCAAACAATGAGCACAATCCCACCACTGAGATAGTTTTTCTTGAGATTACATACATAAGTTTTGATTTTTGATAATAGTTAAATAAAATTAGGTAAATTCTAAGGCGATTTTTGATTTTGTTCGCTGCAAAGATAATTGAAAAAAGATGAGCAACGTTCAACTATTGTTCCAACACTATTTGAAAACGTTTCATGCCACAAAAAGAGTGTTTTTTATCGAAAATACGGCATGAAACGACTATAAGGGCTATGGAAGAAAAGGGGTTGGAAACTAAGGGTTCAATCCTTTCTCCGCATATTCGGTGGGCGTCATCCCGAAGTGTTTCTTGAAAGCGGTAGAGAAATAGGTCTGGTTGTTGAAGCCCACGGCGAAGGCGGCCTGGGCGATATTGATCTTTCCCTCGCTGATGAGGCGTGCCGCCTGTTTCAGTCGCAGGTTGCGGATGAACTCACCCGTCGACACGCCCGTGATCTCCTTCATCTTGCGATGGAGTTGGGTGCGGCTGAGCCCCACCTCACTCGCCAACTTGTCGACACCGAAGTCGGGGTCCTGGATATTCTCGTTGATGGTGCGCATCACACGGTCCATCAGCGCGTCGTTGTTGCCTTTCACCTCTACGTTCTCCATCTTGTCGGCCTGGCTCAACGCCCCCGAGAACTTACCCCTGAGACGGCGCACGTTCTCCACGAGGTTGTCGATGAGCACGTGGAGTTCCTCCATGTCGAAGGGTTTGGAGAGATAGGCATCGGCACCTTTCTTCAGTCCCTCAAGGCGGTCGCTTACCTCGGTCTTCGACGTGAGCACGACGACGGGAATGTCGCTGATGTTGGCATTGCCCTTGATTTCGCGGAGCAGACTGATGCCGTCCATCACAGGCATCACCACGTCGGTCACCACCAAGTCGTAGGGCTCGCCGGTGAGCAGCATCTTCAGGGCATCCTTGCCGTTGGCAGCGGTGTCGACCCTATACCAGTCGGACAACTCTTCTTTCACATAACGGGTCACCTCCATGTCATCGTCGACGATGAGCAGGTGGTAATTGCGCGAGGCTTGCCGCTTGGCAGCCTTCCTGGGCACAGGCTCTTCCTTCTCCATCTGTTCCGGCCGCAGGTGCTTGTTGCCCAAGGGAATAGAGACTTCCAAACAGGCACCTTGAAGGCCGTCGGTGCGGTTGTAGGCCTTGATTTTTCCCCCGTGCAGGAGTACGATAGAGCGGCTGAGATTCAGTCCGATGCCCGTGCCGTCGAGATGGCTCAGGCTGGTGTTGCGGCCCTGATAGAAACGCTCGAAAAGTTTGTCGGTATTCTCGCTGCCGAAGCCGATACCGGTGTCGGCCACAAGAAGGTTGGCGTTGTTGCCATCAGAAGAGAGCGTCACCGTAATCTGTCCGCCATCCTGTGAATACTTGAAGGCATTGGAGAGCAGGTTGCTCACCACCTTGTCGAACTGCTTGCGGTCTATCCATGCCATCAACTTGTCGTCGGCATGCTCGAAATTGAAATTGATGTTGCGCTGGCGGGCATTATACTGGTACAGCGAACAGATGCCGGCAATGAACCCCACGAGGTCGGTAGGCGAACAATGGAGCCGCATCTGGTTCTTGTCGATTTTCCGCTCGTCGAGAATCTGGTTCACCAGCAGCAGCAGCCGCTGAGCGTTGCGGTCGATGGTGTTGATGTCGTCGAGGCTCTGCGGGTCGGCAACACGTTGCTTGAGTTTGTTGAGCGGTCCGAGGATGAGCGTGAGCGGCGAGCGGATGTCGTGGGTGGCATTGATGAGGAAGCGCATCTTCTGCTCTTCAAGACGTGCACGCTGCCGACGGTTGACATAATAAAGGGCGAAGACGAGGAGCGCCGCTGCCAGCAGCGCATAAGCGAGATAAGCCCACAGGGTGGCATACCATGGGGCACGCACCACCACGGTGATGGGACCCGTGGTGCCCACCTGCACACCATTGCTCATCGCCCTTATCTCTACCTCGTAGCGTCCCGGTTTCATGCGGTTGAAGGTGACGCTGTTGACACCATCCTCCAAGGTTATCCACTCACCATTGTTGAGCCGGTAGCAGAAACTGGGGTTATTGGCAATGCTGAAATGGAGCATGGAGAACTCCATGGTGAACGTGCGCTGGTCGTAGGGCACCACGAAGCGCTCTGTCAGCGTGCCCACCGGTTTGCCGTCGATGATGAAATTGGTGAGATACACCTTGCCATCCTTGTTCTCCTTGCTGCTCGTCACATCCGAGGGATAGTATGCCACGATGCCTTCATTGCCGCCGAGGAAGATACGGCCGTCGGCATCCATGATGGCAGCCCTTGCATTGAACTCACGCATCTCCAGGCCGTTTCCTGAGGCATGGCCCACAAACTGCTTGTGCATGGCATCATACTGCCAGATGCCGTTGGCAGAACTCATCCAGAAGTTGCCGTCGTTGGAAAGGATGATGGCATTGATCGACTTGTTGGCCATCATCTCGGAATGGGGGAAGGCGGTCAGTTGGTTTTTCTCGCGGTCGTAACTGTAGAGTCCCTGGTCGGTGCCCACGAGCATCGTGCCGTCGGGCATCTCGCAGAAAGAAAACACCTTGGCATTCTCCAACCGAGTGTTCCACCCAAAGATGCGGAAGTTGAAGTCGGCAGGATTCATCACACAGAAGCCGCGGGTGGTGCCAATCCACAGCAATCCACTGTGGTCGACAAACAACGAGATAATCCAGTCATTACAGAGATGGCCTTTCTTGGGGTCGTCGTGTGCCATGTCCAGGTGTTTGGCCTGTCGGGTGGCCGTGTTGTAGACGCACAAGCCCTTGCCGAAGTCGCAGATAAAGAAATTGCCTTCCCCGTCGTCGGTGATGCTGTTGATGCCCCAGCCATCTACGGTGAGTTGGGGAGTGCTTGCCCCAGTGAGGGGGTTGTAACTGTAAAGCGTATTCTCGCTTCCCACCCAGTAGTTGCCACGCTTGTCGCGATAGATGGTATTGGCTCCAGGAGGTGAAGCCGGTGCGGGGGTGATATGGCCGTCGGCATCGAAATGGTAGATGCCGCTCTTCTGCACGGTACACCACACGCCACCATTGTTGTCGGCAGCCAGTGACGACACGCCACTCCCCAGAATGATGTTCTGGGCGGCAAAGGTCCATGTATGAAAGGCCTCCATGTCCTGATTGAACTCCATCAGGCCCTTCTTATAGCAACTCACCCAGAGGTTATGGTCCTTGTCTTCCATGATGTAGTTGACATTGGCCGACGTGAGACCATAGCGCCCGCCATTATCCACCTGCCGCAAGGTATTGCAGCCCTTATCGATGCAGAACAGTCCCTTGCCCGAGGTGCCCAGGTAGAGATTGCCGTCGTGGGTCTGATTCGCCCACCTGATGGAGACCTTGCTGTCGAGGGCTTTCATGTCGTAACCGGCATCCACGAACTCGCCAGTGGCATAGTCGTATCTCAGGATGCCATACATGCAGACGGCGAGCAAGACACCCTTGTCGGTCTTCAGGAATCTCACCACCGGACCGTATGGCGACTTCACATCCTTGATAGAGGTGGGATGCAGTTGGCTCATCTTCATGCGGGTGATGGTGGAGGTCTGATGCCCCACCCACAGCGTGTGGTTGTCGTCGTTCCAAATCACGGAGATATGCCCATGCGGGTTGCTCTGCCACAACTGCGGCTCACGGGTCACCATGTCGCCCCCCGCCTTGATGACATAGATGCCGAAGCCTGCCGTGCCGATGATGATATTGCCATGCTCATCTTCTTCCAGGCAGAGAACGCGAGTAATCAACTTGTTGGGAAAGGGATAGCGCACGAAACAGTTTCGCTGGTCGTCGTAGCGGCACAATCCCTGCATGCAGCCCACCCACAGGCGGTGCTTGCTGTCCTCAAGAAGACAAGCCACATCGTTGTTGATAAGCGTAGTGGTGTCGTTCTTGTCGAAAAAATACTGCGTGAAGCGATAACCGTCGAAACGGTTGAGACCATATTGGGTGGCCACCCAGATATAGCCGCGATGGTCTTGCAGGATGTACCCGATAGACGTGCTCGACAACTTGTCGGACGTGAACAGCCTACTGCTCATCGCCTGTGCTCCCAACAGGAAGGACAGCGCCAAGCAGAGCATGAAAAAACGATTCAAAAGGTTTGATTTCATTTCACATCGCGTTTCGTCGAACAGATTTTAAGTATGGTGCAAAGATAATGTTTTTTCTTGCACTTTTTGATTTTATGCCATAAAATCAGGGCAAATGAAACAAAAACAAATCATAATGACCCGCAGCAGAGGGAAGAATACAGATTGAAAAGAGATAATTAAGAAAAAATGTGTATCTTCGCCACAAAAAAGAAGAGAATGATATCTTTCGAAAGCGACTACAACAACGGTGCCCACCCCGACGTGCTGCGCCATCTGATGGAAACCAACGACGAACAGACCCTCACCTATGGCTTCGACCGCTTCAGCGACAGTGCCAGGAAGAAGATAGCGGCGGAATGTGGAGTCAGCGATGCCGACGTGCACTTGCTCACGGGCGGCACCCAAACCAACGCCACCGTCATCGACGCCATGCTGCGCTCGTATGAAGCGGTGGTTTGTGCCAACACCGGACATATCAATGTGCACGAGGCTGGGGCCATCGAGGCCAGCGGGCACAAGGTCATCGGACTGCCACACCAAGGTGGGAAACTCGAGGCTCAGACGCTCGACCACTTCATGAATGTGTTTGAAAACGACGAGAGCCGCGACCATGTGGCACAACCCGGAATGGTATACATCAGCCACCCCACGGAAATGGGTACGCTCTACACTGCCGACGAACTCGCAGCATTATATGAGACCTGCCACAAACACCATCTGCAACTGTTTGTAGACGGGGCACGTCTGGGCTACGCCCTGGCAGCCAAGGGCAGCACCATCACCCTACCCTTCCTATCCCAGCACACCGATGCCTTCTATATCGGAGGCACCAAAGTGGGGGCACTCTGCGGCGAGGCCGTGGTGTTCACCCATGGCAACACCCCCCGCTGCTTCTTCACCATCATCAAGCGCCATGGCGCGTTGCTCGCCAAAGGCCGACTCACCGGCGTGCAGTTCGACGCCCTCTTCACCGACCGGCTCTACCACCGTATCTCTCGTCATGCCATCGACATGGCAGAGCGGCTGAAAAAGATATTGGTGGAGGCGCGACTGCAGATGTTCGTCGACTCCCCCACCAACCAGCAGTTTGTGGTGTTGCCCAATGCACTGATGCACCGGCTGGAACAACAAGTTCTTTTCATCCATTGGGAACCCTTCGACGATGACCATACCGTGTGCCGTTTCGTAACCAGTTGGGCAACCACCGCCGAAGAGTTGGATATGCTACAGGAAATCCTCAGCGAGGCTAATCCTTGAGCACGCCGAGTTCGCGGCCTACCTTGATAAACGCCTCGATGCAACGGTCGAGTTGCTCACGGTTGTGCCCTGCCGAAATCTGCACGCGGATGCGGGCCTGGCCCTTTGGCACCACAGGATAATAGAATCCCGTGACGTAGATGCCCTCTTCGAGCATGCGGTTGGCATAAACCTGTGAGAGCGGGGCATCGTAGAGCATCACCGCACAGATGGCACTCTGCGTGGGTTTGATATCAAAGCCTGCTGCCATCATCTTGCCACGGAAATACTCCACATTCTCTACCAGTCGGTCGTGAATCTCATTGCTCTCCTTCAACATCTTGAACACCTCGAGGCTAGCGCCGATGATACAAGGTGCCAGGGAGTTGGAGAACAGGTAGGGACGGCTGCGCTGACGCAGCATCTCGATAATCTCCTTCCTACCGGTGGTAAACCCGCCGAGGGCACCGCCAAACGACTTGCCCAAGGTGCCGGTATAGATGTCTACACGGCCATAGGTGCCGCATAGTTCGCTCACGCCATGGCCAGTGGCACCCACCACACCGGCAGAGTGCGACTCGTCGACCATCACCAAGGCATCGTATTTCTCTGCCAGGTCGCAGATTTTGTCCATCGGCGCCACATTGCCGTCCATGGAGAACACGCCGTCGGTAACGATGATGCGGAACCGCTGAGCCTGTGCCTCCTGGAGGCAACGCTCCAAGTCGGCCATGTCGGCATTGACATAACGATAGCGCTTGGCCTTGCAAAGACGCACGCCATCAATAATCGAGGCATGATTGAGGGCATCGGAGATGATGGCATCCTCGTCGGTGAACAGCGGCTCAAACACACCACCATTGGCATCGAAACAAGCGGCATAGAGGATGGTGTCTTCGGTCTTGAAATACTCGGAGATGGCGGCCTCGAGTTGTTTGTGGATGTCCTGCGTGCCGCAGATGAAACGCACCGATGACATGCCGAAGCCACGCTCGCCCATCATCCGCGAAGCCCCTTCGATGAGACGGGGATGGTCGGACAGGCCAAGGTAGTTGTTGGCGCAGAAGTTGAGCACTTCCTTGCCTTTCACACTGATAGCGGCTTTCTGCGGGCTCTCTATGATACGTTCTTCCTTGTAAAGCCCGGCTTCACGAATCTCAGCAATCTCTCGTCTGAGATGTTCTTGCATTTTTCCAAACATAACATTAGATTTAGATGTAACTATTGAAGTATTTTTCTGAAAGACAAAGGTAGTGCAAAACGAGCGTAAAGCAAAGAAAAAAGGGGATTTTTTTATCATATTCACATGAGTTTTTTATCATATTCACATGAAAATCACCCAATTACGAGGGAAAATGACGCAATTATTTGGAAAGTAAGGAAAAAAAATGGTATTTTTGCAAAACAAACAACAAAATGCGGGATTCGTATGGATGAACGCACCCATCTACTTAGAAAACAATCATTAAACATCTATTTTATTAATCCGAAGAACCAACTATCAACTTATGAAAAAGATTCTTACCTTGCTTGCCATGGCCGTATTGGCCATCAGCGCAACCGCACAAGACCAAGAGAAAGTTTTGTTCGACCCCGAGGGTACTTATGGCAATGGCGCTACCCTGACTTCTGAAAACACCACATTGGTGCTGGGCAACAACCATCCCACCAAAGACTACGACAAGAAACTCCAATCCGCTATGGCTTATTGCAATAGCCTGCTCGGCCAGACCGTGCTGATTGAGAACACTGAAACAGGAGTGATGGAGGAGAAGACACGCATCGTTATCGTGACAGGACAAAACAACCCCATGGACGGCGCAGAGTTTGACGGCACCGGAAAATCCACAGGAGAAAAGTATACTCCAGAAAACAAGAACCTGCCCCAATCAGGAACCTATTACACGATTACTCCGAAGAAAGCCGGACACATCACTGCCTATATCGTACTCAATGCCGGCAAGAATTTCTACGTGACCAAGTCAGACGGCACTGCCCTTGCCGTGAGCGACCTAACCCTCAAGGCCGATGGCGAAGAGGCATCTGAAGTAACCCTTAACGAGGATTACACCACTACGGATAAGTTAAACGGCACAGTGGAGTTTGACGTAGAGGCCAACGAAACTTACTATGTATTCTGCAATGGCTCGAAACTGAGTTTGGGTGGCTATGTTTTCACTCCTAAGGGTGGCGGCAGCGAACCTTCAGGCATCTTCGGTGACCTGAACAACGACGGATACGTGAACATCAGCGACGTGACTGTCCTCATCAACATCATCCTGGGACTAGGAAACTAACAAACACCTTATTTATAATAAAGGGGCATGGCGTGAGTCGTGCCCTTTTTTTGCCAGAATAATTGCATCGTAGTCCCAATAGGAAGACCGCAAGAAAAAATATTCAATTTTTATCCACGAAAAGTGGGATAATTGAAAAAAAAGTGTTTAATTTGCGGCACGAAACACACTTAACTCATATATATGAAAAACATATTGATTATCGGTTCTACCGGCCAGATAGGGTCGGAACTGACAATGGAGTTGCGCCGACGCTATGGCAACGACCATGTGGTGGCTGGTTATATCACCGGAGCAGAACCTAAGGGCGAACTACGTGAGACTGGTCCCATGGCACTTGCCGACGTCACCAATGGTGAGCAGATAGCAGAGGTGGTGAAGAAATACGACATCGATACCATCTACAATCTCGCGGCACTGCTCTCCGTCGTGGCAGAGAGCAAGCCCCAACTGGCATGGCGTATCGGCATCGACGGACTGTGGAACATACTTGAGGTGGCCCGCGAGAACCACTGTTCGGTGTTTACCCCCAGCAGCATCGGGTCGTTCGGCTTGAGCACGCCACACGTGCGCACCCCACAAGACACCATCCAGCGCCCCCGAACCATCTACGGTGTGTCGAAAGTCACCACCGAACTGCTCAGCGACTACTATTTCTATAAATACGGTGTCGACACCCGTTCGGTGCGTTTCCCCGGCATCATCTCCTACATCACCCCTCCCGGGGGAGGTACCACCGACTATGCCGTCGACATCTTCTACTCTGCCGTGAGAGGAGAGAAATTCATCTGTCCGCTGCGCAAGGGCACATTGCTCGACATGATGTATATGCCCGACGCACTGAAAGCCGCCATCACCCTGATGGAAGCCAACCCCGACCGCCTGGTGCACCACAACGGCTTCAACGTGGCATCGATGAGTTTCGCCCCTGAGACTATCTTTGCGGAAATCAAGAAACACCGTCCGGGGTTCGAGATGGATTACGACGTTGACCCGCTGAAGCAGAGCATTGCCGAGAGTTGGCCCGACAGGATGAACGACATCTGTGCCCGCCGCGAATGGGGATGGGCGCCCAACTACGACATCCGCTCAATGACTGCCGACATGCTCGAAAAACTGACAGAAAGACTGAAACCGGGCTCGACCGACTGAAAATTGGCCATTGAAGGCCGGCCTTCGACCGACTGTAGGCTGCGTCTTCAAAATATAAAAAACACAGAGACACAGAGGATAATAAAACGACTCTGTGTCTCTGTGTTGTTATTTCATTTCACAAACGAGCGGCTTACCAACCCGTTGTAGGTATGCACGTCGAGGTGAACGACATCGCCTTTGCGCAAATGGGATATGGGGATGCTGGCATACACACAACTCGAATAATACTCAGGCACGCCAGCCTGGTCGTGATACAGCACGAGATGCAACTCCCTGCTGCCATCGTCATGAACAACGGTGCTGTCGCAGTTGACACCCAGCAATTGGTGTTTTGCCACCACGCTGTCACCCTCCACGCCCGTCTTCACATACAGGCCGAGATTCAGGTAGCGCCCATTGGCACTCATCCACGCGCTCTCCATCGTCAAGGGGTCGACGCACACCTTCTCACGCTTCTTTTGCGGAATCGGCAGCACCAGCACCTGAGACATAGAGACGAAGCGCGTATATGGAGCCGTTTCATTATCGCGGGCACTATAGAGCAAGGCACGATACACGGAGTCGGGCGTAGTGGTCCACTCGCAGGAGGCACCGCCACGGAACACCAGCGAGTCGCCCTCATCGGTAATAGCATAATTCACCCTTTTCGCCTCACCACTCCTTGCCTCCACGAAGTCGGCGCGCAAGAAGGAATTATCCCCGTTGCCCGATTCGTAGTCTTCGGTGGTACATGCCGCGGAGAACAGGAGAATGCTCCCCAGAGCCAGTAGCGAAAAGAGGTGTCGTTTCATTGTGCTGCGATGAAATTACGCGCCGGCATAGCATACATGGTAAGCATCCGCTCGCGCAGGAAAGGAAGGTCGGGATGGGGAAGGTCGATTTTCGCCAACTGGTGTTCGATGTACCCAGCAAACGAAATTTTGTCGGCCTCAGTGTATTGGTCGTTGTGTGCATCGGTCTGCTCCAGCATGTCGAGCGCCACGTAGTTGACGGGATAGAGCCGGTAATGGCGGTGAATTTCCGTATCGATATGGGCGGCAACCAGGTCGAAGAACTCGCCCTTGCCGATGGCGGGGTCGAGCGACATCAGGTAGTCGTCGACACACGGTGCACAATGGTAGTGGATACGCCCCTTATACCCCATGATACCCGTGCGCATGCTCACCACATCGTCTTGTGCCGACTTGCGGAAGGCAGCATCGTCGCGTTTCTGCTGAAACTCCTTGGCTTTGAGGAAATCGCAAGGGTCGTACTCATAAGAGATGGCCAGGGGCACGATATGCAGGCCGACGAGACGGTCGCGTACGCTCCCCTCCCCTCCCATCGCCATCATTTTGAGGATGGCGGGCTGGGTGCGGTCGTCGGAGTCCTTCGCACGTCCTTCACGCTGTGCAATCCACAGGTTCTCGTTTTTCTCGCCAATGGCAAAGTGCATGTAGTCTGCCAGCCGCCGGCTGGCAAGGAGCATCTGCCGTGGTGGCAGGCTGCGCTCCACGATGAACGACTTGTTCACCCTCACCAAGTCGCGCACCCACGGCAGCGAGAGCAGGTTGTCGCCGATGGCAATCTCACAGGTGGTGTCGAACCCTGCATCTATGAGCAGTTTGTCGAGCAAGGCCGAGTCGAGCACGATATCGCGGTGGTTGCTCACGAAAGTGTAGCGGCGGCTGTTGTCGACAGCGTGGAAGTCGAAGTCACAACCTTTCGAGGCCTTGCCGAGCAAGTCGACAAGGAAGCCATAGCAGAAGGCTTTCTGGAATTCGAGGTTGCTCTTGCACTGCCTCATCTTCGCTCCCACGGCTTCCAAGGGCACGTTGGGATAGAGGTATGCGAGCAACGACTGAAACTGTTTGTCTGCCAGCAGGCGTTCGAACGCTTCGGGCAGTTCCTCGGGCTCGTAGGGCCGTATGCTGTCGTATTCACTGGGTATTTTCATGGCGGGGTAAATATAAGGTGTTTTAGAACTGGTTTTCCACTATATCGGTGAGCACGTCCTTGATGTCGAGACCGGCGGCTTTCACTTGCTGAGGAATGAAACTGGTAGGTGTCATGCCCGGCGTGGTGTTGATTTCGAGCATATTGATCTTGTCGCCACCATCCTTGTTCTTGGTGATGATATAGTCGATGCGGATGATGCCGTTGCAATGGAGAATGTCGTAGATGGCACTGGTAATCTCCTTGGCACGGCGTGCCGTCTCCTCGGGGATACGGGCAGGCGTGATTTCCTCCACCTGGCCATTGTACTTGGCATCGTAGTCGAAGAACTCGTTGTGTGTCACGACCTCAGTGACGGGAAACACCACCGACTTCTCACGGGTCTTGTAGCACCCCACGGTAATCTCCACTCCGTCGAGGAACGCCTCCACCATCACCTCGTCGCTCTCCATCATCGCCTTACGGAGAGCAGGAGCCATCTGGTCGATGTTCTTCACCTTCGACACGCCGAAACTGCTGCCGTCGTTGGCAGGTTTCACGAAACACGGCATGCCCACGCGAGAGAGGATATCCTCATCGCTTACCAGATGCTCGTAGCCCCGGCGGATGAGCAGGCTCTCTGCCACGCTCACGCCATAACTCCTGAGATACTGGTTGAGCACGAACTTATCGAAAGTCATGGCCTCTACGAGCACGCCGCTGGTGCTGTAGGGGATATGAACGAGTTCGAAATAGCCCTGCAGGATGCCATTCTCACCCGGTGTGCCATGGATGGTGATATAGGCATAATCGAAGAGCACGGCCTTGCCGTTCTCCACAAACGAGAAGTCGTTGCGGTCGATTTTCGCTGTGGTGCCGTCGCTCAGTTCCACGTGCCAGTCCTGTCCCTTAATGTCGACGATGTAGACGTTGTAGCGTTCCTTGTCGAAGAAGGAGTACAGTCCCTGGGCAGAACGCAGTGAGACATCGTGCTCCGAAGAGTCGCCACCACATACGATGGCTACGTTTCTCTTAAGATTTTTCATTCTGTTGTATCGTAAGTTTGTTTGTTTTCATTTCCTTTCATATAGACCCGCCATTTCGCGATGAGCGAGGCCAGGTCGTCGGGCATGGGCGACGAGAAGTCCATCTGCTCGCCTGTGCGGGGGTGTCTGAAGCCAAGGGTCTTGGCATGCAACGCCTGGCGCGGACACAGTTTGAAACAATTGTGTATGAACGCCTTGTAGGTGCTGCTGCGCTCACCCCTGAGAATTTCGGTGCCTCCATAGCGCTCATCGGCAAACAACGGATGGCCTATCGACCTCATGTGGGCTCTGATCTGATGGGTGCGCCCCGTCTCGAGCACGCACTCCACTAGAGTGACATAGCCCAGGCGCTCCACCACGCGGTAATGTGTGACGGCAGGCTTGCCCACCTCAGAGTCGGGCGAGGTGACCGTCATGCGCAGCCGGTCTTTCGGGTCGCGCGAGATATTTCCCTCTATACGTCCCGTATCCTCGGTGAGGTTGCCCCATACCAAGGCGATATAACTGCGGTGCGTGGTCTTGTTGAAGAACTGCAGTCCGAGATTGCTCTTTGCCTCGGGGGTCTTGGCTGCCACAAGCAAGCCCGTGGTGTCTTTATCGATGCGGTGCACCAGACCCACCTCGGGGTCGTTGGGGTCGTAGAGGGGGTTATCCCTCAGGTGCCAGGCAATGGCATTCACCAGCGTACCGCTGAAGTTGCCACAACCGGGATGCACCACCATGCCCGCCGGCTTGTTGATGACCATCACGTCGTCGTCCTCATAGACAATGTCAAGGGGGATGTCTTCGGGATGGATAGTGGTGTCGTATTGCGGATGGTCGAGCATCAGCGTGACGACATCGCCCGGCCGCACCTTATAGTTGCTCTTCACCGCACGGTCGTTCACATGCACGAAACCGGCATCCGCAGCCTTCTGGATACGGTTGCGGCTGGAGTGCTGGAGTTTCTCGAACATGAACTTGTCGATGCGCACGGGCACCTGCCCTCTGTCGACGACGAAGCGATAGTGTTCATACAACTGCTGCTCCTCGTCGTCGTCGAGTTCCTCGATGTGGATGGGATTCTCAACCATGTGGGAAGAATGAAGTGTATTTATTCTGTGGGGGGAGGTGGAGCCGATGGTGTCTCTGGTGCAGAAGGCACAGTGGGGACTTTGGTGCTGGCGGCACCTACCGACCAATCAGGCGCATTGGAAGAGCGCGACTCCGTCTGCCGCCTGTAATGCGGGCGCGACCTCATCTGCTGCTCATCCTCGTCCTTCTCCTCCTCGCCAAAATAATAGTTGCCGCTGTCGACATAGGTTATCGAGTCGGAGAGGGTACGGCGACCGTCACCCACCTGCAAGATGAGCACATCCTCCACCGACACCTTGTCGCCGGAAGCGAGTTGCTTGCCACCGCACTTGATGCCATACACCCACTCACGTTCACCGGGGATGAACTCTGTTTCGCCAAGGCGGAATCCCATGGCAGTGAGTTTCGACTGTGCGTCGCGCATCGAAGAGTTGTCGATGACATCGGGCAACTCACGCCTCGGTGTGCTGGGCGAGTTGATTTTCAGGTAGACGATGCGTCCCGGCTTCACGATGTCGCCTGCCGAAGGCGACTGCTCGAGCACGGTGTTGGGAGGCAGGGTCTTCACGTAGTCGGTATCGCTCACCACTACCGTGAGATGCAACTGGTCGATGAGGTCTTCCGCATCGTTGAAAGTCTTCTTCACCACATTAGGCACCTCCACGGTCTGTCCGTGACGGGTATACAAGTCGAGACCGTATCTCAAGCCCAGGGCGAGAAGAACGACGATGATGACCATCGCCAGGATATTGCCCCAGAAATACAGACTCAGAAACTTCTTGAAAAAACTATTTTCCATTTTCTAACTGTTGACAAAAAGGCTGCCCCATGACCTATTTACGCGCAAGGCCGCCTGCATCTTTGCAAAGGTACGACAATTGCGCCTAAACTCAAAAAAAAATCCCCTTTTTTTGGTCAAAGGCCGTTTTTCAAAGGCACGGCCAATTGAAGGAGACAAAAAAAACAGGAAAAAGCAAAGCCCCTTCCTGTCCTTCTTCTTCTCCTGGGATCAGCATTTACTTTCCGTGATGCTCATCCGAAACGGTCAACTTCTTGCGGCCCTTGGCACGGCGAGAAGCGAGCACGCGACGACCATTCTTGCTGGCCATTCTCTCACGGAAACCATGCTTGTTGACCCTCCTGCGGTTGTGGGGCTGGAATGTTCTTTTCATTGTCGTAATTATTGTTTGTTTGTTGTTGTTCTTGTTGTCAGAAGGTTACGATTTCACCTTTTGGGCTGCAAAAGTACACATTTCTTTTCAAACAACCAAGAATTATCCGAATTTTAGTGAATAAATCGCTTTATTTTTGCAAAAATATCGTATCTTTGCACCCAATAACACTCTTGTCAAACTCATTTGTGGGAATAAACAGACCCCATCTATAAAGCGTAACTTCATCAAAAACGACATAAAACAATGATTAAATCACAAGACATCAAAAAAGGAACTTGCATCCGTATGGACGGCAAACTGTATTTCTGCATCGACTTCCTGCACGTGAAACCCGGCAAGGGCAACACCATCATGCGCACCACTCTGAAAGACGTGGTGAGCGGGCGCGTGCTTGAGAAGCGCTTCAACATCGGCGAGGCTCTGGAAGACGTGCGCGTGGAGCGTCGCCCCTACCAGTATCTTTATCAGGAAGGTGCCGACTACATCTTCATGAACCAGGAGACCTACGACCAGATTCCCATCGGCAAGGACCTCATCACCGGCGTTGACTTCATGAAGGAGAGCGACATCGTGGAAGTAGTGAGCGATGCCGACACCAACACCATCCTCTTTGCAGAAATGCCCGTGAAGACCGTGCTCCGCATCACTCACTCTGAGCCGGGCATCAAGGGCGACACCGCCACCAACGCCACCAAGCCCGCCACTCTGGAGACCGGTGTGGAGGTAAGGGTGCCTCTCTTCGTCAACGAGGGCGACCTCATCCAGGTCGACACCCGCGACGGCAGTTACCTGCAGCGTGTGAAGGAATAACCTTACAGCGACATCACCCAGTTTGGATAAATTGGATAAATCATTGAGCCATTAGTGTTGGCACACGCCCTGTGTGCCATGCCAATGGCTCAATGCGTAACCCCCAACCCAGCACTTGCCCATGAAATACTCTTTCATCATTCCCGTTTACAACCGCCCCGACGAGGTGGACGAGTTGTTGAGCAGCCTCACCACCCAGAAGACGGGCGATTTCGAGGTTATCGTGGTGGAAGATGGGTCGTCGAACCCATGCAAGGAGGTGTGCGACAAATATACCGGCCAACTCGACCTGCATTATTTCAGCAAGAAAAATTCCGGTCCCGGACAGAGCCGCAACTACGGTGCCGAGCGGGCAAAAGGAGAATACCTTATCGTGCTCGACTCCGACGTGGTGTTGCCCGAAGGTTACCTTACTGCCGTCGAGGCGGAACTGCGCGCCAACCCTTGCGACGCCTTCGGAGGTCCCGACAGCGCACACCCGTCGTTCACCCCTACCCAAAAGGCCATATCCTACTCTATGACGAGTTTCTTCACTACTGGAGGCATACGTGGCGGAAAGAAGAAACTCGACAAGTTCTACCCACGGTCATACAACATGGGCATACGCCGCGACGTCTACCTGCGCCTCGGCGGTTTCTCCAAGATGCGTTTCGGCGAGGACATCGATTTCAGCATCCGCATCTTCAAGGGCGGCTACACCTGCCGTCTCTTCCCCACGGCATGGGTGTGGCACAAACGGCGCACCGACTTCCGCAAATTTTTCAAACAGGTTTACAACAGCGGCATCGCACGCGTGAACCTTTATAAAAAATACCCCGAATCCCTCAAACTGGTGCACCTTCTGCCCACCGTCTTCACCGTGGGCGTATCGGCACTCGTCGTTATCTCGGCTGTGGGACGGGCACTGATGCACTACGACCCCACACACTTCCACCGATGGTATATGATGTGCGCCCTTCCGTGGCTGCCCATCTTGGCCTTCGCCCTGCTCATCTTCATCGACTCCGCCATACGCAACCGCAGCCTGTCGATAGGACTGAAGAGTATCGGCGCCGCTTTTATCCAACTGTTTGGTTATGGCACAGGATTCATCACAGCATGGTGGAAGCGTTGCGTGCTGAAAAAGGACGAGTTTCATGCCTTCGAGAAGAATTTCTACAAATAACCGCCATCTTCTCCCCTATCATGAAAGGCATTCCGCCCCTGATTGACAAAGAACCCGATACATACGACATATTCAAAGTCAAACATCCACGGCATCCTTCTTTTTTCATATGCGGCATATGAAAAGCCGAGAATCACGGATGATAACTGAGTAAATAATACTAATGTACTCAAGAGACGGGAAGGATCCCGTCTCTACAGGCTGTCGAACACTACGGGGGTGATGGGTGCCGACCATCCTTTCATTTATCTGATACGTGACCGCTTCGGCAACATCTGCCACATGGGCCAGTATTGTGGGAACTAATCATTCAAGCATCAAGATGAACAACAAACTCAACATCAACCAATGGGCAGAGGAAGACCGTCCTCGCGAAAAATTCATGCAACTGGGCGCTGAAGCACTCAGCAAAGCCGAGTTGCTCGCCATCCTCATCGGGTCGGGCTCTACCAAGGAGAGTGCCGTAGACCTGATGAAACACGTGCTCAAGGATTGTGGCGACAACCTCAACACCCTGGGTAAGAAAAGCCTGCAGGACCTGATGAAATACAACGGCATCGGCGAGGCCAAGGCTGTCACCATCCTCGCTGCCTGTGCCCTGGGCAAGCGCCGCCAGGAAGAAGACGCGATGCACCGTGAAAGCATCCACAGGGCAGAAGACATCTACGCCTGCCTGCACCCGAAGATGCAAGACCTCGACGTGGAACAGGCATGGGTGCTGCTACTCAACCAGAACTTCAAACTCATCAAGGCCGAGCGCCTGTCGTCGGGCGGATTCACCGAGACCGCCGTCGACGTGAGGCAAATCATCAAGTTGGCCGTGCTCAACAACGCCACCGTGGTGGCACTCGCCCACAACCATCCCAGCAACAATCCCACCCCCAGTGCCGACGACGACCGCATCACCCAACGTGTGAAAAAAGCCTGCGAAATCATGCGCCTGCATTTCCTCGACCATGTGGTGGTGGTCGACGGCAACTACTATTCCTATCATGACAGCGGACGCCTGTAACCGTCACTGAGATTCTTCAGCCAATTGCGTCTTTTTTATCCACCATACGTAAAAAATCTGAGATTTTTTATTTACTTTTGCAGTCAAACCACAAACAGCACTATCATGGACGAGACCACACACACCGACACGACACAGCAGCAGCCCCTTGATGCCTGCGTAGCCTCTTGGCCCCGGCTGGAAGGAAACATCGCCTACAACCATCTCGTAGACTACCACACCTACAACACCTACGGAGCCTACAACCTGTCGGCCGAGGAGTGGGACAACCGCGAGATGATCTACAACTTCAAGAACAACTCCGAACTCACCGACCCCATCTCGCACCAACAAGCGATGGAGAAAGCCATTGGCCTGCTCTTACCCATGCTCAAGACCACTTTCGGCGAACTGCTGAGCCAACTCACCCTGGTGTGCATCCCGGCATCCACCGCCGAGAAGACCGTGGCACGCTTCGAGGAGTTTGCACGCCTCGTGACCGGCGACACCGGCATGGACAATGGGTTCACCCATGTGCAAGTGGCTGTCGACGCCGAGTCGAAACACCTCTCCGACCAACCACTCTACACCATCGACGAAGAATGGTTTAAAGACCGCGACGTGCTGCTCTTCGACGATATCATGGCCACCGGGGGCAGCATCAAATCGTTTGCCAAACAGATGACAGCGGCAGGAGCGCACGTGGTGGCCGCCGTGGTGCTCGGCAAGACCATCGGCGACAAGTTCGCCCGTGAGAAACAAGATATTTAAGGTGGGTTCTATCCAATTCCCACAAAAAAAAACTACAATGACACAAGAAGAGAAAACAACCATAGAAGGCCGCATCGTCGACGTGCTCCGCACCGTCTTCGACCCCGAGATTCCCGTCAACATCTACGACCTCGGGCTGATTTACCGCATAGAGTTGCATGACGACGGTACCCTCGACCTCGACATGACCTTCACCGCCCCCTCTTGTCCCGCCGCCGACTACATCTTCGAGGACGTGAGACAGAAGGTGGAGAGCGTGGAAGGTGTGACGTCTGCCAACGTGCAACTGGTATTTGAACCCATCTGGGACATGAGCATGATGAGCGAGGAAGCCCGGCTGGAATTAGGTTACGACTGATGAACAAGAACATTTACTTCCTTTCCGACGCCCACCTGGGGTCGCTGGCCATCGAACACGGCCGCATGCAAGAGCGGCGCATCGTGCGATTCCTCGACAGCATCAAGCACAAGGCTGCCGCCATCTACCTGCTAGGCGACATGTTCGACTTCTGGAACGAGTATCGCTACGTGGTGCCCAAAGGCTTCACGCGGTTCCTCGGGAAACTCTCCGAACTCACCGACATGGGCGTGGAGGTGCACTTTTTCACCGGCAACCATGATATGTGGACCTATGGCTACCTGGAGGAGGAATGCGGGGTCACCGTGCACTACAAGCCCCTCACCACCGAAATCTACGGCAAGGTGTTTTACCTGGCCCATGGCGACGGTCTGGGCGACCCCGACAACAAGTTCAAGTTGTTGCGCTACCTCTTCCACAACCGCACCTGCCAAAAACTCCTCAACAGCATCCATCCCCGCTGGACGATGGCTGTGGGTCTCAACTGGGCCAAGCACAGCCGCATCAAGCGTGCCGACGGCAAGGAGCCGCCCTATATGGGAGAGGACAAGGAGCATCTGGTGCTCTGGACCAAGGAATACATGAAGCAGCACAACGACATCGACTTCTTCATCTACGGTCACCGCCACATCGAACTCGACCTGATGCTCTCGCGCAAGACGCGCATGATGATTATCGGCGACTGGATATGGCAGTATACTTACGTCGTCTTCGACGGTGAGCACATCTTCCTGGAAGAATACGTGGAAGGCGAGAGCCAACCCTGACACCCGCCCACTATTTCAACATACCAATAAAGCGCCTCCCGTCCGGACGGGAGGCGCTGTCGTATCCAAGAGGTGAAGATTCTCACCTGGGTTTCTTTGCCAATTGAAATCAGAGCAGGTTCATCGTGTCGGAGGCAATCATCAGTTCCTCGTCGGTGGGGATGACACACACCGTGACCTTCGACCCTTCGGCAGAGATGACGGCTTCCTCGCCCCGGGTCTTGTTGCGCTCAGCATCAAACTGCACGCCAAGGAACTCCAGGCCCTTGCATACCTCTTCGCGCATGCCCATCTGGTTCTCGCCCACACCGGCAGTGAAGACGATGATATCGACACCACCCATGGCAGCGGCATAAGCACCAATGTATTTCTTGATGCGGTAGAAATACATGTCGAGCGCCAACTGCGCACGCTCATTGCCCTCTTTGGCAGCATTCTCCACGTCGCGCATGTCGCTGCTCTCGCCAGTGATGCCCAGCACGCCACTCTGCTTGTTGAGCAGGTTAGACATGGCGTCGGGGTCGAGGTCGAGTTTCTTCTCCAGATAAGTGATGGCACCTCCGTCGATATCGCCACAACGTGTGCCCATCATCAGTCCCTCAAGAGGAGTGAGGCCCATCGTGGTGTCCACACACTGGCCATCTTTCACTGCAGCAATCGAACCACCATTGCCAATATGGCAGGTGATGATGCGCTTGCCTTTGGGATTGACGTCGAGGAATTCGCACACCCGCTGCGACACATAGCGGTGGCTCGTGCCATGGAAGCCATAGCGGCGCACGCCATACTGCTTGTAAAGTCCATAGGGCAATGCGTACATATAGGCCTTCTTCGGCATGGTCTGATGGAAAGCGGTGTCGAACACACCCACCTGAGGCAGGCCAGGCATCAACTCGCTCACGGCACGCACACCTTTCAGGTTGGCAGGATTATGGAGAGGAGCCAGGTCGATGCAACTCTCAAAGGCGTCGAGCACCTCGTCGTTGAGCAGCACGCTCTTGTTGAACTTCTCGCCGCCATGCACCATGCGGTGGCCCACAGCATCTATCTCCTTGAGGTCCTTGATGGCCCCTATCTCTCTGTCGGTAAGCAAGGAGAAGATGAATTTCACGCCCTCGGTATGCTCCGGGATATCATGCATGATGGTCTTCTTCTCGCCATTGGGAAGTTTCACTTTCACGAAAGCGCCGTCCATACCCACACGCTCAGCGCCACCCGAGGCCATTACCTCCTTGGTGTCCATATCGTAGAGTGCATACTTGATAGAAGACGAGCCACAGTTTAATACTAATATTTTCATTGTCTGCTTTTGTTGATTGTTGTTGTTGAGGAATAGATTACTTGGCATCCATGGCCTGGCATGCGGTGATGGCTACCATCTTGTAGATATCGTCGACAGAGCAGCCGCGGCTCAGGTCGTTCACCGGACGGGCGATACCCTGGAGGATGGGGCCGAGGGCCTCGGCATCACCCAGGCGCTGCACCATCTTGTAACCAATGTTGCCCACCTCGAGGTTGGGGAACACCAGCACATTGGCCTTGCCGGCTATCTCACTGCCTGGAGCCTTCTTCGCGCCCACCGAAGGCACGAGGGCGGCATCAGCCTGCAGTTCGCCGTCAATCTTCAGGTCGGGAGCAAGTTCCTTTGCCAGCCTTGTTGCCTCAATCACCTTGTCCACCACTTCATGAGTGGCACTGCCCTTCGTCGAGAAACTCAACATCGCCACACGGGGATCGTCGAAACCTGCCACGCTCTTTGCTGTCTGTGCCGTGCACACAGCAATCTGCGAGAGTTGGGCTGCATCGGGCATGGGGGTTACTGCCACGTCGCCTACCACGAGGATGCCGTTCTCTCCATACTGCGGCTGTTTGGTGATAAGCAGCATGGCTCCACTCACACAGGTGATGCCCGGCGAGCACTTGATGATTTGCAATGCCGGACGAAGGGTGTCGCCTGTAGTGCTCAGCGCACCCGAGATCTGGCCGTCGGCCCCCTCGGTCTTGATGATCATGCACCCCAGGTATAGCGGGTTCTTCACCAGTTCGCGGGCTTTCTCTATGGTCATGCCCTTCTTCTTGCGCAACTCCGTGAGCAACTCGGCATACTCCTCGCTGCGGGGATTGTTCTCCGGGTCGATGAGGGTGGCCTTGTCGATATGCTCAAGTCCCCACTCTTTGGCCAGTGCGTGGATTTCATCGGGGTTGCCGATAAGGATAAGGTCGGCAATGTCTTCGGCAAGCACTCTGTCGGCTGCCCTCAATGTGCGCTCCTCCGTTGCTTCGGGAAGCACGATGCGCTGCTTGTTGCTTTTGGCGCGGTTGATGATTTGCTGTACTAAACTCATAGTTGTTTTCTGAATTATTGTGTTTTTAATAGAATTGACGCTAATGTCGTGAAACTTTCCACTTCACTCCGCAAAGGTAATGAAAAAAAACGGCATCATGGCACGCAGGCCAATGATTTATGATTTTTTTGGTTTTCCTTGTCCTGCCTAATCCTGCCGCAATTCCTTCACCAAGAAACTCTCCAGGTCTTCGAAGGAGAGGCGCACGTTGATCTTGCCGTTCACCGCCACGCTCACACGTCCCGTCTCTTCGGAAACGATGATGGCCAGTGCATCGGTCTCCTCGGTGATGCCTATGCCCGCACGGTGGCGCAGTCCAAGTTCCTTGGGGATATCGAGGCTATGACTCACGGGCAGCACGCAGCCAGCCGCAAGGATGCGTTTCTTCGAGATGATCATGGCACCGTCGTGCAGTGGCGAGCCCTTGTAGAAGATGTTCTCGATGAGCCGCTGGTTGATATTGGCATCCACCATCTCTCCCCGCTCCTGCATGAACTCGTCGAGAGGGATGTTGCGCTCCACCACGATGAGCGCACCCACCTTGTCCTTGGCCATGCTCATACATGCGCCCACCATGGGCATGATATACTTCATGTCGACGGGAGCCTTGCGGCGCCCCATGATGAACCTCAGCAGAGGCGACATGCGCTGTTGTGCGCCGAGGTTATAGAAGAACTGGCGTATCTCTTTCTGGAACAGCACGATTAAGCCTATCACACCCACACTCACCAACTTGTCGAGGATACTGCCGAGCAACTTCATCTCGAGCACCACGCTCACCACCAGCCATAGGAGGATGAAGATAAGAATGCCGATGAACACATTCATCGAGCGCGACTCTTTCATCAGCCTGTAACTGTAGTAGAGCAATATTGCGACAAGGAAAATGTCGATGAAATCTAAAAACTTAAAATCCAGAAGCATAGGCCTTTACTTTTCTTTTTCATACTTAAGCACCTCTTCTACCACCCGGCATGCCTGCACCGCGGCAGCCACATCGTGCACACGCAGCAGCGAAGCCCCCTTCATCAGTGCCACGGCATGCATGGCAGTGGTGGCATGAAGGGTGTCTTCGGGCGTGCTGCCAAGCAGGCGCCACAACATCGACTTGCGCGACACCCCCACCAGCAAGGGCAAATCCAATGCGAGCAGACGGTCGAGTTGCCCCATTAGGCGGTAGTTCTGCGCCATGTCTTTCCCAAAACCGAATCCTGGGTCGACAATGATGTCGCTGACACCCAGCGACCGCAACAGGGCCACATCTTCTGACAAGTCGAGCAACATCTCCGGGAGCGATGAAGACACGGAGGTGAGCACATAAGGCACTCTCAGACGAGCCACCATCTCGAACATGGCGGGCATCTCCTCTCGCGATGCCTTCGGCTTGTCGGCACCCACTGCCCTGCCACCCTCCGACACGTCGTTGATGATGGCAGCGCCATATTCCTCGACAGCCATCCGCGCCACGTCGGGGCGGAAAGTGTCGACGCTCACCACGGCATCGGGATGGCGGTGGCTCACCACGCCAAGGGCCATACGCAACCGGCGTATCTCCTCGGCTTCGCTCACCTCAGCAGCGCCAGGACGGGTGGAGAAAGCCCCCACATCGATGATGGCGCCCCCCTCGCCCACTATCTCATCGGCACGCCGCGCCACCTCATCCTCGCCGTGCTGGCGGCTGGCGGCATAAAACGAATCGGGCGTGACATTGAGGATACCCATCACCTGCGGTGAAGCCAGCGAGAGCAGACGCCCACGCACGTTGATGGTGTAAGCAGAGTCGGCAATATTCATAGTAACTGCAAAAATACGAAATAAATCATTAAACACCGAGCAATTTGATGAAGATTTATGCCACGGCACGCATTTTATGCCACGGCACCAAAAGCCATGTCGAAAAAAAACACTATTTTTGCACGATTAAATTCCTATACCATGCAAATAGAGAAACTATACGAGATTTTCACGCAGCATCCCACGGTGACTACCGACACACGGCAGTGCACCCCCGGCGCCATGTTCTTCGCACTGAAAGGAGAGACATTCGACGGCAACAAGTTTGCCACCCAGGCATTGGAGAAGGGATGTTCCCATGCCATCATCGACGAGGCAGAATACGCCGTCGCCGACGACCCCAGATACATCGTGGTAGACAATGTGCTCACCACCCTGCAGCAGTTGGCACGCCACCACCGCCGCGCCATGGGCACCAAGGTCATCGGCGTGACCGGCACCAACGGCAAGACCACCACGAAAGAACTCATCGCCACCGTGCTCAGCCAAAAATACAACGTGCTCTACACACAGGGCAACTTCAACAACGACATCGGCGTGCCCAAGACACTCCTGCAACTCAACAAGGAGCACGAAATCGCCGTGGTGGAGATGGGCGCCAGCCATCCCGGCGACATCAAGACGCTCGTCGACATCGTGGAGCCCGACTATGGCATCATCACCAACGTGGGCAAAGCCCATCTTCAGGGATTCGGCAGTCTGGAAGGCGTCATCCATACCAAGGGCGAACTCTATGACTTCCTGCGCGGAAAAGAAGGGAGCGTGGTGTTCATCGACAACGGCAACGACCTGCTGAAGGGCATCGCCGGCGGCCTGCGCCTGGTGACCTACGGCACCACTGGCGAGGAGGACCTCTGCGTGGGAGGAGAAGTGCTATCGTGCGCCCCGATGCTGCAATTCAGGTGGCGTCATGGCACTGGAGAATGGCATAAGGTAGCCACGCATCTCATCGGCACCTACAACGTGACCAACATGCTGGCTGCTGCATGTATCGGTCTCTACTTCGGGGTAGAACCCCAGCAGATTGACGAGGCACTCTCGGCATACTGTCCCACCAACAACCGCTCGCAACTCACCATCACCGAGCACAACCGCCTGGTGGTGGACGCCTATAACGCCAATCCCACCAGCATGAATGCCGCACTGTGCAACTTCCGCGACATGGAGGTGTCGCCGAAAATGGCCATCCTTGGGGCGATGCGCGAACTGGGAGAGAGCAGCGAGGAGGAACACCGAAAAGTCATCAGTTTCTTGTTGGAGAACGGCTTTGGCGAGGTGTGGCTCATAGGCGAGGAGTTCAACCTTGAGGGTTGTCCTTATCCCTGTTTCCACGATGTGGAAGAGGTAAAGAAAGCCATTGCGGAAAAGCGGCCCGAGGGGTATTACATCCTCATCAAGGGAAGCAACAGCACACGTCTTTTCGAACTTCCCGCACTGTTGTAAAACAGCATTATTACCACTTGCAGAAAGAAAAAATAGGAAAAATTTGTCGATATGGCAAATTTGCACTATCTTTGCACCGCAAAATCGGGATGTAGCGCAGTTGGTAGCGCACTACGTTCGGGACGTAGGGGTCGGGCGTTCGAGTCGCCTCATCCCGACTTTTATTTAAAACCGCTGAGAAATCGGCGGTTTTTATATAGCACATAGGGGTCTGAGCCTAAGGCTGGCTCTTCACGACTGAAAAGAAGCAGGGCAAAAGTCCTGCTTTTTTTGATGGCACGTAGGGTTCTGAGCCAAAGGCCACCTCATCCCGACTTTTTCAAGAGTCAAGTGTCTGATTAATCAGGCACTTGTTTTTTTATACCGTTTTTGCACAACATTTGCACAACCGAAGGCCGATGGTTCGGCAACAATCGTGATGGGATGTGAGGAAAGGATAGTTGTGTCGGAGGGGTACGCAAAGGATAATAAAGCATATTCCTCTCTCCTTCAAAAGAAAAGAACTGGGCAAAGAAAGCAATAATTTGCAAAATCATCATATCATTCTCACCTACTATTTAATATTTTTCTTCCAATTATTTGTAAATTTGGAATGAATATATTACATTTGCAGCATGAACGAAGATATAAGGGAAACCATACACTCTTTGGAGTACGACAAATACTATGCCAGTCTTGATGAAAAGACTAGGGCGAAGTTCGACTATGTAGATACGATTATCAAGACCCAATACGTGGTTAATCAGAAATTCGTAAAGAGTCTTGAAGGTACGGAATTCTATGAGGCAAGGGTATCTGTTGGTACAAATGAACATCGCACTATCATTTTCGCTATAGATTCCATTTCGTTCATAGAGAGCAAACGTGTGTTTTTCTTAAACTCTTTCCTAAAAAAGAACACAAAGCAGTATAAAAGGGAAGTGGAAAATGCACGAAAGATTTTGAACAAATACATATAAGGAGGATTATGATATGATAAAACTCGATGAAAAGAAACTTGCTCAGTTGAAAACCGGTTCACAACATTTGACTGAAAAATATGGTGAGAGAGGAACACCCAGCCGTGAAGAGTTCGAAGCGAAGGCTAAAGCATGGTACTATGCCGAATTGTTGCGCGATGAACGCAAACGGCAGAAATTGACGCAGCAACAGTTGGGCGAACGTATTGGCAAGAAACGTGAGTATATCTCTTCACTGGAGCAAGGAAAAACGGACATGCAACTCAGCACATTCATGCTCATTGCCAATGCGCTGGGAATGAGATTCTCTCTCGTTGTAGGATAGAAATACTTGTCACATCAATAGGAGAAGTTGGAAGCAATCATTTAATATCAATACGCACATAAATGCGTAAGATTTAGAATGACTTCAACCTAATAATTTCAGACCGTGAGCACCCCTCATATCTCGTGATTGCCAACGACCCGGAGAAGGAACAGATTGTCGGTTAGTTGAATGCCCTTATCCTGAATCGTCTGGTTACTCTTGTGGACAGCAAGGGCAACCTGCCTGTGTCCATCATCGTAGATGAGTTGCCGACACTGTTTTTTATGGCATTTCCGAATAAAAGTATTATCTTTGCAACTGACGGAGAACAAACACTACATCAAACTACAAGAAAACAAAGTCCTATGTTATCAACACGTATATCTTCTATCATCATGCGCACGATCATGTTGTGCTGCTTGGGATGGCTGGCGGCCTCCCCTTCATCTGCACAAATCCACAGCCAGCAATGGAAACAGATACTGCGCCAAACCGATGAGGCATTCTTCAAGACCGAAGAAGCACAACGCATCGGCGAACAACTGATGCTCTACCAGCGCGTGACCGGCGGATGGCCCAAAAACATCAACATGGTGACTCCCCTCACCCAGGAGGAGCGGGAGAAAGTGCTTGCCGACAAGCAACGCACCGATGATTCCACGACAGACAACGACGCCACCAATATCCAAATGCACTTCCTTGCCCGGCTCTTCCATGCCACCCATGACAAACGGGTACGTGAGTCGTTCTGCAAGGCGGTGGAATACCTCCTCTCCGGACAGTATCACAATGGGGGCTGGCCACAATTCTGGCCTAACCCGCACGGCTACCAGGTGCACATCACCTACAACGATGATGCCATGGTCAACACGATGCTCCTTTTGCGTGAGGTGGCAGAGGCGAAAGTGCCCTTTGAGAAAGCCCTCACGACCAAGGAACTCCGAAAACGGGCACGCGAGGCCTTCGACAAAGGGGTAGACTGTATTCTGAAGACACAGATACGAGTAGGCGACCAACTCACCGTGTGGTGTCAGCAGCACGACCGTGAGACCTTCCAGCCCGCTCCCGCGAGGGCATTTGAACTGCCCTCGTTCTGCTCGCAAGAAAGTGCCTCTATCGTTGGCCTGCTCATGTCTCTGCCACACCCCAACGACCAAGTGAAACGTGCCGTACACGCTGCCATGAAATGGTTTGACACCTACAAACTGACAGGCCTGCGCCTGCAGCGCACTTTCTCCTGGGAGTCGGGTGAGCGTGATGTCCAACTGGTGGAAGACCCCGGCGGCACTCCTTTGTGGGCGCGTTACTACGACCTGAAACACTGCAAGCCCTTCGTTTGCGACCGTGACGGGATTCCCCGTCAGCGTCTTGAGGATATCGGCTCGGAACGGCGAAACGGGTACGGTTGGTATGGCGACCGTCCCATGACACTCTATGACACCTATTCGCAGTGGGCAGACAAGAATGACCCTGCAAACAAGGTGCCCATCAGTATGTCGACCAAAGGTGCCAATGAAAATGGATTGCTCAACCTGTTCGCCCCCGAGACCACCGACCCATCGCTTTTCGATGCCGTAGTCGGTCCGGGTGAATCCATCCAAGCAGCCATCGACAAAGTAGACCGAGACAACAGCAAGCCTTATACCATTCTCCTTCGCAAGGGTCTTTACACAGAGAAAGTCATCATCTGCCGTCCACACATCGTGCTGGTGGGCGAGAACCGCGACAGTACCATCCTCGTGATGGCGGAAACCAAAGAGACCCAAAAGGTGACGGAGTATGACGGCAAGCCTGTCGGCAATGGCGTGGTGGTACTGCAGGAAGGTGCTGACGACTGTGTCATCAGCGGGATGACCATCTACAACAACTACGGTACGACTGTGGAGAACACCACGCGACATCAGATGGCGGTCTTCGGTAGGGCCACACGCACCATCATCGTCAACTGCAATATATGGGCTGACGGCAATGATGCCCTCTCGCTGTGGGCACCGGAAGGCAATGGCATGTACTACCATGCCGACCTTTCGATTCGTTGTCCCGGGGTCGATTTCCTGTGCCCAAGGGGATGGTGCTACGCCACCAGATGCCGTTTCTTCGGCGACAGCCGCGCCATCGTATGGCATGACGGACGCGGAGACAAGAGCAAGAAACTTGTCATCACCAACTCTCATTTCGATGCAGCCAGCCCCACCGTCTTGGGACGTTACCACCATGACTCACAGTTCTACTTCGTCTCCTGCTCGATGTCGAAGAACATACTCGACAGCAACATCAGTTACGCCTACACCGACAAGGTGCTCGACCCCTGTCCGTGGGGGCAGCGGGTGTATTTCTACAACTGCACCCGCGAAGGGGGGCATGGCACGTGGATGAACAACAACCTGGCAGAAGCGGAAGGTTCGCCAGAATACCACACCGTCACCGCCCATTGGACGTTCAACAACAAATGGGACCCGGAACGGACGGTAAGGGAGTTGTGGCCCTACATCTGCTACTGACAGACAATTGTGCCAATAGCAAAAGGGTGGTTTTCCTCATTATGTATAGGAAAGCCACCCTTTGTGTAGGTAAATGGGATATTCAGATAGATTGGAAATGACTTGCTTTATTTTCGAATGAATTCTTCAACAGAATTTATTGAACCTGGAGTTGGGTTTGTCAAACATTAGTCAGGCCAATTATCACAAATGTGAAGAATAAGACGAGGACAATGACTCTCAGCCAATTGTAGATAATGACTATTCCATGTGCTTTCTGTTTTTCCATATAATGCCATATTATTGATTTTACTGCTGCAATAGTACGCCATGGATATTACAAAAACATTTCAGCAATATGAAGGTAAGGTTACCACTGTGTTTGTAACAAAATTATAATTGGGGTGTAACGGCAATGCAACAAGTTTGTAAAACCTTTGCAGCGTAATTACAGCAAGACTATTTCATGGAATTAATTATCAACATTTTCTCTCTTGTTGGCTCACTGGCACTGTTTCTCTTCGGAATGAAAACGATGTCGGAGGGCCTCGAGAAGTTTGCAGGCGACCGACTGCGCAGCATCTTGGCTGCCATGACAAAGAATCGCGTGACGGGCGTGATGACAGGTATTCTCATTACCGCACTCATACAATCGTCGAGTGCTACCACGGTGATGGTGGTGAGTTTTGTGAATGCTGGCTTGATGACATTGGCACAGTCTATCGGAGTCATCATGGGTGCCAACATCGGTACCACCGTCACGGCATGGATTATCTCTGCCGTTGGTTTCAAAGTCAACATTGCCGCCTTTTCCATTCCGTTGCTGGCCATAGGCATGCCACTGATATTCAGTGGAAAAGGCAACAGAAAGAGTATCGGTGAGTTTATCTTTGGCTTTTCGTTCCTCTTCATGGGCCTGTCGTTCCTTCAGGAAGCAGCCACCGCCATGGACATCGGCGGCATGGTGGCAGGTCTGCTGGCACACGTGCCGCAAGACTCCTTCTTCACCATCATCCTTTTCGTCATCGTGGGTGCTGTGGTCACCATGATCGTACAGGCCTCTGCTGCCACAATGGCCATCACACTGATGCTCTTTGGCATGAACATACCCGGGTTCGGATTTGAACAGGCAGCAGCACTCGCCATGGGACAAAACATCGGTACTACCATTACGGCGTTCATGGCTTCGCTCACTGCCAACACGCAGGCCCGCCGAGCAGCCTTGGCACACATGTTCTTCAATGTATTCGGTGTTGTGGTTTTCCTCATCGTGTTCTATCCTGCTTGCCATGCCGTCAGTTGGTTTGTGGAGAGCGTGATGGGTGGTGGCAACGACCTGTTCAAACTATCAGCCTTCCACACCGCTTTCAACATCATCAACACGCTGCTGCTCATCGGTTTTGTGAAACAGATAGAGAAGTTGGTGTGCAAGATTCTGCCCATGAAGGCTCAGGACGAAGACTACCGGTTGAAGTTCATCAGTGGAGGTCTGCTCTCAACAGCCGAACTGAGCATCATGGAGGCCCAGAAAGAGATTCACAGTTTTGCCGAGCGCTGCCGTCGGATGTTCGGGTTCGTGCCGGAATTGTTGCAGATGAAAGAAGAGGATAAGTTCAACAAACTCTTCTCACGTATTGAGAAGTACGAGAACATCACCGACTCGATGGAGATGGAAATTGCCAGTTATCTGAGCAAGGTGAGTAAAGGCCGGCTGTCTGATGCATCAAAGAGTCAGATTCAGAAAATGCTACGGCAGATTACAGAACTTGAGTCTATCGGCGACTCGGTGTACAACCTCGGCCGCACCTTGAACCGCCACCGCATGCACTGTCAGGAAGCGTTTACCGCAGACCAGAACCAGCACATGCTCACGATGATGCAACTCGTGGATGGTGCTTTAGCAGAAATGCTGAAGCAGATAGACCTACCCACGACCAAGAAAGGCATCATGACCTCCTTCAACATAGAGCATGAGATTAACAACTACCGCACGCAACTGAAGAACCAGAACCTGCAAGACGTGAATTCAGGCCGATATGACTATCAACTCGGAGTGTTCTACGTTGACTTCATCTCAGAGTGCGAGAAACTCGGCGACTACGTGATGAATGTGGTGCAGGCAGGAAAGAAATGGAATGATGACTTTGAGGAAATGCCGAATGACGTACCGTTCTAGAACCGAGCGAGTGTAAACCTGATGGTGAGCCCTCCCCCGGGAGAAGAAAGTGCTGTTGTTGTCCCACCATGGACAGCAACAGCATTTTTCACAATGGCGAGTCCAAGACCGGTACCTCCGAGTTTGCGTGAACGGCCTTTGTCAGTCCGGTAGAAGCGCTCGAAAAGGTGCTCCAGATGCTGCACCTCCACACCCGGCCCGTCGTCTCTCACCAGAAACTCATAGAAATGCCGGCCGTCGGTTTCAATCTCGCTACAAACAATCTCCAAATGCGATGCTCCGGTAGCATAGGCTATAGCATTGTCGATAAGATTGCGGAAAATGCTGTAAATCAGGCTCTGGTCGCCCAGTACTTCCACATGCCGAGGCAGTTGGAGTGATGGTGTGATACCCTTGTCATGGAGTTGTGGAGAAGTATCATCAAGCACATTCTGAATGACCTGCAGCACATCTACCTGGCAGAATGCCTGTCGGGTGATGGTCTTGTTGTCATCCAATTCGTCAAGTTTGGTGAGGGCACTCATATCGAGCAGCAACTTGCTCATGCGTTCACTTTGGGCATAGCATCGCTCCAGGAAATGCCTCTTCTTATCCTCCTGCATGCCAGGATTGTCGAGGATGCTCTCCAAATACCAATGGATGGTAGCGGCAGGAGTCTTCAGTTCGTGGGCGGCATTCTGCGTCAACTGGCGTTTGATGCGCAACTTGTCTTCCTCAGAATGGCGCAATTTCCAGTAGAGCATGATGATAGTATGGCTGATGTCGCCCAGTTCATCGTGGGGAAGCCGGTGTTCCAGTTCGCGGTCGAGTTCTTTACCCTCTTCGGCTTTGACGGCGAATTCGCGCAGATAGCCAATGTGCCGGCTGATGCGGTGGGTGATGTAGTAAAGCACGATGCCCAACAGCAGGGTCAGCACACCGGCAAAGTAGATGTAGGTGTTGTCGGCTTGCAGCGAACGAGTCAGTTCGGCTGAATATGGCACGGCAGCACGCACGATGACATCGCCGAAGCGTGTGGCAGAATAGAAATAGGTCTCATGGGTGGATTGTGACATACGCTTGATGTCGTAACCATTGCCATCACGCAGTGCCTGTTGTATCTCCTCGCGCTGCAGATGGTTGCCCAAGGAGTCGACATTGGTATCGTAACTGTCGAGGATAACCCGTCCTTTCAGGTCTATTAAAGACACGCGGAGACCTTCCATCTGATGACGTTCCACATAATTCCGAAACAGTTGGCTGTTGGTCAGGCTGTCCTCGCCGAGCGTCTGCGCCATTTCGTAGTTATACATTTGCAGGCGCGAGTGCAAGATGTCGATTTTGTATTCCTTTTCGCGCTGATACTGATAAACACTGAAGCAGACGGCAAAGAGCAAGAACACACCGCCAACACTCAGCAACAAATTGCGTTGGAAAGACTTACTTCTCAAAACAGTAGCCATAGCCTACTCGTGTCTTTATCTGTTTGCCATAACGGCCTATCTTCCTGCGCAGCCGGGTGATGTTCACGTCGACTGTGCGGTCGAGCACCATCACATCCTGTGGCCAGCAATATTTCAGCAGGTCCTCGCGTGAAAACACTTTGTTGGGATGTTGGAGAAAAAAAGAGAGCAGTTCGAACTCAAGTTTGGTAAGAACCAACTTCTGACCGTCACAAGTGACCGTCTTGGCATTGATGTCGAGCGCAATACCCTCAAAGACAATCATATTGTCATCGGGTGCAGCCACAGTCTGCTGAAGTTGGGACGACCGCCTGAGAACAGCCCTGACCCTGGCCATCACCTCTTTCATGCTCAGTGGCTTGACAATATAGTCGTCCGCACCGATATTCAATCCTTTCACCAGGTTATCCTCGCCATCGAGTGCTGTGATAAAAATAACGGGAATCCGAGCCGTAGAGACATCGTTTTTCAACCTGCGCACCAACTGGAAGCCAGACATCTCGCCCATCATCACGTCAAGCAGAATCAGTGAGTACTCCTGTAGGGGCAGTTCAAGTGCTTCCTCGGCCGAAAAAGCGGTCGTCACCTCATAGCCTTCTGTTTCTAGATTGTATTTAAGTATCTCACAAATATCCGACTCGTCGTCCACAACAAGTATTTTCATAAGCCACCATCATTTTCAGGCAAAAATAATGAAAATTTCCCTGAACGAATAAGGATTAGTATTACAATGTTATGATATTTTAGCCCCATTAGTTTCGCATTCGATCAACTTACGGAATTAAAGGAAACACCGTTTATTTCCGATGTGACTGAAACTCGATTATTGCACAAACCTCAGTGCTGATGGAGAGTGAGATTACAAACGTGTCGTCTGCGGTATGATAAACGGCAGGTATCAGTGTGTCGCCCAATTTGGCGGCGACTCTGTATTCTACCCGCAGGCCATTGATCTTGAAATCATCAGGCAACAACTCCATCGCCATGCGGATGTAATTGGCGTTGTTCACATGGCGGTTGTAGTCGATGTCGGCCCGCATCACGGGGATGGGGTCATGGGCTATGCCGCCATCCTTAGGCAAGATGATGCGCCGGTCGCCGTAGTTCATCTCCAACTTCGGCTCCAGTGTCATCGAGGCGATGGTGGCGTCGTCCACACGTTTCAGTTTTCCGGTGGCTTTATCTACGAAAGCCCCCATGCTCCATGTGCGGTAGCAGGGACGTCCCTCTGCGTCGTAGATGAAGGTGTTGCGGAAACCAAACATTGGCTTCATGCCGTAGACCGAGGTTGTCACTGTCAGTTCCTCCTTATAACTCGGCACACGGATAATTTCCACCTGGCGCGAGGCCAGCAACTGAGTCATGTTCTGGTCGGTGAAAAACTGCCTGACACCAGGTTCTGAGTCAATCCACATTTCCGAACAGTCCTGCATCATCTGCAGGGCAGAGTATAATTTCAAGCGTCCTTCGCTATCACAGACGCTTGTGGTCACTTTGTATTTCAGACTGTACATGTAGTAGTTGTTAAATCCAGTATTTTCTCTTCCAATGAGCGATGCCATCACAAGATGATGCAAAGATACAACAATTCCGCACATTCGCATCGAGAAGGCACGGCTTAATTCACAGAATATTCATTCCACTTCTCAATTATTCATGTCTTCAGAGTGATTTGCACCCTTCAGGCCATTTCCACGACACCCTCCCCAAACCATGTTTTCCTTGAATGCGAACGCTTGCTGATGAGTGGTGTGAATAGAGTTGAGTAAATTTATCTGTTTGATGATTTTGTGGAAATGAAGGAAAATGTGTAATTTTGCAGATGAACACAAACTACTAACAATATTATGATGAAAAGAATGGCTATGGCTGTGCTTCTGATGCTGTTGGCAATTTGCGGCGCAGAAGCACAAAGCACTGTGAACACTAATCTCAATCGGCATGATTTCTTCTATGCCGGACAAAGCAAACAACGAAGGATGTTTATCGTGAAAGATGGACAAGTGAGTTGGGCGTATCAAGATGGATTGAAACGGGGTGAAATCAGCGACGCGGTACTGATGAGCGACGGTCATATACTGGTAGCCCACCAATATGGTGTGGCAGAGGTGACACAAGACCAGCAGACCGTATGGAGTTATTCTGCTCCTGAGGGCACCGAAATCCACACCATCCAACCCATAGGAACGTCACACGTGGTGTTTGTGCAGAACGGACGCCCGGCAAAGGCGGTGGTGATGGAAATCCCATCCTGTCATATTGTCAGGGAGTTTGAGTTACCCACCAACGAAAAAGGTTCCGTTCACGGACAGTTCCGCAACGCAAGACTCAGCCAACGCGGAACGCTGCTTATTGCCAACATGGCATTAGGCTGTATCCATGAGTATAACAGCCTTGGCCAGGAGGTGGACCGATGGGACGGTTTCCTTCCGTGGTCGGTGCAGGAACTCCCGAAGGGAAACCTGCTGATTACAGGACGCAAAGGCCATATCCAGGAAATCAACCGTCAGGGACAGACCGTATGGGAGATGAACACCACGGAATACGGCGTGACCCAGCCCCAGAAAACCGTTCGTCTGAAAGATGGAGGGCACCTGATCAACAACTGGTACAACGAATGGAACAAGGAACCGATGGACACGGCAAACGCCCCTGTCCAGGCCATAGAAGTAGACAAAAACGGTAAGGTGGTGTGGCAACTCCGCGCTTGGAAAGACCCCGACCTCGGTCCGTCGACCACCATCCAACTGCTCAGCGAGCCTGTGAAGCGCGAGAACCTATTCTTTGGAGAGTTCAATGGCAGGCATCCCAGACTTTTTGTTGCCCCCAACCAACCGATAGGCGCTGGGCGTGGCATCCACCCCGGCCGTGTGGCATGGATTCACCATCCTGGCGTGGCCAAGTGGGACGGGCATACCGGTCTCTGGGTGGAAGACCGCTGGAACGACCAGGCTCGAGCCGACGCCATGATACCTGAGGCCATGATGCAACTGACAGGCGAACCGACGGCGAAGAAGGCGTGGCGTGCACTGTTCAAGCACTTCAACCGCGAACACGGCCGAGGCAACCGAGGCTATAAAAAGGGTGAGATGATAACCGTGAAACTGAACATGAACAACGCCATCACCCACCGCGACACCGTGGAGTTGAACTCGTCACCCTTCACGACATTGGCATTAGTGCGCTCGATGGTGCACGACGGCGGTATCAGGCAACAAGACATCGTGCTCTGCGAACCCAGCCGTGCCATCACCGACAGTATTTACAACAAGATACACCGTGAGTTTCCCCTGGTACGTTTCGTTGACAACATCGGCGGCGACGGGCGTGAGAAGTGTGAGTATTATCCGGAACAGATAGTCTACTCCGTGGACAACGGGAAGATGGCACGCGGACTGGCTAAATGTATCGTAGATGCCGACTATCTGATCAACAGCGCCCTGTTGAAAACACATTCGGGTCCGGGTGTGACGCTGACCGCCAAAAACTGGTATGGCGCTACAGACATCAACCTGCTTTGGCGGCAGAACGCACACAACAACGTGAGTCAGGACAAGCGCAACGGCAAACCCGGCTACAAGACCTTCGTAGACTGGATGTCGCACAAGGACATGGGACAGAAGGCACTGCTCTACCTCATTGACGGCACATACGGCTCACGTGATGTGAATGGAGCGCCCAACCCCAAATGGATGAAAGAACCCTTCAACGGTGACTGGGCATGCTCCATCATCGCCTCGCAAGACGAGGTGGCTTGCGATGCTGTGGCCATGGACATCATCATCGGTGAGTGGCCCGAGTTTGGCAGTCTGAACTACTGCGACGAATACCTGCGCGAGGCTGCCAGCATACCCAACACCCCCAGCGGCACCATCTACATGCAGGAAGGCAAGCCACTCGAGAAACCCCTTGGACTCTTCGAACACTGGAACAACCCACAGGAGCGGAAATACACGAAGATTGATTTGATATACAAGAAACTATAAGCAAGAAGAGAGAATCATGAAACGGATACTGCTCATTTTCTTTGGTGTCATTTTTCATTTGTCATTCTGTACGGCACAAGTAGCAGATGCCTTTCAAGGCATATTGCCGGTGACAGACCCACAGGTGACACGGAGCCTGAACGGAGTGTGGGACGTGAAGGTGTCAGAGGAAATCGTCGTCTGCGCAGAAGGTGTTCCTCATCAACCCGTGCCAGGCATTGACTCCACTTGGACCAAGATACCCGTACCAGGCTGCTGGGAGGCCTACGGACTCTGCAAGCCGAAGTATGACAGTACAACCCCGCTGACCGGCTTCTACCGCACCACTTTCACCGTACCTGAGGAATGGAAAGACCAGCGCATCATCCTCCGTCTCGACGGTGTGCTCTATGGTTATGACTTATGGGTCAACGACCAATATGTAGGACAATGGAGGTCGGGCTACAACACCGCCCTTTTCGATATCACCGACCATCTCACACCCTCAATCTCGAAATCCAAGGGCAAAGGATGGAGCCAGGCGCAACAACTCGCCCTGCGCGTCATCTCACAATTCCCAGGTTCCGACTTCGACTACAACGACGACTGGGCTCCCAACGGCATTTTTCGCGATGTAACCCTCTTCGCCGTGCCCGAGACCCACCTGAAAGACCTGACCATCCTCACCCATCTGAATGGCGAAGTGGAGGTGGACACGGAGATAGCGAACGCCAAGAAAGGCACCACCGTCAGGCATGAGATTCTCGACGCCCAAAGACAGGTCGTAGGCACGACGAAAGTGGCGCATCCACATCTGTGGACGGCAGAGACACCTTACCTCTACACGCTGCGCACCACACTGACGCAGAAAGGCAAGACGCTACAAGTCTTCGAGCACAAGTTCGGTTTCCGAGAACTGACCATCGACGGCAACGTGCTGAAACTGAACGGCCAACCCATCAAACTGCGTGGTGTCACCAGCCATTCCACCGACCCCTCGACAGTGAAGGTCGTCGACGAGGCCAGCATCCTGCGCGATATGAAACTGATGAAGGAGGCCTCGGTCAACTACATCCGCACCTCGCACTATCCCCGCGAGCCACGCTTTTACGAACTGGCCGACTCGCTTGGTTTCTACATCATCGACGAAGTGCCCTTCGGCTATGGCGACAAGAACCTTTCAGATACCACGTTCTATCCTGTGCTGCAACAAAGGGCTCAGGCCACCATCCGCCGCGACAAGAACCATCCCTCGGTGCTCATCTGGAGCCTAGGCAACGAGAACCCACTCACCGACATCTGTATCCGGTTGGGCGAATATGTCTCCCAGGAACTTGACCCCACTCGCCCCTTCTGCTATCCCCAGGTAGGCAGTTACTTCCGCCGCTTCTTCGAGGGCGACGGGAAAGGATTCCCCTCCAACGCCCCCATTTACACTCCCCACTATCCCACCACCGGACAGATTGGCGGCTTCTACCAACATTTAGACCGCCCCGTCATCTTCACGGAGTATTGTCACTCGTTGGGCGTTTCCTTCGAAGACCACGACCGCCAATGGGAGATCATCGAGCGCACACCGGGCATCGCCGGCGGCTCCGTATGGGAATGGGTAGACCAGGGAATGCCGTTCAAGGCACCCATGAAAGACCGTTATGGTTATGAGGAGCGTGTATTCACCTCGCACGACGGCGGTTTTGAGATGTTCGGCAACAAAGGCACCGACGGACTGCTCTATGCCGACCGCACCCCGCTACCCAATTACTACGAACTGCAACACAACTACGCCCGTGCTTTTGTGAAGGAAGTGAAGGATGGCACGCTTGAAATCGTCAACCGCTACGACTTCCTCAATCTGAAGGACAACGTCACCTTCCACTGGACACTGACCAACGACCGTGACACCGTGCTCCGCGGAGCACTAAGTCCTGACTGCCAGCCCCACTCATCAGTCTCCTATGCCCTGGACCTTCCCAAACAGAATGGTCTCAGCCTCCTTCAGTTTGACATCGAAGATGCCCAAGGACATACCTTTCTCCACCAGAGTTTCGTACTCCACAAAACCGTAGAGGAATGGACGGGCAACGGCGACCCGATGTCGCTGATACAGCAAGGGCCACTCATCCGTGTGGGGCGCAAGCCGACGATGGCCGAAATGCTGAAAGTGAAGGACACCCGCATCGACAAGTATCTTCAACCCTTGGAAAATCCTTATGTCAAGACCGATGTGGCCATGACACCAGGAGAAACCGGTGTAACAGTGAGTTATCAACTCACCCCCGACACCACCTCGCGTTTTCTGTCCGAACTGGGTGTCGCCTTCCTGCTCGACAGTCGTCTCGACCGTGTGCAGTGGATAGGACAAGGGCCGTTCCCGTCGTATCCGGGCCGTCGTCAGGCCAACCGCTATGGTTTCTGGGCCAAGCACAAGGACGACCTGTATTTTGAGGGCAACCGCATGGACGTGGATGCCGCCTACGTCAGCGACAGTCACGGCAATGGCCTGCTCATCGTGGGCGACAGTCTGAACCTGAACTTCGAACAGACCGACCGCGGCATCGTCCTTACCGTCAATGCCGCCGTCTCGGGGCAAGGCCCGAAGTTTTCCCGCACTGCTTTCCCCGTGGTATCAAAAGACGTGGGCACCCTTACAGGCCACTTCCGCATCTACCGCATCAATGGTTATGACGGCGCTTCAAGCCTCCGCAACCTGTTGATGAGTCCCTCAGACATCCCATCACCATTCCATCCGTTTGAGAAGCAGTATGACACTTATCTGATGCGGTTTGATGAAGTCTTTGGCCAGTGAACAAGCCTTTGTCTGCTCCTCATCGGAATGCCTATTTTAAGAATCACTATCACCACAACTATGACAAAGAATAAAGTATTACTCCTATTATTTTTGGCCATCATGGCTATCTCGTCGAAAGGCGAGAATTATCCTTACCGCAGCGACTGCCTGTGGGTAACCGTTCCCGACCACGCCGATTGGCTGTATAAGACCGGAGAGGAGGCTAAAGTAGAAATACAGTTCTACAAATACGGCATCCCCCGCGATGTGGAAGTGGAATACAGCATCGGAACGGATTTGCTCAAAAGCGACAAGAGCGGAAAGGTGAAACTCAGAAACGGCAGAGCCGTCATCAACATGGGAACGAGCCAGACACCTGGCTTCCGCGACCTGAGGCTGACAGCCAGAGTCGATGATACCACTTACACCCACCATGTGAAAGTTGGCTTCTCGCCCGAAAAAATCAAGCCATTCACCCAGGAGCCAAAAGATTTCCTCTCTTATTGGAAAGAAGCATTGGCTGAGAGCCAAAAGATTCCCATGGAGTATACCTCTGAGAAAGTGGAGGAAATGTGCGACAACAATCAGGATGTCTTCCTCGTTAAACTGCGTGTAGACCGTCGTCATTGGCTCTATGGCTATTTGCTGACACCCAAGAACATGAAAGAGGGTGCGCACCCTGTTGTGCTTACTCCTCCCGGTGCAGGGGTGAAGACCATCAAGGAGGTGACTTCTCGCCCATATTACCAGCAGGAGGGCATGATACGCTTCGTGACAGAGATTCACGGCCTACGTCCCACGCTCGATGAGAAAGATTTCGAGGACGTACGTTCTGCATTCAGCGAATACTTGGAGATGGGACTCGACAATCCAGACCATTACTATATGCGGCATGTCTATCTGGGATTGGTGAGATGCATCGATTTCCTGTGCTCCCTTCCTCAATGGGATGGCAAGAATGTCGCCGTGATGGGTGGAAGTCAAGGAGGTGCACTCTCGCTCATCACCGCTGCTCTTGACGACCGTGTGACACTGTGTGTGGCCAACCATCCGGCACTGAGCGACATGGCGGCAGGAAGCACGGGTCAGACCAGTGGTTACCCGCATTTCAAAAAAGAAGAAGGGATGTACACTGAAGCCAACATGCGCACGATGGCTTACTATGACGTGGTAAACTTCGCACGCTACATCACGTGTCCTTCTTTCCTTACTTGGGGATTCAATGACAACACCTGCCCTCCCACCACATCCTATGCGGTATGGAACACGCTGAAGTGCGAAAAGGAATGCCTCATCACTCCCATCAACGAGCATTGGACTTCGGATGCCACAAACCGCAAACAGATGGAATGGATAAAATCGCGGTTAAAATAAGACCTATGAATGTTTTCTTCTGTTTGCGGGACAGTAGTATTTCCACTGCCACAAATAGGTTTGAGGGTTTATTATTGCCTGCGAAACGTCAAGAAGACGGATTCGCTGGGTTGTAGCGTAAGAGAAAAAGTTCCATCGCGATGGTTTTTCAATTTGTCATGACGGCCATTGAGGTTGTGCCATACCATGACTTTTCGTGGATAGGCCAATAAACGGAAGCGAACGGTAATGGTGCTGTCTTCGAGGTTGGCCAAGTAGAACAACTCACTATCCTCCGTCCTCCTGTGGGTGTGGACGACTGATTCCCGTTTCGTCAGGATTTCCAAGGGACGGACGATTCCCTCTCCAGAACGGAGTATCGGCACACCGGCTGAACGGAATGCGTCAATCGTCCTTTTCGACTCCTCATTGACATGCGCCTTGTCGGCTATCAGCAACGCACCGTATTCCACGCCATCTGGCGTATAGAGTTTCCCGTCGATGGCTTGAAGACGGTGCTGCAGGGCATCGCCTGTACAGACATCCCAGTCCAGGCCGCCGATACCGTCGGGCAACCGGCTGGTGATGGTCTTGATGGGAACATCATCACCGAGGAAAACCAAAGCGTCGGGAGCAGCCTTGCCCTGACGAAGCATCACCATGGAACGAGCAGCCTGTAGCCATACAGGCTTCATCTCCAGCCATCGGGGATTGCTGCGGTTGACTGCATACTCCCGTCCTGCCACATATGGTTGGGTGACCTCTGCCGAAGGGATGTGAGGCGTGGCACAGACCACGAACTCCTGTGCACCCATCGAGAAGGCGATGCTGGCCACACGGTGAAGGTCGGCGGGAGAATGCTTGTATTCGCAGTCGGTCATGGCTTCTGCCGAAGCGATAGGTTTGCCGTAAAGGTGAGCAGCGCTTGAACAATCTTTTATGTCGTAGGCACCTTGCCGCTGGTAAGTCCAGAACTCACCCTGCGGTTTGTCCACCACCTGCTTCACGCTGATGGCATCGCCGGTGATGCAGAGTGCGTTGCCGATGGCTTGAGCCGTGAAGGTAAGCCCTTGTGCTGTGGCACGCCGTTGGAAGGTACCGAAATAATTGTCACGGATGAGAGCAGATATGGTCTGCCGGTAATCATAGAGCACTTGTGCCGTCTTTTCTTTTGACTCTACGATATAACCTGCAAGCACTGGCAGATATGGCGTGAAGTCGTAACCTTGACGCTGACGGAACTCCTCCAGCATCATCGGTGTCCAGTTTTGCGAGCCGCCCTCATGCGAATCCATGGCGATGCCGCCGACAGCATCGCGGGGCAGGGAGTCGAGCAGCACCTGCAGGTAACTGTCCCAATGCAGGTTGGCAGCCTCCTCTGATAGTTTGTCGCATTCATAGCCCAGCAAATTCTGTCGTCCATGCTTCGACTTCGCCCCCGTCAGCACTGCTGCCAGTCTCAGGATACGCCATCTGCATATTCCTGTTTGTTGTGGCAGGATAGAAGAGGGAGCGCGAAGTTCATTCTCTGATGGAGAAAGGCAGACGATGTTTTCATTGATGTGGGCAATCTCCTGTGCCGAGTAGTTAGGCGTGGCATCTTCTTCGGCAAAGTCGCTTTGCAAAGCAGCACGCTCTTCCCAACGGTCAAGCATGGCCCCACTTCCCACATGCCATTCTCTCAGCCTTGTCTCACCAGTATAGTGGATGCGCCAATACTGTCCCGTTGTAGCGGGAAAGGCATTGGTGCGCACGAAGTAGCCTCCCTGGCTGCGGTACATGGGTTGGAGTGTCACCACGTCGCGCCATGTCGCACTGTCGTCGCTCACCTGCAACGTGCCGATATCTGGCAGGGTCTCGAATCCATAGCCCGAGAACCAGTCTTTCTTCTTTAACCTTTCATTGCCCTCTGGCGGCCCTTGCATGGCTCCGTTGCGTCCCTTTCCCTCGGCATTGTAACGGGCAGTGATGTGCCGCATCCTACCATCGTCACTGCAGGGTATGGCGATAAGTGCGATGTCCTTGACATGCCCTTCAGGTCCGTTGATGACGAGGTCGCCCTCTTCTGTATGCCATGCTCCGTCATCACCCCTGCTCACCACTATCTCAGCAGCGGCCACCCGTTGCATGGCATGTTCTGGGTCTATCCATTGTCCGCCGGCGCAATAGCCGTTGGAGATGTTCAATTCAAACGACAGTCCCGCCCTTCTTGCTTCGTTTGCCGCCAAGCGCAGATGCCCCCACCATTCCCGGCTGAAGGCATCTTCCGCCCCATTTGCCTTTGCATCCTTGGCATGGTTCTGGTCGTAATACACCACGCCGCCGAAACCGGCATCCCTGAGTGCCTCCACATCGGCGGTAATGCCTTTGTCGGATGTATGTTCATAACCGAAAAACCACCACGTCTTCATGCGGTATTCCGCTGTTGGTTTGCGCCACAGGCCTTCAACATCCTTGAAAGACTGTGCATCGACAGTCACCAGGCAAAAGGTGGCAAGCAATAAGATGGTTGTCCTCACAATCATAAGTCGGGTTTTATCTGTCACGAATAATGTTGAGTCATCCGATGACATATTTACTGCCCGGAATCAAAGACAGCAGTTTCGTAGTGATGGCAGCACAGACAAACGTGAGCAGAGCGATGACAGGGATGGCTATCCATACCGGCAACAATGGGTTGGCCACCTCATCGCCAATGAGCCAACCGGCTATTGGGACGAGGAAGAAAATATGCATCAGGTACATGCCGAAAGTCAGTTTGGCCAGACCAGTGATAAACGATGGTGCACGGCGAATGCACGAGAAGAGCAAGAATACTCCAAACGTAGCGAGCAACACATTGGGGGTGCAGAATTGCCATGACCATTCAGCCACGGGTGTCGGCATCTGCAATCCCGGTTGGACTTTCCACCAAAAACTCCATGCCGTGAATGCGCCACCGATGATAAAGCACAACAGGCCGACGGCGACACGTTTTTGTCTCGACCACTTCAGATGCACACGGATGAAATGCGCCAGCACCAAATAGCCCAGATAGCCAGAGCAATACCATAGGGCAGAGAATTGATTCCAGTGGCATTCGCCGAAAATATATGGCGAAACGAAATGATGCAGCCAAGGCATCAGTGTGGAACATGCGAAGAGGAAGAGGAAGATGAGTTCATCGCGGCTGCTCGACCGCTCCAGCCATGGTGAGACAACGGGGATGATAAGATAAATACTGATAAGCGGATACATGAACCATAGGTGACCAGCCATTGACGGGAAGTTGAACGGCAGCATACGCAAGTCGCTCATCGCCTGTTCCCAAGTAGTGCCTCCCCAAGCCAGTGGCAGAAGTGCATAAAGCAGCAGGAAAGATACCATCGGGGGCAGGATACGCATGAAGCGGCGTTTATAAAACTGTGTCATCGTCATCCCCTCGCGCATGGGCACCAGCAGAAATGCCGACACAATCATAAACAGCGGCACCGACACACGTCCGAAGAAACCATCGTAAAGGCTTACCCAGAAACGATTGGAAGAAGTGGCGACCATCGTCTCGTCGAAAGTAACACAATAAAAATTCTCTGCTGAGTGGACTACCATCACCAAAAGGCAGGCCACCACACGAATGTAGTCGACAAATGCTATACGTTCTTTCATCTTCGGTCTTTTACTTCTATGTCTATTATTATAAAATCAGGGATTTGATTGATGCTTGCCGGCAGGGAAATTGACACGCAACAGCACTGATTGGTGTTTTGACACGCTGGACGGCAGCAATGATGATAGTCATGACCATTCGATACAATCAGAAGAACAGTCCGAACACATTGTGCAAAATGCCGTTCAACCAATCCGGGAACACCCAGAAGAACAGGACAATAAAGATAAAGCCTATCCAGCCGCAAGCAGTGGTGAAGCCCTGTGACGGTTTCCTGCCTGTTATCATCTCGTAAATCACAAACACAATGGCCCCACCATCGAGAGGATAAACGGGCAGGATGTTCAGCACGGCTAAAATAAGAGACAACGCCGCCAAAGGCCGGCAAATGTCATAACATCCATCCGACATGTACGGCAAAGCGATGTACAGGATGAGAAATGTGGTGATGTTAAACAACACCCCCGCTGCAGAGATAAGCAGACGTTGCCATGCAGGTTTGTCTTCGATATAGGGAGAAGCGGCAGGTTCCTGCCCCATTCCCATCTTTCCCATTTCCCAACTATCCGTGAGATCCGCGATGTCTGATGCCCGTGATTTGAACACGGTGACACCACCGAGAGGAAGCACGCCCAGACTCCATTTGATATCCCGCCATGAGTTGGTTACTGAATCTTGTTTGGGTCTATAACTGACAAATGGCAGGAAGAACACCTGCATCTCCTTGATAAAGCACCCAAAAGACTTGCCAGCAATCACATGGCCCATTTCGTGAATGACCACGACGATGGCCAGATAGATATAGAAGGAATAATCGTCGGTAAACACATTGCCTCCCTGAGACAGCCAAAGAAAGATGGCCACTCCCAGAAAGAGGTTAATCCATTTGAAGGTAAACCCTTCCCGGGGCTCTTTGTCATCATTAAGGTCAGGGAATGACGGTTCCGTATGGTTGTCTGACATTTGATTATTCCATTCCTCTGACATAGGATTGTTATCTGACGGAGGATTGTTCATGTTATTCTCGTTCATACTGTTAGGAGGATAATTGGTTTGTCTCATGTTTCGCTTTCGCAAATATAGCAAATATGATTGTCATGGCAAAAAGTATGAGTGAAATAAAAGAAAATAATGATGCTTATAGTGGTTTTTCCTTTGCATTTTCATTTTATTTGCTATTTTTGCACAAAAGAGTAAGAAAGAGAATAATCACATCAACAACCTCTATAGATATGAAAACTTACATCTATTTTATTGCAGCAATGCTGCTTGGCCTGATGCCTTATACGGTAGAGGCACAGGAAACAGATATCAATAGTCGTGACCTACGCGGCCAAGTGGTATACCAGGATGACGAAGTGGTGTTCCGACAACTTGACGAGCACACATGGATAGGCAACGGACATAGAGTCTATAATGAATCCCTCTACATCATCGAGGGCAATGAGCGTGCGCTCTTGATAGACGCGGGGACATACATCCCTGAGTTGGACAAGATTGTGGCAAAGATTACCTCCAAGCCTGTCACGATGATGGCTACCCATGCCCATGGCGACCATGTGGGTGGTGTGGGTCCATTCCCTGTGGTCTACCTGAATGCAGGTGACATGCCTATCGTTCCGAACAACATGCGCAACTACAAGGGGCAGATCAAGTATCTCCACGATGGTGAAGTGATAGACCTTGGTGGCAGAGAGATAGAGGTTATCTTTACTCCCGGTCATACTGCCGGAAGCACTACTTTCTTCGACAAGGCCAATCATTATGGATTCAGCGGCGATGCTTTCGGCTCGACCAACCTGCTGGTATTCACCAACCTCTCTACCGTCATATACACCGCCGAGAGGATAGAGAACTATATGAAGAAGAATGACATCCATTTCCTCTTCCCCGGTCATTACAGTGGCGACAACCTGGAGACCCTCCAGCGTGTTTCTGATATCAAGAACATGTGTCGTGAGATTTTGGACGGTGAGCGCAAGCCGACTGCCAGCAACGGTAACAACGGAGGCAACGACATGATGGTTGATGACAAGGGAGTCCGCATCAACTTCAGCAGCCGGACGGGGATGAAATGACTTTTATTTATTGAAAATTGAAGATTGAAAATTGAAAATTATGCCATATACACCATACCTTTTGCATATAGCATACACTTCTGACTATGACTGTGCTTTCAAACCTCTAGTTGTTTGATATTGGCCTCTTCACCTACTACCCATATGATGTCGCCAGTTTGCAACTGTCGCATGGGATGAGGCTGAAGTAATTCGTTTTCACCTTCTGACTCCACTCCGACGACAAGACACTGGTACTGGTCGCGGATGCCACTCTCCTTGATGGTCTTGCCGACGAAAGGCGAATTGTCGAGGAGCACCACTCGGCGCAGGGTCATCTCCTCTGGCGACTGCTGCTGTGCCGACTCGTCACTCATGGCAGCCATGACATGTCCGAAGTCAGCCAACTGCTTGTCGGAGCCAATGACCTGCAGACGGTCACCAGGAAGGATAAGGGTTTTGCCGGAAGGGATGTTGATGCGCTGCTGACCACGCTGTATGCCCGCCACCTGAATGCCATAGCGTTTTCCAAAAGCCAGTTCGGCAAGCGTTTTCCCACCCCATTCTATGCCTATGGGCACGTTGAAGGTAGAGAGATGTATGTCGCGCTCCACCAGACTGTTCATGAACTTCGGCTTGCCAGTCTGTTGGGCATTATGGCGCTCACGCTGCGTAAGGTTCTCGGTAAAGGTCTGTTCCAAAATGTCGCTCTCTTTCTTCAACCGCCGTGAGAAGATAATCATGAAGACAACGGCTATGACAACAAATATGCCCAACGTGCTGCTCCAATGCACTGTATGTCCAAGGATATAACTCACAAAGGCAGCGCCCAAGATGAAGCGCAACAACTGCACTGCCACCAGCGGGGCACGGTTGAAATAATTGTCATTCCATAGAGCACGGAATTCCGTCCCCCGGTGTTTCAGCATCAAGGGGCGCAGGAAAGGTGCAATGACCATGATGGCCAAGGCTGCCGTGACAATTTCACACCAAGGATGAGCCAGCAGACGGGCAAGGAGCGGTTCGCCGAAATAGAGTATCACGGCAACGATAGCCATGCAGAGCACGCTATATATCAATATAATGACCCCCACTTGCTTGAGGTAGGCATGCCAGTGGTTTGTCTGTCCCACGACATCCGGCTCCTGCGAAGCGTAACGCTCCAACCTTGAGAGGAGCGAAGCAGGCAGAATGCGTTTCAAGAATCCGTAGGCCGGTTCTGCCAGACGAATCATGTAGGGAGTGGTGAATGTGGTGAACACCGACACCGCCACGACGATGGGATAGAGAAAGTCGCTGGTGACACCCAGCGAGGTGCCCATCGTGGCAAGGATGAAGGCGAACTCTCCGATTTGTGTCAGCGAGAACGAGCATTGCATGGCTGTCTTCAACGGTTGTCCGGCAAGCAGGAATCCCCCGGTGCTCAGCAAGGTCTGCCCGAGCATGATGGCAGCGATGATGCAGAGGATAGGCACGATATGCTGTGCGATGAGTGCCACATCCACCATCATGCCTACCGAGACGAAGAAGATGGCGCCGAACAGGTCTTTCACTGGGTTGACGAGCCGTTCTATCTTCTCTGCTTCCACCGTCTCTGCCATGATACTGCCCATGATGAACGCGCCGAAGGCGGCAGAGAAGCCCACTGCCGACGCCACAACCACCATGCCGAAGCAGAGAGCCAGAGCCGTGATGAGCAGCGTCTCCTCACTCATCAGCGACTTCGTCTTCTTCAGCAACAACGGGATGAGGTAAATGCCAACAACGAACCAGAGGATGAGGAAGAATACGAGTTTGAGGATACTCATCAGCATCTGTGTGCCCTCAAACTCCTTGCTGACAGCCAACGTGGAGAGCATCACCATGAGCACGATGGCCAGGATGTCCTCAATGATAAGCACGCTGAGCACCAAACTGGCAAAACGCTGCTGGCGAAGGCCCATGTCGTCGAAGGCCTTGAAAATGATGGTCGTCGACGACATGGCCAGCATTCCACCAAGATAGATGCAGTCCATCTGTTTCCACCCAAAGGCATGTCCTGTGAATGCACCTACGAGCATCATTGCGAGGATGATGGTACAAGCCGCAATGATGGGTGCTGTTCCCATCTTCAGGATTTTCTTGAACGAGAACTCCAGACCGAGAGCGAAAAGCAAGAAGATAACGCCTATTTCACTCCAGAGATGTATGCCCTCCATATCGCTGACGCTGGGCATATAGGGCATATTCGGGGAGGCGATAAAGCCCGCCACGATATATCCTAACACCACTGGCTGCTTCAATCGTTTGAAGAGCAACGTCATGGCTCCCGCGCAGATGAGGATAAGCGCCAGGTCGGCTATCAGCGGTTCGAGTTCCGACATCATTCAATAAACGTGCTGGGGGTTAATTCGTGGCTCCGCCGAGAGCGATATACAATGCGATGACCGCCTGAGCCCCGTTATACATGTTCATGGCCTCGTTGAGTTGGGCGCTGAGGAGAGACTCCTGGGCGGTAAGCACCTCGAGGTAGTTGGCCTTGCCGTTGTCCATCAGTTCGTGTGTTCCGTAATAGGCTTCTCCCAGCACTTCCACCTGCCGATGGTAGAAGGCATGTTTCTCACGCGCTGCCTGACAATCTGCCAAAGCCTCATTCACCTGGTTGCCGGCGTCGATGACTATCTGCACATACTTGTGTTGCAAGTCTTCCTCGGTGAGTTGGGCAATTCTATGGTTGGCCTTGATTGTGCCTCGGGCAAAGATGGGCTGAGTGAGTTGGGCGACGGCGTTGAGCAATATCTTGCCGGGGTTCACTGCCCCTTCCCTGTTGGTCCATCCGGCAACACCCTGCAATGTGATATTGGGGAAGAATGCCGCGCGGGCTGTCTGGGTGTTGTAAAAGGCTTCCTCCATGGCGAAATTGGCCATACGGATGTCGGGACGCCTTTGAAGCGCTTCGGCTGGAACACCTATTTTGATGAACTTCATGTCGAACATCCTTTGACCAGTGGTGGAGTCTGTACTTTCAGTCAGGGCTGCGCTACCCCATTTGCTGCGCTCGATGTGCTGAGGCGTTTCTGCCATCAGACGACAAAGGGCGTTCTCCACGCTACGTATGTTGCGGCGGATATCAACAATCTGGGTCTTCACACTAAGGTAAGACGACTCCATCTGGTTGACAGCGGTGGAATATACCTTTCCATTTTCCCATAATATCTTCTCTGTCTCCAAAGAAGCATTCCATAGACTGTCGGTAGCAGTAAGAATCTCCAACTGGCGGTCGAGGAGTTGCAGCATGTAATACTGCTGGGCAACGGCAGATACAAGATTGGAGCGCATGGATTCCACCCGCATCTGTGATTGCAGAAGCACGGCATTGGCAGCACGCTTCTTGTTGGTGATGGAACCGAACAAATCGGCGTCCCAACTGACTTGAAGCGGCAAATTATAGGCTTTGGTGACAGGACTGAAATCAAAACTTGACAGAGAGCCCGACGGTGAGAAATAGAGTGATGGCAGGTATCCCATCTTGGCGGCCTTCAGCGATTCCATACTCTTTTCTACGGCAATGCAAGCGGAGTTCAGGTCGGTGTTGTTGGCCAGAACCTGGTCAATGAGTTTTTGCAACAGAGGGTCGGTGAAAAACTCGCGCCATGAGATGTCTCCCAGAGAGCCGTAGGTTGGATAATCTTTCAGGTCTTGACTTTTGCCATAGGCATCACCTATAATCTGTGCCTGCGACTCATACGTGCTGTGCATCTCTTTAAACATACTGCAGCCCGTGAGCGAGATGCTCACGGCTGCTGCAATCATTATTTTTGAAGCATTCTTCATCATTCGTTATGATTTAAGAAGTGTCTTTGCTTTTAGTTGTGTTGGAGTGAATTTTCTTTTTCTATTTCTTCAGTAACTACTGCTGCTTCCACGCTGCCGCCCTGGAACTTCTCGTGTAGTTTCTGGAAGACGATGAAGAAGGCGGGAACCACGAAGAGCAGGGCGATGGTGCCCACTGTCATGCCACCCACGACACCGAATGCGAGGGCGCGGTTGCCGTTGGCACCGGCACCACCCTCGATGATGAGAGGAATCATACCTGCAATCATAGTGACGACAGTCATCAGGATGGGGCGCAGGCGCTCCTTACAAGCCTCGAAAGCGGCATCACGGATGCTCATGCCCTGTGCACGTCGCTCTGAGGCGAACTCCGTAATCAGGATGGCGGTCTTGGAGAGCAGACCGATGAGCATGATGACACCCGTTTGTAAGTATATATTGTTGTCCATGCCCGGGAGGTGGAGCAGCGAGCCGAGGTAGGCACAAACAAAGGCTCCCATCAGTCCGAACGGCACGCTGAGCAGCACTGCCAATGGCGTGAACCATGAGTTGTAGAGCGAGGCGAGGATGAGGTAGATGAGGATGACACAGATGACATAGATGAGCGCTGTGGCATTCGATCCGGAGGCCTCTTCCAATTCACGTGACATGCCGCTGTACTCATAACTGTAGCCCTTGGGCATGGTTTCCTTGAACACCTCGGCGATGACCTTGTGGGCATCGCCCTCGGTATAGCCGCCTGCTGCCTGCACGAAGCAGGTGATGCTTTGGAACAAGTTGAAGTGCTCAACGCTCGATGTCCCTACAATCTCCTTCAATGATACGAACTCGGAGATAGGTGCCATCTTCCCGCCACGCACCCTTACGAATATGTTGTTCAGCGACGAGGGGTCGAGACGATAGTCTGGAGCAGCACTGGCCATGATGCGGTACACCTTGCCAAACTGGTTGTAGTTGCCGACATACGAGCCGCCGCAGTAGGCCCCAAGAGTCCTCAGCACCGAAGCGGGCGACACCCCGGCGCGGTCGCACTGGGTAGCATCTACATCGACCTGGTATTTCGGGAAACGCTCCGAATAAGACGTCATTGCCATGCTGATTTCCGGCCGCTCACCCAACTTGGTGAGGAAGTTGTTAGTCAGTTTGGCAAACTCCGAGAGGTCGCCGTCGTTCAGGTCCTGCAGCACCAGGTTCACGCTGTTGTTCGAACCATATCCAGGCACCTGTGGCAACTGGAATGGCATCACCTGCACATTCTTGATACTCTTGCTGGCAAAATACAAGCGGCCGATGACCAAGTCGATATAGTGGTTGAAGCCCTCGCGGTCCTCCCATGGTTTCAGTCGGATAATCATCGTGGCATAGTTGGGACCCGAGCCCGACATCATGCCATAGCCGCAGGCCGTGGCGAAACTCTCCATTTCAGGGATATCTTTCACCATCTCCTCCACCTTCTTCACTATCTCTCGTGTCTCATGGAGTGTCGTTCCCTCTGGAGCACGCACTTCGGCAAGAATCACACCCTGGTCTTCCTGGGGCACAAGGCCTGAGGGGAGGTTTTTCATGAAGAAGACGAGCAGCACGGCGGCAACGGCCAACAGACTCCATGCCAAGAAAGGTCGCTTGATGAACTTCTGCACACTTCTCGAGTATTTCTTATAAATGGCATTGTAACTGGCCGTATATGCTTTTTTCGTGTAGTAGGTCAGGCTCTTGCGCTCTCCCTTTTCCGATATTTTCAGCATGATGGCACAGAGGGCGGGGCAGAGTGTCAGCGCCGACACGCACGACAGGCCCACCGCCGAGGCGATGGTGACACCAAACTGCGTGAAGAATGCGCCCGATGTGCCTGGCATGAACGCCACGGGAATGAACACTGCCATGAACACCAGCGTACATGAGATAACCGCCACCGACACCTCGCTCATGGCTTCACGAGTGGCTTGTCTGGCATCGCTGATGCCACCTTCCATCTTGGCCATGACAGCCTCGACCACCACGATGGCGTCGTCGACCACCGTACCGATGGCGAGCACCAAGGCGAACAGCGTCAGTATGTTGAGCGAGAATCCCGCCAGCGTGACGATGGCGAACGTGCCGAGCAGCGACACGATGATAGAGATGGACGGGATGATGGTGGCCTTGAAGTTTTGCAGGAAGAAGAACACCACGAGGACGACGAGGATGATGGCGATGATGAGCGTCTCGACCACATTGCCGATGGCTGCATACAAGAAGTCGTCGGAGGTTTCGAGTTTCACAAACTCCAGGCCTGCCGGCATGGTTGCCTTCAGTTCATCGTAGAGTTTGTCGATACGGGCGTTCACCTCCGTGGCGTTGGCACCCGGAGCCTGGAACACCATGAAGATGGTGCCCGGCTTGCCGTTGATGTTCGACAGGAAGTTGTAACTCATGGCACCGATTTCCACATCGGCCACGTCGCTCAGGTGGAGCAGGTGTCCGCTGTCGCTGGTTCGCAGCACGATGTCGTTGAACTCTTCGATAGACTTCAGCGTACCCTTGTATTCCATCGTGTACTGGTAGTTGTTCTCCGACTGGGCACCGAGGGAGCCAGTGGCAGCGACGAAACTCTGTCCGCTGATGGCAGCGAACACGTCGTTGGGTTCCAGTCCGTACTGTGCCATCACGTCGGGCTTCATCCAGATACGCAGGGCGTAGGTATTGCCCAAAGACATCACGTCACCCACACCGGTGATACGCATCAGTCGGGGTTTCACGTTGATGTCGATATAGTTGGCCACGAAATCGTCGTCATATTTGCCGTCGACACTTCTCAAAGCGCCAATCTGCAATATGTTGCTCTGCATCTTGAACACCTGCACACCCACCTTTGTCACTTCGGCAGGCAGCAGCGCTGATGCCCTCGTCACGCGGTTTTGCACGTTGACGGCGGCAATGTCGGGGTCGGTGCCTTGTTTGAAGTAAACCACAATAGACACATCACCCGAAGAACTGGCGGTAGAGGTCATGTAGGTCATGTCGGGCACACCATTGATGTTTTCCTCCAAGGGCTGCACCACCGATTTCATGATGGTGTTTGCATCGGCGCCGGTATACATGGTCGATACGCGCACAGTGGGCGGTGCGATATTCGGATATTGCTCAATGGGCAGGCTGTTCATGCAGATATAGCCTACCAAAGCAATGACGATACTGATGGCGCACGCCATCACATATCTGTTAATGAATATGTTGTTCTTCATAGTTTATTCCTTGATTTCCTCTCCAGCACGGAACACCACCTTCTGACCTTCCTGCACGTTATTGGCTCCAACAGCCACGATACAGTCGCCTTCTCCGAGTCCGGTATTGACGATGACATCCTTGCCGTTGCCCGCATCCGTAGTCGTCACTGTGATAGCCTTGGCTGTACTGTCAGGCATCACCTTGTAGACCAATGACTTGTCCTGCAGACGCACGACGGCTGTCTGTGGCACCACCATCACATTACTGCGGCTGATGGGCAGCACGACGGTGCATTGAGCACCCGAAAAGAGATGTCCGTCGGGGTTGGGGAATGTGGCTCTGCACGACAGCGAGCCAGTGGCGGCGTCCACCATACCCGTCACGCTGGTGATGCGTCCCTTGTAAGGATACTCCGTGCCGTTCTTCATCACCAGTCTCACGTCGGGCAGGGAAGCCAAGTGAGACGTCATATCAGATTTTTTCAATCCCGACGACACGCCAGCCTCGATGATGGATTCCGTTATCGAGAACCATGCCTCCATCTGCCGGTTGCCGCTCACGATGGTGAGTTGGGTCATCGGCGTCACCTGGTCGCCGGCAAAGACGGTAATCTCGCCGATGACACCCGACACCGGGGAAGTGATGGTGCAGAAACCGAGGTTCACCTTTGCACGGTTCACTCCGGCCTGAGCCTGTGTGATGGCAGACTTGGCTTGACTGACAGCAGCCAATGCCTGGTTGTAATTGTTTCTGGAGTTCTCCAGCATATAACTGCTCACAATCTTCTTGTCAAACAGGTTCTTGTTGCTCTCAAATTCCAACTTGGCGCTGCTGGCCTGTGCCTGGGCGGCTTGGAGGTTGGCCTGGGCAGCCTGGAGGTTGGCCTGGGCCGACTCCAGTTCGTGCTGTGCATTGCGAGAGTCGATGATGAAGAGCGTCTGCCCTCTGCTCACCTGCTGACCTTCTGTCACACAGATTCTCATCAACTGCCCACTGATTTGTGGAGAGATGGTCACATCGGCCTGTCCCTTCAATTTAGCACTGAACTTCATAGGATATACGATGTTGGTCTCCTTGACTTTTATTGTCTCATATGACGTGGGAATTTCCTTGGGAATGTCAAGTCCGCATGCTGCCAGCATGCTGACGGCAGTGCCGAGCACCATTACCCGAACCAAAACATTTCTACTTTTCATGTTTTTTCAATGATTATGTTTTTATTGTGTTATTTTCTTGAACTGTCACCATAGTCTATCTGTCCAGGAGCACCATTACCGTGAGGTTGATCAGGCAAAGGGCAACGGCCACCCCAAGCAGGTAAATGACCGCCATGAACCAATGCTCGGCAAGCCATTCGCAGGTGCCCGCCATCTACTTATGGCGGATGATGAATCTTTGAATCCTCGATTTTTTGGAAACTTTCATCCCGTGATTACATGATTTCAAAATAATTATCGTGCAAAGATACTTCTTTTACGCGCGCAGGCAAATAGTAAAGACAAATGGTCAAGTCTTTTCAGACAAATAGTCAAATAAAAAAGCCCTGAAATCAGGGCTTTTGGGGATGGCGGTATAGTTAGCGTATGCTAAACATCGCTGTTGGCACGGCGGTATTGTGAGGGGGAGATTTGGTATTTTCGGCTGAAGTATCGGCTGAAGACCGACGCATTGGAGAATCCTGCCTTGGACATAATCTCGGTGATGGGAAGGTCGGTTGTGACGAGCAATTTGCTGGCATACTCCAGGCGCAGGTCGTTGACAAACTGGGGCAGGGAGTCGTATTTGCTGCCCTGTGAGAAGGCCGCGCCCACGCGCTCTTTGGTGATGCGAAACTCGTCCATGATCATCTGCCGGTCGAACGACGGATTGAGGAACAGCAGCCGTCGGCTGACCTCGTGCTCGATGTAGTGGAAAAGTTCTTCGGGAGAAAGAGAATCGAGTGAGCCGCCCGGGGGGATGACCGGCAAATGGGCCTCAAGGCTGGCGTCGGCGGAAAGATTGTCTGGACTTCCCTCCGCACTGCGCTGGGGACTGTTGGCGAACTTTTGTAACTGCTGTTTTAGTTCCTCGTACTTGTCTTTATATGTAAAGGTCTCCTTTATCTGCTTGGCCAGCGCGAGGTTCTTCAATTGTGTCTTGCCCCATTGGCGGGCAGCATACCAGGCAAAGAACAGGCCAAGCATGGCAAGAATGCCGATGAGGAATGCCAATATGGTGACATATCGCTTGCCAGCCTTCTGGCGGTCTATCTCCTGCTGCTGTTCCTGTGCATGGAAGCGGGCGGCGTAGAGATGGGCCTTGCCTCGCAGCAGACGGTCGTTGAGGGTTTTGCTGAGCGCCTCGTATTGTTCGAATAGGCCGACGCTTTCTGCATCGCGTCCCTGTGCTTTGGCGGTCTGGGCATGTTCGTATAGGATTGCAGCCATTCGGGCGTTCACGGTGTCGCCCTGCTGGCGCAGGTCGGCTTCAAGGTCAGCGCAGGCAGCCTCTGCCTTGTCGTAATGTCCCAGAAAGCGCCACGTCGGTGTAATCTCCTCGCGGCCATTCATGGTTTTGGCGAAGTCGGTCTGCTCGTAAAGGGCAAGATTCTGGCTGGCCTTTTTTGCGGCGGCAGCCGATTCTTCACGATTCGCTTTTCGTTCTTCACTTATTTTCGCGTAGGCGTGTGCCTTGTATAGATAGCACTTGGACCGGTAGAACTCGATATAGCCGGGGCGCTGTTCATCGGTCACCTCACGGTAGGAGTCGTCGTGAAACTCGTCGGGATGCTGTTCATAGTCGGCCAGAAGGTCAAGCATCATTTGTGCCACGGGTGGAATGTCGCTATACCGTTGCTCCAAGTCGAGCACACTCACCTTGCGCTTCAGGGCGATAATACTGGCATCCATCTCAGCCCACTTACGTTGGCCTTTGAGTTGACGGATGACATGATCAATCTTATCCAGTCCCTCGTCGGCCCGGCCTATCTGGGAGAGTGCCATGCCTATCTCCGCCTCGGTGCGCAGGGCTTCGGTTTCCAACCCCTGCTGCCTGACGAGGTCTAACAGCATCGTTGACCAGTGGATGGTCTGTTCGTCATCGTGATGCAGCCGGCAGGCATTCACCAGCATCTCCAGAATGTCCTGCTGGTAGCCCAGGTCTTTCTTCGCCTCGTCGAGCGTTATCAGGCGCTCACCGATGATGATAGCCGAGTCGAGCCGTAAATAGTCAGTCGATTGCGCGTATATCTTGGCACGCATCAGGTCGGTGTGGTAGTAGGGCAACGCGCCAGTCCGTCTGAGCGAGTCAATCATCTGCATCCCTCTCTCAGGCGATTCATTGGCCGCCGTCAGCACCTTCTGATAAAGAGATATGACCTCGTTCTGCTTAAGTGAAGGATCCCATGCCGACCGTTTGCAACTCACGACGGTTAGCATCGTGAATACACCGACAATATATAATATGTATTTAACAGTTCTCATATTTGAAAAACGCTACAAAGATAGTCATTATTTCTCATATATATGAATCCATCCGCTGTTTTAACCCAACTTTGACCCCGATGAACAATTTTTCATAAATTTCAGTGCGATTTTAGGGTATTGACCTGTCTGAAGTTCCCTGTTTTCGTGGTTTGTGGCTCGTGAATCCGATTTGTAGTACACAGAAGTATCGCGGAAAAGCATTACCTTTGCGCCCGCAATGCACTTCATATCGCAAATCCGCTACAATCCCTCCACCGGTGCAGATGACTTTTACTACCGCATCAAGGAGAGCGTCCGTGACCTGACAGGCCGCGTCCACAGCTATGTCCTGCTGAACGTGGGCTTCATGACTCCCCGTCTGAAGCCAGGTCAGGTTCGAGACATTGCCATCTGTCTGAACTGGCTCTCCGAGCATCGTGGCGAGCAGGACCTCTTCGGCGATGCGATGTCCCGCTTCGACGAGATTGTCCGCTCACGCGCCATGGAGTACTGGCAGCAGATGGCCAGCCTGGGGACGGTAGACCGTGCCCGCAAGATTATCGAGGAGTCTCGTCCCAAGGCAGAGCGGCTGGTCGATGTGGATACGATGGAGCACACGGATGCCCGTGAGGTGGGTGCCGAGTGGATATGTCTCCAGGCCATCCGCGAGCTGGAGATAGACAGGTTCCTGGAGCAGGAGGGCTGGAGCGAGATACAGATAAACACGGCACTGGCACAGCTGATAACGAGGACGGTCTACAGCCCCTCGGAACTGAAGTCGCTTGACATCATGCGGGAGAACTCAGCCGTCTGCGAGCTGCTTACTGGTAGCCAGGAGTGGCATCCGGGCTTCCATGCCACATACGGAGTCGCCCCTGCGCTGTACGAACTAAAGGACAAATTGGAAGACCACCTGTGCCGCAGGACGGACAGCCTGTTCAATGTCACCAACCGCATCGCGCTGTTTGATTTGACTAATTTTTACTTTGAGGGTCGCAAGGAGGGGAGCAAGAAGGCGCGTCACGGACGTTCGAAGGAGAAGCGCTCCGACTGCAAGCTGCTGGTGCTGGCCCTGTGCATCAACGCGGCGGGCTTCATCCGCTACTCGTGCATCCTTGCGGGTAACACCGCCGACCCTGACTCACTGCCCGCCATGGTGGACACGCTGGCCACAAGATGCCGCGTGCCCGTCTCGCCGCAGCAACGCGTGCTCGTCTGCCTTGACGCGGGCATAGCCACGGATGACAACCTCGTGAAGATAAAGGAGAAAGGCTACGACTATCTCTGCGTGAGCCGCTCACGGCTGAAGGACTACGTGCTGGAAACGGATGCGGAGAACGTCAAGGTGCTCGACTCCCGCCGTCAGGAGATCAGCCTGACACGCGTCCACCACGAGGAGGGCGGCGACTACTACCTCGAAATCAACTCGCCGGGCAAGCAGCTGAAGGAAGAGTCCATGAACCGCCTGTTCAAGGAGCGGTTTGAAAACGAACTCACCAAGGCCAGGGAGTCACTGACAAAGAAGGGCGGCAAGAAGACCTATGAGAAGGTCATCGAACGTGTAGGACGTGCCATCCAGAAATACCCGTCAATATCCAAATACTACGTCATAGACTACATACGCGACGAGAAGAACCCGAAGAACATGGGCGACATCCAGTGGCGCATCGCCGTGCCGGAGAACGTGGACCGGCTGAGCGGCATCTACTTCCTGCGCACCAACCGTGAGAAGCTCGACGAGAAGACGACATGGGACTATTACAACCTAATCCGCGAGATAGAATGCACCAACCGCCAGCTGAAGACCGACCTCAACCCCCGTCCGATATACCATCAGAAGGACGAACGCTCAGACGCACACCTCTTCATGGGACTGCTTGCCTACTGGATTGTCAACACCATACGATACCGCATGAAGATCATAAACGAGAAGAAGGAAGCGGAGGCGAACAAGGACAAAAAGCCTGACGAGAAGCGGGTACACTATCCCACACCATACTGGACGGAAATCGTCAGGCGCATGTCCACACAGAAGGCCGTCACCACGGAGGCCGTCAATGCGCTGGGAGAGAAAGTACAGGTCAGGCTATGCAGCACGCCGAAGAAGGAGGCGGCAGATATCTACGAAATGCTGCGGTACAAGAAGATGCCCTTCTGGAGAAAAATAAAAGTTTGTAGTACACAGTAAAGGAATCGAGGAGGCTGGAACGGCGGTGACAGCAGGGAAATCAGAGAATCGGGGGCAAAGTTGGGTTAAGTATTTTGATTGTTATTTGTTCATAAAACTGTTTTTCTTGCCACTAGGATTTGTAGAAATCGTAAATACCTTAGCAACAAATAGTTGCATGAATATGTGCCGCTAAGATAGTTGACTTTTTCAAAGTAGTTTCAATAAATTTTTTGAAAGATACGGCAAAAATAATGATAAAATGTGAAAATATCATCGTTTTATTTGTATTTTTTTACCCTAAATTTTAGAATTTAAGATTTTTCTTTTATCCAGAATGATTAGAATGACAGAAATACCTTCACTCTGGACAGTGGGATTGCGAAGGAACTCAGCGATTGGGGATTATACAAACAGGAGCCCTCATTCCGAAACACATGACGGGCAAAGACTAAGGACAGCCGTAGAAAGATGGCTGTCCTTTGTGTTTTCTTTAACAAATGCTATTGTTGGGTACGCCCTGCTTTTGCCTTTTCGAGGTACTGCGAGGGAGTGACACCGAAATATTTCTTGAAAGCCCTGGAGAAGTTGGGGGCATCGTTGTAGGCACAGAGCACAGCAATCTCGGTGATGTTGAGTTCGGGATGGTTGTCGAGCAGGTGTTGTGCCCGTTTCATGCGGAGTTGGGTGATGAAGTCCTGCGGTTTCTCACCAGCCACACTGGTGAGCCGTTGCCGGAACTGATAGAGGCTCATGCCCATCTGTTGGGCCACTCCCTCGGCATCCACCTGGCCGTTGAGCATCATGCAGTTGACCGTATTGATGGTCTTGTTGAGGAACTCCTTGTCGGCCTCGTTCAGTGTCTCTTTTTCGTTGTCACCCTCACGGTTTTCCAACATCTGGTCGTAGTCGATGGACAGTTGCCGGTATTTCTCGCGCAAGGCGTTGATGTCGGCAGTCAGTTCCTCGTTCAGCCTTCTCTGCCGCTTATGGCGTCGCGACATCACCCACCACACCCCTATTGCCAAGAGCAGCAAGGCGATGGCGATGACGACACCCGTGATGATTGACCATCGTTTGGCAGCACGCTCTGCCTCGTTCTCTTTCTTCAGCCATTCGTTGCCGAATTCCGCATTGTAGCGTGCCAGGCTCTCGGCAGAAGCATCGGTATAGAGCGAATCCTTGAGGTCGTTGAATCGGTCGAGTTCCACCTTCGCGCTGTCGGGCTGACTGTTCCACAAACTCTCATAAAGTCCTCTTCTGGAATGCATCTCATTGGCTTTGTCGCCCATCTTCTGCAGGAGAAGGGCGGCCTCCCTGTAATACGGCACCGCCTCGTCCTCACGTTTCTGGCAGAGCAGCGCCATACCCATCTTGTTGTCGGCGATGGCAAGCGAATGCAGGTCGCCAAGTTGGCGCAGAGCGGGGATGACTCCCGACAGCACCTCCTCGGCCTGCTTGTAATCGTGCAGGCCTATCAGTGCCGAAGCCTTCTGCGAGAGGCGCAGCACGGCCTTGTCGCCATGTCCCAGTTGCTTCTCCAACTCATACGACTGCTCTGCATAGGGCAGCGCCTTCTTGTCGTCACCCAGGGCATGATACACCTCTGAGGCCATGCCCAGAAGCACCGCCTGCCGCGAGGGGTTATTGGCCTTGCGTGCCATTTCCATTCCCTTGAGGATATATTTCTCGGCCTCTTCGGGCTGGTTGGCACTCATGTAGATGGCAGCGAGCGTGTTGAGGCTCGACGACATCATGTCGGGGTCGCCACTCTTCTCGTCGATGGCATAGCATAGTTTAGCATATTTTGCCGCGGAGTTGTAATCGGCGAGTCGTATGAAGACTATTGCCAGGAGGTTGAGGCAGTCAGACTCCCCACCCTTTCCCTTCATCAAGGGCAATGCTTTTTCGCCATACTCCACCGCCTTCTGGTATTGTTGCTGGTCGTAGAAATATTCTGCCGCCCAATACCACACCTGCTGCCGCAGGGAGTCGGTGGGCATAGCACTGTCAAACTGTACCAAAGAGTCGGTAAACTCCTGGTCGCCAAGCCATTTGAACAATCTGTTTGCTTCCTGTGCTTTCCCTGTCTTCTCAAACTGCTGCAAGAGAGTCTCGAAATCTCCATCAGAAGCAGTTATTGTCAAAGAGAAGAACAAAAGCACCAAAACGTATGTATATCGCTGAAACTTCTTCATTACGGCTGCAAAGTTAGGACAACTTGAGGGAAAAACCAAATGAAATAGGACTCAAGTTATTTCGCAAAGTTCATCAGCCAGCGGAATCGCCGTCATTTACACGATTTCACAATTTCTTCATCATCCTATAGCAGGTGAAGGTATCACCGACGATGGCCTTGGAATCATCCGCCACATAGCCCATGGTCTCATAGAAGTGGGTTTTGTTCTCACGACTCTCGACCACGGCAGTGGCATAGCCCAGTTGACGCGCCCATTCTTCCGCCGCCCTGACCACCTGGGTGCCAACACCCTGGCGACGGTATTCGGGCAGCACCACGATACGTCCGAGCATCATGCTGCTGTCATCAATGGGATAGAGGCGGCAGGTGGCCACGGGCAGGTAGTCGTCGACCGCTACGATATACATCGTTTCAGGCGTGTCGTGCTCGTCAAACTCCACCTGGAGTGGAATGTGGTGCTTACTTGCCATGGCCTGTATGCGCACATAGTAAGCACCTGCCTGCTCGGCTGTCGTTGTGGCTCTTATGATTTCCATTTTATAGAATCATTGGTGAGTGATGAAAACATTTGCTATGGTGATTAAAACTCCACGTAAGGCGTAAGGCGCTCCAACTCCTTGGCGGGGAATTCTGACAAGAGGGAGAGGTCGGTGAGGCTGTGGAGAGGCCCCTTCAGGCGACGGTATTCGGTGATGGCCTTAGCCTGATAGAAATTGATATAGGGGTGGTTGCGCAACTGATTGAGCGACAACTTGTTGAGGTTCAGACGACGGAAAGGTCCGCCACCCACGTCGAAAAACGACAGCGACTCTTCGGGGAAGCCCTCTATCTCGAGCAACTGGCCCACGTCGGCGAACCCACCCAGGCGGTCGCGATAAGCCACGATTCTGCGGGCATAATAACTACCGATGCCCGGTACCTTCTTCAGCATCGTGGTATCTGCCGCGTTGAGTGACACATGCTCGCCCACCTTCAGTTTTATAGGGTATCGCACCGTGTCGCGCGCATAGGTTGGCGATGAGGCAGCCACGCCACCCTCTCCGGCATTGTCGGGCGCCCCCCAGTCTCTCGCACCGCGTGAAGAGGAGGCACTGTTTCCATAACGTGGCGCATGGTATGACCGGCTGCCGCGGCCATATACCTCGGAGGCGGGGCGATAGTCGGGCGAGATGCGGATATAAGGTTCCAACTCACGGTATTGCTTCACCGTAAGACCATAGACGCGGGCGAAGTCGGTAGGTTCGCGATATACCCCACCCTTTGCCCTGTATTTCAGGATATTGCGCACCTGCCAGGGCTGCAGGCCCAACCGCAGGAGTTGGCTGCTGTCGGCGGTATTGGGGTCGAAGACAAAGCGCTCTGGCGCGACGAGGGCAGACTGGCCATCGGGAGAACCGGGAGAATCTGGCGAACCAGTGTTACCTGTATTTTCGGAAAGACGGGAGTTATCCGACGAGCCTGTGGTGGTGTTTCTCCCCAGGAAGAAGATGACCAGCAAGGCGGCGACGATGACACACAATGCCACCACTATCACTCTCCTGTCAGACTTCTGAAAATAGAAAAACTCCTTCAAAGACATGGCTGGACGCTTTTCAAATCACTCCGAGTTGATGCAAGAAGATAGCCATGATGCACAACGGACATACAAAGCGCACAAAGAAGAGGAACACCCCAAAAGAGGCCTTCGTCACCGTGGAATGGTTGGTATACTCGTCGTGCACCAACTGCTTTGGCACATACCACCCCACAAAGAGACAAGTGAGCAGCGACCCCAGTGGCAACAACACCTTCGCCGTGAGTGCATCGCAGAAGTCGAGCAGGTTAAGTCCCATGACCTTCACATCGCCCAGCACGCCACACGACAACGAGCAGAACACGCTGACCACACAACATGCCACGGTGACCACCAGTGCCCCTTTACCCCGTGAAACATGGAATTCCTCATAAAAGAAAGCCGTTCCTATCTCGTGCATGGAGATGGTAGAGGTGAGGGCAGCTAAGGAGAGGAGAGCATAGAAGAAGACAGAGATGACATAACCCACCACCGGCATCCCGCCAAAAGCCTGGTGGAACACGTTGGGCAAGGTGATGAAGATGAGCGATGGGCCAGAATCAGGACTCACCCCCACGGAAAACGCCGCCGGGAAAATCATCAGTCCGGCGAGCACCGCCACGAGGGTGTCGAGGAGGGCTATCTGCACAGCCGACCCCACCAGATTGGTGTTCTTGGAGAAATAGGAGGCGTAGGTGCACAGGCAAGCCGTTCCCAGGCTAAGGGAGAAGAAAGCCTGTCCGAGGGCATCGAAGAAGGTGCCGCGGTTGATTTTTGAAAAGTCGGGATGGAAGAGGAACGACACCCCCTTTCCCGCTCCCGGCAGCATACACGATGCCACGATAATCAGCACGAGGAGCACGAGGAGGGTGGGCATGAAGAGTTTGGAGGCCTTTTCTATGCCATTGCGAATCCCCCTCACTACGACCAAGTGTGTCAATAATATGAATCCTACCGCCCACAGCGTAGGTTTCCATGGGTCGGAGGAAAAAGACTTGAAATACCGGAGCACATAGTCGGCGTCGCCCATCACCTGTCCTGCCACCGAGGCGAAGAGGTATTGCAGGCACCACCCCGCCACCACGGCATAAAAGCCCAGGATAATCATCGAAGTGAATACCCCCAGGTAGCCGATGACACGAAACGGTGTCCTGCCAGCCAACTGGCGGTAAGCCCTTGCGGCATTGGAGCCCGAGGAACGTCCTACGACAAACTCCGCCACCATGCCCGGCACGCCAAGCATCAGCACAAAGAACAGATAGAGGAGGATAAAGGCTGCGCCACCATTCATTCCCGTCATGTAGGGGAACCGCCAGATATTGCCCAGACCCACTGCCGACCCTGCCGTGGCCAGAATGATGCCCAACTTGCTACCGAAACTGCCTCTGCTATTCCCTGCCATAAGCGTCTGTATTTCAAATGACTTCCAACTGGTGCAGGAAGATGAGCAAAATGCTCACCGGACAGACGAAGCGCACGAGGAAGAGATACACGCCAAAAAACGTTCCACGGAGCGTACCCCAGTTGGTGAACTCGTCGTGCACCAGTTTGCGTGGCACCACCCATCCTAAAAAGAGACAAGTGAGGAACCCGCCAATGGGCAAGAACAATTGCCCGGTCACGAAGTCGAAGAGGTCGAACAAGGACATGCCGAAGAGCGTCAGCGCATCGCATGCGCCCAGCGAGAGCGAACAGAAGGCACCTATCACAATGCATGTCACGGTGATATATGTGGCCGCCCGCGGCCTGGTGATGCGACATTCCTCTTGCAGGAACGCCGTACTCACCTCGTGCAGGGAGATGAGCGAGGTAAGGGCTGCCACTGCCAGCAGCAAATAGAAGAGCACTGCCACCACATAGCCCACCACCGGCATCGTAGAGAATGCCTGATGGAACACGTTGGGCAGGGTGATGAACACCAGCGATGCCCCCGAGTCGGGACTGATGCCCACCGAGAATGCCGCCGGGAAAATCATCAATCCGGCAAGCACTGCCACCATACAGTCGATGATGCTAATCTGTACCGCCGACTTGAGCAGGTCGGTATGGCGTGTGAAATAGGAGGCATACGTACAAATACATCCCATAGCGATGCTCAGCGAGTAGAACGACTGTCCAAGGGCACCGAGGAACACGCCACTGTCTACCTTAGTGAAATCGGGTTTGAAGAGGAAGGCGATGCCCTTTCCCGCCCCCGGCAACATGCAAGAAGCCACTACAATGACAAGGAGGAGGATGAACAGCACGGGCATCATGAGTTTCGACATCCGCTCGATGCCATTGCGCACCCCCCTGACCACCACCATGTGGGTGATGACAAGAAAGAGAGCCGCCCACAAGATGGGTTTCACAGGATGGGAGGAGAACTCCTGGAAATACTGCTTTACATATTCCGCATCGCCGTTGATGCCACCCACGACAGCGCCATAGACATACTGCAGGCACCAGCCCGACACTACGGCATAGTAGCCAGTGATGAGGAATCCGGTGAGCACACCAAGATATCCCACGTATTTCCAAGCCTTGCCTTCAGCCAGGTGGCTATAGGCGCGGGCTGTGTTGGCAGCGCCGTGACGGCCGATGATGAACTCGCTCACCATACATGGAATACCGAGGAGAAGCACGCACACCACATACACGATGATGAACACCGCTCCACCGTTTTCGCCTGCCATATAAGGGAAGCGCCACACATTGCCCAAACCTACGGCAGACCCTGCCGTGGCCAGGATGATCCCCAGTTTGCTTCCAAAACTGGCACGTTCGGTTGTCTTCGACATGTCGTTTCTTGTTTTCAACGAATAAGGCATGAAAAGTGTCCAAAAGACAAAATCTTTCCCGCCATCACCTCAGAAATACAAAAAAGTGAGTAAATTTGCCACAAAAACACCATCGCACATGAGATATTCCTGGCATCTGATTACCCACTATCCCCTTTCCACATTCCTTATCGTAGTGATATGGTTTCTCTGTTTCTGGCTCTCCCCACCACCAACACCCCTCGACAATGTGGCGTTCATCGACAAATGGACCCACATGGTCATGTATCTGGGCACCTGTTCGGTGATATGGTGGGAATATCTCCGCCGCCATGAGAAGGTGAACTGGCACAAGACACTGATATGGGCATGGGCTGGGCCGATACTGATGAGCGGACTGATAGAACTGCTACAAGCCCATTGCACCGGAGGCCGGAGGAGTGGCGAGTGGCTTGACTTCGCCGCCAACGCCACCGGGGCCACCCTGGCACTGGTCATCGGTATTCTGGCGGCAAGGTTCCTCTCAAAAGGCTAAACGGATACTTGCGCAAACTCCTGTTGGTGAACCGGCGGTCGCCAGTCACCTCCATACCGATGAAATCGGGACAGACAAACTCCTCGTCAGGACTGCCCAACTCCACCTCTGCCATCACCAAGCCCTCATTGTCGCCATAGAACTCGTCGACCTCGAAGACGTGGTCACCGCTGCGCACCAGGTAGCGCGTCTTGTCGATGACACCTGGCTCACAGAGTTGGAAGAGGTGTGAGGCTTCCTCCAGGGAAATCTCCTTCTCAAACTCATACCTTGAAAGTCCACCGTCGAGCGATGGACCCTTGATGGTGAGATAGCCCTTGTCGTCGCGCTGTCTCACCCTTACCGTAGCCCCTGTTGCCGCGATATACCCTTGTTTGATGCGGCTGCTTGCAAAAGCCTGCCCCTTGTAGTCGCGGTCTTTATGCACCAGGAACTTGCGTTCGATTTCCATTCCACTCATAGGCTATGTACTCATGGCAAAGAAAGCATAACAAATGGCAAGCAGGATGAGTGCTGCAAAGATGCAACGAATCACGAATTGTGCTTGTTTTTCCTGACGTTCAGCGCGCTCAGCGCGCTTTTTCTTGGCGTTCGTACTACTCATAAGTTATCAGTTTTATAAGGTTATTGTTGAGTTATTGTTCGTCATTGACGGGAAACTCCATGAGATAGGCCTTGATGAACCCGTCGATTTTGCCATCCATCACCCCATCGACATCAGTGGTCTGGTAATTGGTGCGGTGGTCTTTCACCCTACGGTCATCGAAGACATAACTCCTGATCTGGCTGCCCCACTCAATCTTTTTCTTTCCCGCCTCGATTTTCGCCTGAGCCTCCAACCGCTTCTTCATGGCGCGGTCGTAGAGTTGCGACTTGAGCAGTCGCATGGCGTTGTTGCGGTTCTCGAGTTGCTTGCGGGTCTCGGTATTCTCGATAAGGATTTCCTCTTCCTCGCCGGTGTCGGGGTCTACGTACTGGTAGCGCAGGCGCACGCCGGTCTCCACCTTGTTCACATTCTGTCCACCGGCGCCACCACTGCGGAAGAGGTCCCACGACACCTTCGACGGGTCGATATACACCTCTATGGTGTCGTCGACGAGCGGTGACACGAAGACACTGGCAAAACTCGTCATACGCTTGCCCTGTGCGTTGAAAGGCGACACACGCACCAACCTATGCACCCCATTCTCACTCTTCAGGTATCCATAGGCGCTGTCGCCCCCTTCTATCTCCATGGTCACGCTCTTGATGCCCGCCTCGTCGCCCTCCTGCAGGTTGCTGATGGTGACTTTATGTCCATGAGCCTCTGCCCATCGCATATACATACGCATGAGCATCTGGGCCCAGTCCTGACTCTCGGTACCCCCGGCACCACTGTTGATTTTCATCACGCAGTCCATGGGGTCTTCCTTTTGGCGGAGCATGTTGCGCAGTTCCAGGTCTTCTATGGCCTTGATGGCCTGTGCATAGTCATCGTCGACCTCCTGTTCGGTCACCATGTCGTCGTGGTAGAAATCGAAAGCAAGTTGCAATTCATCAGCTTTGTCGCGCACATCTTTGTAGCCATCAATCCATTTCTTGATGCCCTTTACCTTTTTCATCTGTTCCTGGGCACGTTGAGGGTCATCCCAGAAATCAGGGGCTTGGGTGCGCAAGTCCTCCTCTTCGAATTCTATTTTCTTCTTGTCGATATCGAGATATCTGTGCAGTGCATCGACACGCGCGAGCACATCCTTCAGTTGGTCGCTGGTAATCATACTTCTTCCTTGTACATTTCATCAATCTCGGCAGCATAGTTCTTGGCGAGCACGTTGCGCCTGATTTTCAGGGTGTTGGTGAGTTCACCATTCTCCATGCTGAAAGGCTCGGCAAGCAGTTTGAAGCGCTTGATGCGCTCATAACTTGCCAGACCCTGCTGCAGGGTCTCCATGCGCTCCTCCATCATCCTCACGATGCGTGGGTCGGCACAAAGTTGTTCGCGGCTGTCGGCCTTGATACCCATGTCGGCGGCATACTCCTCAAGGAGTTCGAAGGTAGGCACGATGAGTGCCGAGACAAATTTCCGCTGGTCGGCAATGACAGCAATCTGCTCCACATACTTGTCGACAAGGAGTTTCGACTCGATGAGTTGTGGCGCGATATACTTGCCGTTCGAGGTCTTGAAGAGGTCCTTGATGCGGTCTTTGAGGAACAACTCGCCGTCGCGCATATACCCGGCGTCGCCGGTGTGGAAGAAACCGTCTTCGTCGAACGATGCCTTGGTCAGGTCGTCGCGCTTGTAGTATCCCGGTGTGATGGTGGGGCCCTTGAGCAATATCTCGTCGTTCTCGCCTATCTTCACCTCGATGCTGAAGATGGGTCTTCCTACCGACCCGATGGTATAGGGCTCACCCAGGTGGTCGTTCGACACAGTGGCAAGACTCTCAGTGAGTCCGTAGCCCACCATCATGTTGATGCCGATGGAATGGATGAATTCCTCTACCTCAGGCGATACCGTGGCCCCTGCTGTGGGGAAGAAGTGGGCATTCTCGAGGCCGAGTTGCTTGCGTATGATGCTGAAGAGCAACTTGTTGTAGAATGTATACTCGGCTTTCAGGTGCACCGGAGGCCGGCGTCCGTGACTCAGGTATTCGATGTTGTGGCGGCGCCCTACGTCGAGGGCTTTCTTGAAGAGCATCTTCTTTGCCTTGCCGGCATTGTCGATTTTCGCCTTCACGCCCACATACACCTTCTCCCAGAATCGTGGCACGGAACTCATGCACGTGGGATGAGTCTCACGCAACGACTGCTGTATCTCCTTGGGATAAGTATTGATGATGAGGCGAGCGCCCTCTGTGAGGCAGAGGATAGCCCATCCCCTTTCGAAGACATGAGTATAGGGAAGGAAGTTCATGATGACGTCGTTTTCCGTCACCGGCACACTCCTATGGTTGGCTTCAAAGGCAGCATGATACTGTCCGTGGGTAAGTATCACACCCTTGCTGTCGCCTGTGGTTCCACTGGTATAGAGGATGTTGCAGATGTCGTCGTAAGATGCTTCTGCGTAGAGTTTCTCCACCTCCGTTTGCCGGGGGTAGTTCTCGCCGAGTTTCAGGAAGTCATCAAAATATATGGCGTTGGGGTCGCCGGGCACCATCCTCACGCTCGAGTCGAAGACAATGATTCGTTCGAGAGTGGGGCACGACGGCAGTATCCTGTGAGCCTTGTCGTATTGTTCCTGCTCGCCCACGAAAAGGATTCTTATTTCCGCATCGTGTACCATGAAGCGTATCTGCTCCTCGCTGCTGGTGGCATAGAAGGGCACGGTAACGGCCCTGATGCCAAAGGCACCAAAGTCGGTGTAGAGATACTGCACGGCATTCTGCGAGAATACCCCGATGTTCTCCTGCACCTTCACTCCCAGGTTGAGCAAGGCATTCGACACTTGTTTCACCATTGCCGAGAAATAGTTCCATGTCACCGACTTCCAATTCAGGCTTCCGAAGTCACGGTAGGTGAGTACGGGCTTGGAGCCGTATTTCTTGGCTTGCTCGTGGATAAGCACCGAAAGATGACAATTTGTCTGCATAGTCTACAATTTAATTCTGCAAATATAGTGAAAGCCGAAGACAAAGCAAAACAAAAGACAAAGTTTTTTTGTTTTCTTTGTTGAGGCGCATCCTATATTCGCCACGTTTTTCTTTGGGTATCTGAGGAAAAATGTCGAAATTTGCAAATCATACGACATCACCACAAAACGCGATAAAAGAAAGATGGACATCGACACAACCATTTCCCAACAATATACCGCTGACGCGGTGGCGCTTTTGAGCCGCCTCATCGCCACCCCCTCCATAAGCCGTGAGGAGGGAGCAGCAGCCGACCTGCTGGAAGACGCCATGCAGGCATGGCACCTCTGTCAGATGCGCAGTGGCAACAATATCTGGGCAGTGGCAGAAGGCTACGACAGCCAACGCCCCACCCTACTGCTCAATGCCCATCTCGACACGGTGCGCCCAGTAGCATCATGGACCCGCGACCCCTTCACCCCCTCTCTCGAGGACGGCCGTCTTTATGGCTTGGGAAGCAACGACTGTGGCGGTGGTCTCGTGGCGTTGCTCCAGGTGTTCAGGCTGCTGAGCCGCACCCCTCAGTGCTACAACCTCATCTTCCTTGCCTCTGCCGAGGAAGAAGTGTCGGGTGCCAACGGACTGAGCAGCGTTTTGGCCAAGTTGCCCGCCATCCATTTGGCCATCGTGGGAGAGCCCACAGGCATGGAGCCAGCCGTGGCAGAGAAAGGGCTGATGGTGGTAGACATGACCTCGCATGGCCGCAGTGGCCATGCCGCCCGTGGCGAGGGTGAGAATGCCATCTACAAGATGCTCGACGACCTGCTGTGGCTTCGCGACTACCGTTTCGACCGTGTGAGCGACCTATTAGGTCCTACGCTGATGAATGTCACCGTAGTTCACAGCGGCACGCAGCACAATGTGATTCCCGACACCTGCGAGGCCATCATCGACATCCGCACCAACGAGCACTACACCAACGAAGAGGTTTTCGACATTATCAGTGCCCATGTGAAGAGTGAGGTAAAGGCGCGCTCCTTCCGCCTGAGGTCATCGGGCATCGCCATCGACCACCCTGTTGTGGCAAGATGCCTGGAGATGGGCATGGTGCCGTTTGGCTCCCCCACACTGAGCGACCAGGCCCTGATGCCCTTCCCCTCGCTGAAGTTGGGACCGGGAGAGTCGTCGCGTTCACATTCTGCCGATGAATACATTGGCGTCGACGAAATCGCCGACGCCATTACGAAATATCTTCAACTACTTGATGGGTTGAAGTTTTAAAAAGAATCTTCTCAAGTATCGCTTTCGCTCAAGAACAATTACCTCCCCAGCCACTGTTCGGGGTTGAGTTTTGCCGTCTCCTTGCGCAACTGGAACTGGAGGATATTGTCTTGGCCTACTGTTCCCAGCGACTGACGGGTGCTGACACGCTGTCCTTTCCGCACATGTACGTTGCGAAGGTTGCAATACACCGAGATGTAGTCGCCATGGCGCACCATCACCACGATTTGCCCTGCCACCTGCACCACAGCACTCACCTCACCATCGAAGATGGAGCGGGCACTGGCACCTGGGTCGCAGAGGATATTGATACCCTTGTTGTCGAGGCGCACGTTTTTCAGGCCCTCCACATCATATTGGCCAAAATGGCTCACAATCTTGTATTTACCTGTCACCGGCATGGGCAGACGTCCACGGTTGCTCTCGAAACTGCCACTGATCTGGCGGTCGACAGCCGACATCGTCTCCATCCGCTCCTCCTCACGGGCAGCGGCAGCCTCCTCTGCCCTACGGCGGGCAGCATCAGCCTCGGCCTTGCGCTCGGCAGCCAGTCGTGCCGACTCCGCCTCACGGGCAGCCTGCTCCGTACGCGCCTTCTCCTCAGCACTCCTGCGGGCAGCCTCCTCGGCGGCACGAGCCTCTGCCTCGGCCTTGCGGGCAGCCTCCTCCGCCTTACGCTTCTCTTTGGCCTTCGCCTCTGCCTCGGCCTTGGCACGGGCCTCCTCTGCCTTGGCGGCAGCAATGCGGCGAGCCTCCTCGCGGCGGGCGGCCTCCTCAGCAGCCTTGCGACGGGCAGCCTCGGCAGCAGCCTTGGCACGGGCCTCCTCGGCCTTGGCGGCGGCTATACGGCGCTCCTCCTCGCGTTTCGCAGCCTCGGCAGCAGCCTTGCGGCGGGCGGCCTCCTCAGCTCGCTTCTTGGCAGCCTCGGCCTCGGCCTTCCGTGCTGCCTCAGCAGCAGCCCTTGCCCTGGCCTTCTCCACCTCTACAGCGACGAGTCGGTCGATTTCGGCATTGATTTGCGCATTCTTCCGTTCCTGGTCGGCGATGATGACCTGGATGGTCTTCTGCTCATTCTGCAACTGTGCCACCACACGCTGCTGCTCATTGTGTTTCTCCTGCAGTTCAGCCTTGGCAGCCTTGCCCTTGCTGAGCAACTGGTCTTTCTGTGAGCGTGCTTTCTTCAGTTGTTGGTCTTTCTGTCTGATTTCCTCCTGCTTGGCCTTGATTTGTTCGCCCTGCGCCCGCTGGTAAGCAGCATATTCCTGCACGAATCGCAGTCGGCGGTAAGCCTGTGTGAGACTCTTTGCGCTGAAGATGAACATCAGTTTGTCTTGTATGGTGCGGTGCTGCGCCATATACTTCACCGACTTCTTGAACTTTTCCTGCCGGTCCTTGAGTTGGGTTTGCAAGGTAGACATCTGCGACTGCAACATGCCGATATTGCCATCAAGTTTCTGTATTTCCAGTTCGAAGCCGTCGATGTCTTTCTGCTTGGCATCTATCTCGCCATTGATGACGAGGAGATTGCCCAGGCGGGTCTCCACATCGGCCTTATTGGCCTGCAGCCTGTTCTGCTGGGCGCGGATGTCTTGTTCTATCTGCTTTCGCTGACTCTGCAAGCCACGAATCTCTGAGGTGGTGTAGGTAGCCTTTCCCTTTCCGCCTTTCTGCGTGGAAGTGGTCTGGGTGCCTTTCTTTCCACCCTTGCGTTGTTGGCTGACGGTGGTTCGTTGGTGACGTGAGCCTGAGCGATGCCGCGTCTGGGCATATTGCGGCATTGTTGCCATCAGCATCATCAGCAGGAGTATATATTTTCTCATTACAGTTTCAGTATTTTGTTGATAACGTCTTTCAGGTTCACAGGGGTGTATTTGGCAGGCACCTTAGTAGTAGCCTCCCAATCGCTGTCGGTCTTCAGTTTCTTCATATCGATGGTCACATCAATCTTCTTTTGGCTTCCCGTGGCACTGGTCTGGATGGAGAAAGACTGGTTGGTGGGAAACATTTTGTCGACAAACGGCTTGAAGTCGCTGTATTTCCACTGGAGCGACGAGGTACCCTTGCTGCTGCTGTCATAACTGGCTGTGGTCTGTGAGATAAGACCTTCGTCGTTGGTGCTCCACGTATACTTCATCTTGCCTTTGGCAAGTGAGATGTCATTGCCATCTACCTCGAAAGCCTCAGCCTGCCCGGAGGTCACGGTTCTCGTCCCCGGCTCAAAGAGTTGGTTCCAGAAGAGCGACTGCAAGGCGTAGAAGTCGATACCGTTGTTCTTGAGGAAACTCACCTGGTCGTAACTGCTCTTGAGATATTGCTTGTGCATGCGGTCCATGATAAGCACGGAGTCGCGTGTGAACTCCAACCGTCCCACCTCTACGAGTCCCATGGGTGAAAGTTGTATGCGTATCACCTCATCGCGGCGCATGCATATTTTCCCGTCCACGGTGATATCCTTCTTTCCCGACTTGATGTTGAAGTCGATGGAACTCACGATATTCTGTGCCTTGGCGGCATTGTCGATGACTTTTCTCACGAGTGCCAGATGAGCGGCCTTGTCGGCAGCCGGCGCTGTGGGAGTGGCGGGTGCAGTCGGTGTGGTTGTGGTGGCAGTGCCTTGCTGTGGTGTGACGGGATTGTCGGTCACCGCCTTCCTGGAGCCACAGGCTCCCATCAGCAGTGGCAATGCTACCCATGCCACAATGGCTATCTTTTTTCTATATTTCATACCTAATTATAATAATACTAAAGTATCACATCTCATTCCGAAGTATCTTCGATATACTTCTTCAACTTGATTTTCCGTTGGAGCAGGGCATTCTCGCTGTCGCTCTCAAGGGCCCTCTGCCAGTATTCCAGGGCTTTGTCGGGATTATCGGTCATCATGTAGATATCGCCAGCATGCTCTATGATGACAGCACTCACCGTACTGTCGTTGGCAAGCGCCTGGTCGATGTAAATTTTCGCCTCCTCGTAACGCTCCTGCCGGAAGAGTATCCATGCGTAGGTGTCGAGGTAAGTGGAGTTCTGCGGCTCTGCCTTCACCGTGCGATAACTCATCTGCTCTGCCTTGGCAAGGTCCTGATTGAGCACACTCAGGTAATAGGCGTAGTTGTTGAGGCACCCGATGTTGTTGGGCTTCCATTGCAGGCAACTGTCGTATGCGGCGAAGGCCTCCTCGTAGAGCCCCTTTTCATGGAGCATGTCGCCCATGATGGCATAGAAGTCGGACACGAGGTCGCGGTTGCTGTCGCTGGTAATCTGACTCACTCCCCGGCGGAAGGCATCTATCGACTTGTCGATTTCGTCTTTCTGCGAGTAGGCCAGTCCGCTGAAGTAGTAGAACGCCATGTTGTCGGGGTTATACTCCAGTGCAGGCTTGCAAAGGCTGATGATGCGGTCGTAGTCGCCTGTCTTCCATATATTTTGCAAGAGTTGTATGCGTGCGGAGGCATTGTCGGGCTCTATCTCGAGCACACGGAGCAAGGCGATGTTGATGAGAGAGTCGGGCATCTCCTTCAGCGACATGTAAGCAGCCTTGAGTTCTGCGATGTCGGCTGTGGGCTGGGGCATTTGCAGCACTTGGTCGAAGAGGGCGAGCACGGGGATGCTGTCGCCGCCATGATCCTCGCTGTCGGCAATGATTTGCCTGAGGATAATGCCTTTGCTGTCGATGTCGGCCTTAGGGTTGAAGAGCAGGGCCCTGGCATGCTGCATGGCGATGGAGTCGTCTTTCTCCTTGTAATAGTCGTAGAGCGACATCTGCGCCAACTCGTTGTCGGGCTCTTTCTTGAGCACGCTGTGCAGTTCGGCGAGCGCCTCCTTCTCCTTGCCGTTCTTCATGAGCCAGTTGCCCATCATCACCCTGTACTTGTAGTCGCTGGGGTGCTGGCGGGCAAGTTCTTTCAGTTCGTTATATTCCTTTTTCTTGTTACCCTGCATGCTGTAGACCCTCATCTTGGTGAGGGTGATGTCCTCCGATACGCCCTCGATAGTCTCCAGACGCTCCAGGATTTCTATCATCTTGTCGTATCTCGGTTCCTGCTGGTAGAGTTGCAGGAGCAGTGAGAGCACATCGGTGCGGCTGGGATTGCTGCGTGAGAGGGTTTCGTATACCGACGTGGCGTCGCTATAGTTGCCAAGGCGAATATACACTTGTCCGAGGCGTTCGAGGTAGGTCTCGTTGAACGGGCTGAGTTCTGCCGCCTTCTTGATGCATGAGACCATCGCCGAATCGTTGTTCATGGTAGCATAGTAGGCAGAGAGGGTGAAATAGGCCTCTGGGGCATTGGGGTTGATGTCCACGCAATGTCTGAGCAAGTCGAAAGCGGCGGCATCGTTGCCCTGCTGCTGTTGGCGCGAGGCTTCAAGATAGAAATACTTGTAGCGCTTGGCATCGTTGTCGCTTACCTGATAGACGGGCACAGGTTGTGTGCTGACCACGCGCTTTTTCTTGCGCGCGGCAGCCGTAAGACAAGTGGCAAGCGTCATCACCACGATGAGCAGCCGCAGGGATATATGGCCAAAGCCGTGGGTCTTCATTATTTCACTCCAGTATGTCCATAACCGCCGGCACCACGTTCGGTAGTGTCGAGTTCTTCCACCTCCACCCATTCTCCTTGTTCGTGGCGGGCGACCACCATCTGTGCCACCCGCTCCCCATCGGCCACGACGAAGTCGGTGTCGGAAAGGTTCACCAGCAGCACCATCACCTCGCCACGGTAGTCGGCATCGATGGTTCCGGGGGTGTTGAGCACGGTCACTCCATGTTTCAGGGCGAGTCCGCTCCGTGGCCTCACCTGTGCCTCATAGCCTGGGGGCAGGGCGATGTAGAGTCCTGTGGGGATGAGCCGGCGCTCCATGGGCCGCAGTGTGACAGGGTTGTCGATATTGGCACGCAGGTCCATGCCCGCGCTCTGTGGCGTGGCGTATTGTGGCAACGGGTGCCGTCCTTTGTTGATTACTTTTATCGTCGCCATCTTGTAGGGTTGTGATGATATTGAAATGCAAAATTAAGTATTTCTATCCACAAAATGCCATTTTTCATTTGAAAAAGCATGTTTTTAGAATATTTTAGATTACTTTTGCGAAAACAAAAAAACCACCCATGGAGAAGAAGATGAACTGGCAGAGCCTTATTTCCAACAAGCGCTTCGGACAAGAGGAGCGCCATGCTACCCGTCATGACGACCGTTCCGAATTCAAGCGCGACAGCGACAGGTTGGTCTTCTCGGCACCTTTCCGCAGATTACAGAACAAGACCCAGGTGTTTCCCCTCCCGGGGAGTGTCTTCGTGCACAACCGCCTCACCCACAGCCTGGAAGTATCGGCGGTAGGTATGTCATTGGGCAACGATGTGGCACACGCACTCCTCACACGGCATCCCGAACTGTCGTCGACGCTGGTGGGTGAGATGGGCACCATTGTGGCTGCCGCCTGTCTGGCACACGACATGGGCAACCCACCCTTCGGGCATTCCGGGGAGCGGGCCATCCAGACATTCTTCACTGAGGGTCCCGGCACCACGCTGCGCCATCAGGTGAGCGACATATTCTGGAGCGACATTACCCATTTCGAGGGCAATGCCAACGCCTTCCGTTTGCTCACCCATCGTTTCAAGGGGCGCCGCGAAGGAGGGTTCGTGCTCACCTACGCCACCCTTGCCTCCATCGTGAAATATCCCTTCTCATCGCTCGTCTCAGGGAAGAAAGGGAAGTTTGGTTTCTTCAACAGCGAGGAGGAATACTTCCGCCGCATCGCCGACGACCTCGGCATGCTACGGCTCTCGGCCGAGGGTGAGCCGTTGCGCTATGCGCGCCACCCCCTGGTGTATCTCGTTGAGGCCGCCGACGACATCTGCTACGAGATTATGGACATCGAGGATGCGCACAAACTGAAGATTCTCTCGTATGAAGAGACGGCGCAGTTGCTTCTGGGATTCTTCGATGACACGACGAAGGCAAATATCCGCCAACGGGTGGTAGACGAGGGCATCACCGACGAGAACGAGAAGGTGGTATATTTGCGTTCGTGTGTGATAGGGCTATTGGTAAGGGAGTGCGTCGAGGCGTTCGTAACCCACGAGGACCTTATCCTCTGCGGCAACTTTGAAGGGGCACTCATCGACCATGTGTCTACCGACGTGGCCAACGCCTACCGCAACTGCACCAAGGTGTCGCGCCGTAAGATTTACAACAGCAAGCCCGTCATCGACGTGGAACTCTCCGGTTACAAGATTATCGAGACCATCATGGAGCAGATGACCCTCGCCGCCATTGCTCCCACACGGTTCTACTCGCAGCAACTCCTGCGCCGCGTGAGCAGCCAGTACGACATCGACTCCGACGACCTGGAGACCCGTATCATGGCGGTCATCGATTACATCAGCGGCATGACCGACGTCTACGCCCTCGACATTTACCAAAAAATCAACGGCATATCACTGCCTATTGTGTAGGGAATCGGAGTTTTTTTGCCTTTTTATTAAAAAAAGTTCATTTTTCTTGCAGAAATAAAAAAAATCTTCTATCTTTGCTCCCAAAAATATAGTCTCTCTCCGCGAGAGATACTAAAAACATTATAGTATAGATGATAAGCGGGCTAAAGAATTTTTAAATTCGCCCTGATAATCAACAATTTCCAAATACTCCCTTCTTATTGTCTGTTTTGATCCCATTTTCCTACGCATATATTTGTTAAACATAATTATTTGATTATTTCTTTACATTTTGCATATACAAATATAAAATAATTTCATACTTTTCAAAATTTACATATTTGACATTACATCACATAAGATTATGACTTGAATCAATCTTGCAACAAATTGATGATTCTCTCATTTTCAAGATCAATTTTATAATCATCCAGTGATTTCAAGTAGATGTAGGTCATTTTCTCAGAACTATGCCCCATTGCCTCGCAGATAACACTCAGTGGCACGTCTGCTGATTTGGCGATGCTTGCCCAAGAATGGCGAGCCACATACATGGTGAGTTTGCTGGGCAATGCCAATCTTTCTCCCAAGGCGCTGAGGTTATTGTTCACTTTGTATTGCACATATCGATATTGGCTGCGCTCATTGCGCCCTTCCCGTTTGATAATTGGTAAAAGGTAGACATTGTTATACGATTGGTGGCAGTTGACGATTTCCTGCATAGGATTTTCCCATCTCACCGTTAACGTTCGTCCTGTTTTTCTTCTCACATATTTGAGCACACCATTCTTGATGTCACTTTTCTTGAGATATGCCATATCGACAAATGACATGCCTCTTGTATAGAAACTAAACAAGAACAGATCTCTCGCCAGCCGCTCATCCTCGTCATTCAGTGTGAGGCTTCGTATTTGCTTGATTAAACTGATGTCCAACGCCCGTTTTCTTGTTTTGGCCACTCCTGTATATACATTACAGAATGGACTGTTGTCGACGGTCATCTTCTGCCACACCGCCCTTTTGTAAACGGCCTTTAGGATGCGCATATAGAAAGACACGGTGTTCATGCACACCATCTGCTTCTTAAGAAACGCCTCATACTTTTCCATGAAGCCACCATCGATTTGAGAGACGGGAATCGTCTGTCCCATTGTAAATTTATTCAAACTGTTGAGAGCGCTTTGATACGCCTCTGCTGTCCTCAGGTTCTCGTTGATGATTTTCTCCTTAATGATTTCCTGCATAAAACCCTGAAAGGAAATACAGGTTTCTCTCTTGTCAAAAGGTTGATTCATCTGTGTAATGATGTGATGAACCTGATATTTTTCAGTGTCAATCTGCATGGTAATCTCTTGTCCCGGTACAAAAGAATAAGGAATCTGTAATTCGATAGTTAATTTCATAATGACAATTGGTTTGTGTAAATAATTTGAGGTTTATTCTAGTATGTTTATTACTACATCGGGAAATAACCTCTTTTATTGCACGCAAATTTTAGAATTATCAATAAAAACCAACTTTTAAGAAACCATATTTCCGAAACACTTCTGCTATCTTAGGACCAGCGCTGCCATTAAGAAGCAGTTCGCCATTGAGACAAGTCAAATATGAGAACGAGTGTTCGCCCAGTTTAAATGGAGAAGTTCTTGTTACCTTCACATTCATGAGTCTATCACAGTCGTAGAAAGCGTAGCTTCCCACTTCCGCGATGTTTTCAGGCAGAGTAATATTATTCAAAGAGTGGCAACCCGCACATGCCATCTGTCCGATATACATGAGAGAATTCGGGAAATACAGCGTCTTCAATCTTTCGCTTTTGAAGAAAGCGTAATCGGCAATAGTTGTCACCCCATTGGGTACATAGTAAGTCTCTTTCACCCGTCCTTGGGGATAGAAGTATAGTGTGTGTTGGTCTTTACTGAAAAGCACGCCGTCCACATCACTGTAGACAGCATTTTCCTCGGCTACGTGGATAACTTCCAACTTTGAGGAATAATATAGAGCAGTAGTCTTTATTTTTTCGCATGTCTGCGGAATATTCAGATTTTTCATCGATGGGCAATTCCTCATGGCCAGTGTAGCGATTTCCACTACGCGATAGCGTTGTCCTTTCCAGTCCACATAGCCAGGAATGTCTACTGTTTCTCCTTTATCCCAACAAACTGCCAGGCTGGCTGTATGCTCATTTTCATCGAGCACTTCGAAGCACATGTTGCCAATGACGAAGTTGCTGGCAAGTGAATGTCCACTCACCAAAAGTATGGCCAATATGGAGAACAGTTTTCTGAGCATACCATGTTTTTTTAAAATGCCGGGCAGAGGATGTACGCTTACAAGTCTGCCCGGCGGGATTACTTTTCTGTTTTGTGAAAAAAAGAATAAAAATGTGTTTTTATAAATGTAATGAAGACTAAAACTTTATTTACTAAATGCTGATTTGATATACATTTTCTTCCCATTCACTATGTATAATCCCTTTAGTCCCACGAATGCCTCGCAGGCTTTGCCTTCCCTGACGAGTTGGCCTTGTATGTTATAGACTTTTACCCATTCCTGGTTGTCGTTGTCAGCAGTAGCCAACTGGATGTCTGAAGTGGGGTCGAAGGGTACAAGAAGTTGCAATTCCTTGTTGTATACAACTGAATTGAACTTTATCAATCCACTGGGGATAATCAAGATGTAGTCGCCTGGGGCAGAAACTTGATATTCCGGTTCAATTTCCACACAAAGGTTTCTTTTACCAGTGGCCAGTTTCAAGATGCCTTTTGCCACCATTTGTCCTAACGTATCAGTCAGAATTACTTCGGGATCATCCTGCATCAACGTCACATAATTGAATTCTTTGAATGACAAATGTATATACCGAAGCGTATGGTTTTCATCCATTTCGGTCATTATATCTGGATTCAATGCCATATCTGGCTCTTCCACAATTGTATACCCGAAACTCATGGGAATAGACGTCGACTCTGCATTTTTACCCAAAAAGAATGCGTTTGCGGGTATATTAAGCGTATATTCTCCTGGGGCTTTTACCGTAGTGTTCAGTTTGATGATGCATATATTGTTCTGACTCCTGTTCTCATCAAATGATGCAGAGCCATATGTTACAATTTCACCGGCCTCATTGGTCACCGTGATTTTCTCCGGATTTCCGTAATAAGGAACTACGACGTCCCAATCATCGAAAGATATATTTATTGTGGAAAGGCTTGTCAATTCACTGCCTTCGGCAGGATCCAATGTAACACCATAAAAACCTTGTTTGTTCACAATATTGTATCTTACCCAAGTATCTCTATTGTCCAACGATTTATTACCAAGAGCAAATAATCCTTCCGGCACATGCAAATAATAGACTCCCTCCTCCTTTATGGAATCTTCAAGTTGGTAATAATATTCTTTAGAGTTATTATCTGATACAAGCAAATCACTTCCCTTGATGGTTTGAACTATCGTAGATTTGTCTTCTCCCAAAAGGTAAATGTCTTTTGAATCATCCTTTATATCGATACCACCATCACAAGTAAAAGAAAAATTGCTGAGGTCATTGTATTTTCCTTCAAAGGGTGAAACGGTCAACTCAGGGTAACCGAGACTACATCTATATGTCAACTCGTAATAAGAGTTTTCGCCTTTCCCTCTGTTTCCCTTGACAACGCGATCTTGCTTGTCTCTTGTGTAGATATGAAGTCTGAATCCCGAAGTGCTTCTAAGAAGGACATCAGTCGGAATGAACATTTGCCAAATATCCTCCTTTTGATATAGGGTAACAAAATTCTCGAATGGTAAGATATTGCCATCCTCTTCTATGACTTTGCTGCGTTCCCTATCTATTTTCACATCGCCAGTATATTCTACAATCACAAAACTAAGATGTGGGTTAGTCATCTCAGCCCCATCTCTTGGAGAGAAATACAAGTATTCGATATCACTGAACTCATAACCACTGTCGTCTTCCCCTTCATCATCACCAATAGTATTGCCAACATAATTGACAGACACTTTTCCCACGACACCGCTTTTGGAATCCGCCACCTCATGACCTTCTATTTCCAAGGAGTATGTGTGTCCCTGATAGAGTTTTACATCCTCATAGAACTTCAAGACCCATTCACCCTTGTCGTTCTTCACGCTATTGAAGGCGCTGTAAAGAACCGTTTTACTCTCATTGTCAACGATTCTCTCGTGAAAGCCACCACAGATAGCATCAAAGTTGGTATTGAAAGTGATGGAGTCGCCCTTAGAAAAACCGTCTAAAACACTGTTTTCCTCTGGGGTAATATTGGTCAGCACATAATCCTTGTCTTTATCTTCAGAATGTATAGATAAAGGCAAGAGAAACAATGCTGTTAGTAATGGATATAAATAACGTTTCATATTTATACCAGTTTGTTTATAGATTATTAATTTTCGTGCTTGATTTGCAGAATGGTCAGGTACCATTGGCTATCAACACGGAATGGATGTAACGAGCCTTTAGTCTCGCCAGGCATCTCACTTTTCACACTGTCTGGGAACATTTTTGTAGTGTATCTGACTTCAGAGTCGCTATCACTGTATAGGATCACCGCATCAATGGAGTAACTTTCAACTGGGAATGCACTGATGGCTTTTCTCAATTCGTTTCTTCGTTCAGAGGACAAGGGGTTGGCCACTCCGTTTTCAATCTCATAAAGTTGGTCAAGCGCCCCCTCTACGTTTTTGTTTTTTAATGCCTCTAAGTATTGTTTGGCTAAATCCATTAATGCAACAGTATCTTGATGTGTACGTTCCATGCCATAATCCATCCGGGGATTGTCGCGTACAATTATTTTGTCTTTTTCGCCTTTCTTGCTATCCTGACATGAAACAATGCTGATGGCCATCAAGCCGAATATGATATATAGTATATTTTTCATTTTTCGAAAAGAGGGGGTGCCCCTCATTGCATTCAGAGCACCCCCCGAGGTTTTAAAATTGATTAGTACAAAGTAAAAACATTAAGTAACTACTTAGTTCTTCCATCCGTGAGGATATACCCAACCAACGATCCATGTCTTGATAAAGCCAAATCCATAATACATCTGTACCGGTATTGCTACCCTAACCTTGGCTTCAATATTGGAACCACCATTATTCCAGAAGAAGATATAGTCGGAATCAGGCTGCTTCTCGAAGGAAATCTGGATGTTACCATTAGTATTTTCTTTCAGATCTCTCGAAGTCATACCTTGACCATTTTCAACCTGAATGGTGTTGTCGATGACAACGTTGCCAGTAGCATCCTTCTTGAATGCGAAGACAGCATGCTCAACATCGAATATAGGAGCTTGAACTTCGTAGTATTCCCACAACGATCTAGTCCACATCTTCTGTTCATCTGTGGATGACACGCTACCGTTTGCTTTATCTGCTACGAGATAGCCACGGAAGTCAGTGCAACTAAACAGATCTCTCCATCTGACAGGTGAACCAGAAACCTCACCATCTTGCCATTCGGCATCATCTGGTGCCCAGTTGATACGCAATGGTTCAACCATGTAGGCCTTGTAGTTCAACACAGGAATGTAGTTCCAGTTATTCAAGGTTGCCCAAACGGTGAAGTTCAGCGGTTTCTCATGAGTGCGGTCAGGAGCCACGGTTCCGTCCTTACCCACATAGTCTGTCTTTGCCAACGGGTTCAGAATATCCTTATAAGCATTATACAACACATTGTTTCTAAGTTGATCTTCAGTAATCGGAGGAGTTGGCCAAACAATGTGGTCTGCATACAGATTACAAGTCTTATGCATTGGATTGTTGCACCATGATACATGGTCATCATCCCAATTCAATTGCAATGCTTTACCACTTGGGTTAGGTATACGCATGAACTGATAAGCCACGAAGTTGTTCCAAACTTCAGAATTGATGTTGGTCCACTGTCCCTTGCTCTTCCATGCACCAGAACTTGAAGTGGTATAGTTCGGACGGTAGCCGTTCAAAGTCTGCTCATAGCGGAACTGCAGATCCCAAGTACCACAAGTAGGTACATCCTTCACGATAAACTGTTTCTGACCACCTACAATATTGTATGTAAATGCATTCATCAGGTTATTGTTGAATACACAGTAGTTGATACCACTTGCTACTAAATCATCATAGGCCTGGGTCTTGAACTGAACAGGAAGGATGTCATGCTCCTGACCAACCTTGCCGTCAAGCCAATACTGATCGTAGAATCCATGGATGGAAGGAAGTTTAGGCAGTTTGATTGTAAATTTCCAGTAGAACCATACGTCAGGATACATTGTATTATCGCGTGACGTGAAATAAATCTTTGCTGTGAAGGTCTTTGTGTCATTAGCAGAGTTGCAATACACGGTCTCAATATCCTCGGGAGAGAGTGTCCATTGGCCGATAACAGCATCACCATGCTCATTTGTTGTATTAGCCCATACGGGGAATACTGACGGTTGAATTGCGTAATCAAACGTTCCAGAAGCAGGAGCAGATGTGTCGCTGGCAGGACTCCAATTGGTATCGAATCTGACATCAATCTTCGGAGCGTATTCAGTAAGATAAATATCCTCAAACTGTTTCTGTGAAAGACCTGTAGAGTTCTCCAACTTAGCATAGACTTCATTGACAAACTCACGCCATGTGAAATCATCACCTACGCTATTGCAACCCAGAACAGCCTCGGAATTCTTGTCTGCAAGTTGTACTGGTTGTCTTTCTTCTTCCTTATCCGTCCACTTGATTTTCAGATAACGTACGTCGGCGACCTTATTGTTGTGAACAGTATCTATCATTTGAACGCGAATGATTGGCTCTTTACCAACAACAGCCCTATTGTCTGTTACACCTGCTGGAGTCTTCGAAGAAACAATACCATTAGGCGTCACCACGGCAAATTCTTGCTGATTAGTACTGTGGTCTACATCATTTGTATAAGCAGGAGAAGGAATGTCATAACGCAGGGCAAGTCCATATTCCTTCAACTTGTCCTTGGTAATCTCTTGGACGCATCGTCCATAATAGCCACCATCAAGTTTACAACCAGTAACAATGTTATTCAGATCGAAATGATCTTTATAGTAAATAACCTTTGAAACGAGTTCACCTTTGTCAACACGGGTATCATAGATACCAGTTTCTGGTACAGTTGTCACATCGTATTTCGGTGAATAGTGGTGAGGTCTCTGGATGGTTTGATCGTATTCAGTAGAAGTATAAGTTCTTCCATCAACATAGAACGGAAGGCTCGCAATTCTCGGAGTGTAGTCTTTCTCTGCCAGACGGGTGTTCTCTGAATAGACGTCAGCGGCTTCATAAGAATCAGCATTGCGAGGCACTTTCAGCGATACGATATAGATTTCGTTGTTGCTAAGATTCAAGGACTGCGTGGTGTTCTTCTTCAGTCTAACAGTCATGTAGCCGTTTTTGAACTCCTTGATGCCTGCGAATGAAACGACAGAAGGTTCAACGGGCCTGCCGGCACGTGTCTCAGCCTTATAGGTAACGAAGTCGATGCCTTTCTCGTTGATGCCATCACGCTGTACGGTAGAGGGATTCAAACGATAGGTAGCATCTGTCTCTTCATTGCTGATAAGGTTTGTTCCACCGGTAATGCTGGGATAGTCAAGGTCGATATTGTTCCACTCCTTGTATTTGAGAGAAGTAAACTCAATAGCCTCAATACCATCAATGTAGAGATAGGGAACCAGGGCAATGCTGTTGAGCATGCGCTCAATCAGTACGTTCAAAGCGTCGAGGTTGACATTGACATTGGCAATCATCTGCTGCAATTCCTGCATCTGGCTCTTCATCACATTGATTTCAACGTTGGTCTCAATCTCACCAATGGCTTTCTTCAGTTCATCAATCTGACCCTGAAGGTTAGCGTCGTCGTACTTCTGCATGAAGTCCTGAAGGGCATTCATCTGAATCAAGAGGTTGGCCTCAACAGCCTCACGGGCCTTGGTTTCATCCTCGAGTTTGCCGGTAAGGGCAGCCAGGTCGGCAATTACGCCGTTGACAGTAGCCTGGTCGGCTTTCTCATCGAGTCTCTTGAGCGCTTCGTTGGCAGCCTCATACTGTGCTTCCAAGACAGACATCTTGGCCTCATAGTCCTCTTTCATTTGCTTGAGACTGGCCTGAAGCTCATCCACAACGCTTTTGTCTGCCTTGTTGTCCATAGCAGACTTCAATTGTGCCTCAAGGGCAGCAATCTGCGTCTCGTAAGTGGACTTCTGCGTGTTGAGATCGTTCTCAAGCGCAGACTTGACGTCGGTCATTTGCACACGAAGGGCTGCGATAGCATCCCTGTTGGCGCTGATGTCATCATCGTAGTCTTTACAAGACGTAAACAAACTCACAGATGCCAGGAAGACACCTAAGAGTAGCATACTAAATAATTTTTGTTTCATACGATAGAAGTTAAAAAATTAATAATAAATAGAATATGTATAACAATATTTCTAAGTCTACTTAATTATTTAATAAGGTTATATTTTTTTAAGTCTTGACATTCCATTTTTTTGTAGGTGTACATAAGGTTCTTTACATGTTTTTAGTATCTCTCGCGGAGAGATACTAAAATGTCACCCATAGTGTTGAAACTTCAAAAAAATACACCATGCTACAACTACTCTTGTTCATGTTAGTGACCGTCATCATATTTGTCCTAATCGGTGCTTTCATTATCTTCAGATACGCCAAACAATTGAAAGCCGATGCCAGACAATGCGCCAAAGAGGCTGAGCACCTCCATAAAAAACTAGGTATGCTAACCGATCCCTCACATCTTTTCAACGACGAGGAACTTCACCAGATCAAACGTGAATACACCCCATTGCTCAGGAGGGTTTATCAACTCTACGACAATCCGTTCATCTCCAACGATTATCTCAACGACCTTGGACTTGAGGACTTCATCGACGAGCGCAAACACCTCAATCATTTCCAACTGATGAACAACCAGTCGCAAGAAAAAAGCAATGAGCCATGAAAAGGATTTTGGCAAAGAGTAGACCTTACATATATTACCAAGAAAAAAGCCATGAGAATTGTTTTTTAATTAACATATTGTTTAACCAAATTACTAATTATGAAAAAAGTATTATTATTAGTGTTCGTGGCAATGACCTGTATCGGAGCATTTGCCCAAAATGCCGGCGACAAGGCCGTTGGCGTGAACGTATCGTATGGAACTGATGCGAAAAACATTGGTTTAGGAGTAAAGGGACTGTACAACCTGACTGACCCCATTCGCTTTGAGGCAGCAGCCAATTACTGGCTGAAAAAGGATGGGGTAACATGCTGGGATGTTCAGGCCAATGCACACTATCTGTTCAAAGTGGGTGACATGTTGGCTATTTATCCTTTAGGTGGCGTTGGGTATATGCGTGCCTCTGTTGATGCACAGGAAATTACCGTAGGTGGTGTGACAGCAAAAAGCGAAAGTACCTCCGACGGCGATATCTTCTTCAACCTAGGCGGTGGCGCACAATACAATCTCAAGGACAACATCGCCATTACCGGAGAACTGAAATATCAATTCAAGGACAACGGACAACTTGTTATCTGTGCAGGCATAGCCTATAAGTTCTGATAGTGATTCTATATCTATGAGGGTGTGGCTAACAACAAGCCACATCCTCTTACATAGCAGTTTTGTTGCACAGTTCTATTCTATAGCACCAACAAAACGGGTTTCACTGAGTACATGACACACCTATTAACAAACATACCAACTATCATGAAAAAATTATTTCTTTTATTGTCACTTTTCGTCCTTGCCCTCCCTGCCATATCAGATGACATGATTCTGCAGATATGGCAGTCGGACGGAAATGTAGTCTCCATCAACCTGAACGAGCAACCTGTGACAACCTATTCGGAGGGTAATCTCACTATTACCACGACAAAGACCGTCATCACTTATCCATTGGAGAAGGTGGTGAAATACACGTATGTGTCTGCTGAAGGCATCGACTCATTAGAAGGGATGAAATCACAGTTCTCACAGGACGGTGAGAGCCTCATATTCACCGGACTGAACCCAGGTACAGAGATCGCCGTTTATTCCTCTGCCGGCATGGTCATGCAAAAGGTGAAAGCCGGAAGCCAGCACAAGACCACCGTGTCCGTCTCCGACCTCCCCCCAGGAGTGTATTTGGTGAAAGTCAACGAGATAACCTATAAAATCACGAAGCGATGAAAAACACAATATTTAAGGGCATCCTTGCATTGGTTATGGCTTTCATGGCATTGCCAATGATGGGGCAGGACTATCTGAAAATCTATTTCAAGGATGGCCATTCTGAGCGCCATTTTATGCACCATGTAGATAATATTTCAGTAACTAAATATGATTTGGAAGGTAATCTGCATAATGACTACCAGATGCAGCAGATAATCATGAAGGATACAACTTATTCCTATTATCTTTCTGATATAGATAAAATGTCATTTAATAAAGTGGACGAGGAGCAGTTAAAGAAAAGGGTTGCTTCGGTTCAGTCAGCTTTGGAACCGTTTATCCAGCAATGCTCCAGCGTTGAAGATTTTGCATCTCATATTGAAGAGATCAAAAGTATAAACGGAGTTGAAAATGTGTATAGTGAAGGAACGGATTTTGTTATTCAGATTCTTGATTGGTTTGAAATACGTTTTACAAATCAACCTATGCCAAACAAATCTCTTTCTTCTTTAAACTCGTTACCAAAGAAGGATGTTAAACAACTTATGCCTATTTCAAAAGATGAATCACCATTTGATGTGACTATCGGCTTTCAGATGGTTACCGATACTAAATGGTCTGATGAGAAAGAAAGAATAGATGAATTATGTGAAGATTTTAAATCTATGGATTATCAGCCAAATTTATATTTGGGAAAAGAAATGGATATGGATTTTTTCTATAAACATATTTTTGATAGTAATTTGCTATTTATAGACACACATGGTGGATGTGGCATATTTAATAAAAAGCATTATTTGTATACTGGTATCGAGGCTAAATATGCATGGGCTGCAATGGTTGGAGTTGCCGAGTTAAGAGCATTGGGAATTGATGTCAATAATATTGATCTTGATGATGTTGGTATAACATGTTGTAGTCATGATGACGGAGGTTGGTTTGGTGAGAAATGGTATTGGATGGTAAAGGAGGACTATATCCATAAAAGTCCATATCGATTTACTGGCACAGGTCCTCATATCGTGTTTATAGGTTCGTGCTCTTCGTTAGAGGGTAATGATATATTGACTCGCAGTGATGGCGTCCAACTCTATGGTAATGATTCCTTTGCACAAGTCTTTTTTGATAAAGGGGCTGACGTATATCTTGGATATAATCGAGGTACTGCCCGAGCTACAGGGGCAGGGGCAAGTTTTTTTGACTATATGATGCATGGTGCTTCTGTTGAGCAGGCTTTCCAAAAGCTACATCCTTTATATAAATATGAATCAGATACTGAAGAAAAGGCTTATTTAGTTGATTTATATAAAAATGATTCTGAGTCTAAAAAACTATTTATAGTAAATACTAAAACTGAGGAAAAAACAGAACAAGAGTTTTTTAATGAATATAAAAATACAGGGCAAGTGGAACTCAGAGGTGAAACTGCTGTAAGTGCAAAAAATCATCAAGAAAATTACGATTATTTACATTTTGGTTTTAAAATAGCAAAACAACCTAAAGTTGATGATTTGGCGAATGGTGAAGAGATTTCTGCACACAATACTGATACCCAAACAGGAGAAGTCACTTTCTCGGCCATGTTTACCCCTACGCCAGGTGAGACATACTTTTACCGTGCCTTCACTTATGATGGCATCCATTATAATTGGGGTGAAGAAAAGAGTTTTACTATATCTCAACTCACAGTTTCTACGAATTATTTGTCTTTGGAGGTTGGTTGGACTCGTACAGTTAGCATCACCTCCGGCAGCGGAAGTTATGTGATTGAGAGCAGTGATGAACATGTTGCTACGGCCTTTGTTGATGGCAGTACAATATCCGTGAATGCGCTGAATGTAGGAGAGTCGACCATCACTGTATCCGACAAGGTGACTGGGCAGACGGCCACTATTTTGGTGACGGTGACAGGACAGGCTGACACCCGTGAACTGATGATCACCAAGACGGTGAACAAGACCGTCTACTCCATCTACAAGAAGACACTCGACGAGAACGACTACCGCACGAATCCAGACGGCTGGAAGTGCTACCGCTCTGAATTAATATTGGATATCATTAAGGACGGGAAAACCGAATCGTATGTTGTGGACAACAACATCTATTTGGACAAACAGGATAGCCATCACGGAGGACAGCAGCCTTGCATGTTGCTTGACTTCAACAAAAACATGATTGGAATCTTCTGCAACCCAAAGGGAAGTGGCTACAACTATGAAATGGACGGCTACTTCTATTCTTCCTCCATGGACAATGTCAATTTCTCGAAGGAGACGGTCTTTGAAGGTGCCAATTGGGGATGGTTCCCATATTTCCGTGACTATGGGGATGACAACATCTATCTGTGTAACTTCAGTTATGGCGGATATTTCACCATCTTGGCTGTAAGAGAGAATGGCTCATGGGAGTTATACTATGACAACGATGACATCAGTCCTGAAGCAGCCGAACAGATATGGAAGCGGATTGGCTCCGTGCTGGTTATCGGCAACACACAGGATGAGGATGTAGACGACCGCATCCACACAGTAATTCCAGAAGAGATACGAGATGAAATCGAAGAATACATTCCCATATATGACGGCATGAATCCTCCCAATATCGAGGATGCTTATTTCCTGAGTCCGCAAATCCTAATTGGTTCTTCTCGGAGTTTCGATTATATTGGCAGTGAATATGCTTATGAATATCAGAAATACAGCAATCAGGATATGGCCAACAATACGATAGACATGGTTCGTGTGCAGGGTGACGGTATCGAATGGGCAAAAGGCAGCGGTGCCTTCATCAGTGGCACAGGCAATAATTTCACCATTTATTTCATCATGGAAGGAGAAAGCGATGGCATATGGACCAAAGAAGCCTACATTGTCTCTGGAACAAAGACAGCCTCGGGCATCAAGGATCTAACGTGTGGATTCATCTTGACGGAAAAGGGTGACGACCCTGATGGCAGACTTGTAGATGTCGGGACTTTCCGTTTCTTCACAGACCAAGACGGAATGAGTGAGACCACCTCATGGCCTTATGGCACTCAATATGGCACAAGAAAGCGTGTGAAAGAAAACAGTGACCGCCCAAACTCTCATGAAAAAAGTCATGCAACATTGAAACACCTGAAAAAACCATAAGGGAACGTTTCTGATTGAAGTGTGAACCTCATAACCTTTCGGCCCTCGTGCGCTAACATGGTGTGCGAGGGCTTTTTGATTTTAGTGCGTAGCCATATACCATTTCGTCTGGCTTAGCGTGGCAGCATCGGGGTTGGCACTGATTTCAGAGGTGGTGATTCCCGAGAAACTGCGGATGTCCATCCTTCCCGTGTAAGTAGAATAATAAGAATCAGTGCACGCCTTGTAAGGAACAGCCAGGGAGAGTTGCTCATGAAAACGCGCCAGAAGTGCGCTGTCGGGACAGATATGGTCGAAGGTGTCACCCATGTCGTAGAAGAGCGGTGGGTCGAAACCGTCCATCGACTGGATGCTCTTGCTGGGCTTTGCTGCATCACGATAATTGATATTGATAGTCCGTACCACATCTGCCAAAGCCTGTAGTTGGCGGCAGTCGGTGACAGCCACGGTGCCATAGGGAAGGTAGTAGTCGCTATAGAAGTCGAGGAACGCCTCGGACAGTTTCTGGTAGTTTACATTGCCCACGAGATATCGGGCACACTGGTAGTAAGGGAAGCCATAGGCCATGATTTCCGAAGGACAAGCAATGATGTAATCGGTGACCTGGCGCAACTCGTAGGCCACCTCTACCGATGACATGTAGCAGTCGTCGAAAAGTATGTAATCCATGTGGAGCCCTGTGCTGGCAATCGCTTCGGCAAGGGTATGGATTTCTATCTGGAAGGCAGGCACCAGTCCGCCAAACCATCTCGTAATGGGCTTGTCATACGGCATACGGTAAACCGGCAGATGGCTTTGTCCCGTGTCGGCAGGCAACCAAGCCATGCCATGTCCACCGATAATGAGCGAATAGCGCTGTGCCGGCGCATGGTTTCTCAATTCGACGAGCATGTCGCTAAGGTTTTCGCGGAGGGTATAATTAGGATGGGCAACCACTTGGAATGTGTCGCGCACGGCCTTGCCGTTGTCATTCTTTAGTTCCATAAAAATGGCCGTTTTGGCATCTGTGGCAAGACATACCACCACTCTGTCGCCCTGGAGTATTCCTTCGGCGATGGATTTCTCGAAATCCTCGATGTTGGCTTCGAAAAAATCAACCATATTGTTAGACCATGGCATGAACAGCATCACGGTGTGGCGTGTCAAGGGAGGCTCATGTTCAGGGTCGTCATGGCATGCTCCCAACAACACCGCACCCATCAATATCACCATGGGAAAGAAGATTTTCCACAAATATTGAGGCAATTTACGAACTCTATTTTTCCCTATTGTTTTCAAGCGTGTTTGCACGTTTAAATTACTATAATGTTATCAGTTGTAAATCAGAACTTTATCGCATTTCATTTTCTCGAAAGACAGTTGCCGGCAAGCCTGTCACGATATTTCTGAATAGAGGTGTAAAGTTACGAAAAATCAGGGGAAAACAGAAATTTTTCCAAGAAAAATACAGACTAAATCAATTCATCTTTCGTCATCATATTTTGCACATTCCCACTATATTAGTTTGCCTTGCGTCACATTACTTTTTTTGTCACAGATATACAAAAAGTGCTGTTGGGAAGTAATTATTCAGTTGCTATAGGGGTATAAAAATGCTTTTTCTGGCAAAATCTTTTACCGTCAAAGCATAAAAAAGCCCGCATAGCTGCGGGCTTGTATGGTTGGCTGAACAACGACTTTAGAGGTCGATGTCGGCGATGCCGAGTTCTTCCGCCACTTGTTTCTGGAACACGGTGTCGGCCATCACGGCTTTTCCTATCTCACTGGTTTGAGCAATAGAGTCGAGTTGATCATAAAGTTTCTCCATGGGCTCCATCTCTTCCATCAGTTTGGCAAAATCGCCAAGGGCAGCAGCGGTTTTTTCGGGGTCGTCGCCCACTTGCTTTTGCATCTCGCCGATTTTCTTGAACAAAGGAGCAATAGCGGTCATAGCAGCCTTGATGTTGGTCTTCCAATCGTCGGTGGTCCAGTTGGCACTTTCGGCTTTTGCCTTTGCCACGATGTCCTCGAGGCTAGGTGTCTCTGCCACTTGCTCTGTACCTTCGCCAGTAGCGGGTTGATCACTCTTTTCTCTGCAAGACCCCAGGCAGAAAGCCATCATGAGGGCCAGCATTCCAATCCACAAATTTTTCATTTTTTCGTGTAGTTTTTTTAGTTAAACATCGTTGGACTTTCGCTCATCAGTCTTCATTCATTCTTTCATTCAAAAACGAGCGAAATGCCAACACAATAAAAATCTCAGGACAAAATTAAGACAATATTACCAATCATACAAGAAAACAGACAAAAAACGAACAAAATCTTACAAAAATGATACAAATAGACAAGTTTAAGTATCGCATTCGCTCTACTTTCAGGAGTTAAAGAGTCTGGGGGCTTTACCACTGCAGGCGCAGGTGGTGGAGCATGGTGGTGCTTTCGCCACACGACCCCGTATGTTGCAAACAAAAACCACCATAAGGATTCGGGGCAACAGCGGCCGAGAGGTGCACGGCGGTCTGGAGCGCAGGGTCGGTGGGTGTAGCCAATGGCGTGTCGGTAGAGACATCGGCAGTGAGCATGCCTGAGGAATAGTTCACCACGATATGGCAACCTGTTCGGTAGCAGACGGCACTTATGGCATTGGTGAGTGGAAGTACCTTGCCGTGGTCGTAGCACACCAGGAGGAAATCCACTGCCTTGGCATATTTTGTGGTGCGGATGATACGGAGGGCATATCCTGTGAGCATGGACGTATCGAATTTCAGCCCAACGTCCATATACTGTCCGGTGGCACTGCCAAATCCCTGTCCGGCAGTCTTGGTGGGGTCGACATCCAATTCCACCCTCATGTTGCCGTAGTCAGCGGCCGGAGGCGTGAACATGAGGCGCGCTCCACGCTGAGCCTGTAGCAGTCCCCACCCCACTGCCCCGTTGAAGCCCTCGCCATATTCCCACATCGGCCGCGAGGGGTCAAACGACCAAGGATACTCCACCGTGTCGGCAGGTTTATAGCCATCGACGGTCCAGAAGCCCTCCTTCACCAATGGCTGCCACTGGCAGGGGAAGTCATGGAAATCGGTATCGAAGGAACGAAGAGGCCCCATGGTTTTCACACGTACGCCACCCAACGTCAGCATCTCGCCCTTTGCGCTCCGCGCATGAGCCGGGGTGATGGAGGCGAAGAGGAATTTACCTGCATCCGACGCCTTCAGGCGATAAGTCTTTTCCGGTGAACGGTGAGAAGAAGCCACTGGGATGGCCGTCTGAGGGTCGTTGGTATCGGCGAGGAGCCATGTCACCACCGACTCGTCAGCATGGCCATCCGGCGACAGTTGGTAGCGCAAGGTCGCCACACCATCACGCACTACGATTTTTGGCTTTCTTTTCAGCGTGGGCGACGGCAAAGCCTTGCCGTAGAGGTTGACCTGCATGGCACCCTCCAGTCCGTCGGGGGAAGTTGCCACCACGATGAAGCGAAGTGGGAGATCCTCATCGTAATCGGAAACAATCCGACAGCCACCATCTTTATCCGACAAAATACGTAAATATTTTTCATATCCTTTCTCCACTCGCCACTCCACCTTTGGATGGATATTTTCGCCATATCCCCCATGCCACATCGTCGTGGCAGAAAGCACAATCGGCGCATCACCACCACGCATGTCGACTTGTCGGGGCGCCACGGAGAGCGTTGTGGGCAGCGGGCGTGCCCCTGCCTGACTCATCGGATGCCATTGGTCGTCGCCCGCCAACAGTCCGTCGACATTATAACCCTTATCGGTCTTAAAGGCCAATAGCGTTGGCTTGCCGTCTAAGCAAACAGATGTCTCGGGATGGTCGCGCTCGATGAGGTAAGGTTTCCCATTGAACGTCACGTTGCTGTAATAGCAGCGCAACCATGGTGCGGGATAAGCCGTCCATCCCAGATAAGCAGACGTTTGGGCATGGAAACGACAGTCGACGAGGGTGAGAGCACCCGAAGCCTTGCAGAAATACGACCTGTCGTTGTAGCCCATCAAATGGAAATCGCAGTCGAGCATCACCGCCCCCGTCGGCGAAGTGGTATAGAAAGGCTTTTGTCCGTAAAATTCAAAATCACAATACACATAAACCCCATTCCCCGTCAACGCATCGTCGGTGCATTCAAAATGGCAGTGGTCGAATAAGATGCGGCGGGCGCCATTGAGCGGGTTCATGTTCAGTCTGCTGACGAACCTCACGTTGCGAGCCACTACACGGTCGCCGTGGCAATACGCCACATGAGCCTGGGTGATGGCATCGCTGCGCCTCCGCCTGCCCAATGTAGGAGAGAGAGGATAGTCGAGGTCGACGTTGCAGTAGTTGCCCATGGTAAGGTTGCTCACCTCCAGTCCGTCGCCATGGAAGTCGAACATGGTGAAATTGCCCACTGCCCCCTGTGTCTGTCCTCTCTGCGAGGCAAGCACCACATTCCTCGGGTCGTGCGAAAGTCCTATGATGTGCAAGTATTGGCAGCGCACCGTCATGCCGAAAGGTTCACGGCCATCCTTCCCCACCGCCACAGCAGGGTCGTCGGGGTCATCAATCCAGTAGACGTTGGGAGCCACATATATCACCATGGGCTCATTGACCGTGCCGTCGTGCCATCGCAGCGCCGCCTCTTGGAAAGACCGGCATGCAAAGGACGACAAGGAATCGGTGAGGGTGGCGTCGACGAGCAGGTGATGGTCGTCGAGCCGATAGGTCTTCCCGTCGTAGCAGAAGGAGCCGGCACCGGTCATCACTACAGGATTCTCGGGGTCGAGAGGTGCATTAAGGGATTGGCCATACCCTTTCATGCCGCACATGGCAAATGCCGTCGTGGCCATCAACAACAGCCACGAGAGCAACTTCTTCTGGAGTAACATGACAATAGTTTTTGGGGATTATTCCTTTGGATTGAGGTGACTCGACATGATCTTTCCCACGTCGCCCGTAGGCATATTCATCACCTCAGGATGCTCGGCGATGAAGGTGTCGATATGGCGGATACGCTTCTCCTCAAGAATCTCATCGACAGCGATGAGGATACCTGTCTCCTCCACGTCGCCGAAGCCGTCGTTGATGGCGGTGCCAAACATCTTCATCGTGGGGCTCAGTCCCATGTATGCATTGACGAGCGGCGGGATATTGATGCCCAGTTTGCGTATCTCGGCATTGAGAATCTTGTAGTCTTCCTTCAGCGAGTCCTCGCAGAGGATGCTGGCCAGTTCCTTCGGGTCGGCCTCTATCTGCAACGGGTTCATGGGGATGATGAGGTTCTCCTTGTCGCCGAAATGCTTGTTGAGGAAATAGAGAATCATATCGCGTCCTTTCCTCACATACGAGGGATACATCGTCATTTTGCCGAAGAAATACTTCACGCTGGGCATGATGACGGTGAGCGCGCCAAGACCATCCCACAGGTTGTCGAGGGCGAAGAGACTCTTGGCTCCCCGCTTGCTGCTCTGATAAGGTATGGTGACATACGACCGTGCCAGTTCCACGGTCTGTGGCAAATACTCCTTAATAAACTTCTCCGAGAAATGGAACATGTGGCTTGTGGCGAGGATGGGTTGCCCCTGGCTGTCGAAGTCGACCTCGTTGCCCAGTTTGTAGCGGTATCCACCGATAATCTCCTGCTCCTCGGGATTCCACACCAGGAGTTGCTTGTAGCAGTTGTCCATCAGGTCGAACTCATCGAGGTCGAGTTCCTTGCCCGTTCCTCCTCCCGCAGCCCTGAACACTTCTTCGCGCTGGCGTCCGATCTCCCTCACCACGTTGGGGGAGTCGTGGATGTCGACGATATAAATCTGATTATGGCTCTTGTTGGTCATCCTCAGACACTTGTCTGGAGTAAGTTCACTGAGCAACAGTTCCTTGTCTACGGGGGGTATTATAGGTTGTTCCATGGAGATAGGATTGATAGGATGGTCTATGATGTTATAGGCTGTAAACCTGGTCTTGCACGTATTGTGCCCACTGGGCCGGAGTCCGCGAATTGTCGAAGGTCTGCCAACTGATGGGCTTGCCGATGCTCACCTTGAATGTCTGGTGAGCGTTCTTGTACATCTCATCGACAAGGAAGAGCATGGCTACATTGAACTTCAGGCCAAGGCGCTTGCAGATGTTGGCGATGCGGTAGAACCGCTCCGAGTTTCTGCCACTGAAATGGATGGGCACCACGTCGCGCTGGGTCTCGACACTCTTGGAGATGAACGTCTTCTTCCAAGCCAGGTCGCGTATCACGCCATTGGTCTTGCGAGAGCAGAGTCCGGCGGGGAACATCAGGATGTGGTTGTCGCTGGCAAAACCCGCTTTCACCATGGCAGGGAAATTGCGGCTCTGACTTCCCGTCTTGTTGATGGGGATGCACAGCGGTGCCAGGCCGGGGAGGTTCATCAGCAGGTCGTTGACGAGATAGCGGAACCGCCCGTCGTAATGCCGCCCGATGATGGCACCGAGCGCCACGCCATCCTCCCCGCCGAGCGGATGGTTGCTCACAAAGGTATAGAGCCGGCCGTCGTTCTTGTCGGGGAAGTTTTCCTCACCCTCCACTTCAAGGGTCATGTCGAGATATTTCACACATTCCTCAAGCCATTCCACGCCTTTCTTGTCGCGGCTCTCCCATAGAAACCTGTTCACCTCGTCCTGATGCACGATGTGCTTGAGCCAACTGCGCACGAAAGAGGGCACCATGCCCGCCTTCTTGCCCATCTTGCTGTCGAGTATGTCATCAATGTCTATGGTTTTCTCTATTATCTCGGCCATTTAGCAATAAAGTCTAATATTCTGCAAAAATAATCCATCTTTTTCAAATAACTTCCTTTTTTGATGAAAAATGTTCCATTATCCCTAAAAAACAAATTTTTTTTCAGTTTTCGGGATAGATAACTTACATTTAGACACTCTTATTTTTTGGACAAGCATTACCACGACCACTCTTCAGAAAACAAAAAAAGAGGAGGAAAAAATATTTTTTAAAAATAATGTGGGGGATTGTGGGGGATTGTGGGGAAAAATATGTAATTTTGAAGCCGAAAAAAAGAATTCAGCCTCGTGCGACTATTAGGAAACATAGAAGCCCGTACCGACTCGAAAGGGAGAGTGTTTCTGCCAGCAGCATTCAGGAAAGTGCTGCAGGTGGATGGAGAGACCTGTCTCGTGCTCCGCCGCGACGTGTTCCAGCCCTGCATCACGATATACCCAGAAGCAGCATGGAATGCGCTGATGGACAGCGTGAGACAGCGCATCGACCCGTGGAATCCCCGCCATATGCAAGTCTACCGACAGTTGCTCTCCGATGTAGAGATTGTAAGTCAGGACAGTGGTGGCCGCATACTGATGCCGAAACGCTTCCTCGAAAGTGCCGGTATCAGCCAGGGCATCCGCTTCATCGGCATGGGCGACTACATCGAGGCATGGAGCAGTGAGCATACCAAAGAGCCGTTTATGGCGCAGGAGGAGTTCAGGCAAGAACTGGAGCACCTGATGCGCACCACTGACGACTACAAGGTGGAGGAACGATAATGGACGAGACCTACCACGTGCCCGTATTGTTGGAGGAGAGCATCGCCGGCCTCAACATCCGCCAGGATGGCACCTATGTCGACGTGACGTTCGGCGGCGGTGGCCACAGCAAGCGTATACTGCAGTCGCTGGGCGACGGCGGACGCCTGTTTGGCTTCGACCAGGATGCCGACAGCGAGAGCCACATCCCCGACGACAAGCGGTTTTGTTTCGTAAGGAGCAACTTCCGCTACCTCGCCAACTGGATGCGGTATTATGGCATCGACCATATCGACGGTTTGCTGGCCGACCTTGGCGTGTCGAGCCATCATTTCGACGACGAGAGCCGAGGCTTCTCGTTCAGGTTTGACTCGCCCCTCGACATGCGGATGAACAAGAGCGCGCGCCTCAATGCCGCCGACGTGGTGAACACCTACGGCGAAAAGCAGTTGGCCGACATCTTCTACCTATATGGCGAATTGAAGAACGCCCGCCGCCTGGCGGCAGCCATCGTGAAGGCCCGTACCGAGGCCCCCATCCTCACCACCCAGGCTCTTGCCAACCTCACCGGTCGCCTCTTCCCCCGAGAGCGAGAGAAGAAGGAAGTCACCAAACTGTTTCAGGCACTCCGCATAGAGGTGAACCACGAGATGGAGGCTCTCACCGAGATGCTCTCTGCCGCCACCACGCTGCTGGGCAGCGGTGGCAGACTGGTGGTCATCACCTACCACAGCCTGGAAGACCGCATCGTGAAGAACATGATGAAGAGCGGCAATGTGGGTGGCACGGTGACACAAGACTTCTTCGGCCGTGTGGAGACCCCCTTCACACTGGTCAACAACAAGGTGATCGTGGCCAGTCCCGAAGAACTGCAAGTCAACCCGAGGAGCAGGAGCGCGAAACTGAGGATTGCGGAGAAGAAATGACCCGAGAAGAGAAGAATTGAGAGGAAATGAACTGAGAAGAAAAGAATTGAGAGGAAATGAAGAGAAGAGAGGAAAACATCGACCCCGAAGAGGAACAGGAGATGACATTAGAGTCTGAAAAAGGAGACTATCCTGTAGAAGAAGAAGAAGAACAAGGCGAAGCCAAAGAGCAAGCCCATCCCAGCCTGAAGGAAGTGATCAAGGAGAAAGCACGCGAAGACGAGCAGCCTTTCTCCTCCACTTTCTCGTTGCGTACCATTCTTGGCGGCGACATTCTCAACACGCAGGCTATCCGCAAGCAGATATGGCTCTTCCTGCTTATCACCGTCTTTGCAGTGTTCTACATTTCGAACAGGTATAGTTGCCAAAAGCAACAGATAGAAATCGACCGTCTGACCAAAGAACTCAAGACCTCCAAATACAAGACCCTGTCGCTCTCCAGCATCCTCACAGAGCGGTGCAGGGAGAGCCATGTGGTGGAATTGCTGCGTGCCAACAACGACAGCACCATCCACCCCGCCGACCAGCCACCCTATATCATCATGACACCAAGATAACGAGAAATGAGCAAGTTCGACAACAACAAGACGATACCCCGCTACTCCTTCATCGCCATCATCATCACCCTGATTGGCGTCTTGGTACTGGTAAAGGCCCTCTATATCATGACCGCCAAGCATGACTACTGGATGGATGTGGCGAAGAAGCAGAAACTCGACAGTCTGGTGGTGAAGCCCAACCGTGGCAACATCCTCAGCGACGAAGGCGAACTGATGGCCAGTTCGCTGCCCGAATATAAGATGTTCATGGACTTCAAGGTAGGTGGAGAGAAGAAAGACTCGCTTTGGCGCGAGAAGGTGGACAGCATCTGCATGGGACTGCACGAGATCTTCCCAGAGAAGTCGGCAGAGGAGTTCAAGGCCGACCTGGAGAAAGGCCATGCGAAGATGAGCCAGAACTGGCCCATCTGGCCCAAGCGCGTAGACTACAACACTTTCGTGAAAGTGAAGCAATTGCCCATCTTCAACATGCCCAAGTTGCGTGGCGGGTTCCACTATGAAGAGAACAATGCCCGCCGCAGGCCCTTCGGCACCCTTGCCCAACGAACTGTCGGCGATATGTATGGTGCCAAAGACACCGCCCGTTTCGGACTGGAACTGTCGTTTGACTCCATCCTCCGCGGCAAGACCGGCATCACCCACAAGCGCAAGGTGATGAACAAGTTTCTGAGTTTCGTCGACATTCCACCCACCGACGGTGACGACATACAGACCACCATCAACGTGCAGATGCAAGACATTGCCGAGAAAGCGGTGGAAGAGGAACTGAAACTGATTAATGGCGACGTTGGCGTAGCCATCGTGATGGAAGTGGCCACAGGCGACGTGAAAGCCATCGTCAACCTTGAGAAATGCGGCGACGGCCAGTATCGCGAGCGCCGCAACCATGCTGTTTCCGACCTGCTTGAACCTGGATCGGTGTTCAAGACGGCATCAGTGATGGTGGCCCTCGACGACGGGTTGGTAGACACCGCCCACAGGGTGAACACCGGCAACGGCCAGATGATGATGCATGGCGCACAGATGAACGACCACAACCGTGCCTCTGGCGGTTACGGTACCATCTCGCTCGGACGTGCGCTGCAAGTGAGTTCCAACATCGGCATCAGCAAGGTCATCGACGAATGCTACAAGAGCAACCCCGAGCGCTATGTCGACGGTCTTTACCGCATAGGCATTGCCGAAGACCTGCAAGTGCCCATCACCGGTTCCACGCCGCCACGCATCAGGAAGCCCCAGAAAAACTCCCACGGCAATTACACCAACTGGAGTCTTACCACCCTGCCGTGGATGAGTATCGGCTATGAGACCCAGGTGCCGCCCATCTCTACGCTGACTTTCTACAACGCCATTGCCAACAACGGCAAGATGATGAAGCCACGCTTCGTCACCCGCGTGCTCCGCGAGGGTCAGGTCATCGCCGAATATCCCCCTGTGGTGCTCCGCCACCAGATTTGCAAGCCCTCCACACTCGCCCAGATACAAGACCTGCTGTGCAAGGTGGTGACAAACGGCACGGGAAAGAAAGCCAAGTCGGAGTCGTTTCTCGTGGCAGGAAAGACCGGAACTGCACAAATCTCCAAGGGCCGTGGAGGATACAAGTCGGGCGTCATGCACTACCTCGTGAGTTTCGTGGGCTACTTCCCCGCTGATGCCCCGCGCTACAGTTGCATCGTCTGCCTGCAGAAAGCAGGACTCCCCGCTTCGGGAGGTACGATGAGCGGATGGGTGTTCCACAACATCTCGGAAGGCGTGATGGCCCACAACCTCAACATGGACATCTCCAACGCACGCGACTCCCTGCAGGAGCGGAGGCCTAAAGCCATGAGCGGCGACCTGAAAGCCGCCAGCATGGTATTGGGACACCTGGGATTCGACACTCAGCGCCAATGGGGCGACAACAACAGCGACCAGTCGTTCTGGGGTTCGGTGGCACTCGGTGGCACACAATACATCCTCAAGCAGAAGGAGAGAGAGTCGGACAACATCGTGCCCAACGTAAGGGGGATGGGAGCCCGCGATGCCATCTACCAGATGGAGCGCCGTGGCATCAAGACCAAGATAGTGGGGCGCGGTAAGGTGAGAAGCCAGAGCCTTGCCCCCGGCGAGAAGGTCGTGAGAGGCTCCGTGTGCACCCTCACGATGCAATATCAATAACGCTATATACACAAATTATGACATTAAGCGACATCATCAAAGACATCAAGACCGTAGGCATACAAGGAGATGCCGGCATCGAGATAACCGGGATAGACATCGACTCACGGCAAGTGGCGCCGGGACATCTCTTCGTGGCCATCAAGGGCACACAGGTTGACGGACACCAGTTCATCGCCAAGGCCATTGCCGCCGGTGCCGCTGCCGTGATGTGCGAGCGGCTTCCCGAACAGCCCGCGCCAGGTGTCACCTTCGTCGAGGTGGCTTCGACAGAAGCGACAGTAGGCAAGGCCGCCACGAAATTCTTTGGCGACCCCTCACGACACCTGCAACTCGTCGGCGTGACCGGCACCAACGGAAAGACGACCATTGCCACCTTATTATATAATATGTTCCGCCGTTTCGGACACAAGTGCGGACTCCTCTCCACGGTGTGCAACTACATCGACGGAGAGCCAGTGGCAGCCAGCCACACCACCCCCGACCCCATCCAACTCAACAAGTTGCTGGCCCGCATGGTAGAAGCCGGATGCGAATATGTGTTCATGGAGTGCAGCAGTCATGCCATCCACCAGCACCGCATCGGTGGCTTGCTCTTCGCCGGAGGTATCTTCACCAACCTTACCCGCGACCATCTCGACTACCACAAGACCTTCGAGAACTACCGCGACGCGAAGAAAGCCTTCTTCGACAGTCTGCCCAAGAGCGCCTTTGCCATCACCAACGCCGACGACAAGAACGGTGCGGTGATGGTGCAGAACACCAAGGCACGCGTGAAGACCTACTCCACAAGGGGCATGGCCGACTTCAGGGCACGCCTGTTGGAATGTCACTTCGAGGGGATGTATCTCGAGGTAGACGGACGCGAGGTGGGCGTGCAGTTTATCGGGAAATTCAACGTGAGCAACCTCCTCGCCGTTTATGGCGCGGCAGTGATGCTCGGCAAGGCCCCCGAAGACATCCTCTTGATAATGAGCACATTGAAGAGCGTGAGCGGACGTCTACAACCCGTACACTCGCCAGAAGGCTACACCGCCATCGTAGACTACGCCCACACGCCCGACGCGCTGGAGAACGTGCTCAACGCCATCCATGAGGTGCTCGACGGCAAAGGACAGGTCATCACTGTCTGTGGTGCAGGAGGCAACCGCGACAAGGGCAAGCGTCCGCTGATGGCCCAGGAGGCCGTTCGCCAGAGCGACCGTGTGATTATCACGAGCGACAACCCCCGTTTTGAAGAACCCCAGTCGATTATCGACGACATGCTTTCCGGCCTCACTCCACAGCAGAAGAACAAGGTGCTGTCGATTGTCGACCGGCGCGAGGCCATCCGCACCGCCTGCATGCTGGCGAAGAAAGGCGACGTGATACTCGTGGCGGGGAAAGGCCATGAAGACTACCAGGAGATAAAAGGCGTGAAGCACCATTTCGACGACCGAGAGGAACTCGAGCGCATCTTCGCCACCCAACAGGCATGAGAACGGCATACACCATACACCATATATAAAACCAACAAGAAATGCTATACTATATCTTCAGATTTCTCGAGCAGTTTGACATCCCTGGCGCCCATATGTGGCACTACATCTCGTTCAGGGCACTACTCGCACTGATTCTCTCGCTGCTCATCTCGGCATGGTTTGGCGAGAGGTTCATCAAGTTTATGAAACGCCGCAATATCTCGGAGACCCAACGCGACGCCTCCATCGACCCCTTCGGCGTACAGAAAAAAGGAGTGCCCACCATGGGAGGCATCATCATCATGGTGTCTATCCTCGTGCCGATATTGCTCTTCGGACGAATGCGCAATATCTACCTCATCCTGATGATTGTCACCACCGTGTGGCTGGGATTCCTCGGTTTCCTCGACGACTATATCAAGATTTTCAAGAAGAACAAGGAAGGTCTGAAAGGAAAATACAAGATTGTGGGACAACTGAGTATAGGACTCATCGTAGGACTCGTGCTATGGGCCAGTCCCGACGCCAAGATTCATGAGAGCGTGAAGGCCGAGACGAGTACAGAAAAAGCCACCATCATGAAATCCGAACCGATGAAGTCGCTCAAGACCACCCTGCCGTTCATCAAGAACCACAACCTCGACTACTCCGAGGTCATGGGGTTCATGGGTGAACACAAAACAGCGGCAGGATGGGTGCTCTTCGTCATCATGACCATCCTGGTGGTTACCGCGGTGAGCAACGGCGCCAACCTCAACGACGGCATGGACGGCATGTGCGCCGGCAATTCCGCCATCATCGGCGTGGCACTCGGCATCTTCGCCTATGTGAGCAGCCACATCGAATATGCCGCATACCTCGACATCATGTATATCCCCGGGTCACAGGAACTGGTGGTGTTTATCTGCGCCTTCATCGGTGCCATGGCGGGATTCCTTTGGTATAACGCCTACCCCGCACAAATCTTCATGGGCGACACGGGGTCGCTCATGACAGGCGGCATCATCGGCGTTTGCGCCATCATCATCCACAAGGAACTGATGTTGCCCATCCTCTGTGGCATCTTCTTCGTAGAGAGCCTGAGCGTGATGGTGCAGACGGGATACTTCAAGTATCGCAAACGCAAAGGCGAAAGGGTGAGGATTTTCCGTGCCGCCCCCATCCACGACAACTTCAGGAAACTCGACAGCCAACTCGACCCCACCAGCCGATATATCCTGAAAGGCTGGCCCCAGCGGCAGTTTCATGAGTCGAAAATCACCGTAAGGTTCTGGATTACCACCATCATCCTGGCTGCACTGACCATCATTACGCTGAAGATAAGGTAACTGAAGATTGGTACTGTGCCGAAGACGCTCACACTCGGCATACTAAAAGCAGACGCCTGTCTGCACTTGCATCATCGCAATTTAGAATAAAAAAGGGAGTTGAAGGAACATATGAATAGCGAAAGACAAGATGGCTCCCATAAAAATGATTGATTATAACTGATTGGAAATGAATAGAATTGTTGTTTTGGGCGCGGCTGAAAGTGGAGCCGGCGCCGCCGTATTGGCAAAGAAAGAAGGATTCGACGTGTTTGTCTCAGACATGTCGCTGATCAAGGACAAATACAAGTCGCTGCTCGACAGCCATGGCATAGCATGGGAAGAGGGCCAGCACACCGAGGAGAAAATCCTCAATGCCGACGAGATTATCAAGAGTCCCGGCATACCCAACAATGCCCCTATAGTGGAGAAAGCCATAAGCAAGGGCATCCACATCATCAGCGAGATAGAGTTTGCCGGTCGCTACACAAATTCCAAGATGATATGCATCACAGGAAGCAACGGCAAGACCACCACCACGTCGCTGATATACCATATCTTCAAGTCGGCAGGTTATGATGCCGGACTGGCAGGCAACATCGGGCGGAGCCTGGCACTGCAAGTGGCTGAGGATCCCCATGAATACTACATCATCGAACTCAGTTCGTTCCAACTTGACAACATGTATGACTTCCGCGCCGACATAGCCATTCTGCTGAACATCACTCCCGACCACCTCGACCGTTACGACAACTGCATGCAGAACTACGTCGACTCGAAGATGCGCATCATACAGAACCAGACCAGCGACGACAGTTTCATCTACTGGAACGACGACCCCATCATCAAGCGCGAGTTGCAGAAATACGACATCAAGGCCATACAGTATCCCTTTTCCGAACTGAAGGGCAACGGTGCCATCGGCTATATCGAGGAAGGACAATACTGCCTGGAGAAGCCCACTCCGTTCAACATGGAACAAGAAGAGTTGAGCCTTACCGGCCGACACAACATCTACAACTCTCTCGCCGCCGGACTGGCCTCCAACATCGCCGGTGTGAAAAAGGAAATGATACGCAAGAGTCTCGGCGACTTCCCCGGTGTGGAGCACCGTCTGGAACGCGTGGCCACCGTGCGTGGCGTGACCTATGTCAACGACTCCAAGGCCACCAATGTCGACGCCTGCTGGTATGCGCTTGAAAGCATGACCTCGCCCACCGTGCTCATCATCGGCGGCAAGGACAAAGGCAATGACTACAACGCCATCAAGGACCTGGTGAAGGAGAAATGCCGTGCGCTCGTATACCTCGGTGCCGACAACGCCAAGTTGCATGCCTTCTTCGACGGCATGGGCATCACCGTGCGCGACACCCACAGCATGGCCGACTGCGTGGCAGCCTGCTACGAACTGGCAGAGCCCGGCGACACCGTGCTGCTGAGTCCCTGCTGCGCCAGTTTCGACCTCTTCAAGAACATGGAAGACCGCGGCGAACAGTTCAAGACCCTCGTCAGGAACCTGTGACATACTGACTGAGAAAACCGGGCCTTGCCCGAGAAAAATGAGAATTGATTTCGGCTGTCAAGCCATACTATAAGACCATTACGCAACACATGAGAATATCCATCGGCAATATCTTCAAGGGCGACAAGGTGATCTGGATGATTTTCTTCTTCCTCTGCATCATCAGCATCATGGAAGTGTTCAGTTCCAGCAGTTCGCTCACCTACGACAAGAGCAGTTACTGGGGCCCCGTGATCAAGCACGTGGGCATCCTGCTCGCTGGCATCTTCGTGATGATCATCGTGCAAAACATCGACTGCAAATACTTCAAGGTCGCCACACCCTTCCTCCTCATCCTGTCGGCTTTCACCCTGATATGGGTGCTGGTGGCAGGACAGGCCACCAACGGTGCACAACGGTGGATCAGCCTCTTCGGCATACAGTTTCAGCCCTCTGAAATCGCCAAGGGCACCATCGTGCTCTCCGTGGCGCAGATTCTCAGTGCCATGCAGACAGAGACGGGAACCGAGGAAAACACGTTCAAATATGTGCTCACCGTATCGGTGCCCCTCACGATTCTCATCATGTTTGAGAACCTCTCCACTGCCATCCTCATCGGTTTCGTGGTAGTGGGCATGATGTTCTATGGTGGCGTGGCCCTCCACAAGATAGGCAGACTAGTAGGCGGAGTGGCCCTCGTGGGCGTTGTCGGTCTGGCTATCATCATGCTCATAGGCAAGACCGAGGATAAGCCCAACGACAAGAACAACCTCACCGAGCAGGTGGTAAAGGCCGAGGAGTCGCCCTCGATGTTAGAAAAGGTTTTCCATCGTGCGGGCACATGGAAAGGCCGCGTGCTCAAGTTTATCAGCAACGACGAAGTGGCACCCGAGGAATTCGACCTCGACAACGACTCACAGATAGGTCATGCCAACATCGCCATCGCCTCGTCGGAAATAGTGGGTAAAGGTCCCGGCAACTCCGAAGAGCGCGACCTGCTGCCACAAGCCTTCTCCGACTTTATCTACGCCATCATCATCGAGGAACTTGGGTTGGCTGGCGGCATCTTCGTGATGTTTCTGTATATCTTCTTGCTTTGGAGGGCGGGCCGCATTGCCGACCGTTGCGTCAACAACTTCCCTGCCTTCCTGGTGATGGGCCTGGCACTCCTGCTTGTGTGCCAGGCGATGTTCAACATGATGGTGGCTGTGGGCATGGCGCCAGTGACAGGTCAGCCGCTGCCACTCATCAGCAAAGGCGGTACATCGACCATTATCAACTGTATGTTCGTCGGGGCAATACTCAGCGTGAGCATCTCGGCGAAGAAAAAAACAGTGGAGAAATAGGAGTCAAAAGGGAGTTGAAACGACAGATGCAATGCTTTCCTTGAAGGGAATGGAAGGGAGCAAAAGGAGTTAAAAGGACGCATGTGTTGCGAATCTTGAACAGAAGAAAAAAAGAATAAAAAATGGCCTAAAATCTTTCAACGAAATTTGTGCAAAGCGAAAAAAAACCTTACCTTTGCATGGAAATGTTGAAGTGGACTAACACAAGGCACAGCAAGCATGCTTGATTCTGTGCCATGTTTGTATTGCACTAACACCAAAACAAATGAAAACGAGCGAATTACGAGTCATTATCAGCGGAGGAGGCACAGGAGGACACATCTTCCCTGCCATCTCCATTGCTGATGCCATCAAGATGAAACGGCCCGATGCCCAGATTCTCTTCGTAGGGGCAGAAGGACGCATGGAGATGCAGCGCGTGCCCGCCGCAGGATATGACATCAAGGGACTGCCTATTTGCGGTTTCGACCGCAAGCACCTGCTGCGCAATGTCGCCGTGCTCTACAAGATATGGAAGAGCCAACGCCTGGCCAAGCAAATCATCCGCGAGTTCCGCCCCATGGTGGCAGTGGGCGTGGGTGGCTACGCCAGTGGTCCCACACTCAACAAATGCGCCGACATGGGTATCCCATGCCTCATCCAGGAGCAGAACTCCTATGCCGGTGTCACCAACAAGTTGCTGGCCAAGAAAGCCCGCAAGATCTGTGTGGCCTACGAGGGCATGGAGCGGTTCTTCCCCGCCGACAAACTGGTGCTCACGGGAAATCCTGTGCGCCAGTCGCTCCTCGACAGCCCGCTCAGCCGTGCTGAGGCCTGCAAGGCCATGGGGCTCGACCCCGACAAGAAGACCATTCTCATCGTTGGTGGCAGCCTGGGAGCCAGGACCATGAACGAGAGTGTGCTCCAGCATCTCGACGAATTGGAGCAATCGGGTGTGCAGGTGATGTGGCAAACCGGCAAGTACTACCACGAGGACATCCAGCGACAGTTGGCTGCCCACCACCCCATCACCACGCTGAAGGTCACCGACTTCATCAGCGACATGGGCACCGCCTACCGCGCCGCCGACCTTGTGGTGAGCCGCGCCGGCGCCAGCAGCATCTCGGAGTTCTGCCTCATCGGCAAGCCCGTGATTCTCGTGCCTTCACCCAATGTGGCAGAAGACCACCAGACGAAGAATGCCATGGCCCTGGTCAACAAAGACGCCGCTCTCATGGTGAGCGATGCCGAGGCCCCCGCCAAACTCATCTCGCTGGCCCTTGCCACGGTGACCGACGAGTCGCGGCTGCTCGCCCTCGGCACCAACGTGAAGAAGATGGCATTGCCCGACTCGGCAAACATTATCGCCGACGAAGTGATAGAAATGGCTACACAATTCTCTCAATAGTGTAAAGGGATGAAAGCAACAGATATCAAATCGGTATATTTCGTGGGAGCCGGTGGCATCGGCATGAGCGCCATCGCCCGATACTTCCTGCACAAAGGCACCTGCGTGGCAGGCTACGACAAGACCCCGTCGGCCCTTACCGCCCGTCTGGAGGAAGAAGGCATGCGCATCCACTATGACGACAACCCCGCACTCATCCCCGATGAATGCCGCGACGCCAATACCACGCTGGTTGTCTACACCCCAGCCATTCCCGACGACCACAGCGAGATGGCCTATTTCAGGCAAGGTGGCTTCGAGATGCAGAAACGCGCTCAGGTGCTCGGCACCCTCACACGCTCCCACAAGGGGCTGTGCGTAGCCGGCACACACGGCAAGACCACCACCTCGTCGATGTGCGCCCATATCATGCACCAGAGCAGCCACGACTGCAATGCCTTCCTCGGAGGCATCACCAAGAACTATGGCACCAACTATATCCTCTCCGACAGCGAATATGTCGTCATTGAGGCTGATGAGTATGACCGCTCCTTCCACTGGCTCCGTCCATGGATGACCGTCATCACCTCTACCGACCCCGACCATCTCGACATCTACGGCACAAAAGAAGCCTACCTGGAGAGTTTCCGCCACTACACCACCCTCATACAGTCCGGTGGCGCACTCATCATCCACCGCGGACTGGAGATGCAGCCCCAGGTGGGAGAAGGCGTAAGGGTATACGACTACAGCCGCGACGAGGGCGACTTCCATGCCGAGAACATCGTCATCGACAATGGTGAGATTACCTTCGACTTCGTATCACCCATCGAGCGGGTAGACCATGTGAGCCTGGGGCAGCCCATACCCATCAACATCGACAATGCCGTGGCCGCCATGGCCATGTCGCAACTATGCGGGTGCACTGCCAGCGAACTGCGCGACGCCATGGCCACCTATAGTGGTGTGGACCGTCGCTTCGACTTCAAGTTGAAAGACGACCGCCACGTGGTGCTGAGCGACTACGCCCATCACCCACAGGAGATTTACCAGAGTGCGAAAAGCATTCGCGAACTCTACCGCCACCGCAAGGTGACGGCAATGTTCCAGCCCCACCTTTACACCCGAACACGCGACTTCTACAAGGCATTTGCCGACAGTCTGAGTCAACTCGACGAGGTGGTGCTCTGCGACATCTACCCTGCCCGTGAACTCCCTATCCCCGGCGTGACGTCGCAACTCATCTACGACAACCTCCGCCCTGGTATCCAGCGTACGATGATACACAAGGAAGACGTGCTCGACTACGTGCGCAGCCGCGACTTCGACGTGCTGCTCGTACTGGGTGCCGGCGACCTCGACAACTACGTCGACCAGATGGCCGACATCATCAAAGCGAAATAAGAGAGAACCATGTACGTGAACTGGAAAAAAACGGCTATTGTGGCCCTCGACCTGGTGCTTGCAGCATACATCGTGATGGCCATGACCTCCTTCAACAAGCCCGACCTCTCCAATCGGGTGTGCAAGAAGGTGAGCATCACCGTGGCCGACAGCGACTCCAGTGGTTTTCTCAGCGCAGGCGAAATCAAGCACATCCTCACCGCCAAGCACCTCTATCCCGACGGGAAGAGCGTCGACCTGGCCGACCTGCGCAAGATAGAGAGCACCCTCGAAGAGCATATGCTCGTCAAGGATGCAGAATGCTACATGACCCAGGACGGTCTTGTGGGCATCACGGTGAGCCAGAAACTGCCGATGCTCAGGGTGAAGGCCGACAATGGCGAAGACTACTACATCGACGACGAGGGGCGTATCATGAGCAACGGCTCCTACGCCTCCGACCTCATTGTCGCCACCGGCAATATCAGCAATTGGTATGCCCAGAACTACATCCAGGTGGTGGCAAAGTGGATTTCCGACCATGAACTGTGGCGCAACCAGATTGTGCAACTCAACGTGCTTCCCGACAAAAGCCTTGAAATCGTGCCCCGTATCGGAGGACACGTGGTGTGCCTGGGACAGTTGCCGGAACGGTCGGACAAGGTTCGCCGCGAGCGCGACATCAACCAGTTCCTCGACACAAAACTGACCCGTCTCGACAAGTTCTACCGCTACGGTCTCAACGAGATAGGTTGGAACAAATACTCCTACATCGACATCGAGTTCGACAACCAGATTATCTGCAGGAAGAACAAGAAGGGCAAAGACGACGACCACGAGGAGACGGAGGCCGGCGAGAAAGCCCCGCAAACATGACAACCATCAACGACAAACCCATAAGAAATCCAAAATATATCAAACAATATGGCAGCAAAAGAATTCATAGTAGCTATTGAATTGGGCTCTTCGAAAATCACCGGCATCGCCGGTAAGAAGAGCATGGACGGCAGCATTCAGGTGCTCGCCGTTGTGAGGGAGGACGCCACATCGTGCATCCGCAAGGGTGTGGTCTTCAACATCGACAAGACCAGCATCTGTCTTACCAACATCATCAAGAGACTCAAGACGATGTTGAAATCTGAAATCTCACGCGTATACGTCGGCATGGGCGGACAGTCCATCCGCAGCATCAGGAACACCATCGTAAAGACATTGCCCGAAGACTCCGTGGTGACACAAGACATCATCAACGAGTTGATGGACAACAACCGCAGCATGCAATATCCCGACCTCGAGATCCTGGATGCTGCCACACAGGAATACAAGGTGGGCACACAACTCCTCACCGAACCCGTGGGTGTGCAGTGCAACAAACTCGAGGGCAACTTCCTCAACATCCTCTGCCGCAAGGCCTTCTTCCGCAACCTGAACAAGTGCTTCGAGAATGCCAATATCACCATTGCAGAACTTTACCTCGCCCCCATCGCGCTGGCCCACAGCGTACTCACAGAGGTGGAGAAACGCACCGGCAGCCTGCTCGTAGACCTCGGTGCCGATACCACCACCGTCTCCGTCTACTACAAGAACATCCTCCGCCACCTTGCTGTTATCCCTCTGGGAAGCAACAACATCACCAAGGACCTTGCCACCGAACTGCAAGTGGAGGAGAAGGACGCTGAGACCATGAAACTCAACTACGCCCAGGCCTTCACCGACACCAACGAGATTGAGGAAGACAAGAAATACCGCATCGACGACGAGCGTTCCGTCGCACAGCAGAAGTTCGTCGACATCGTCGAAGGACGCGTCAACGAAATCATCCAGAACGTATGGTATCAGGTGCCCAGTGAGTATAAGAACAAACTCATGGGCGGCATCGTGCTCACCGGTGGCGGTTCGAACATGAAGAAAATCAAGGAAGCCTTCACCAACATCACCGAAGTGGGCAAGATACGCATCGCCAATACCGTTACCCAGAACGTCACCTCCACCGACAAGGACGTGAACGCCCATAACGGGATGATGAACACCGCTCTCGGCCTCCTCGCCAAAGGCGACCTCAACTGTGCCGGCCAGCCCATCACGAAGACCGACCTCTTCAGTGAGCCTACAACCGCCACCCCAGCCACCGATGCTGGCAAGACCTTCCGCAATCCTGGCGAGACCAAGCCCGGTCAGGTGCTTACCGCCAAGGAGAAGGAAGCCATTGAGGAAGACCGTCGCCGCAAACTTGAGGAAGAACGCCGCAAGGCCGAACTTGAGGACGAACTCCGCCAGCAGAGAGAGAGAGAAAACGAAGGCAAGAGTTTCTTCGACAAGATCAGGAAGCAGGGAAAGGACTTCTTCTCGAAACTCATCTCCGAGGAGACCACCGACGACGATACGAAATAAGCCACAAAGAGGAAAGAACAAAACAGTCGCACCAATAAAACGATACAAATATGTCAAACGACCGCAATAAATCACAAGGCCTCGAATTCGAAGACCTGCCAAAAGAGAACAGCATCATTAAAGTCATCGGTGTGGGTGGCGGTGGCGGCAACGCCGTGAACCACATGTACAAGGAAGGCATCCACGATGTCACCTTCGTGCTCTGCAACACCGACCGCCAGGCGCTCAACGACTCCCCCGTTCCCGTACACCTGCAGTTGGGTACTGAAGGTCTGGGAGCAGGCAACAAGCCCGAGCGCGCACGTGCCGCTGCCGAAGAGAGTGAAGGCGCGCTGAAGCGCATGCTCGACGACGGCACGAAGATGGCGTTCATCACCGCCGGCATGGGTGGTGGCACCGGCACCGGTGCTGCTCCCGTCATTGCCCGCGTGTCGAAAGAACTGGGCATCCTCACAGTGGGTATCGTCACCATCCCCTTCCGTTTCGAAGGCAAGAAGAAGATTGACCAGGCCCTCGACGGCGTGGAGGAGATGTCGAAGCATGTCGACGCCCTCCTCGTCATCAACAACGAGCGCCTGCGTGAAATCTATCCCGAACTGGGTGTGCTCAACGCCTTTGCCAAGGCCGATGACACACTGAGCGTGGCAGCCCGCAGCATCTCCGAGATTATCACCGTGCATGGTCTCATCAACCTCGACTTCAACGACGTGAAGACCGTGCTCAAAGACGGTGGTGTAGCCATCATGAGTACCGGCTATGGCGAGGGAGAAGGCCGTGTGAAGAAAGCCATCGACGATGCCCTCAACTCACCGTTGCTCAACAACAACGACGTATTCAACTCGAAGAAGATTCTCCTGAGCATCACCTTCTCCAACGAGAAAGGCTCCAGCGGTCTGATGATGGAGGAGATGAACGACGTCAACGACTTCATGGCGAAGTTCGGCGACAACTTCGAAATCAAGTGGGGTCTTGCCGTCGACCCGGAACTGGGCAAGAAGGTAAAGGTCACCATCCTCGCCACTGGCTTCGGCATCGAGAATGTTGACATGATGAGCGAGCATATCAACAAGAACAGCACTGCTGAAGATTTGCGCCGCAAGCAGGAGCAGGCCGAGAAAGAGGCAGAGTTGGCAGAGCGCAGGGCGCTATACTATCAAGACGAGAACAAGCCTCTCAAGCGCCGCAGTCAGATTTTCCTCTTCAGTCAGGAAGACCTCGACAACGAAGATGTCATCCTCGCTGTGGAGAGCACTCCCACCTGCCGCCGCACCAGTCAGATGCTCAACAACATCCGCATGGCTGCCGATGGCGGCAATGCCGACAACGACAACAAGGAGAGCGGTGAGGGCAACAGTAAAATCGTGTTCTAAACCCATCAAGTCATGGCACTTTTCGAACAAATCAGCGAAGACATCAAGGCTGCAATGAAAGCCCGCGACAGGGTGCGTCTCGACACCCTGCGCAATATCAAGAAGGTGTTTCTCGAGGCCAAGACGGCACCGGGTGCCAACGACACCCTCGATGATGCCGATGCCTTGAAAATCATACAGAAACTGGCCAAGCAAGGCCGGGAGTCGGCTGCTACCTTCGCCCAGCAGAACCGTCAGGACTTGGCCGACAACGAGTTGGCTCAGGTAGCCGTCATCGAGAGTTACCTGCCCAAACAACTCGATGAAGCCGAGATTGAGGCCCAGGTGCAAGAGATTATCGCCGCCACGGGTGCTTTGGGAATGAAGGACATGGGCAAGGTGATGGGTATCGCCAGCAAGCAGATGGCAGGAAAGGCCGACGGCCGTGCCATCTCCACCATAGTACGCCGCCTGCTCTCGTAATAACATTACCTATTATTATAAAGACACAGGGGTACAGCGTTTTTGCTCTGTACCTCTGTGTCTTTGTTTTGGGAAAAGACAAAAGAAGGTCAGGCAAACAGTTGCCTCAGCACTTCCAGCGACTTCATCTCCGGAAATCCCGGCACATGAAGCCTGTAGAACTCCAATATCACCTCTGTGCAGCGGTTGCGCTCCATGCGCGACATCGCACAGAGGTTCATCGTTTTATAACTCAGACGCATGAGCAAGCCTATCTTACCTGCCTCTGCCGGCATCAAGAAATGGGCATGAGGAGGCGGTGAAGGTGTGAAACAGCCATTGAGCAAATCGAAGTAAGCCTGAGGTTCCCCATCTTCGGTATTGGGGAAAAAACCGATGAACCGTGTGAGGCGAATCATGAACACGAGGTGGAAATTGGCAAAGCCCTGCTCTACCTCATCGAGCCAGAGGATGCTCGACTCCACAAATTGGTAGAGCAGGTCTGTCTCATGCTCGTCGCGCGTGGCATGGGTGAGAAATTCGGCCAGGAACATCCCTATCGACAACTTATAGGGATCGAGGTGAAGCGAGGCCAACGGCGCTGCCAGACGGATGTCGCGCAGGCGCTGCAGCGAACTCTTCTCCCTGAAATCGAAATCAATCTCCACGATATTGAGTGGCTGGAACAGTTGCTTGCGCATCTTCCCATGAGGTGATTTGGAAACCTTCACCATGAACGACACCCGCCCATGCTGTCCGGTAAGCATGTCGACGACGAGTGAAGCATCCCCATACCTCACCGTCCGCAATACCACAGCCCTCGTTCTTGTCATCATTATGGTGGTAAAATTACACGAAAATGCCGTAAAAACAAAACAAAACACCCATAATTATTGCAAAATGAGACAAAAATGAAAAAATCTTTGAAGAAAATTTGGTGGGAATACGAAAAAGCAGTACCTTTGCATCCGCAAAACAAGTCTACGGTCCATTCGTCTATCGGTTAGGACGAGAGATTTTCATTCTCTAAAGAGCAGTTCGACTCTGCTATGGACTACTTAAGCAACTAAAAAATACGAAATATTCACAAAGATGGCAAATCACAAATCATCACTCAAAAGAATCCGCCAGGACAAGAAGAAGCAACTTCACAACAAGTATTACGCCAAGACCATGCGTAATGCTGTTCGTAAATTGCGCGCTATGACCAACAAGGACGAGGCTGCGAAGCTTTATCCCAGTGTTCAGAAAATGCTGGACAAATTGGCAAAGACCAATATCATCCACAAGAACAAGGCCGCAAACCTGAAGTCGAGCCTCTCACGCCAAATCAACAAGATGGCGTAACACTTGGCGACAAGCATACGAAGGGCTGCAATATGGATTGCAGCCCTTTTTGCATATCGTCACGAAAGGTCTTTTTGGGCATTTCACGACCCCATTTTTACCCCTGTCGGCACCACTCTCAGCAGATGCCGGCAGAGGTGTTTGAAAAGCCCGCAAAACGGCATGTTTTTTAGGCATTTTTACCACATTTTATTTCTCGTTTTGGGGGATTTTTCGTAACTTTGCACCTATATTAAAAAACAGGCTTAACGGCCGTCCGCCATCCTCTTTTGGCGGCATTATCCAGTAAGAACAAATGCAAGAAACACCACAAAACGAGAGTAATTATTCAGCGAAAAACATCCAGGTGCTTGAAGGCTTGGAGGCCGTAAGGAAGCGCCCCGCCATGTATATCGGCGATATCAGCGAGAAAGGTCTTCACCACCTGGTAAATGAAACCGTAGACAACTCCATTGATGAAGCGATGGCAGGCTACTGCACCCACATCGAGGTAACCATCAATGAAGACAATTCCATCACCGTGCAGGACAACGGCCGAGGCATCCCTGTCGACGAGCACAAGAAATTGCACAAGTCGGCCCTTGAGGTGGTGATGACCGTGCTCCATGCCGGCGGCAAGTTCGACAAAGGTTCCTACAAGGTGAGCGGTGGTCTCCATGGCGTAGGTGTGAGTTGTGTCAACGCCCTCTCCTCTCATATGCTTTCCCAAGTGTTCCGTGACGGCAAGATCTACCAGCAGGAATACGAAAAGGGCAAGGCCCTTTATCCCGTCAAAGTAGTGGGCGAAACCGACAAGCAAGGCACCCGCCAGCAGTTCTGGCCCGACAAGACGATATTCACCACCACAGTCTACCAATACGACATCATCGCCCGCCGCATGCGCGAGTTGGCCTACCTCAATGCAGGCATCACCATCACCCTCACCGACTTGCGCCCCGACGACAACGGCAACACACGTCAGGAGGTATTCCATGCCAAGGACGGTCTGAAAGCCTTCGTGAAGTTCATCGACCGCCATCGCACCCATCTCTTCGACGATGTCATCTACCTGAAGACCGAGAAGCAAGGCATCCCCATCGAGGTGGCAGTGATGTACAACACCGACTATTCGGAAAACATCCACTCCTACGTCAACAATATCAACACCATTGAGGGAGGAACCCACCTGATGGGATTCCGCATGGCCCTTACCCGCACGTTGAAGAAATATGCCGACAACGACCCTGTCATCTCCAAGCAGATAGAGAAAGCCAAGATAGAGATTACCGGTGAGGACTTCCGCGAGGGTCTCACTGCCGTTATCTCCATCAAGGTGGCAGAGCCACAGTTTGAGGGACAGACAAAGACGAAGTTGGGCAACAACGAGGTCACCGGTGCTGTGCAGCAGGCTGTTGGCGAGGCTCTCGCCAACTACCTTGAGGAGCATCCCAAAGAGGCCAAGCAGATTTGCGACAAAGTGGTGCTCGCCGCAACCGCCCGTATCGCTGCCCGCAAGGCGCGTGAGAGCGTACAGCGCAAGAACGTGATGTCGGGAGGCGGACTCCCCGGCAAGTTGGCCGACTGCTCCAATAAAGACCCGAAGGAGTGTGAGATATTCCTCGTCGAGGGTGACTCTGCCGGTGGCAGTGCCAAGCAAGGCCGCGACCGCTACACCCAGGCCATTCTCCCCCTCCGCGGAAAGATTCTCAACGTAGAGAAAGTGATGTGGCACAAGGTGTTCGAGAGCGAGTCGGTGATGAACATCATCCAGAGCATCGGCGTGCGCTTCGGCGTAGAAGGCGAGGGCGACAAGGAAGCCAACATCGACAAACTACGCTACGACAAGATTATCATCATGACTGACGCCGACGTCGATGGTTCCCACATCGACACCCTCATCATGACCCTCTTCTATCGTTTCATGCCACGTGTCATCCAGGAGGGGCACCTCTACATCGCCACTCCCCCACTCTATCTCTGCACCTACAAGAACAAGGTGAAGGAGTATTGCTACACCGACCAGCAGCGCCAGGCCTTCCTCGACAAGTATGGCGACGGTGTAGAGGGGACAAGCATCCACACCACCCGCTACAAAGGTCTTGGAGAGATGAACCCCGAGCAACTGTGGGACACCACCATGAACCCGGAGACACGTCTGCTGAAACGCGTGAGCATAGAGAATGCCGCCGAGGCCGACGAAATTTTCTCGATGCTCATGGGCGATGACGTGGAGCCGCGCCGCGAGTTCATCGAGGCCAATGCCACCTACGCCAATATCGACGCTTAATATCATACACCATGGGGGCCAAATGGCCCCCATGGTGTTTTTATGATAGTGACTATAGTATATATAGTAACTATAGTGACGATAGTAACTATAAAACCATTAACCCTACAAAAGCCTGTTTACGCATGAAAAATACGCTTATTTCCCTGATTCTCACCAGTTTTAGTCTATGTGCCTTTGCGCAGCCACAGCCACCTATGCGTCTGTGGTTCAACCGGCCGGCCGACTATTTCGAGGAGTCGCTGCTCATCGGCAACGGCAAATTGGGTGCCATCGTCTATGGTGGTGTCGACGACAATACCATCTACCTCAACGACATCACCCTGTGGACGGGCAAACCTGTCGACCCCAACCTCGATGCCGGGGCGAGCGTATGGATACCACGCATCCGCGAAGCCCTCTTCCAAGAAGACTATGCCTTGGCCGACAGCCTGCAACTCCGTGTGCAAGGACCCAACTCCCAGTTTTTCCAGCCCCTCGGCACCCTCCATATCCTCGACGACAACCAAGCCGCCATCGAGGGCTACTACCGTGAACTGAGTCTCGACAGTGCCATCTGCCGCGACCAATACACCCGTGGCGGCAAGCGGTTTGCGAGAGAATACTTCGCCTCACATCCCGACAAACTCATCGCCATCCGCATCCAAAGCGATGGTCCGAACATCAACTGCCGCCTCACGCTCACTGCGCAGGTGCCACACCATTGCAAGGCCAGCGCTCCCGCCAATCAGGCAGGACAACTCACGATGACCGGCCATGCAGTAGGCGATGCCTCGGAGAGCATTCGTTTCTGCAGCATGCTTAAGGCCGAGGCCAGCCAAGGACAGGTGACAGCCACCGACAGCACCCTCACCGTGAAGGGGGCACAACAACTCACACTCTATTTTGTGAACGAGACCAGTTTCAACGGTGCTGCAAACCATCCCGTGACAGCGGGGGCACCCTATCTCGACAATGCCACCAACGACCTGTGGCACACCGCCAACTACACCTACGACGAGATGCTTGGGCGACATGTCGACGACTACCGTCAATTCTATACCCGCTCCACCCTGCGGCTAGGCGACTCCGACACCTCCGGCGACCTCGCCATCCCCACCGACATACTGCTCAGGCAATATACCGACAACGACAGCAATAGCCGCTATCTGGAAACCCTCTATTTCCAATACGGCCGCTATCTGCTCATTGCAAGTTCGCGCACCCCCTCTGTTCCAGCCAACCTTCAGGGTCTATGGACTACCCACCTCTATTCCCCCTGGCGCGGCAACTACACCGTAAACATCAACCTTGAGGAGAACTACTGGCCTGCCGAGGTGGCCAACCTCAGTGAAATGACAACCCCACTATGGGGATTCATGGAGTCGCTGGCAGCCAACGGCAGTCATGTGGCACGCAACTACTACGGCATCACCCGCGGATGGTGCTCCAGTCACAACAGCGACATCTGGGCGATGGCCAACCCTGTGGGCGAGAAGCGGGAGAGTCCGGAATGGAGTAACTGGAACCTTGGCGGCGCATGGCTCTCGCAGGCATTGTGGGAGCACTACCAATACACCCTCGACAAGCAATTCCTTACCCAGACCGCTTACCCTCTTCTTCGTGGTGCCAGCGCTTTCTGCCTCGACTGGCTCATCGACAACCCCAAGCAGCCCGGCGAACTCATCACTGCGCCGAGTACCTCGCCCGAGAACGAATACAAGACCCCTGAGGGCTATCACGGCACTACCTGCTATGGCGGTACTGCCGACCTCGCCATCATCCGTGAACTATTTGAGAACACGCTGGCGGCAGGCCGCATTGTTGGCGGTGACAAGGCTTTCCTGAAAGAAGTGGAGAAGAGTCTGCGCCGACTTCACCCCTACACCGTGGGGCATGAAGGCGACATCAACGAATGGTACTACGACTGGGACGACTGGGACCCACAGCACCGTCATCAGTCACACCTCATCGGTCTCTATCCCGGACATCAGATTACCGTCGACGGCACGCCACAACTTGCCCGCGCCGCTGTCCGCAGCATGGAAATCAAAGGCGACAAGACCACGGGTTGGAGCACCGGATGGCGTATCAACCTCTGGGCACGCCTGCACAATGCCTCGCAGGCCTACCATATCTACAAGAAACTGCTTACCTATGTCTCTCCCGACGGTTACAAAGGTCCCGACCGCCGTCGTTCGGGCGGCACCTACCCCAACCTCCTCGATGCCCATCCACCCTTCCAGATTGATGGCAATTTCGGAGGCACTGCCGGTGTGTGCGAGATGCTGTTGCAGAGTGGCAACGATGAAATAGAGGTGTTGCCCGCCCTTCCCGAGCAATGGTCGTCGGGCGAGGTGAAAGGCCTGCGTGCCCGTGGCGGGCACACGGTAGACATCCGTTGGGAGAAGAGTGCTACCAATGCCGGCCGTCATCAGACCACCGTCACCATCTCCTCGATGCAGAAATGCAAGATACGTGTAAACTGTGAGGGAGTCACCCGCACGGTGAAGACGAAGGCAGGGGGTACCGTCAGTGTGACCTTCCCCTAAATCTCTCCTACGACCTACGGTATTTCGATGGCGAGACCCCCACATGTTCCTTGAAATACTTGCCAAGGAACGACTGGTTGGGGAAGTGGAGCATTTCGGCTATCTCCTTGATACTCATAGTGGAGTTCTTCAGGAGCACCCTGATTTCCAGTGTCACATAGTGGTCTATCCAGTCGTTGGGTGTGCGATGGCTCACCTGTTTCACCGTCTCGGAGAGATATTTCGGTGAGATGCACAATTTCGTGGCATACCATCCCACCTTGCGTTCTTGCTTGAAATGTTCTTTCAGCAAGATGATGAAGTCGTTGAAGATGACCTCTGCCCTGGTGCGTTTCGGTTCCGATTGCTTCTTCTGGTAGATTGCGTTGCCGATGTCATACATCATTGCTTTCAGCAGCATGATAGCCAGTTCCTTGCGGAAAAGGTTGTCTTTTTCCTCCACCTTACGGCACAGCATCGAGAAATACTCCATGAAGGTATCGGCTTTCTCCTGGTTGATGTTGAAGACGGGGCGTGAATAAGCGAAGAGGAAGAGTTGCGACATATCGTGCACCTCCTTGATAATCTCAGAAAAGAAGTCGTTGGATACCATGATAGCCACCCCCTTGCAGTCACGGCTAAGCATGTAGTTGCCCACCACCTGTCCCTTGTTCACCACTATCACGTCGTTCTTATGCACCATGTGCTCCTTGGTGTCTACGGAGTATTGTGCGCTTCCCTCATGGCAGAAAGCCACGAAGAGACAGTCCATCCGTTTCGGGTCAGTGGTAAGGGGCACTTCCTCGAACGAGCGGAATATCACCAGTTCATCTTCAATATACAAACAGTCGCTGTGAACAGACTTTGCCTGTGGCACATTCACGTCAACGTAGTGTATCTTTTCCATGATAGTATTTTTTTTATTCTCAAGGTTCTAGATGCACTAGAAGTTCTAGATGTTCTAGATTCTCTAGATATTCTAGATTTCCAAAAGGGCGGTGGCGGTGGCCTCCAGTTCGTCGTACCACTCCTGTCCGAAACGCCGAACGAGGGGGCCTTTGAGGAACTTGTAGATGGGCAGGCCGAGTTGGTTGCCCAAGGTCACGGCATCACGGCAAACTGTCCATTCATTGTAGTTAAGTCCGATGAGACCGCCCGACAGTTTCTTCTCACGTATAGGGTAGAGCGCGCAACTGATAGGCTTGCAGAACCGTGTTTCCCCACTACGGTATGCCTTTTCGAGCGCACACAGGCAGGTGCCGTTGGAGTCGTAGCATGTGAACACACAGTCGCGCCCATTCACAATGCTCGTCACCAAGTCGCCCTCGCTGTCGGTATATGCCACCCCCTGCTTGTCGACCACCGTCTGTGCCGATGCTGAGAGGTCGGGCCACACCGTTTCCAGACTGTCCTCTATTGCCGCCACCTCGTCGAGAGTCACAGGAGCCCCAGCATCGCCCTCCACGCAACACTGTCCCTTACACGCTTTCAGGTCGCAGCAGAAATTGCGGGTAAGGATATCCGGCGAGAGGAGCACATTGCCCACCTGTATGATGGGAATCATTCGTTTTTCGTTGTCCATGAGCCTACCAGTGGATGGGTGACAGTTGATGAGCCGCGAGGAACGCGTTGGCCTGTGAAAAATGGTGGTTGCCGAACCATCCGCCCCTGTTTGCCGAGAGCGGCGAAGGGTGCACCGACTGCAGCACGAGGTGCTTCGAGCGGTCGATGAGTGCCGCCTTGCTCCGCGCGTAGCCTCCCCAGAGGATGAAGACGAGGTGGTCGCGGTGGTCGCTGAGCGCCTTGATGGCAGCATCGGTAAACGTCTCCCATCCCTGCCGTTGGTGGCTGGCTGCCTGGTGTGCCCTCACGGTGAGTGTGGCATTGAGCAGCAGCACCCCCTGCTCTGCCCACCGGGTGAGGTTTCCCGAAGCAGGTATAGGCTGATGGAGGTCGAGTTCTATCTCCTTGAATATATTGATGAGCGAAGGCGGCATAGGTATGCCCTCGGGCACTGAGAAACTCAGTCCCATGGCCTGTCCCGGTTCATGGTAGGGGTCTTGTCCGATAATCACCACCTTCACCTTGTCGAACGGGCAAAGGTTGAAGGCGTTGAAAATCAGCCTTCCCGGCGGGTAGCAGGCATATTGTGCATACTCCCGCTTCACCATCTGCACCAGATTGGCGAAATAAGGTTTTTCAAATTCCGCCGCGAGGTGCTGTTTCCACGATTCTTCTATCTTTACATCCATAGGGGTGAGCATATAAAAAGTCCCCTCCCGGGCTCCCCCGGAGGAGGGGGGAAGGGGGAGATAGGGAAAACCTCCCCGGAGGAGCCGTATGGGAGAGGATATGGTTAGTCGATGATGAGGTTCTCGCCGGTCATGTCGGAGGGCTGCTCCAGTCCCATGATATGCAGGATAGATGGAGCAACGTCGGCCAGACGACCGTTCTTCACCTTCGCGCTGTTGTTGTCGGTGACATAGATGAACGGCACGGGGTTGAGCGAGTGTGCAGTGTTGGGTGTGCCGTCCTCGTTAATGGCATTGTCGGCATTGCCGTGGTCGGCGATGATAATGGCCTCATAGCCAGCGGCCTTTGCTGCCTCTATCACCTCCTGTACACAGTGGTCCACTGCCCATACCGCCTTGGCGATGGCGTTGTACACACCGGTGTGTCCCACCATATCACCATTGGCGAAGTTCACTACGATGAAGTCGTATTTCTCCGTCTTGATGGCCTCCACGAGTTTGTCTTTCACCTCATAAGCGCTCATCTCCGGTTTCAGGTCATACGTCGGCACTTTCGGTGATGGCACGAGGATACGGTCTTCGTTGTCGTAGGGAGCCTCTCGTCCGCCGTTGAAGAAGAAGGTGACGTGAGCATATTTCTCTGTCTCTGCAGTATGCAACTGTTTCTTGCCGAGTTTCGAGAGATATTCTCCGAGTGTATCTTCCACGTTTTCCTTGGGGAAGAGGATGTGCACGCCCTTGAAGTTGGCATCGTAGGGAGTCATGCAGTAATACTGCAGTCCAGCGATGGTGTGCATGCCCTGTTCAGGCATGTCTTCCTGGGTGAGCACATGGGTGAGTTCCTTTGCGCGGTCGTTGCGGAAGTTGATGAATATCACCACGTCGCCCTCCTGGATGGTGCCGTCGACAGTGGCGTTGTTGATGGGCTTGATGAACTCATCGGTCACGCCCTCGTCGTAACTCTCCTGCATAGCCTGTACCATGTCCTGGGCCTGTTTGCCCTTACCCTCCACGAGCAGGTCGTAGGCCTCTTTCACACGCTCCCAGCGCTTGTCGCGGTCCATGGCATAAAACCGTCCCACGATAGAGGCGATGGCAGCATCGTTGGCCCGACACACCTCAGTGAGTTGGCTGATGAAACCGATGCCGCTCTTCGGGTCGGTATCGCGTCCGTCCATGAAACAGTGCACGAAGGTATTCTTCAGTCCATATTCCTTGCCGATTTCCACGAGGCGGAACAGATGGTCGAGTGAGGAGTGCACACCGCCATCCGAAGTCAGGCCCATCAAGTGAAGGCGCTTGCCGGTCTCCTTGGCGTAGGAGTAGGCACTCACCACTTCAGGATTACGGAGTATAGAGCCGTCCTTGCAGGCGCGGTTGATTTTCACAAGGTCCTGATAGACCACGCGTCCGGCACCGATATTCAGGTGTCCCACTTCGGAGTTGCCCATCTGTCCGTCGGGCAGACCTACGTCCTCGCCCGATGCCTGCAGTTGTGAATGTGCGCTCACGGCGTTCAGATAGTCGAGATAGGGTGTGGGTGTGCGGAAGATGACGTCACCCTCGCCTTTTTTACCGATACCCCATCCATCGAGTATCATGAGTAATGCTTTTTTTGCCATAATAGTATGATGTTTTTGTTATTGTGTCGTTATCACTGATTGCGGTTTGCAAAATTAGTGAAAACTAAGCGGAAAGCAAAACAAAATCCAAAGTTTTTTACCCCAACACTGTGACCTGTCAGAGTTAACCATCACCCTCATTTCCCCCATACACAAAAAAACCGCCCAGAAGGGCGGTTCATACTATCCATTTCTGCGTTATCCAATCTCTATGGCTCTTGCCACTTTTACCTTTGTCTCCTCAATCTTCGGCAGGTCGATGGTGAGGATACCGTCGTTGACCTTAGCACCGATTTTCTCTTTGTCGACGTCATCGGGCAGGATGAGCGCCTGCTCATATTTCGTGTAAGAGAACTCGCGGCGCAGGTAGTGCATCTTCTCGTCGTCTTCCTTCTTCTCATTCTTCTGTTCCATCTTGATGATGAGGTTGCCCTCGTCGTTGATGTTCACAAAGAAGTCCTCCTTCTTCAGCCCCGGCGCAGCCACTTCGACCACGTATTTGCTTTCGCTCTCCTTTACGTTGATGGCGGGTGCGGTGGTAGATGTCTTCGGCATGCTAAGACCCACATTCATCAAGTCATTGAACAACTCCGGTAACCAATAATTTCCACTTCTCATAACTTAAATCTCCTATTATTAAAAAAATTGTTGATATGCTTTTTTCGGAAGCCCCGGTATTCACCTCGGCTCTCGTCTATCATCATGCAACCAACGTGCCATGTTGATTTTGCATGCCATTTTGACATAACGACGTGTCAAAATGTCAAAAATCTATAAAACAAGGCAAACAATTCCACATTTCATAACTAAAACGAGAATAAATGACTAACTTCGCAGCACAAAAAAAGGAATCTATCATGAGAAAGAATACCACTACCATCACGCGGATGTCATCAACATTGCGGCAGAGCCTCCTCGTAGCCGTAGCCTCCATCTTCTCATGCTGCGTGGGCAATGCCCAGGGCGGCAATGAGAGTACAGTAGAGCCAACAGAGCCTCAGGAGCACCAGGTGACGCTGCTCTTCGGTGGCGACATCATGCAGCACGAGCCACAGATCAAGGCGGCACGCACTGCCAACGGCACCTACGACTACAGCGGTGTGTTCGACTACATGGCACCCGAGATACAGCGTGCCGACATCGCCATCGCCAATTTCGAGGTGACCCTCGGCGGACCTCCGTATAAAGGCTACCCGCAATTCTGCGCCCCCGACGAGTATCTCCAGGCTGCCATCGACTGTGGCTTCGACGTGCTCACCACGTGCAACAACCACAGCGTGGACACCTATGCCCGTGGCATCAACCGCACCATACAGATGATGGACTCTCTCGGCGTGAAGCACCTCGGCACCTACCGCAACGCTGCGGAGCGCGAGGCGCTATACCCGTTCATCATCGAGCACGACAGCATACGTATCTGCCTGCTCAACTACACCTACGGCACCAACGGAATACGCATCCCCGAACCCTGTGTGGTGAACCTCATCGACACGGCGGTCATCGCCCGCGACATCGCGAAAGCGAAGAGCATGAACCCCGACGTCATCATCTGCATGCCACACTGGGGCGACGAATACGTTCTGCTGCCCAACAAAGGACAGCGTGACCTTGCCGATTGGCTCTTCGCCCACGGTGTTGACCACATCATCGGCGGCCATCCTCATGTGGTGGAGCCTATTGAGGTAAGGGAACAAGGCGGCGAAAAGCACCTCCTCGCCTACTCTCTCGGCAACTTCGTCTCGAACCAGTCGCGGCCGAACACCGACGGCGGTACGATGGTGCGCATGACGCTCACCAAGCGCGACGGCCGCACCGCCCTCACCGACTGTGGCTACAACCTCTATTGGGTGTCGAGGCCCGTCACCTCTGGCCGGCGCCAGTACCGAGTGCTGCCTGCCGGTTATCCTGCCGACAATCTCAACGCTACCGAGCGGGCGAAACGCGACACCTACCTGAAGAACACCCGCGCGCTCTTCGCCAAACACAACAAAGGTATCGAGGAATATATCGTAGAAGTGGCAGAAAAAAGCCATTAACAGCCTAAAAATCAGATAAAAACGTACGATAAAACGCAAAAAAGTGGCAATGTGTATTGCCACTTTGTTTTTTTTTTCCTATATTTGTGGCTGAATTATATGTGAACACCAGCCTCTTCGTGAAGAAAAGGTTGCTTTTTTGGAAATGTAGAAAAGGAAAAACTTCAATAAAACCATAAACAATCATGACAAGAAAACTACATTTATTCATTACAATGCTGCTATGCGCAGTATTCGGAGTGGTGCAGGCACAGCAAGTGTCGCTCGACTTCTCCACAAACGATTGGGGGCTCCCAGAAGGAAGTGCCAACAAACTCACTGAATCCAAACCTTACACCAACAGCGCTGGCTATACGGTGACCCTGCAAGCCGCCGACGGTTACTATTTCAACACTCAAGGATACCTCATGCTGGGCAAAGCGGGGTCCACCCTCACCCTGCCCGCATTCAATTTCAAGGTTTCCAAGATTGCTGTAGTGGGCAACAGCGGGGCCTCGGCATCTGTTAAACAAAACATTTTCGTAGGAGAAGAAGCTGTGAGTACCGAGACAGAAGGTGCCAAAGGCACTAACGAATATGTCATTGCCTCAGATAAACGTGCAATTGGCACCATCTACACGCTGAAGGTGCTCAGCGCCCACAACACCCAGATTACCCAAATCAAGATTTACAAGGAAGGCGATGAGGGGTTAAGTGCACCAAACCTCTCGTTTGGTTCCACCACATCGTTCACCGTAGAACTCGGCAAGGAGTTCACCGCACCCGAACTCACTTATGCCGAGGGATTCGACGGCACAGTGACATATTCGTCCGACAACACCGACGCAGTGGAAGTGAACGCCAATACCGGAGCCGTGACCATCAAAGCCGTAGGAACCGCAAAAATCACCGCCACCTCGGCAGCCACAACGAAATTTGAGGCTGGGGAGGCATCCTACACCATCAAAGTGGTAGAGCCACAAGGGTCGCACGAGGTGGAGGACGGCATCTTCGACTTCACCGGCACCACCGACTATGGCTCAGGGCTGGAACCGTCGGCAGAAGACATCACCGACGACCACACATGGACGGCCGGTAATGTCACCTTGGTGACTTCCGGAAAATACCGCTGGTGGTATGCCGCCTCGGGCAACACGCTCCGTTTCTACAACAATCCTGTAGACGATGTGCAAACCTCAAGGATGACTATCTCCGTGCCTTCTGGCTATGAGATCACGAAGATTGAAATTACCGGTGGACGGCAGTTCAAGAGCGACGACGACAAATACGATGCATCAAAGGGTGAGTGGTCGGGCAATGCCCAGAGCGTGGTACTCAGATATGCAGCATCCAGCGGCAACGTCGCCGTGAAGACCGTCACCATAACCTATTCAAAGAAAGGTGGCGATGATCCCCAACCGGGAGATTATAACAGCATTGCTGAAGTCATTGAGAAGGGAGGCTCGGGCAAACTGAAATTCAACAACGTTCAAGTGCTCTATGTCAACGGCAATGATATGTTTGCGAAAGACAACACGGGTGCCATCGACTTCTACTTTGAGAAGACAGACAACTTCAACTATACGGCCGGACAAAAACTCAACGGCACCGCCGTCGTCACTTACAAAGCCTACAACGAGATGCCTGAGATTACCGCTGTGAGTGATGTCAGTCTCACCGCTACCAACGGCACGGTGACCCCCGTTACCATCACTGCTGCAGCCAACCTTCCAGACTATGTCTGCCAGTTGGTGAAAGTGTCGGGCAAGTTCAAGAAAGAGGGCAACAACACCTACCTTACCGACGGCACCAACTCCGTATTGATTTACAACAAGTGGAAACTCGACGATATAAACCTTGGACAGGTAGTGGAAGGCAGCGAGGGAACTGCTACAGGTATTGTCGTCACCTACAAGAGCAACAACCAAATCATCTACGAGATTGCTCTCACTGCACTCGAATATGAATCGGCAGGCCTTATCGACCCACAACTCTCCTTCAATCCCGCCGGACCGTTCGAAATCACCTTCGGTGAGGACTTTGACGAGCCGACCCTCTCGGCCGCACCAGACTTTGACTTTGGAATAGTGAAGTATTCCAGCAGCAACACCTATGTGGCTACGGTGGACGAGGCTACGGGCAAGGTGGAAATAATCGGTTCCGGCACCACCACCATCAAGGCCACCTCTGAGGCTAACGAAGAATTCCTTGCAGGTTCTGCTTCTTATACGCTCACCGTGAACAAAGCACCGGTACAGCCTGGCACCGACAAGTTCGTGTATGTAGCCGATGCATCGACACTGGCTGCTGGCGACGTGATTATCCTCGTGGGCACCAACACTATCGGCGAAACCGAGACGACCTATGCCATGTCCGACCAATCGGGCAACTTCCGCATCACCGAGGTGGTGACACCCGAGAGCGATGGCTCTATTTTCCCCAACAGTTATGTACAGCAGATTACTCTCGAAGGTGCTGCTGATGCCTGGTACCTGAACGTAGGTGACAACCAGTACCTCTACGCCTGCTCCAGCAAATCCAACTACATGAAGACTGACACTAAGGAGGTTGCCGGCGACAACGCCAAGGCCCAAATTACTATTGAGGAAGGAGTTGTCGATGAAGAAACCCAGGCAACAGGGTTGCTGACCACCATCCTGTTCCAGGGCGAGAACACCCGCAACGACATCCGCTTCAACTACAATGACGGCAATACTCCGCGTTTCGCCTGCTACGACCACGACAAGACCAAGACACCAAGAGTGAAAATCTACCGCAAGGTGAAGAGCGGCACCCTCCTGGGCGATGCCAACAACGATGGTAAGATTAATATTTCGGATGTCACCGCTATCATCAACTACATGCTGGGCCACAACCCCACACCATTCAACACCGAAAACGCCAATGTGAATAAAGACGAATACATCAACATTAAGGATGTAACAGAAATCATCAACATTCTTTTGCAATAATCGTTCACGGCATACCCTATCCCACTCCCGCCTCCCACCTAGGAGGCGGGAGATTTTTTTGCAAAAACGGGGTGAAATCCAAAAAAACACGTTTTTTTTAACAAGGTATAATTATATTTTTTATATCTTTGTGACGTAATATGCCCTAAGCAATCATCAACCTTGAGATTATTCATCAACACACTAATATTTATGAAACAAAATCTACGATTACTACTACTGACACTGCTATGCGCAGTGTTCGGAGTGGTGCAGGCACAAAAAGTGTCGCTCGACTTCTCCACAAACGACTGGGGACTCCCAGAAGGCAGTGCCAACAAACTCACTGAATCAAAACCTTACACCAACAGCGATGGCTACACAGTGACCCTGCAAGCCGCCGACGGTTACTATTTCAACACTCAAGGTTACCTCATGCTTGGCAAAGAAGGTTCCACCCTTACCCTGCCTGCTTTCAACTTCAAGGTTTCCAAAATCGTTGTGGTAGGCAACAGTTCAGCCTCGGCAGCCGTAAAACAAAATATCTACGTTGGCGAAACTGCTGTGAGCACAGAGACAACTGGTGCCAAAGGCACTAACGAATATGTCATTGCCTCAGATAAACGCGCAATTGGCACCATCTACACATTAAAAGTGACCAACGCCTACAACACCCAGATTACCAGCATCAAGATTTACGAGGAAGGTGAAGAAGAGATGGAGGACCCATTCCTCTCGTTCGGTTCCACCACATCGTTCACCGTAGAACTCGGGAAGGAGTTCACCGCACCCGAACTCACTTATGCCGAGGGATTCGACGGCACAGTGACATATGCGTCCAACAACACCGACGCTGTGGAAGTAAACGCCAATACCGGAGCCGTGACCATCAAAGCCGTGGGAACCGCAAAAATCACCGCCACCTCGGCAGCCACAACGAAATTTGAGGCAGGGGAGGCATCCTACACCATCAAAGTGGTAGAACCACAAGGGTCGCACGAGGTGGAGGACGGCATCTTCGACTTCACCGGCACCACCGACTATAGTTCAGGGCTGGAACCGTCGGAAAAAGATATCACCGAAGACCACACATGGACGGCCGGCAATGTCACCTTGGTGACTTCCGGAAAATACCGCTGGTGGTATAACGCCTCGGGCAACACGCTCCGTTTCTACAACAATGTGGTAGATAACGTGCAAACCTCGAGGATGACTATCTCCGTGCCTTCCGACTATGAGATCACGAAGATTGAAATTGCCGGCGGAAGGCAGTTCAAGAGCGACGACGACAAATACGATGCATCAAAGGGTGAGTGGTCGGGTAAAGCCCAGAGCGTGGTACTCAGATATGCAGCCTCCAGCGGCAATGTCGCCGTGAAGACCGTCACCGTGACCTATTCAAAGAAAGGTAGCGATGCAACGTATACATTGACCATCAGCGAAGTAGAGAATGCTACCATCACTGCTTATGATGAAGACGGCGATAAAATCGCTAGTGGCGACGAGGTGATGGCTGGTGCAAATGTGACACTCACGGTAGATGTCGAAGAAGGCTACGAATTGAAAAGCGTCAGCGTGACCGAAGAGGATGGCAGCGATGTGACAGTAACAGAAAACACTTCCGATGGCTCATGGACGTTTGCCATGCCAAGCAGTGATGTTACCGTGACATGCAAAGTTGACGCCACCGCTCTTTACACTTCAAACATTTACGAAAAAGTAACTTCTAATGATGACCTTACATCTGGAACATACCTGATTGTATATGAGGAAGGCAGTATTGCTTTCAATGGTTCACTTGAAACTCTCGATGCCATAGGAAACTCCATAGGAGTCAGAATTCAAGACAATAAGATTGAAGGTTCTGAAACCATTGATGCCGCTACTTTCACGATTGATATCGAAACGAGTACCATCAAAAGTGCTTCTGGCTATTATATTGGTCGTCTAGACGATAGCAATGGTTTGCTATCAAGTACTGAAACCGAATACACCAATACGATTTCCATTAATGATGATGGCGATGCCGATATCGTGAGCAAGGGCGGCGCATACTTGAGATACAATGCCGCAAGTGGTCAGGAGAGGTTCCGTTATTTCAAGAGTACTACATACACAAGGCAAAAAGCCATCCAACTTTACAAACTCGTGGAGCCTGAAGATGCTTCCATCACAGTGGAAATCACTCCTGTGGGATATGCTACACTCTTCTACAGCGACAAGAACCTTATCGTTCCCGAAGGCGTTGTGGCTAAGAAGTTTATTTTGGTTGTGGAGACACCACCCTCGAACGATCCGGCACCTATGATGAATTCTAAGAGAGCAGATGAATCTACGACCATAGAAGAGGTAGCCATAGAGACAGGTGACATTATCCCTGCAGGTACCGGTGTGGTTATTGAGGCCATTGAGAAAAGCGAGAAAAACCAAACATTTGAGTTTGCTGTAGCAACCTTATCCGAACCGCTGGAGATAGATGCCAACAATATCCTCTACGGTTCTGATGAGCCAACCATGACCAACGAAATTGTTGAGGGCGACAACCTCTACTACGTACTGAGCACCGACAAGAACGGTGAGAACGTGGGCTTCTACTGGGGAGCCAAGAAAGGCGTAGCATTCATGAATGGCGCCCACAAGGCCTTCCTTGCTATTCCGAAGTCGAGTGGTGTGAATGCCTCATCGTTTGTCTTCGACGAACTCACGGGCATCCGTGCTATCACCGTCGACAGCACCGAGGGTGCCGAAGGCGTATACACCCTCTCTGGCATGCGCATCGACGGCAAGCAGTTGCCGAAGGGTATCTATATCGTGAACGGAAAGAAAATGGTCATCAAATAATTTAAGGAGGAACGCAACATGAAAAAATACATCATTCCCGAAACAATGGTCGTTGTGACCGATGAAGAGTTGATGCAGATAGGAATCCATGAGTCCTTAGCCGGTGGTGGCCAATTGAGCAACGAAGGCCTCTTCGACGACATGGATGACAGCATGGACATCACGTTCAAGCACAAGAGCCATGTATGGGACGAAGAGCAAGAAGCACGATAAGCCGCATGCTGCAACACATAAAAAACCGCTCCCCTTTGCTGGGGAGCGGTTTTTTATGCTTGAATTTCAGGAGTTAGACGGGTGGGTAAACCCTTTTTACCTTACTCACTGACTGTGGTCTTGATACGGCCATTCTCATCGATG
>Ga0310695_10000143_pt1 | contig 190389 bp, 122 predicted proteins | sample RumenRJG_04DNA_FD_203882 | JGI IMG/M metagenome (GOLD analysis project Ga0310695, IMG submission 203882) | Bovine rumen microbial communities from Lethbridge, Alberta, Canada - RJG_04 (v2) (version 2) | ecosystem: Host-associated > Mammals > Digestive system > Stomach > Rumen | place: Canada... | reverse complement strand
TTGTTTTTCTTCGGCGATGGAACCCCATCGCACTCAGAAAAACGCCTTGCAGAGCGAAAATGTATACTTCGCGAAAAGTATAGCTAATTAAAAAGTGCTACACTAGTTCCTGTTATTTCAGGGCGGCGTTCAGTTCGTCGCAGAGCTTTTGCAGGTCTTCGTTTGAAAGGTTTCCGAAGCTCCTTAAGGATCTTAAGGGCATGTACCTTATCATTGCCTGAACCATGTCGTCTGTTATGGCTTCACTGGCGGATCCGCCCTCTTCTCCGCCTCCGAAGATGGCAAGGTAGGGCATGAGTTTTTTCTGGACGATTTCATCAAGCTCGGGATGCTTCATAAGGTCGGCAAAGATGGTGGTTGAGGTCACCTTGAAGGGAAGCTTCTTTGTGGCTTCAAGCTCGATGGTTTCGGATACCGCTATGTTTGCCGAAGAATCTCCCACCAGGATCTCATATTTTCCGCCGGGGGCAAACCAGTCCGAAAGCTCTGTGCTGTAGTAGGCAAAGGATCTGTAGTCAAGCTCCATCTGAACCGTCTTTTTCTCTCCGGGATTAAGATAAACCTTTGCAAAGCCCTTAAGCTCCTTTACCGGTCTTATCTCCGTTTCCGTTTTGTCTGAAACATAGAGCTGGACCACTTCCTTTCCGGCCACGTCACCGGTGTTTGTAACATCCGCATAAACCGTGATCTTATCCGTATCCTTCTTTCCCACTCTTTCTATCTTAAGGTTATCTATCTTAAAGGTAGTGTAGGAAAGGCCGTGTCCGAAGGGAAAGAGAACCTCCATATCCTTCATCTCGTAATATCTGTAGCCGACAAAAATGCCTTCCCTGTAGAAGACCTTTCCGCCCCTGCCGGGGAAATTGAGGTATGAAGGGTTGTCGGAAAGCTTTTTGGGGAAGCTCTCGGGAAGGTGTCCCGAAGGGCTTACTTTTCCGAAGAGGATGTCCGCTGTTGCCATTCCCACAGCCTCACCGGAAAGATAGGCCTCAAGAACTCCCTTAACCCTGTCTATCCAGGGCATCTCAACGGGGGATCCGTTATGGAGGACAACCGCTATGTTCTTATTTACCTCTGCGATCTTTTCTATGAGCTTGTTCTGACATTCAGGCAAAGACATGTGGCTCCTGTCATAGCCCTCGGATTCAAAGGAATCGGGAAGACCCGCAAAGATAACAACCTTATCTGCGGCCTTTGCGGCATTGACAGCCTCTTCAAAAAGCTTTATGTCCGACTCATCCTTATCTGCCGGGAAGCCCTCCGCATAGGTTACGCCGGCATATTCTGCCGAGCAGCTTAAGGCGTCGCTTATCTTAAAGGAATTTATGTGCGAGCTTCCGCCTCCCTGGAAACGGGGAGTCTTTGCAAAGCCTCCGATGAAGGCGATCTTTTCATCCTTTGAAAGGGGAAGGATCCTGTCCTCATTCTTTAATAAGACCATGCACTCCGAGGCTGCTTTTGCTGCAATGTCGTGATCCTTTGCCCTGTCAAAGGTTCCCCCCTTTTTATTTTCCACATATTTGAAGACTATGTTTAAGATCCGCTCCACGGTCTGATCCAGCTTCTTTTCATCAAGGGTTCCGTTCTTAACTGCTTCCACAATAAGGCTGTCATTATATCCGCCGGATGCGGGCATCTCAAGGTCAAGGCCTGCTGCAACGCCCTTAACCCTGTCGTTCACAGCTCCCCAGTCGCTCATCACATAGCCCTTAAAGCCCCATTCGTCTCTTAAGACCTTTTCAAGGAGCCATTCGTTTTCCGAAGCAAATGTTCCGTTTATCCTGTTATAGGAGCACATGAAGGTCCAGGCATCCGCCTTTTTAACAGCTGCTTCGAAGGCAGGGAAATATATCTCCCTCATGGTCCTTTCGTCACATTCGGAAGACCCGCTCATCCTTTCGTGTTCCTGGTCATTTAAGGCAAAATGCTTTATTGACACTCCCACATTTTTTGACTGGACTCCGTTTATGTAGCTTGCTGCCATTTCTCCAGCAAGGTAGGGATCCTCCGACAGATATTCGAAGTTCCTGCCGCAGAGGGGTGATCGTTTTATGTTAACCGCAGGTCCCAGGACCACAGAAAGATCCTCTGCCTGGCACTCGTCTCCTATGGTCTGACCCAGGCTGTTGATCAGATCCCTGTCAAAGGAGGCGGCGGTTGCGCAGCCTGCCGGGAAGCACACTGCCTTTATGCTGTCGTTGACACCAAGATGGTCGCCCTCTGCATCCTGCTTTCTCAGTCCGTGAGGTCCGTCGCTTACCATGACCTCGGGGATCCCCAGTCTTTCAACTCCCTTTAAGTGCCAGAAATCTTTTCCGGAACACATTCCGGCTTTTTCTTCAAGGGTCATCTGGCTGACCAGTTTTTTTATATCCATATATATCCTCCTGTAAAAATCATTATCATAATCCCCGGCTTATCTTACCGGATGTCATATACACTTCTCAGTCTCAGATTTTCAGGTGAACCCTCAAGGATCTCCACCGTCCTTTCCTCTGCATTCAGGTCAAAGTAGTTATCCGAAAGCACCAGGTCTTCGTTTTTATTTAAGATCTCCACCTTTCCCGCAAACACATCGGAGCTCACCGTAAGTTTATTGCCATCTACCCTGCATTTTAATTCCGGCCTGGCGAACTTAAAATATTTGGGATATGTAAAGAGCACGGTTCCCGATGAGATCACGTTTTTGTCCTTTTCTATCCTGTAGCTTACATATTCACTGAAACGGTCAAGGTCGTTCAGCTCATACCTTTCTGTCCAGGTGCTGCTTAAGGCCGGACTTTCCATCACCTCATTCTCCGCGCGCAGAACCTTTCCGGCAGGATCCCTGACCTCCCAGAAGAGCATAACCCTTTCGTCCTTCATGCTCTCGTTTGCAACGCAGAACCTTACGCTCTGAGGCACCCGTCTCGGAAGCTGGTTTAAGGGGGTCTCCACGGAAAGCTCGCTTTCCTCCTCACAGGAGACCATCAGGGGGGCAAAGAATCTTTTTTCATAGTAGTGAAGTGCCTTAAGCCTTCCGCAATAGTCAATGCTTGACCAGGAAGCCACGGGCCAGCAGTCATTAAGCTGCCAGATCACGGCACCCATGCAGCGCCCCCTGTTCCTTCTGAAATGCTCCACGCCGTAGCGCATGGCTTCTGCCTGCAGAAGCTGGGATGCATAGATCACATCCGTGAAGGCTGAAGGGTAAAGGAAGGTCTGCTGCATATAGTTCATTATCTTTCCGTTGGCTGCCCCGTTCCTCTGATGGCGTTCAAATACATAGGAGAAGATGTTCTTGTCTGCCTCGTCATCGGTGAAGGTTTCCACTGTCCTTTCCGAGGGGAAGGACTGGAAGCCGAATTCCGACAGATAGCGGAAATAGTACTTCCTGTAGTCGGTGAAGGGCTTGTTTCCGTGCCATACCTCCCAATAGTGGACATCTCCCCTGTTCTCATCCGTGGGATCGTCAAAGCTTCCCCCCGAAGAGGGACTTGCGGGCCAGTAGAAGACCTGGGGTGCAAGCTCCTTCATCATTTTGGGGATGATATATTCATACATCACCAGATAGTCCTTTACCTCGGATTCCTTTGTGACCCAGTTTCTGTATTTGGTAAACATCTCCATCTCATTATTGCCGCACATCAAAGCCAGTGATGCGTGGTGACGGAGCCTTATGATGTTGTCGTGAAACTCTGCCTTTATGCTTTCCTCAAATTCAGGGGTAAGGTCATACATGGCACAGGCAAACATGAAATCCTGCCATACAAGCAGACCCAGCTCGTCGCAGAGATCATAGAACCAGTCATCGGGATAGTAGCCCCCGCCCCAGACCCTGATGCAGTTGAAATTTGCAAAAACCGCCTTCTTCAGCAGTTTTTCCGTAGTCTGCCTGTTCACCCTTCCCAGAAGGTGATCCTCGGGAATGTAGTCTGCGCCCATGGAGAAGATCTTAACCCCATTGACCTCTGCAGCAAATTCATTTCCCCACTCATCCTTTTTCGTACTCATGGTGAGGGTTCTTAAGCCCACCCTGGCCTTCCATTCATCGAGGCAGAGCTTCTGGGATGCATCCTTTAATCTCACCTCAATGGAATAAAGAGGCTGATCCCCATAGCCGTTTGGCCACCAGAGCCTGGGTTCTTCGATCTTAACCTTAAGGGGCATTTCCTTTGCCCGGTTGAGGAAGTTCATCCTGTTTCCGTCGGGATCCGTTATGATGGTCTCAACGAAAAGCTCCGATGCCGCCGAAGAACGCTTAACGTAGTATTTGATGGTGGGATCAAGCTTTAATGTTACCGTCCCCTTCTTGTGGGTCTGGCTTATGGCTACCGTTTCCAGTCTTACCGCATCAAAAGCCTTGATATACACAGGCCTGAATATGCCGGCATCCGGAAGATGTGCTCCCCAGTCCCAGCCGAACATACAGTGGGCTTTTCTTAAGTGCACAAAGCCGGGCATGGCATCCTCTGATCCCCTTGTGGGGGCTTTCTCAAAGGCTTTTTCTATGAATTTCGTGGGAGAGTGAAAATGTACCCTCAGCTCGTTTTCCGTTTTTATGGTGTCCTTAATGTCAAATTCCCAGGTTCTGTGCATATTGTCGGCTTTTCCGATCTTTTTGCCGTTCAGGCTTATGTCCGCCAGGGTGTCAAGTCCTTCAAAAACCAGAAGGACAACGCTTTTGAGCCTCGTTTCCTCCGGGCAGTCAAAATTAAGTACATACTCATAGTCTTCATCCATGAGCTTTAGGGCCGCATCCTCATTGTCCTTAAAAAAAGGATCCTCCATTTGACCTTCCCTTAAGAGGTCGGTGTAGACACTCCCCGGCACCACAGCCGGAAGGTCCTTTTCTCCGTTTAGGCGGTGAAGGATCCAGCCTTCGTTCAGTTCTATTTTGTTCATTTCTTTCTCCAAATGTAATTCAAGATCCCCCGGCAGTGTCCCGGGAAATCCTGTCCCCCGGCAGCATTTCAAAAGCCGGGTTCCATATTCTGATACAGGGCAGGCGAAGACCGTCTGCCCTGTTGTTACATAGCTTTTTAGCCGATTCCCATAAGCCTTTTTTATTTCCTTGCCACCGTATCCAGATCCCACTTCTCATAGATCTTGGGAACGTCGTTTATGAGACGTTTGGTGTAGTCCGCCTGGGGATTTATGATGACAGTCTCAGCAGGTCCGGATTCCACAAACTTTCCGTGTTCCATGATGTAGACCTTATCCGAGATGTAGTAGGCAAGTCCGATGTCGTGGGTTATAAAGATAACCGTCATGTTGACCTCGTCACGGAGCTTAAGGAGCATGTCCAGGATCGTAGCCCTTGAGCAGGCATCGATCATGGAGGTGGGCTCATCCGCCATGAGGATCTTCGGCTTTAAGAGGAAGATCCTTGCGATCATAAGCCTCTGCATCTGTCCTCCCGAAAGCTCGAAGGGATATTTGTTGGTAAGCTCCGCATATTTCAGATTGACAAAGCTGCAGGCCTCGGTCTTAAGCCTTACCTTCTCCTCCTGGGAAGCGTTCTTAAAGCCCCTCATGTTCAGGCAGTCATCAAGGACCGCATCGATCTTGTAGAACATGTTGTAGGAAGCAAAGGGATCCTGGAATATGGGCTGGATGTTCTTCCAGTATTCCTTCCTCTTTGCTCCGGAGCTTATGTCACGGGGCTTGCCCTGAAATTCTATCTGTCCCTCGGTCACACTGATCAGGCCTAAAAGCATCTTTGAAAGTGTGGTCTTGCCGCTTCCGGATTCACCGACTATGGATACGAACTCACCTTCGTTGAAATCGAAATCCACATGATCCACGGCTGTCATGGCCTTGCTGCCGACGCCGAAAACCTTGGTGACACCGCGTCCCGAAAGACAGGGCTTAACTTCAGTCGAATTCTGTTTCGATTGCTGCGTCTGCGCCATTATCATACACCTCCCTTATCTTTCTTACGGACATGAGACATCTGTATGTCCTGCCCTCGTCAAATTCCTTCATATCGGGTGCCATAGCCATGCAGGTGGGGGTTGCATATCTGCACCTGTCCGCAAAACGGCAGCCCTTGGGCGGGTTCTTGAGATTGGGCGGCGTGCCGGGTATGGCTGTCAGCTTGTGATCCCTGACACCGGACTCGGGAACGATGATGGAGCCCATGAGTCCCTTGGAATAGGGATGGATGGGATCGAATACCATTTCCTTTGCCGTGCCCCTCTCCACGATCTGTCCCGCATACATTACCATGATGTCGTCGGTAACATTATAGAGGAGCGGAAGCTCGTGGGTTATGAAGATCATGGACTTGATGTAGCCCTTCTCCATAAGCTCCCTCATCATCCTTATGACCATCTTCTGTGAGGTAACATCCAGAGCCGATGAAGGTTCGTCGGCGATCAGTACCTTGGGGGAAAGGATGGTGGATATGGCAATGACCGTCCTCTGCTTCATTCCGCCGGAAAGCTCCACCGCATGCTTGTTCAGCACCTCTTCGGGAAGTCCCAGGTCTGCAAAACGCTCACGGGCCATGTCATAGACTTCCTTTTTGGTCATCTTGATGTTGTGAGCCTTCATAACGTCCTCTATGAAGCGGATTATCTTCATGGTGGGGTTTAAGGCATTCATGGCAGCCTGGGGAATGTAGGCAACCTCATTTCCCAGGATCTTCCTCCTTACCTCATCAGGCTTCATGGCGGAGATCTTTACCCCGTCCACGATTATGTCCCCGCTGATATAGTGAAGGGGGGCAAAATAATATCCGATAAGGCTGAGTGCCAGTGTGGATTTTCCGCAGCCGGATTCTCCGGCGATCCCTAATGACTTGCCCTCTTCGATCTTTAAGGAAACATCATCCACAGCGTAGACATCCTCACGGAATCTGGTAACATATTTGGTCTTTAAATGATTTACTTCAAGCATTACTTTTCCCATAACATACCTCCCTCTTAATCTCTAAGCTGCGGATTGAACACCTGATCGAGACCCGTATTCATGAGATTGAGTGAAAACGAGATCAGGGCTATCACTATAACAACGGGGAAATATGCCCACCAGGAGCCGTTTAAGTGAGCGGCATACTGCATTGCCCAGTTCATCATGAGTCCCAGAGTTGCAGTCTTGGTGGTTGCAGGGCCTAAGCCTATCATGGAAAGCTGTGCCTCCGAAAGGATACCGGAGGATATCTGAAGGATCATGGCCATGACAACATAGGATGCTATGTAGGGCAGGATGTCCGTAAAGACTATCCTTACCATGCTGTGTCCCGAAAGCTTTGACAGATTGACATGGTCGCGGTTCCTTAAGGAGATCACCTGCGAGCGGACGGATCTTGTGGTCCATGGCCAGGAGGTGAGTCCTATGATGAAGGCAACCATCATTACTCCTCTTGCGTTTGTTCCCACACTGTAGGAAATGAGGATCAGGATAACGAAGGAAGGGATGACGGTGAAGAGGTTTGTGACGAACATTATGATGTTGTCGGCAAGGCCTCCCACATAGCCCGCTATGAGTCCCAGCACCAGGCCTATTGCGGTTGCAATGAGTCCGGCTATGAGACCGATCCTTAAGGAAACCTTTGTTGCGGCAACAAGCTCGGTTAAAACGTCACGACCGAAGTTATCGGTACCCAGGACAAAGGTTCTCTTGTTTACGATGTCCCTTGTGTTAACAAAGCTCGTGCCCTTGATTTTCTTTTCTTCCTTAAGCTCTCCCGTTTCGGAGTCTTCCTCGGCGATTATGATGTCAGAGTTTTTCTGGGCATCCTTTATCTCCTTGTCAAGCCTCCTGTAGGCCTTTCTCTTTGCGGTGGTAAGACCCTTGGTCTTAAGATCGGGATCATATTTTTCCTGCCAGAGGGCAACCAGCTCCTCTGTGTCGTCCGCCTTGATCTCAGCCTCATTCATTCCCGCATATTTGACCAGATATTCCCTGATCTTCTCTACGGTAGCATCATCAACCGCCATGGCAAGCTTACCCTCGGTGGCATCGATGTTCATGGTGTAACCGGAATTTATCACCGCCTCCTGCTGGGAGAAATAGGTTCCGGGCTTATAGAAGTTACCGGCTCCCACCATCTCCAGGGGATCATAGGTGATGAACAAAGGATAGAAGATGCAGATCAGAAGGATCAGCACAAATATCACAAAACCGAATATGAATTTTCCGGAATGGAAAACCTGTCTTAAAGTATTTTTCATGGCTCTCCCTCCTTAATCCTGCTGATTGGCCTTGACACGGGGATCGATGACTCCGTAGAGCAGCTCCACCGCCAGGTTGGCTATCAGTACCATTATTGTGATGATGAGGGTGCTGGCTGAAAGCAGCGGATAGTCCTGTCCGGTTATGGCTGTTAACAGCGTGGTCCCAAGTCCGGGATAGCTGAAAACTATCTCTGCTACAAGGGCGCCTCCTATCATGGTTCCAAGTGACAGTGCAAGACCCGTGATCTGGGGAAGCATGGCATTCCTGAACACGTATCCAACGATCGTCCCGTCCTTTATTCCCAGGAAACGGGAATATTTAACATAGTCCGCGTTCAGCTCGTAGATGGACATTGAACGCATACCGATGGCCTGTCCGCCTATGGTTATGAGGACTATGGACCAGAAGGGAAGCTGGTAGTGCCCTATCACAGACTTGACGAAGGGCCAGCTGAAGTTGGGGATCAGGTCATAGCCGTAGCCTCCGCTTGCGGGTGCTACCTTGAGTTTGATCGCAAAGATGAAAAGAAGGATCGTCGCCATACCGAATGCGGGTATGTTGCTGACGAAAAGGAATATCGGCAGGATGGCCTTGTCAAACACGCCGCGGATATATGCGGCAATGGCACCGAGAATGTTGCCTAAGAGCCATCCGACGATGATGGCCGGAAGCTGCAGGGCTATGGTCCACCATACCGCCGAATTGATTATATCTGAAACGGGGCGGGGATACTGGCTGAATGAAACACCGAAATCCCCCTTAAGCACATTGCCCAGCCACATGAAGAACTGCTGGTACATGGGCTTATCTATACCGAATTTTTCCACATAATCGTTTATAACACGCTGAATTGCCGTTGAGTCTGTCATTCCTCCGACTGCCTTGGCCGCCAGGGCCGAAACCGGGTCACCGGGCATAAGCCGGGGAAGGACGAAGTTCAAGATAACTGCAAAGATAAGAGTGAGCAGATACCAGAATAATTTCTGCCCATAGTATTTCTTATATCCTTTCACTTATATGTCACCCCCTTTTTCAGAAAAACAGGGCTGCCGACAATTTGCCGGCAGCCCCTGGTACTTCTACTGTTCAAGTCATAATCTGCGGTGTGCCTTGACTATTTGAATAAGGCCCGTTTCGGTAATTATTCAGCAAGCTCAAGCTCATAGAGAGCTGCGATTCCATATCCATCTGTACAGTCAAGAGGAGGGATGTTCCTTCCATCATCGGCTGCGGGATAGTTGGTCCATACAGACTCGTTAACCGCATAGAACAGCTCGGGACGATACATAAGTGCTACTGAAGGGCACTCCTCAAGCCAGATCTTGGAAAGCTCTGTGTAGTACTCACCAAGCTTCTTCTCATCTGTCTCAACAGGGATCTTCTCAAGGATCTTCTCTGCATCATCGTTCATGTAGTGACCGAAGTTTCCGCTCCAGTTGGAAGCGAGCTTAGCATATTCCTCTGAGAAGTAGAACATAGCCTTTGAATAAGGGCTCATGGGGCCTGCACCGGGTGCTGACCACATGCAGATATCGAAGTTGCAGGTTGTCATGTCATCATAGTATGCGTTTGCATCGGGGAAGTAGGTCTCGATCTCGATTCCGATCTCTTTTCCTGCTGCTGCAACGATTTCCATTGAAGCATTCCAGTCTGTCCATCCCTGAGGGCACTCAGCCTTGAAGGATAGCTTCTGTCCCTTGTACTCACGGATTCCGTCGCCGTCTTCATCCTTGATGCCTGCATCATCGAGCATCTTGTTTGCTGCGTCGATGTCTGCATTCTTCCACTGAAGATCCTTAAGAGCGCTGAAGTCGATGTATGCACGGTCAGCATCTGAAGGTCCTGCTATACATCTGGGCAGATCGTCAAAGGTCTGTGACTGGCCGGACATAGCGGATGCTATGATCTGCTCATAGTCTGTTGCCATTGCGATGGCCTTACGAACTTCCTTCTGATCAAGTCCGGGCTTCTCGCAGTTGAAGAACATTGAAGGCATTGTAGCGGTCATGCCGTAAGGAGCCTCATCAAACCATGTGGAGATGGGGAGATCCTCATCAAGCCAGAGCTTCTGAACATCTGTGATGAACTGCTGGCAAACGTCAACCTCGCCCTGCTGAAGAGCAACCTGGCCTGCTGCGTTGTCCTTGTAGATGGTGTGTGCGATGTACTTGGGAACCGGAAGCTTGCCCCACATTGAAGCAGCCTGTCCCCAGTAGTTCTCGTCGCGGATGAAAACAACCTTCTGGTCGTTGTCAAGGTAAGGCATGTAAGGACCTGAAGCTACAAGGTCATCCATGGCGTCCTGCTTAACCTTGTCGGCATCCTCTCCGTTCCTCTCCTCTACCTTTTCAAGATATGCCTTGGGCATTACATAGATGTTACAAAGGTATGCTGTAACCTTAAGAGGGTTAACTGCCTTTCCGCCGTCAAGCTTTGCCGTGATCTCAACAGTCTCATCATCAACAGCCTTGATGCTGTCGATGTAGGTTGAATAATCGGCGCCTGTTGAAGACTCATACTTAACATGTGTGTCATAGGTATAAGCCACGTCCTCAGCTGTAACCTTGCTTCCGTCGCTCCAGTGAGCATCGGGATTCATCTTTACTGTAAGGATGGTCTGGTCATCGTTCCATGAATACTCTTTTCCGAGCAGGCCGTAAAGCTTGCCGTCCATTGAGTTATACATGAAAAGTGTTTCCCAGATAAGAGTACGGGCTGTATCCTTCTGGGTCTGTCCCATGGCGTTGTTTGAGTTGGGTGACATGGGGTTCCAGTCGTTGATGCTTCCCCACTGCTGGCCTGCAAAATAGAGGGTCTCCTCCCTGGGTGTGGAATTCTCGTCTGCGGGTGCCTCTTCTTCAGCAGCCTCTGCCTCTTCAGCAGCAGCCTCTTCCTCAGCGGGTTCCTCTGCCTCTTCCTTGGCAGGCTCCTCTGCTGCGGGTTCGGGTGCGGGTGCAGGAGCTTCTGCGGTCTGTCCGCAGCCTGCGAGCATTGCAGCTGACATTGTACCTACACAAAGCAATGCCACAACTTTTCTGATGATTTCTTTCATTTATAAAACCTCCCTTTGAAAAATGTATGGTTTCGTTATGTCACGAAACCTGAAATCAAAGTCAATATTAAATCTTTTCCCCGATTAAATATATCATTATATTCCGATCCGTTTATATTTATTCATATATTTATAAATTTTGTCTATTTTAATGGTGCTTTTTTGGTTTAGTATTATTCAAAATAAACAATAAACCTGATCAAACTGCCGCGTCAAAGTGTGCCCGAATAAAGATCCCTCACATTCGTTCGGGATGACAAAAAGATTAATAACATTGAATGCAAACAGCTGCAAATCCGATTGATTTTAGCCGATATATTATATAGTATATTCTTTGGGAGGTTTTATTGTTTTGGAAAAGATCAGTGCCGCGGGCTCTGTCCCCTATCCCTATATCAGTGAGGCTCCGGGACATTCCAGGGTTGACACGGAGGAAGCCATACCCGAAGAAATCCTGAATATGGAGCGTTTTGAGAACGAGCTGTTCTTTTACGTCCGGACAGGGGATGTGTCAAAGCTCAAGTCCGTCCTTGATGATGAGAGCTGTGACGGTCTGCTCTTTACTTCCCGGATGAAACAGAGTTTTTTCAGGTTTTCCATGAGAGTCACCGAGCTCCTGACTCTGGCAAGGTTTGCATCCATTCAGGGAGGCTGCTCTCCCGAGACCACCCACAGGATGTTCGGTCTATACATTGAAAACCTGGAGGAATGCCACAACTATATCCAGGCTTCCGTTCTCCTGAAGCGCAGCCTGATCGAATTCACATCCCTGACCCGGGGGATACTGGATCATAAAAACGGGGATTACAGTCCCCTTGTCATAAGATGCATAAACCGGATCCTTGAAAGAATGCCGGAAAGGACAACCCTTAATGAGCTGTCCGGCTCCCTGAACGTGACCCCCAAATACCTTTCAACTCTCTTCAACAGGGAGACCGGGATGTCAATCACCGATTACATGCAGGACATCCGGATAAATGAGGCAAAATTCCTTCTGGCCTATTCCGAGATGAACTATCCGGACATAAGTAACCTCCTGTGCTATGGGTCACAGAGCTACTTCAACCAGGTATTCAAGAAAAAAACAGGGATCACTCCCCGTGAATACCGCGCCAGAGAAAGAGGTTCAAATGAAAATAGCCGTCATAATAAGTGAAGCACGCTACAGCATCCAGTCAAAGGCCATTGAGGGAATCCTCGACGAGGCCAAAAAGGAGGCTGTGGATGTCCATATATTTACCTGCAATTCCTCCCTGGGATTCCTTACCTCAGACGATCAGACCGGGTCGGACAGGGATTTCCTGCTTCTTGATTATGACCGGTATGACGGGTTCATTTTTTACTGCGACACCATTTCCAACAGGGATATGGTAGAAAAGATCGCAGACAGGATCAAGAAGACCGGAGTCCCCTCCCTTGCGGTAAAGGACGATATCGAGGGTATGTTAAGGGCCGGGATCGACAACACCGCAGGCATCAGGGACATTGTCCGCCACCTTATAACCGTCAGGAAAAAGCGCCGTATATTCTTTATAGGCGGTCCTAAATACAACGCGGACTCAAACGAAAGGCTTGCTGCCTACCGTGAAACCCTGGAGGAGTTCGGGGTTCCCTTTGAGGACGAATGGGTTGCCTACGGTGATTACCATCCCCATTCGGGAAGGGAGGTCTTCAGGGACTGGTATAAAAGGAGGGGGGAAACAGAGCTTCCCGATGCCGTTATCTGCGCAAATGACGAGATGGCTCTGGGAGTCTGCCGCGAGGCCGAGCATCTGGGGCTTAAGGTTCCCAGGGATATCTGTGTGGCAGGATTTGATAACAGGCTCATATCCATCCTTTCGGATCCGCCGATAACAACCGTTACCCTTCCCGGCTACGATCTGGGAGTGCTCTGTGCGAAAAAGCTCTTTAATACCATGTTTGACCGCAACGAATACGTTCCGGACACCATGCCGACCCATCCCATCTTCAGGATGAGTACCGATCCGGATCTTAAGCATAACGACATAGACAAGGCGGTAAATGAGGTAAGAAATTATTACATAACAGGCCAGAACCACATAGGCAATCTCTTAGACGGGCTTCGGGCCATGGAGACCGGCTTTGCTTCCGCCTCCTCCTGGGAGGATTTCTACAGGATAGTTGAGCAGACCATCGACCTTTTTGAGGCCGACTCTTTCTATCTCTTCACTCCCATTGCCGAGATAGAGCCAGACGATAACTACGTTTTAAGCCTTCTGCGCGGCGAGACTCCCGCCACCTTAAAGAGGGACGCCAGGATGTCCGTGCCCATAGCCTGGGAAAACGGAGAACTTAAGAAATACCCGGATTTCAATGCAAGCGAGCTTATCCCCAAAGAGATCTCGGACAGGAACGGCCACGGGTATTATGCCATCTATCCCCTCTTCCACCAGCAGCAGATGTTCGGCTACTGCGCAGTCTGCAACTCCGCCCTTGCCTATGACAGTGAATGGTTTGCCCTTTTCATCCAGGTCTTAAACAGTGCCATGGAAAACTTAAGGAGACGGGCCCAGCTCCTGCACATGGTGGACACCTTAAACCACCTCTGGATCTATGACAAGCTCACAGGGGTCTATAACAGGGCCGGCTTCGCTGAAAATGCCGACAGGATCATTCACGGGGCAAAGCTTGCGGGAGAGGATATCTTCGTGCTCTTTGCAGATCTGGACAGACTGAAATATGTGAACGATACCTTCGGACACGACGCGGGAGACAGCTTCATAAGCGAGGTCGCGGGCGTGTTAAAGAGAATGTTCTATAAGGACGAGATCATCATGCGCTACGGGGGCGACGAATTCGTGGTCATTGCAAAAGGGGTGAATGATGAAACAGCGAAAAAGATAACACGCGAAATTTCAGTAATGACCGAGAATCTCAACAGTTCAGGAAAATATGAATTTCCGTTGAGCGTCAGCGTGGGCTACGCCATTAACAAGGCCGAAAACAGCAAAGAGCTTGAAGACCTCATTGAAGAGGCCGACAAGCTCATGTACGAAGTCAAGCTGGCTAAAAAGTCAGTCAGGCGGGACTGAGGACGAAGGCTGCCCTGTTTTGGGTCTTTGAGGAATTTCCGATAAACACCGTAAAGTCCCCGGGCTCCGCCCTGAAAATGTCATCGCTTCCCGTGAAGGCAAGCATTTCTTCCCTTATCTCAAAGGCAACCTTTCCCTCTTCTCCGGGCTTTAAGCTGATCCTTTCAAAGCCCTTGAGCTCACGGACAGGTCTTGCCGTGGAGCCGAATTCATCCCTGATATACATCTGAACAACCTCGGCTGCCTCTGTATTTCCCCTGTTCTTAACAGACACTTCAGCCCTGATCACATCCCCGCTTCCTGCCCTTATGCCGGTCTTGTCCAGGGTGACCTCCGAGATCTCAAATTCCGAATAGGAAAGACCGAAACCGAAGGGATAGAGAGGATCGTTTGGTATGTCGATGTATTTTGAGAGGAATTTATTCTCATCTCCCGGGGTGTAGCGCCTGCCGGTCTCAGGCTCATTGTAGAAGACGGGAACCTGGCCGACACAGTAGGGAAAGCTCATGGGAAGCTTTCCTGAGGGAGAGGTCTTTCCGGTCAGAACGTCGACTATGGCACTTCCGCCCTCGCTTCCCGGCTGCCACACAACAAGGACTGCCTTTGAAAGAGCCGATATCTTTCTGAGATCCAGAGGGCGTCCCGTAAAAATAACACTTATTATGTTTTTGTTCACCTCTGAAACCTTTTTCAGAAGCTTTTTCTGCATGGAAGGTATGTCAAGCATTCCCCGGCTTGAAGCCTCCCCTGACATGATGTTTATTTCTCCCAGGGTAAGGACCACGGTGCCGGATCTTTCGGCAAGTTCCACAGCCTCCTTTATAAGCTTTTTATCCCTCTTCTTATCAGGCTCCACATAGCGGGTCTTCCCTCCCATTCCGACAAGGGGGAAATCCGCGCTTAAAACGCAGCCCGGGGCTGTCTTAAGGTCAAATCCAGCATTTTTAAGCGCCTTTTCAATGGTGGTTGCATCCTCATCTCCGGCAAAGATGCTCCAGGCTCCGTTGATGAGGCCCGAATCCACGAAGGGACCGATGAAGGCTGTTTCTGCCGTATCCCTAAGGGGAAGGATGTTTTCGGCGTTTTTAAGAAGAACGAAGCTTTCTTCAGCCGCCTTCTTTGCTTCCCTCCGGTTTTCCTCGCAGAGGATGAAGGTCTTTTCCTCCTCCTCGTCCGCATCCTTGAAGGGATCCTCAAAGAGACCCAGCCTGTTTTTAAGGGTCAGAACCCTTAAGACGCTCTCATCAACCAGGCTTTCCTCAACCCTGCCCTCTTCAACCAGAGCCTTAAGATTCCCTGCATAACACCTGGTACACATGTCTATGTCCACTCCGGCATTTATGGCAAGATATGCAGCCTCCTTTTCATTCCGGGCAATCCTGTGATTTACAAGCTCTCCTATGGCTGCCCAGTCGGAAATGAGGACTCCGTTAAAGCCCCACTCCTTCCTCAGAATGTCCCTCATTATGTGCATGTTGCCCGATGCGGGGATCCTGTTTAAGAGGTTAAAGGAAGTCATGACCGACTCGGATCCTGCATCCACCGCTGCCCTGTAGGAGGGAAGATATTCATCCCTAAGGGTACGCTCGGAAAGCTCAACGGTGTTATAGTCCCGCCCGGCTGTTGCTCCCCCGTAGGCTGCAAAGTGCTTGACGCAGGCAGCGAGGTTACCCTTTTTTGTAAGGTCGGGATGGTCGTCAGAGCCCTTTTCGCCCTGATAGCCTTCGACTATGGCCTTAGCGTAAACACTGTTAAGATAGGGATCCTCCCCTGTTGATTCCATGACCCTTCCCCATCTTGCGTCCCTGACCAGGTCCACCATTGGGGAGAACACCAGAGCGATGCCCGCAAGAGCCGATTCATATGAGGCTATCTGTGCTCCCTTTTTGGAAAGAGCCGGGTCAAACATTGCTCCCTGTCCCAAGGGAATGGGGAAAATGGTCTTATAGCCGTTTATGATATCGGCCATAAAAATGAGGGGGATGTGATGGGGATGGTTTTCCATGAACCTCTTCTGGATGCCCTTAAGCTTTTTTGCCCCGATCACACTTAAGACAGAACCGGCATATTTAAGATCCTCTTCCTTAAAGTTCAGGAAGTTAGCAGGTCCGGTTATGATGAACCCTTCCTCATAGCATGACCCGGGAACCTGAACCAGCTGTCCCACCTTTTCTTCAAGGGTCATATCCTTTAACAGTTCCATAAGTTTTGATGATTCCAATTTTTAACCTCCTGATGAAAATCAGAGTCACTAGCTGATCTGTTCCGGCCGGTTGTTCGTTTTTATGAAACGTCAAGCGCGGCAGTGCCCCGGAAAACAAGATCCCTCGGCTTCGCTCGGGATGACAATAACGCACTCAATTCTTATACCTTAATTTTTCCCTCTATCACCTGCTTATAGTCCTCGTAGTTTTTTTTCAGGAGTTCAGGGGTGTTAAGACTGTAGGGACATCTTGAAACGCACTGCCTGCAGTTTATGCAGGTTTCTATCTTTTTCATCTCCTCCTGCCAGTGGTCACTTGTCCAGGCTGCCGTGGGAGCTCTCCTTAAAAGGAGGGACATCCTGGCACAGTTGTTGATCAGGATCCCCTTGGGACAGGGCATGCAGTAGCCGCAGCCCCTGCAGAAGTCTCCCGAAAGCTCCGCCTGCTCCTTTTTAACATACTCTTCGATCTCACCCGACATCTCCGGGGTGTCCTCCATGTAGGAAAGCCACTCCTCAAGCTCCTTTTCCCTCTGGATCCCCCAGATGGGAAGGACATTGTCGAATCCGTTCATGAAGGCCATGGCGGCATCGGATCTGGTGATCAGTCCCCCCGCCAGCCCCTTCATGGCAATGAAGCCCACATTTTCCTCCCTGCAGAGTCTCACAAGCTCCTTTTCCTTTTCGGAGCTGAGATAGGAAAAGGGAAACTGCATGGTCTCATAAAGACCCGATCTCACACATTCCTCCGCGACCTCTATCTGATGGGCGGTCACGCCGAAATGGAGGATCTTTCCGGCCTGCTTTGCCTCCTGAAGAACCTCATAGACTCCGGTTCCGTCACCGGGTCTGTAGCACTGAAGCACCATGTGGAGCTGGTAGAGGTCTATGTAGTCGGTCTTAAGGTTCTTAAGGGAGGTGTCCAGATCCGCCCTTATCTTTTCCGGGTCATGACCCATGGTCTTGGTGGCTATCACCACCTTGTCCCTCATGCCCTCAAAAGCCCTTCCCAGCTTTTCCTCGCTGTCGGAATAGGCTCTTGCGGTATCAAAATAAGTCATGCCTCCCTCATAAGCCCTTCTTAAGAGTCTGACTGCCGTTTCCATGTCCACCCTCTGTACCGGCAGAGCCCCGAAGGCATTCTGGGGTGAGCTTATGCCTGTTTTTCCAAGTGTTATCCTTTTCATTTTTCTCCTTATTCATCCTCAGAGGATCTGCTCAGTCCCACAATGAGCTGGGGTCCGTCCTGTTCTTCAACAAGCCCTGCCCTTAAGCTGACCATTACAGGCTCTCCGTTTAACATAAGCCTGTATCTTATCTTATATATTTTCCCGTTCCTTACCCTGGCCAGGATCTTTTCCTTTGAGAATACTGACAAGAAATAGGCTATATCATCGGGGTGGATGGCTCTTTTGATCTCATCAAGGGAATCGGCAAAGAAGTCCTGACCCACTCTTGAGGTGCCCAGGCTGGAATATTCCGTGGATGCGCTGTATTGCATGTAATATCCGCTTTCGGGATCCACTGTATAAATGGCCACGAAATTTCCCATGAGGGCTGCTATCCTCGAATAGGTGGTCTGCTCTTCCTTTAGGCGTTCCAGCATTTCCTGCTGGCGCATCTGGGTATCCACGTTATTGACACCGATTATGATGTGGTCGTCATCCCTTCCGATTCGGGCGATCTTCATGTTCATGAAGCAGGGAACATCATTCTTTAGGAGCCTGTAGGTATGTACAAAGACTCCCTGCTCATCGATGGTCTTCATCACGTTTTCCTTTGTGAGTATCTCAAGGAACTGTGCCCTGTCATCCTCATAGATTATGACACCTATGTCCCTTCTGGCTTCCTCAAAGAAGTCATCACCGTGACGTTCCGCAGAAAGATCCTTTTTTCCCTCATTCCTGGAATATTCCACAAAATGATCCGTCCTGACGTCCACATAGAAGAGGTATTCATAGTCAGAAGAAAGAGCCTGTGCCACTCCGGCATAGGTAAGCTCCTCCTTTTGGGGAGCAACATCCAGAACCGCAACCGCATAGGCAAAGACACCCTCCCTGGGACTGTCTGCTATCTTTTTGACCATGGCATGAAGGGTCGAGCCGTCATCCAAAGTATCATTCAGGAAGGTCCTGTTCCCGTCTGCACGGCACCTTTCTATGGCATCGACAAGATCCAGACCCCTTGTATTTTGGGCTGCCTTTGCGGGATCCGTGAAGTCCTCCTCGTTAACCGTAAAATAGCGGTTGACAAACTCCCGGTAGGACTTGTTGCAGCGAACCACCTTGACGGAGCTTCCGTCATATTCCACAACCGCCATGGGCAGGGTGTCGAAATAGCGCCTTGCATTCTCCGCCTCCTCCTTTGAAACGGAGCTTAAGTCATACATGTTAACGGAGCCTATGGTCTTAAAGTAGCCGGATTCGCTCTCCTTTTCATAGTGGATTGACAGGGTGTTCTTTTCTATCCCTTCCCATATAGCCTCTATGGGTGAGGGCTTTCCAAAATAGTAGCCCTGGAGCCTGGTGCAGCCGATCTCGCTTAAGAATTCAGCCTGCTCTGCCGTCTCAACCCCTTCGCAGACCGTATCCATACCCAGGCTTTGAGCCATCCTCATAAGCTCCGTTAAAACGATCCTTGATCTGGGATTGTTATCAAACTGTCTCATGAAGCGCATGTCAAATTTTATGAGGTCGAATCTCATCTCCTGAAGAAGATCCAGGGATGAGTAGCCGCTTCCGAAATCATCCATCCAGACCTTAAAGCCCAGCTTCTGGAACCTCTCTATCTGCTCCTTCATGAAGTCGAAATTCTCGCCCACAACGCTTTCGGTGATCTCCACGGTGATGAGATCCTTTGAGATCCCCGCCGATTCAACCCTGTTGTTGATCTCTTCGACAATGTCGCACATTTCAAAGTCCGTCCTTGAAAGGTTCACGGAAACGGGCACAATGGGAATACCCTTGTTTTTCTGATTTTTGATCCTTTCAATGACCACATCCACGATGTGAAGATCCACCCTGTAGATGAGCTTTGTATCCTCCAGGATGGGTATGAAATCCGCGGGTGAAAGGATCCCCTTTTCGGGATCGATCCATCTTGCAAGAGCCTCCTCATCGCAGACATTCCTGCCTGCCGCCCTGACTATGGGCTGGTAGAAGGCCTTGACCCAGTTTTCGCTGATGGCCCTGTCAAGATTGTCGACGATATACTGGCGGTTGATCTCTCTTGAAAGCATCCTGCTGTCAAAATAGTCATAATAGGATTCCTTGTCATCCTTTTTAATGCTCCCTGCATATTTAGCCCTGTCGCAGGCAAGAGAGGTCTCAACAAGACCCATGGAATCAAGATATATCCCCGCCCTGACGGGAAGAGTCTTCCCGCCGTTCATCTTTTTTGCCTTCCTTATGACTGTTTTCAGCTTCTGCTCAAGCCCTTCCTCTTCGGTATAGACCGCAAAATGATCCTGACCGAAACGGCTGGAATTTTCCTGTCCGAATTCTTCTCCGATTATCTCCGCAAACTCCCTGATCAGAACATCGCCCTCGGAAAAGCCGTATTTTTTATTGTAATACTTGATCCCACTTAAGTTGAAGAAGACCACAGCCGAAGCAATATCCCTCTCATGCATGCTCTTTCGCCCGTTCTCGGCAAGCTTGAAGAAATATGTCATTCCGGGCAGGCCTGTCAGATGATCATAGTTCAACTCGCGCAGCATGCTCTGCTCACGGAATTTTCCATCCACCTTAAGGTCTTCTAAAAGCCCTCTTCTTAAGTCCTTCATGACCCCGGGATTATCCTCATAAAAGCGCCGCTTATCCTCATACATGTCCTCATCGGCCCGTCTTAATGCCATTCTGACGTTACGGCTGTCGTTTTCCATCGCCCTGCCCAGGGCAAAGATCACTCCCTGCCGTTTGCAGGACTGTCTGATGCCCTGAACCTTCTCCTTTAACTGCTCTTTGCCAAGTCCCGGACATATGACCGCAAATTCATCTCCGCCGGCACGGAAAATGTTTGATTCATCAAAGAATTCCTTTAATATGTTAGCCGAATTTTTAAGAAGGATATCTCCCGCATTATGCCCCTCCATGTCATTGACCATCTTCAACCCGTTCAGGTCAGCAAACAAAACCCCAACCGGGCCGGCGCTTTCCCTGCCGGCATTGCAGAGACTGTCAACGAAATTGTTCATCTCGTTCCTGTTCATGACCCCGGTCAGAAGATCCCTTGAGCCCAGCTTTCTCAGCCTGTCAAGAAGCATGTAGTTGCCGATCTCCGATCCGATTATGAAGGTGGAGACCTCCAGAGTCTCCTTGATCTTAACGGCACGGCTCTTGTCAAAGTTAAGGGCCCACATATAGCCCATGAGATCATTTCTTGATTTTAAGGGAAAAAGAACGATGTTATGAGCGCCTGCGGAGGTGAGGGATTCATACCAGACAGGGTTTCTTTCCTTAACAACCTGCATATCCTCCTCATCCTTGGCTATGAGACAGTTGCTGCCCGCTATGGTGGAGCCCCAGGACTCAGCGATGTCGTAAAATTCGTCATTTACATAGTGTTCCATGGGGAGAAGCTTTGACCCCTCCCCAAATGACTCTCCCAGAACAGAGCAGGATCTTTCATATTCGTTCATCAGAAGGATGCAGCAGTGCTCCGCATCGCAAAGACTCCTGATGCCTGCAATGACATCGGAAATGGCACTCTTAAAATCATTTGTGCCCCTGAGCCTTATGCAGGTTTCAAGGACAGACGAGGCTGTCTCGGGAGAGATGTCCGACAGATTCCCGGAATCCGCCTCCGCATTTATCTCCATGAGATAGAGGCAGTAGCAGAGATCATCCCCGTCAGGATCAAGGGGGATGAACATCATGTTAAACCAGAGATTCATCCTTTCGGGATGGGTATAGGAATGGAGGATCTTTTTTTCAACTGCAGCCTGATAGCAGTATTCCTCAAAGTTAAGATCCCTGGTGAGGTAATCCGTATATTCGCTGTTGGGAACAAAGCTGGATCTCAGCATTTTCATATCCGGCGCGGGATGTTCGATAGAATCGATATAGGCACTGTTTCCGGTGACTATGCGGTATATGCCGGTTTTTCTGCCCTCAGGCACCTCCACCGACATAACGCAGGCCATTGTTGTCATGCCGTCAACAATTTTCTGATAATCCATACTCCATTCCTCCGGAATCCTTCATAGAATACTGCCTTAAAAAGAACCTCCCGGCGCCTTTGTGCCCCGGGGATCATAAATTACAAAAGCCGGTTTAATGCTGACTCTCCGATGGTGCCCTCCGGCATCTTTATCCCGAAATTCTCGCATATACTGGATCCGATCACGGCAAAGGTATCCGTGTCGGGAAGCTTTCCCCCCTCTGTCATCTTCTTTGACCAGGCTATGAAGGGAACGTACTCCCTTGTGTGATCCGTACCCTTATAGGTGGGATCGTTTCCGTGATCTGCCGTTAAGATCAGCAGGTCGTCGTCCTTAAGTTCCTTCATCAGGATCTCCAGTTTTTCATCAAATCTTTCCAGCTCTTTTCCGTAGCCTTCGGGATTCCTGCGGTGACCCCAAAGGGCATCGAAATCCACAAGGTTGGTAAAGCAGAGGCCGGTAAAATCCCTTTTACAGATCTCTATGGTCTGTTCCATGCCGTGTACCGAGCTTTCCGAATGATTGCTCTCAGTGATGCCCTCCCCGCAGAAGATATCGTTTATCTTGCCCACGCTTATAACGTCAAAGCCCCCGTCCTTCAGGGCGTTGAGTGCCGTGGCTCCGGTGGGCTTTAAGGCATAATCGTGCCTGTTTGCTGTCCTTTTGAACTCGCCCCTTTTCTTTCCCACATAGGGTCTTGCAATGACACGGCCCACCTTCCATTCATCCCTCATGGTGAGTTCTCTTGCGATCTCACAGCAGCGGTAGAGGTTTGCCAGGTCAAAGGTCTCCTCATTTCCGCAGATCTGCAGGACGGAATCCGCCGAAGTGTAGACGATCATCTCACCGTTTTTGATCTCCTGCTCTCCAAGTTCTTCTATGATCTCCGTTCCGGAGGCGCTTTTATTTCCGATGACCTTTTTGCCGCAGCGCTTTTCAAGCTCTTCGATCAGCTCCTTTGGAAAGCCGGTGTCGGTGAAGGTGACAAAGGGCTTTTCGGTCTTTATGCCCATCATCTCCCAGTGACCGGTCATGGTGTCCTTGCTGTTTGAGGTTTCACCCATCTTCATGTAGCGTCCCAGGGGCTTTGAGGTTCCTTCCATGACCTTTGACGGATGAAGATTTAAGAGTCCCAGCTCCACCAGGTTCGGGATCTTAAGCGGTCCGCAGCTGTCCAGGATGTGTCCTAAGGTATCCACCCCCACGTCCCCGTATTTTTCGGAATCCGGCATTGCGCCTATCCCCAGGGAATCAAGGACTACGACAAATACTCTTTTATACTCGCCCATGGTCTTTTTCCTCCGTTCCGGTTTCTTTCAATATCCCCCGGCCTGCTCGTTTTTGAGGAGCTTTATGATCCTGCTGGTTCCCAGACGGTCGGCGCCCAGAGCAAGGAACTTTTCGGCATCCGAAAGGGATGAGATCCCTCCTGCCGCCTTTATCTTTACATTGCCTCCCACGTGCTTTGCAAACAGCTCCACATCCTCAAAGGTGGCTCCTTTCGTGGAAAATCCGGTGGAGGTTTTTATGTAGTCAGCACCGGCTTCGGTCACGATCCCGCACATCCTTATCTTCTCTTCATCACTTAAGAGACAGGTTTCGATTATGACCTTTAATATCTTTTCCCCGCAGGCTTTTTTCAGGGTTTTTATCTCTTCCCTTAGTTTATCATATTCCCCTGCCTTTAACCATCCTATGTTTATCACCATGTCGATCTCCGAGGCTCCGTTTGAAAGGGCTTCCTTTGTCTCAAACTCCTTTACGGCGGTCGTGGTGTTCCCGTTGGGGAAGCCGATCACGGTGCAGATGGGCATCTTTCCCTTCACATAGTCTGAGGCCTGCTTTACGTAGCAGGGCGGGATGCATACGCTTGCGGTGCCGTAGCTTATGGCATCATCGCAGATGGTCTTTATCTCCTCCCAGGTCGATCCCTGCAGAAGAAGGGTGTGGTCAACGTGTGAGCATAATTCCTTTGTATCCATTTTTCTTTTCCTCCTGTAAATAAACTAACTGTTAGATCCCTCGACTGCGCTCGGGATGGAAAAACGTCCAGTGGACGTTTTTCGGGCACGCTTTGACGCGCCAAGCGCGGCAGTGCCCCGGGGAAAAAGATCCCTTCGACTTGCCGGGGAGTTTGTGCTGACACTCACCTCTGTCCCTTGTCGTAGGGTATTCCTTCTGCCTTTGGTGCCCGGGACTTGCCGGAAATGAAGATCAGCACAACAAGGGAAATTATGTAGGGCAGCATGTTATAAACGGTGCTCGGAATCTTAAGAGCCACCAGGGCATCAAAGCCCGTGTAAACGTTTGAAAGGGCTCTGAAGAGGCCGAACAGCAGGGCTGCAAGGCCGATGTTAACGGGCTTCCACTGGCCGAAGATCATTACCGCCAGGGCAAGGAAGCCAAAGCCTGCAACCCCGTTTTCAAACTTCCATTCGGAAACACCGGCGGTGATGTAGACAAGACCGCCCAGTCCTCCCAAAGCGCCTGAGATCAGGACTCCCGCATAGCGCATCTTCTGAACGTTAATGCCAACCGAATCCGCTGCCTGGGGATGCTCACCGCAGGCCATAAGCCTTAATCCGAACCTTGTCATATAAAGAACCACAAAGGCTCCGATCAGGGCCAGAAGGGCGATCAGCATAAAGAAGCTGAACTCGAATTTCCCGAAATTTACGATGAAGACCTTCTTTGCCTGTCCGTATGCCACCGTGGAAGAAACGTTGTCGGCATTCTCCGCCATGTTGATGGCTCTTACGATAACAACCGCAAGGGCGGGAGCCAGAAGGTTCATGGCCGTTCCGATGAGGGTCTGGTCGGCTCTGAACCTGATGGCAGCCACGGCCAGCAGAAGTGAAAAGAGCATACCCATGGCCGAGCCTGCAAGTATCACAAGGATCAGTCTTAAAAAGCCGGGAAGGGACAGGGGCAGGTATTTCATCATGAGGGCACCGCCTAAGGCTCCTATTACCATGATCCCCTCAAGGCCAATGTTTATGACACCGCTGTGCTCTGAAAAGCAGCCTCCCAAAGCCACAAGGATGAGAACAGATGCAAAGATCAGTGTGTACTGGATAAGAAGCAGCATTATCTTCCACCCCCTTTCTTCTTTTCATCCATCCTGTCAAGCAGACGGTTGAACCAGAGTTTGAAAAAGAGGACGAAGCCGCAGAGGTAGATGATCACCGCCGAGATCAGATCCGAGATCTGGGAGCAGTACATGGTCTTGTCCACGTAGGTTCCGCCGCTGGTTATGTGCTGGATGAAATATGAAGCAAAGATGGCTCCTATGGGATGAGCCCCTCCAAGGAAGGAAGCTGCAATGCCGTTAAAGCCCATGGTGGGAACGGAGGTCTGCTGGACCATCCACTCCTCTGTTCCGCTTAAATAAAAGATGGCGGCTCCGAAGCCCGCCAGGGCTCCGGCTATCATCATCGTCAGGATGGTATTGAACTTTTCGTGCATGCCGCAGTAGATGGCCGCCTGTTTGTTCATTCCCGTGGCCTTCAGCTCAAAGCCCAGCTTCGTCTTTTCAAGGAGCACCCAGATGAGGATCGCGATCACAACCGCAAGGATTATCCCTATGGTGACAAGATTGTTGTTTGAAAAGATCTTGTCCAGACCCGCATTGGGCAGGAGAGCCTTCTTGTTCGAGGTGGCAAGAGACTTTGTGTAGGGTGTGGATTCACCCTTTACACAGGTCAGGAGCATGTTTACAAGATAGAGGAAGATCCAGTTCAGCATTATGCAGGATATGACCTCGTTTACATTGAAATATGCCTTCAGGGCTCCGGATATACCGCCTGCCAGGGCAGCAAAGACCACAGCCGCAAGAATGCACACATACCAGGGACAGTTAAGACCCAGGGCAAAATAGAGGGAAGCTCCCGCCCCCACAACATACTGTCCGGCAGCTCCTATGTTAAAAAGTCCCACCTTCCAGGCAAAGAGAACCGAAAGGGAACACATGAGAAGTGCCGAGGCCTTCACCAGGGTTGTGCCGAAATATTTCATGGCCGCAGCCGCACTGGGATAGTAAAGAAAGTTTTTGATAATGGCCAGAATGGCACCGGAGGCACCTGCAGGGTTTATGATGAGCAGGACCACATATCCCACGAAAAGACCAAGGATTATGCATAAGAGCGATCCCAGAATGGTCTGAAATGCGGAATTTCTCAATATCTTATCTTTTCCGGAAGTATTCATATCAGGCCGCCCCCTTTCCGTCGTCCCGTTTCGAGCCTGCCATATAAAGACCCAGCTCTTCAACACTGACCTTCTTCGGGTCAAACTGACCGACTATCTCTCCCTCGTACATGACCAGGATCCTGTCGGAAACATTCATGACCTCATCCAGTTCAAGGCTCACAAGGAGAACGGCTTTCCCTGCATCTCTCTGGGCAACCAGCTGTTTGTGGATATATTCGATGGCTCCCACGTCAAGTCCGCGAGTCGGCTGAACGGCTATCAGAAGCTCCGGATTCCTGTCGATCTCCCTTGCGATGATGGCCTTCTGCTGGTTGCCTCCCGACATATCCCTTGCCTTTGTCACGGGACCCTGTCCGGAACGTATGTCATACTGCCTGATCAGCCTCTCGGCATAGGCTCTTATGTTCTTTCTCCTTAAAAAGCCGTATCTGTCCGTAAATTCAGGCTCGAAATAGCGCTGCAGGACTATGTTGTCCTCCAGGGAATAGTCAAGGACAAGTCCGTGCTTGTGCCTGTCTTCCGGGATGTGGCTCAGCCGACCCATTCCTAAGGTGAGCCTTTCCCTTATGGAAGCCCTTGTGATTTCTTTTCCACAAAGGAAGATCTTTCCCGAAGAAAGACTCTTAAGCCCCGATAGTCCGTAGACCAGCTCCGTCTGTCCGTTTCCGTCGATCCCGGCTATGCAGACTATCTCCCCTCTTCTCACATTAAAGGAGACATTATTTACCGCATTTTTGGAATGCTGGCCGGAGGCTACCGTCATGTTCTGCACATCAAGGATCACCTCTCCCGGCTCCGACGGCTTCTTTTTCACCACGAAGCTGACATCCCTTCCCACCATCATGGCAGAGAGCTTTTCCGGGGTGGTGTCCTTTACATCCACCGTACCGACATATTTTCCCTTTCTTAAGACCGTACACCTGTCAGCCACCTGCATGATCTCGGCAAGCTTATGGGTTATGAAGAGAATGCTCTTGCCCTCCGCGGCAAGGTTTTTCATTATGGTCATGAGTTCCTTTATCTCCTGGGGCGTCAGCACTGCCGTGGGCTCGTCAAAGATCAGGATCTCGTTGTCACGGTAGAGCATCTTTAAGATCTCGGTCCTCTGCTGCATTCCAACGGTTATGTCTTCGATGCAGGCATCCGGATCCACCTGAAGCCCGTACTTTTCGGAAAGCTCCATCACCTTTTTTCTGGCTTCATCCTTCTGTAAAAAGCCCTTCCTGACGGTCTCGACTCCCAGGATGATGTTGTCAAGGACCGTGAAGCACTCAACCAGCTTGAAATGCTGATGCACCATTCCTATTCCAAGTTCATTTGCATCATTTGGATCATTTATGTCAACCTTTTTTCCGTCCTTAAGTATCTCCCCCTCCTCGGCCTTATAGAGACCGAAAAGAACGGACATCAGTGTGGATTTTCCCGCGCCGTTTTCCCCAAGCAGGGCATGGATCTCGCCCTTTTTAAGCTGCAGGGTGATGTCGTCATTTGCGATTATCCCGGGAAAACGCTTGGTTATATGCAGCATTTCTATTGCATAATTCTCGTTTGGCATTTTCTGCAGGCTCCTTTCAATTCTTTTCCCAAGGCTCTGTGAAGGTTAAAAGCCACCGCCAGGGTGCCCTGAATATTCTAAAGGGGAAGGACGGACAAAAAGCCCTGCCCTTCCCCTTAAAAGAGACCGACTCATCAAGCTGAGGTTCTTTGACCCTTCGAGAAACAAAGGTCTCCGAACAGTTACATATTTATTTTATGCTTCCGTACTCGTTTACGGTGATGGATGCTGCAGGCATTGCGGAAATGTCATTGCTGATCTTGATTGAGCCTGCATGGATGTCCTTAACAAGGGCATTGTAGTCATCCTCGGTAAAGCCGTCAGCAAACTGTGTGGTTGAAGGAAGCTGCACATAGTTCTCGGTGGGAGTGTCGGAGATAACACCCAGGTTATCGATCTTTCCTGCATAGTCACTCCACTTGCCGGCCTTGATGTCAGTTAAGACGGTGTTAACGGTTGCGCCCAGGCCCTTCATTGCGGATGTAACGGTCATTCCTTCGCCGTAATCCCCATCGATCTTTCCGCTCTGGTCGGAGTCAACACCTATGACCTTTGCGCCGACCTTTGCAGCTGCCTCGCAGGCTGAAGTATAGATTCCGCCGCCGCAGGCAAAGACAACCTCAACATCCTTTGAGCCGTACCATGTGTCCATATATGCGGTTATGTCGGCATCGCCGTAGAACTGTCCGCCGTATACATATTCGATGGTGATCTCATCCGTGTTTCCAAGCTCTTCTGCAGCAGCGTTGGCGCCCTGAACAAAGCCGTAGCCGTAGCGCATAACTGCGGGAACCGACATTCCGCCAAGGAAACCAAGGTGCTTATAGCCAAGCTTTACTGCAGCATAGCCTGCAAGATATCCGGAGATCTCCTCCTGATAGGTACAGCAGTAGGTGTTTTCAGTGTTGTAGTACTCTGTTACGTCATATTCATCGGGATTATAGGTGTAGCCCTCGCCTACCCCCTTCTCGCAGATATCTCCTGCGGAAACGTCGATAGCGATGAACTTCACATCCGGATAGGTCTTTGACTGGGCTACTATTGCTGCCGCAAACATATATCCGGGCATTACGATGACATTTGCCCCCTCTGCCACTGCCTGGTCAACACTGGCATTTCTGGCCTCGTCCGAATCGCTTTCAGGCTTGTAGTAGGTGAATTCCACTCCGTTTGCTTCGCTCCAGGACTTGCAGGATTCATAGGTGGTCTGGTTGAAGCTCTGGTCCGTGATGTCTCCAGAGTCGGTGATCATCGCAACCTTCATGTCTCCTTCCTTTGCGCCCGGGCCTCCCGCAGCACCCGAACCTCCTGCTGCCCCGCAGGCACTCATGCCGAATGCTACTGTCACGGCAAGCAGAATTGCCATAATACGCTTTTTCATTCTTTTCTCCCTCCTTAATTTGTGAGCCGCTTTTGCGGATTTCCTGTCTGCCCTTTTGCGGCTGATGGCAGCCGACAAAAAAAGCAGTCTCCCGGTTTTTTTACACGAACACTGTTTCCTCTTCCGGTCTGGTAAAAAACAGTCAGAGTTCGTTTTTTTATATAACACAGGAACTGCTTTTAAATTTATACTATTGCCCACTGTACGTCAAGTTCAACCGAACCTTGTGAGTTCTCAACCCCGGGATGCAAAAAGCATATGAACCCGGCAGTCTGATTCAGAGCTTCGAATGAAGGAATTCCAGCAGGTTGTCGCGCGTTGTGGTCTTAAGGATGTATCCGTCGGGCTTTAAGGACATGACACGCTGCACAGCCTCCTTAGTGCCGATTCCCGTGAGGAAGATGACCGGGATCTTAGCGGTGGCCGGCTCCTGCCTGAGCATCTGAAGCACCTGGGGTCCGTCAACCACGGGCATTTCATAATCAAGCAGGATCATGTTCACAGGATTTTTCAAAAGGAAGGTGATGGCCTGCATTCCGGCTGTCACGATATCCGCCTGAAAATCATCCTTGATCCACTCCCTGATCATCTTTGCATAGGAAGGATCATCATCCACGATAAGGATCCTCTTTTTCTGACCCGGCAGGGGTCTGCCCTCCAGCACATCTTCTATGGCCGAAACCAGGGCAACCATGTCCAGGGGTCTGTTTACCCAGGGTATGTCCAGGGTGGAGGGCATTTTTCTGTTGAGCTCCGAATGATCCTTCTGCTCACCTATCATAAGCATCTTGTTTTCCCGCTGCCTGACAATGTCGCAGATGTAGGTAAGCTTGCTCATCACGTCAGCATTATCCGCCACATCCCCGGGAAGATAGAGAAGGAAAAGATCGGTCGAAATGCCCGACAGTTCCCTTATCTGAAGAAAATCATCCGATATCATCGTGGTAAAGTATCCCTCGTCCTTCAGCTTGCGCTCCATGCCCTTCACGATGACACTGTACTGAAGTGCGAGTATGACTATCCCTCTGCCCATTTAAAAATAACCTCCTGTTATAGTTTAAAACTCAGTCCATCCCTCTGGCAACTGCAGCCTTTGCCTCCTGCCGGATGTCGGAATCGAATGACAGGAGCGGCTCAAGCTTCTTTCCCCTGATCCGTCTGTCCACATAGTTCCTTGTAAGCCTGATTATAAGCGGTATCTGAACGATAACCCCTATCAGGTTCGGTATCATCATAAGTCCGTTAAAGGTGTCTGAAATGTCCCAGGCAAGGTTTGATTCCATCACCGCTCCAAAAACGATCAGGGCGATAAACACAAGCCTGTAGATCCTGGCGAAGGTCACTCCCAGAAGATATTCCGTTGTCTTGGCTCCGTAGTAGGACCAGCCCAAAACCGTGGTGAAGGCAAAAAGGGTTATGGCAATGACCACAAACCACTCTCCCGGCTTACCCAGGGCAGTTCCGAAGGCCAGAGCCACAAGGGTGGCATCATTTGTGCCCTCTGCCACAAGACCCGTGTTCAGATCAATGGCACCCGAGCCCAGCACCACAAAAGCTGTCAGGGTACATATCACAAAAGTGTCAAGAAAGACCTCCGCTATACCCCACATTCCCTGTCTGACCGGCTCCCTGGTACAGCTGTTTGAATGAACCATGACTGAGGATCCCAGTCCCGCCTCATTCGAAAACACTCCCCTCTTGCAGCCGTTCTTTATGGTATTGAAGGCCAGCTGTACGGCAGTTCCCGCAGCGCCGCCCTTTATGGCTTCAGGTCCTAAGGCGAAGCGGAAGATGGAGCTTATGATTGCGGGAAGCTCGCTCACATGAAACATGATCATTATGAGGCAGCCGATGATATAGGCTATGGACATTATGGGTATCAGCTTTTCCGATACCGCTGCCAGACGCCTGAAGCCTCCCATTATTATGACGGCGGCTACCACCATCAGGACCACACCAATGAGCCAGTTAACCTTGGGAGCTCCGTGGAATGTACCGAAGTCCACCCCGGAAAGAAAGACTGTCCCGAAGTTTATGGTTATCTTGTTTATCTGTCCCATGTTTCCGATGCCGAAGGAAGCCAGCACGGAAAAGATGCAGAAAAGCACACCCAGAAATTTCCCAAGACCTTTGCAATGCTTTATGGAACCGAGTCCGTCCTGGAGATAGTACATGGGTCCGCCGGACCAGGCTCCCTCCGAGTTGCGCCGGCGGAAATACAGGCCGAGCACATTTTCGGAATATTTTACCATCATTCCCAAAAATGCCGCAACCCACATCCAGAGAACCGCTCCCGGACCCCCGAAACAGATCGCCGTTGAAACTCCCGCGATATTTCCCGTTCCTATGGTGGCACAAAGAGCCGTACAGAAGGCTCTGTACTGGGAAAGGGAGCCGGCATCATTGAGGATCCGCCCCTCGTCCTTTACTATACCAAAGGTTTTTCCGAACCAGTGCTTCAAATGTACCACCTGGAAGAGACCCGTGGCAAGGGTGCAGATCAGTCCCGTTCCAAGAAGCAGGGAAAGACCGAAGGTTCCCCAGGCGAATCCGTTTACCGCATCATTTACCCTGATAACAGTTTCCATCTTTTATCCCACTATCTCACAATAGACCAGAGTCTGATTCAGAAGCTGGTATGCCACTTCACCAAAGGTTACGGGGCCTGCATAGGGAGGTATCTTTTTGCCCTGGAGATCCCCGAACTGATAGTTGAGGATACAGTTGCAGGAAAATACCGGATCCTTTGCCCCCGACTCTCCTATCCTCTTTTCAAATTCCTTTGCATAGTCAGTCACCCCGACAGCAAAGCGGTATTCGATATTCTTAAACACGGGAGCGTAAAAGCTGACTTTGTTATCCTCAATGCCCTTTATGGAAACGTTGAAATAGGATCCGTTATAGTCGGCCACAAGGGGCATTCTGCTGTCGATCCCCTTCTTTTTGATGTACTCCGCAAAGTTCACCTTCTGGCCGTTAACGCTGCATTCCGTTGTCTCCAGCTCGTTATCATCAAAGGTGATGACAGGATCGGTCTTATCATCCTCAAAGATATTGATCATGTTGATCATGGCGCTCTTTCCTTCCGGAAGCTTAATGAACAAGGCCACAGCCCTGTCGGTATAGCCGGTTTTGTCTGTGCCGTTGTAAACCTTTGCCTCTCCACCTGTCTCAAGATCAAAGCCCGAGATCCAGCCGATGGTGGGATGCATCAGAAGCTCGTCCACATCGGGAGCCTCCTTTGCATACTTTGCCGCAACCTCCGAACCGTAGGGCATGATGAGCAGGGTCAGACCATTATCAAAGCCGTCCTCCACCTGCTGGAAAATGTTATATTTTCCGTATACCCTGATATCCGTATCCTCACCGAAGTCTATCTCGTTTACAAAGAGCAGGTCCTTTGAAAAGGCTCCCCCCTCTTCTCCTATAAAATATGGGGTTGTGCCTCCGATCCACTTTCCGGTTGGAAGCTTCTGAAGCAGTGAGTCATCCCCGGCTATATGAAGAACCTTTCCATCGTTAATGAGTTTTACAGTATCATCAAAATTAATGAGCATTTGTACCACCTCCTGAAATCTACAACAGTTTTCAAAAGAAAAACCACCCATGTTTCTTCCATGATTGCAGCTGATCATAACCCTGCGGTTTTTGAACATTTACGGCGATCCTGCAATCTGAGCCGCACTGCGTGCGAGTGCAAAATACGCACTTTGACAAAAAAGATCAAAGCATGGCGATATTTGCCAGATCCACCTTTGCAACTATGGGATATTTCGTCAAAAATTCTTCCATTTCCTTAAGGCATTCGCCCATGCAGCCCGGATCAGAGGCTATCTTCTTCTGATTCTTGGTGATCAGCATGTTGAATGCAAGGTTGGAGGACTTATATTTTAATTCCCCCTTGAAGATCTTTTTGACCTTTTCCTGAACGATCTCATCCATATGTATATCCTCCTTCTTAATTATCCCTGCAAGAGTCCGGAGCCCTTCGGTTTCCGGACTCTTACATCGGTTTTTCATCTGAGTCGCACTTTGTGCCGGAAATTAACCGGTGTTAAGCCCTTACGTTCCGGACAGTTATTTGTTTTTTATCGCATCGAGCAGGCCTTCATAGTCATACATCCCGGCCTTCTCGCTCACAAGCTTAAACCTTTCTTTTTCATCTTCGGGTATGGAATATCCGGACATCTCCTGCAGGGCATCATCTATCCTTGAGCAGTCCATATTTTCGGCTGCATCGGCCAGCTCCTCATAGATGCTCTCCATAAGGAATTCGTCCGCCACAGGCTTACCCTCATCTCCACCCTCATCCGATGCCTCCTTTTCGGCAGGAAAGACCTCTTCAAGGATCTCCTTGTATTTGAGGAATCTCTCCATGGTGGCCGTGTGATGCTCCTTGATATAGCTGACATCCCCTTCCTTGCCGGCCATTTCGAGACTCTCAGCCTCATCTCCAAGTTTCATTGCTCCCACCAGTCTGGAGGAGCTCTTAAGGGCATGGATCTTTATGGTATAGTTCTTCCAGTCACCCGCGCTGTAGCTCCTGTCCAGCTCATCATATTTATCCCAGATGGAATCGTAGAAGATCTTCAGCACCATCTTAAAGGCATCCTCGGAACCGCTGTTTTTGATGGCAGTCTTTCCGTCGATCCCCTCAAGCTTTTCGTACCAGGCAGCTTCCGAGCTTCCTGCTGCTTCCGGTTCCTCCTCCGGATATCCTTCCGGGGTCCCGGGACTTAAGTTCTCCTCCACCGGAGTCTCATCAGCGGGGCTTTCTCCGGGAAGCTCCTGATCCTGTGCTTCATTTTCCTCCGTTCCATAGGTGTTCCTCTTCGATATCCGCAGATTATCGACAAAGGAGCCGATATTATAGGACTTGTTGGACTTAAGGAAATAAAGGATTCCGAAGGTTCCGGGTCCGCAGTTGGAGGATATTGCGGCGGATGCCTGCTGGAAGACAACATGCTCAAAGTAGGCATGCTTCCGGATCTCCTCCTCGATCCATATCAAGGTATCCACGGGTACATCCACGTAGGTTATGAACACCAGATCGGAATCCGGTATGGTGTCCGGCGGCAGGACCTTATTGATATATTTCCTGTAGGCTCTTCTTGTGCGGCCTATCCAGAATCCGCCCACACCCTTTTTGTCCTCGCGGATCCTCAGGGCCGGATGAAGGTTAAAGACCCTTGCTATCTTATTGAGCCTGTCGCTGACAAGCCCCTTCCTTGCCATGTATTCAGTGGAATCTATGACAAAGCTGCACTTTAGACGTTCCTTGACGGATTCCAGCTCAGCAACGATCTCCTGGGCCTGCAGACCCTGCTGAATGAGCTTATAGCCTATCAGGATCAGGATTCCCGTTGCACTTGAAATACATTCGGAATTTACGATGGTAACATTTTCAAAGGCTTTTGCCGCCTCACTGGAATTTCTGAAGTCCTTGCTCATGCTGGTGGTTATGGCGATATGGATGATATTATGAGCTTTTTTAAGGTTCTCCGCAAAAAATTCAGTGTATTCCGCCTCGGTCGGAGGTGCCGAAGTAGCATCCTTTCCGGAGGACATATGGCGGATCAGCTCGTTTGCATCCATATGGATCCCGTCCTTGAATATACCGTCCTCTGTTTTTATGACAAAAGGAATGATGGGTATGTGGAGCTTCCTTACCAGGTATTCCGGCAGATCACACATGCTTGTGGAGGTTATGATGACAGACTGTTTGTCGGCATAGCCGTCAGAAGCGCGGATCTCCTCGCTGTCTCCCATCATAACGGATCTGAGGATGATCTTCTCCTTTGAAACATGGCGGATGAGCATCTGTTCCATGGCCTCTCCGGACACAGGCTTTACAAGATATCCGTCAAAGCCTGCCCTGTTGTAGAGATCCCGGTTCTCGCTCCCTGCATTTGCCGTAAGGATTATCACGGGAGTCGTCCGGTTCAGGCCTCCCGCCTGGTTTCTTAACAGCTCCAGACACTCGACTCCATCCATTCCCGGCATCAGATGATCCATGAATATGGCATCATAGTGAACCTTAAGGCACTGGTCAAGAGCCGCCTTTCCGCTCAGCACCGTGTCGATACCCATATCCGTATCCTCAAGGAGTCTCTTTTCCACCTCCAGGTTCATTTCATTATCGTCCACGATCAGGATCCTTACCTCAGGCGCAAGGAAGCTGCTTTCGTAGTTTGACCTCTTTACAACCTGCTGGTTGTGGATGTTTAATTCACCCACCTGGGAATGATCCGAAACCACCTGCACTATGGTGGCCGTGAAGGTGGTGCCTTCACCGTAGACACTGCTGACGGTTATGTTTCCGCCCATCAGCTCGATAAGCTGTTTTACAATGGAAAGACCCAGACCCGTTCCTTCAATGTGCCTGTTCTTTCCTTCGTCAACCCTCTTGAAGGCATCGAAGAGATAGGGGATATCCTCCTTTTTGATCCCCATTCCGGTGTCGGAGATGGAGATCACAAGCTCCACCGTATCGCTGTCCCTGTCCCTGCTTTCTATGCGGAGCTCAACCTTTCCTTCTTTGGTATATTTTACGGCATTGTTTAAGAGGTTGATTATGATCTGCTTTATCCTGACCTCGTCACCGTAAAGGACAACCGGAACCTCCGGATCCACCGAGACCTCAAAGCCCAGTCCCTTATCGTGTGCCCGAAGCCAGAGCATGTTTACTATCTCCGAAAGCATATCCCCGATCCTGTAGTCAACGGGAACTATATCCATGCTTCCGGCCTCTATCTTTGAAAAATCAAGGATATCATTGATCAGGGCAAGGAGCATCTTTCCGGAGCCCTGTATTCCCGTTGCGTCACGGATTATGTCATCGGAGGCTTCCTGATCCCTTAAGATCAGCTCATTTAAGCCCAAAATGGAATTTATGGGGGTTCGGATCTCATGGCTCATGCTGGAGAAGAAACGGTTCTGTGACCGGGTCAGCTCCTCGGCCTTTTCGGCCTCCTTTTCCGCCCTTTCCTTCTGTTCCGAAAGTATCCTGCTCTGGGTCCAGGTCATCAGATAGCACAGGATACCCACAAGGACAATTGAGATAAAGGAGTCCTGATAGAACATCCTCCAGGAGTGGGGATAGATCAGCTCCGAATGCCTGTAGGCCACATAATAGCAGACAAAGGCCAGGATGGGAATGAGGGCGAAAATGCAGGTTCTCCACTTTCCGTTTAAGACCAGTCCCGCATACATAAAGGCGAATATGATCCAGAGATATCCTCCTCCCTCAAGACCCCCTCCGAAAAAGAAGAGGGCGGGGATCATCACCAGTACCAGGCAGAGGACTATGATCCTGGTCGCAAGGATCAGCCTGTCAAAATGCAGGCAGATCAGAGTGATCAAAGGTACAAAGACCAGTGTGGAGCCAAGAACGACCACCTCCCTGAGGTTTTCTCCCGTGACCAGATCCCCCACTAATGCTACAGCCCCCATTATCTCGGAAAAAAAGGTCAGGAACAGGAATGTCCTTTCCGTGTAGTTTCTGTTGGGATCCCTGACAGCGGCAATGGCTTCTTTTATCAATTTAAACTGATTCATATCACATTTCCTCCCTGCCTGCTGCCGATCCCTGCAGTACCCTCTGTACCACCCTCTCAAAGTCCGCCCTGTTGATGGGCTTTGCTATGAAGCCGTCAAAGCCCTCCTTTATGAACATTTCCCTGGCTCCTGAAACGGCATTGGCCGTGAGGGCGATCACGGGAATCTCCTTTCCTATATCAGCCGCCTGGGCTTTTATCTGCTTCATTGCCTGAACACCGTCCATCTCAGGCATCATGTGATCCATGAACACAAGATCATAGTCATATTCACGGCACTTCTTTACGGACTCCTTTCCGCTGCCTGCCGTGTCAACAACCATGTTGTAGTCCCTGAAAAGGGAGGTGGCAACAACAAGGTTCATGGGCTCATCATCCACAACAAGGGTTCTGACATTGTGGAATTCCGGTCTTGACGTGTTTTCTTCCTCCCCCATATCCCTGGCAGCCCTGCCTTCGTTTAAGATCTTTATGACAGGATATGCATATAAGGGCTTGGGCATCAGCATGACCGAACTGTTTTCCGGAAGCCTGTAGTCCTGATCGGCAGAAACCACCACCACGATGTCCTCCCTTGCAAGAGCTTCAAAGTAGCCCTTGTTCTCGTCATATTCCTCCTGTCCCATGAATATATGGGAAACCTTCATCTTCTCCTTAAAGCGCTCCACCTCATATACAGTCTCCGCCGCAAAAAGGGATACATGCACTCCCAGGGCAAGATTGGAAGCCATGCTCCGGTAGAAGTCGCGAAGTCTCGGAACCTTATACTTATCGGGCTTGACATGGAAGAGAACCACAGAATCAAAGGATTCTGAAAGAGCAAGACAGGGCTTATAATCCACAACCCTCTGCGGAACGGTAACACGGATCGTGGTTCCGAAGCCTACCTCTGTTTCGATCTTTACAAAGCCCCCCATCCTGTGGGCAAAGCCATAGACGATATAGAGCCCCAGGCCTATCCCGCCGGAGCTTCGGTTTCTCTTCTTGTTTGCCTGGTACATCCCTTCGGCTATCCCCTGGACTCCCTTGCGGTCTATGCCTATTCCGGTGTCAGTCATCTCTATTGTGAGATTGACTCCGTAGTCCATTTTTTCGGTGTAGAGCCTGACGTAGATCCCTCCGCTTTTTGTGAATTTCACCGCATTTTCCAGCAGGTGCCTGAATATCTTGTGCAGCTTTTTAATGTCTCCCCTCAACATGGTGGGAACAGAGGGAGACAGATCCACAACAAGATCCAGATCTCCGGTGTTATCGTTGGATCTGAAGCTTGTGACCACATCATTTATTAAGGAGGTGCTCATGTAGTTGTCTTCCTCCAGGAAGACCTTGTTTCTTCTGCATTCCGTATAGTCCTGAATGTCCTCGATCTGCCAGGCAAGCCTTACTCCCGCCTTTTTTATGGATTCGGCCTCATAGCCCGCTCCTCTTTTTATCAGAAGGTCGGACATTCCGTTTACAACATTAACAGGAGTCCTCAGCTCGTGGGAGATATTGGACAGGAAGTCCTCCATGTTGGAATCGTTGGAGGCAATACGCTCCTCCCTTTCCTTTTTCTCCTCCTCTTCGTAGAGCCTGTCCTCTATGTTCCTTGTGCAGAAATAGTAGACCAGAAGGACAATGCAGATGTGTAGCAGGATCCTGGAAACATTGAGCTTATCGAGCAATATGGGCTCTCCGCCGGGCAGATTGATGAAATGTATGAAGAGGACCGCAAAAAATTCAAGCAGTGTAGCGTGCATCATGTAGGCGCGGCCAAAGAGGGAATAGACCACCATCACCAGCACGAAGACCAGCGCCGTATCAAAGAGGCTGGTCTTATGGATCCCGCGATAAAAGATCAGAAGGGCTGCAAAGATAAAGTTGGCTGCCTTCCTGGCCTCCTCATCGATCCTGTCCGACAGGTGAATTGCCCAGATGCTTATGAGTCCCACAAGGATCACCGGGGGAACCCAGAATTCCCAGCCCATGAAAAAGTTCTCCAGCATCAGCCCTACAGACCCCAGGCTTGCAACAAAGACTATGAATTTTTCATTGTTTCTCTGATTCATATCATTCCTTTCTCAGCTGCTGTCTGCCGTATTTTCTTGCAGATGCAGTCCGGGGAAACAAACGGGCACACATATTAAATTTTATCCTATAAGACCGCCTGCATACAGAGGTTGTTTCATAGCGCCACATGGCAGAGTGAGCGTTTTCTATATAAAACGAACTCTAAACGTTTTTTCCGGTCTGCGACTTGCCAGGGAGTTTGTGATGACATTCATAAAAAAAGCCTGCGTGATCTTTTTAAGACCACGCAGGCTTTTTTGCGCTTTTGTTTTTACTTGGAGATGTTGGGAACGTCTCCGCCGGAGTTGCTGTCCACCCAGGATGAAAGCTGGGGAACCATGATCCTCATGACAACTATGAGAACGAAGATGAGGAAGAAACCGATTATGGCATTCTTAAGAGCCATCTTTGCCTTTTCTCTTTCCTGAGGCTCATCAGCCTTTGCAAGCTTGACTCCCAGGATCACGCAGTAAACTGCTGCAAGGGCTGCCACTACGCTGATCAGGGGACCAACTATGGAATTGATGAGCTCAACAACAGGCTTGCTGGCCTGATCGAAATCAACTCCGCCCTCTCCGGCAAAAACGGAAACGGGGTTGCTGACTGCAAGTGTTGCTGCGCTTAAAAGCACGTAGGGGCACTTAAGCCTGCCGATGATGTTTGTTACTGTGTTCTTATAGTTCTTCATTTTTTTCTCCTTTCGTACCGGCTCTCCTTTGTTGTCCGGCAAATAGAATTTTAGTTATCTGTATGTTGACCTGCTTACTTTATTACCTGTTCCTATGTGTCCTTCACTCCCTGAATTCCCGCTCCTGCCATGGACACAAAGACCTTGGCAAAAAGCCATACTACAGAGGCCGCTCCCGGAAGATAGAGGGTGTAGGGAAACTGGGGTATGAGTTCCAGAAGATTGTTTATCAGTCCGAAGCCTCCCACAACCGCCGTCAGGCACACGATCACGGTCCTGCTCATCTGCACTGCCAGTTTCGCCACTATTATGGCTGCTATCAGAGAGATCACCGAGATCATCACTCCCTGAAGCACTGAGCCGTATTTTGACAGCTTTTCTCCGAAGAACTTTTCCACATATACCGGAAGGTTCACCAGACCAAACTGGAATGCAGCTATGAAGATCCCTGCCAGGTACACCCTGTAGGCAACCGCTCCTGATATGAGCCCCAGAAAGACTTCAGCCATCAGAAGGGTCTCACCGGTCAGCCCCATGTTTGAAAAGATCATAAAGCCCATTCTGTAGCCGAAAAGGAAGCCAAGACCTGTCAGGATCATCTTGTAGATCTTAAAGCCTTCAAGGCAGCAGTAGCCCGAGATCACCATTCCCAAAAGAAGCACCAGAGGACCGTTCCTGAAGTCCATGCTGGCAAACATCTCCACAAAGCTGTCTAACGCTGCCCTCCATTCATCCATGATCGCATCACCCCTTTCAAAGTAGTTCTCTTCCCTTCAGCCATCTGATGCTGCCCGCGGCCCGGGACTTAAGCAGTAGCTTTTTTCTTTTGTCCGATCCTCAGCAGCGATACACCGCTGTGTTCTTCTGCTGCTTTTCAGAACCTTTCGGTTTCTGATTGATTTCGGTTCTTTTACTATTATATACGACCAGGAGACAAAAATAAGCCCGTTTTTTTAATTTTTCAAAAAATTTACGCATTTTTTATCAAATTGTCGTATAATTTGGATATATAAAACGAACTCGATTATCTTTTTTGTTCAACCAGGCCGGAAGAGCAACAGGGTTCGTTTTCTGAGATGTCGGCAGGCAATAAGGCACAATACAGGAGTGGACATATGAGCAGAATACTTTCGAGGATCATTGAGAAAGAAGCGGAAAAGATCAAGACTAATGATAAGGTCAGAAGGGTGGGCTTTAAGGAGCTGATAAACGGAGTTGTGAATGCCCAGCCGAACATCCCACCCGTGAGAAAGGAAAGGGTTCGTCCCGGCAACGCCTACTATGCCGTGTTAGACCGGGGCAGGGAATTCCTTGTCTGGAAAAAGCGTCATGCGTCGGATCTTGAACGCCTTCCCGAAAGTCTTTCTTCCATGGTGGTCGAGCTTGAAAAGCTGATGAAAAAGATGAACATGACAGCCATCACGGACGACTATGACTACAGTGTCCACTATAATGAGTGCTATTTCGACCTGATGCAGGTCAACATCCTCTCCATGAAGCTGGATCACAGCCTGAACAACTACCTTAAGGGTGAAGGAAAGTCAGCAGCCCGGGACAAAAAGGGGCAGGTAACAGACGGGGCTTACACGAGCCGGATCTCAAAGCTTGCCGGCCTTGCAGGTCTTATGATAACCAGTTCCAAGGCCTTCATGGATCAGCTGGAAAGGGAATTTGCCATCGAAGGAGTTTCCAAAAAGAAGCCCATGATCCTGAAAAAGCCCGGTCAGGGCTGGGCCGACTGACGATGCAGACCCGGTAAAACTTCATTTATCTCCCCTGCCCTGCGTATGAACCATCATCCTGCGCGAATTTACCGGAAATGTACTTTTTACGCTGTTATCTTCATAAGCTGCTCTACAAGCTCACGTTTTTCATACAACACGCATCCACCATCGTGATCGCCCATCAGGATATCACCACTTTGAAGCGCAGTAAAAAGCGGTGAGTGTATTGCCTCACGCAGTGAAGACTTGTTATTCTTCGCCAGGTTTCTACACCAACTTGGTGAAGAATTTATGCTTTTGGATAATGCGAATATTCGCTTATTCCAGTGAGCGCCTCTATAGCCTCCGCATCCCAAAATGCATTCTCCCAACAGAAATAAACATCTTTTCGCTTTTTAAAGATCCTATACGGTTTTTCCGAATTGTCATAGGTTATCGAATTTCATCAGAAATTCGATAACCGTACTCGACCAGGCTTTCGCGACAGCGAAAGGCGTGTCCCGCGGAACGCGGGATTTCCGAGGCGATTTCCCTGATCGACTCGGAAAGTCATAGATACCGGATACATATCTTTCAGGTTTTGGAAGATGGAGCCAGAACAGCCCCGTGATGAGGGATGTCTATCAGAATAAGATCGTTCCTATATCGGAAAAATACGCAGAAAAAATGGCTTCCCATTTTCAGTCTGTCATGAACATGAAAGATGAAATGCAAGACGGAAATCTGGAAAGCCGCTTAAATAGTGATAAATCTTAGTGGGACCGACGGGGATCGAACCCATGGCCTCTCGCGTGTCAGGCGAACGCTCATCCCAGCTGAGCTACGGCCCCATATGGATAATACTGTACCATCTGTTTCGTTGAATGGCAAGATAGGGTCGTGCGTGCTTATTTATTTGTTTTTCGGATATCACTCTCACTTCCGAATGAGCATGGATGCAGCCAAGTTGACATTTTAGGAATATCAGTTAGATACAACTGCACTTTTACCTATTTTAAAATGCGAGGAAAGCCTTTAAATACTGGCTATCCTCGCATTCAGACTGTCTAAGATGGAATTATTGTCTAAACAGTCTCACTTTGATTCATTCACCGTCACTGCGATTTTCATAGTCTTTCCGTTTATATTCGTTGTGATGTTCGTCTTCCCCTTGCTCCTTGCATACACCACTCCGTTTTCGTCTATGAATGCAACGGAAGGTTTGCTGCTCTTAAAGGTAATATTCTGGAAAACATCCTTTATTGAAACCCTGTTATAATATTCACCTTTATTCATAGTCAGAGTATATTTATTTCCGTTCTTTTTGAATTTATTACCATCGGTGTTAAATTCCGGATTTTCCACATACACTCTTGTATTGAAAACGAAGCCATTATACGAGCAGGAAACCACGCTGCTGCCGTATTTTTTGCCCATGACCTTGCCCTTTGTCCTACTGTCGAGCTGAGCAAATACTTCATTTTGTGAAATAGACCAGTCAGCCTTGTTGTTCTTCACGTTTGCAAATGTTATCTTTTCACTTTTTGCCACGTTAATGTACATATCTGCCTTGGTTGGAACCGGCGTGACAGTCACCTTTATTCTTATCTTCTTTGTCTCATTATCAGCCTCAACCGCACTGATCTCCGTTGTTCCCTTGCCTATAGCCGTAATCTTGCCTGCCTTGGTTATCTTCACTATATTGTTGGCATATCCTCCGTCGGGCTTGTTCCTTGTATAGGTAGGTTCAAGTCCGTCACCGCTCCATTTTGCATTTTTTATCTTAAACACACCTGACTTGTATTTCAGGGTTACGCTCTGCAGCGGGTTCATCGGAATTTCAAGCACACCGTCAGTCTTATCCTGTGTTGCGGGAGCTTTCCATGTATCACTGACCGCAACCCTGGCATTATAAGCCTTACCACCAACATATGCGGTTATATTCACATTGCCCTTCGCCACCGCGGTCACACAGCCATTATTTACGGTTGCTATCTTCGGATTTGCAGATGACCAGGTAATTGAATAGTTCTTGTCATCAACCGCTTTCGGACTGTTTACGGCAAATTTATCTTTGATATCCTGTGAACCTCCAACCATCAGTTCAAGCTTCTTTGCCTTTCCGAAAGCATCCGCCTTAAATCCGGGTTCCGCAACTATTACCGTATAATTATCGGTCCCGTTACTTACCTTTGCCTCGCCCTTCTTTTTCGCGGTTATCTTGCCTGCACCGGTTATGCTTGCAAATTTCTTTCCATCTGTGAGCGTCCAGTTTGTTCCGTTCAGAGTGTATATCTGACCTTTCACGAGATAGATGGTATTGCTTACTATCTCCGGCACGGGGTCAAGACCGGATCCGGTATTTTCGCTGACCGCAGCAGGAGTATTTGCTATAAATTTAGCGGTTAGTGTAAGATCTGCCGTTACAGGATTATTGAAATTCCACTCCAGTCCGCCATTTATCCAGCAAATGAAAGTATAGCCCTCTTTCACAGGATCCTTGTCAGGCCTTGAAACCGGCATACCATCTTCAACAGACTGTGTCTTTCCAAAAACAGCTCCGTCACTTATAAATTTCACGATATGCCTGCCCGTCACAGGCTTAGGTTCGGGCTGAGGCTCATCCCCAGCCTCCGTAACAATAATTCTGCAGCTTGCGGTATATCCGCCATCCTCCGCAGTTGCCGTAACTGCAGTGCTTCCAACAGTCTTTCCGGTCACAACTCCGTTATCTACGGTGGCTATCGTATTGTCGCTAACAGACCAGGTAAGCCTTTTATTCGTCGCATTCGCGGGTGTGTAAGTTACAGGGATATTTGCAGTCTTTCCCACGGCAACATTCACCGATATGGGAAGAGATATGCCGGTAAGCCTGACCACAGGTTGTACCGGGTCAGGTTTTGATTCGTCATAGACAGGATATCCGCTTGATGCGACACTTATCCTCTTATCCCCCGATTCCCCATAGATATCATAGATCACGCCTTTACTTAATCCTTTGATGTCCTCATCCTTAAGAGAATAATAACCTGATTTCAGCTCTGAGTATTCAACCGTAATCTGCTTTTCTACCTTATAATCCCCGGCCTTATACAAAGAAAGAGTTACTGGAAAGCTTTCCTGAGATCCGGATATGTAGATATCCTTAAATGTGTCGGTGGTGCTGTAATTATGAGCATAGCAAATTCCGGAATTCTCATATTTTTTGTTCAATGTACCGCTGAAATCAAATTCAATATCAGTAATCAGCACATATCTTCCTTCGTTTGAAGCAGCAGCCTTTTCCCAATCAAGCTCCCCTCCCTTGGAATCATAAAGTTTGACATTTAACTTGTGATTTTCATCTACGACACCATTTCCTGTATATTTCTCGTAGTTTACATTCACCTTTACCTGTGTTGTTTCCCCGGCGGGTATATCTTTCGTAAGGTAAAATTCCATGTAGCCGGTTGCAGGATTGTAGTTTTCAAGCCAGGCCGTGTTTATCGGACCAAATCTCACATTCTTATCTTCCCTATCATCCCTTACCGTGTAGCCGTCGTCAGAATTGAAGGAAAGTTCCATTGTCTTACGTCCGGTTTTTGGATTTTCCCAGACATTGCTCTTTTTTTTCAATCTGAACCATACATAGTCCTTATTATTGATCCATTTTCTGAAAGATTTTTCAGGGTATTCCGTACAGGTAACATCGTCATATTTCAGAACCGGATAAAAATGCTCTGCATCAATGTTTATTCCTTTTACCTTAACCGTTACATATTCTTCTCCCTGACTGTAATAAAAATCAGTAAGACCATTAGATTCCTCAATATCCGCCTCTGTGATCACAGCCCCGTCTTTCTCACCTATGATCTCAAAAGCATCCTTTAACTCATAATTTTTTCCATCAAGAGTAAATCTCACAGAATACTTGCCAGACTCAGTCAGTGCTCCCTCTTTCGTCGATAGCCCTATTTCCAATATGTCACGATTTAGACTATTTGAACGTAAAATGCCCGGATACCTTTCATCACCCTGATCATTTCTTTTAGAAACGTAAACTTGTACTTCTTCGTCTCCACTCAGTTTCTCAATTCCGGAGGAATTGACAATCTTAAGATTCGTGATATCGGATTTTTTATAATCCTTTTCAGGGTCGGGAACAGTCATATACATAGAGCAGGAAATCCAATCTTTTGAAGTAAAAATATTACCACTATCTCTGACTCCAACCGAATCACCTGCAAACTTTATTTCTTTTTCCTCGTCAATCACCGTCCCAAAATCATCACTTACAGTGATTTTTGCATTATAAGTACCTTCTGAAAGATTATTGTCAAAGATATCGCCATTAAGATCAGAAAAAGTAAATACTTTATAGTAATATCCTTCATCGCCAATATACGACGTGCGTGATAATGATTTTTCCGACTTCTTCCCGTTTATTGTAACGCTCGCATTATATTCCCTACTGGAATTAAAACCTCTGATACCAAAAACAAAAGGACGCTTTTCCCCTATTGCATAATATTCATCGGCATAAACAGTCTCCTTTTTCGGGTATCTCCGATCAAAATCACCCTGCGTTAATACAATCCCAGCAGGAAGACTGCTGACCTCCGTGATGTAATTATCACTAAAGTCAAGTTCCTTAAGCGCAGTAAGCCCTGACAGATCCGGCAGGCTCTTAAGTTCATTACTATGAAGATCTAGACTCTCCAACTTTTTTAATCCGGTCACACAGGAAGCATCCTCAATGTCCATACCGTTCAGGTCTATTTTCTTCAAGTTATTCATCAGTTCCACACCCTGAATGGATTTTATGGGCTTATTAATACCGGCATCCTTTAAGTATTCCGGCTGAATATACAGCCAATCCACCTTTTCAAGGTCAGAAGCCATAAGTTTTGACTTGTCATCCTCTGAAGAATATTCATATTTTAGAAAGGCAAAAAATGACTCGTCAGGAAAATCCTCAGATGTATATTCCCGGTCTGAAAATTCCACAGTCTTTATTGTTTTCGGCGAATCCGCCGTGCCATAGGAATAAACAACCTCATTTTTCGTTTTGATGACATAATAGTATTCATATGTTGTATTATTCTCCAACTGTTTATATGTGTCGGTCGAATAATCAGTCTCCCCCTGTTTTCGATAATACAGTTCCTCGTCATAACATAAACTATCCACGCTATAAGAAGGCTCAAGTTCCAAATCAGCCTCTATCTTTGATGCCGTCGCAGTAACACTGATATTCTTTATGTTGGTCTCCGGGTCAAAGTTTTTCGGCACTAACTCATAGTTCTCCGTTGCAATCCTGGTCAATACCGGAGTCGTTCCGGTATAAATATTGGCATAGCCCTTGAACCTGTTTGTATTACCATAGATGCTTATATCGCTGCTGGTATATTTATTTCCATCCTTTCCTGAAGAACAGTTAATGACATTTTCATCTTCCCCATCTATCTCTACAGTATCCATATAACCAATGATCCATTCATCATTTGGATTTGAGAGCGTATATGTAACTTTTGCGCCAAAATAGCCCGTTTCCTTCTCAACACCGGAAATCTGTACCGAGGTGGAATTAACTGCCTGTGCCGTGGAAAAGCTATTCCTTCCTGTCAGAAAATAACACTGACCGTTAAGGGGATATGAATGGCCTGTATTATATACAGCCCTATAATAATAGGTGGTATTCGGCAGAAGGGCGTCTGGATATGAATCACCATTAGCATCTGACGCTTCCAAGTACCCGGTGTGTTTCATACCATCATCAAACCCAAAACCGCTTTCTCCAGACACTTTAACCCCGGAAGTACTATACAATTCTTCAGCAGTCACAACACTCTTCCCTGAAAAAAGGTCAGCCGATGCATCGGAGGTATAAATAAAATACAGTTCCCCCTGTTGATCATCCTGAGCATTTTCCCCCGTGTTTACTATAGCCGAGAATTCTCCCCTGTAGCTTTCTCCCTTCATATAGATATTGGTAAGAGAGACTCCCTGTGTCGTGTCCACGGGATAATCTGCATTTCCCACCGCCGACTCTTCGGACTCTTCGGCCGAAATTATATTGCTGGAAACGTACTCCTGCTCCTGCGACATCTCGTCCGCAAAGACAGAAGAATTAAACGGAATTGTTCCCGCACCGCTTCCGACAACAAGGGAAAAGGTTAAAATGCCGCAAAATAGAACTTTTCGCGCCCTCAATTTTTTCAAGTAACTCTTCATAACACTGCTCCTTTCATATCCTGATTGATATAGTCCACGTATTTCCTTATATTTCCCGACATACTCAGGACCCTGTTCTCTCTGGCGGCGTATTCGTCACAGATCTTTCCGGAACCGTCGCCGCCGAATAGTATTACATATCCTTTTCGGATATTTAAACCATTTTATCAATTTTAAAGTGGATATACAATTATTTTTGAAGATATTCAGGAGAAAAAATGGAGCTTGATTATAATTCAATCGGTATAAGGATCAAAAGATACAGAAAAGAAAAAGGGCTCACTCAGCTTGCTTTAGCTGAATTATCTAACCTTGAGCCCTCAAATATTTCTCATATTGAACGTGGTGCAACTAAACTCAGCCTGCCAACCATTGTTAAAATTGCTAATGCTCTGGAAGTCAGCGTAGACGATCTGCTTTGTGACAGTATCTCAAACTCCTTCGGTTCTTATCTTAAAACCGCTGATGAAATCCTAAGCGACTGCACCCATACAGAATTAAAGATCATTACAGATATGATGATTACATTGAAGAATACTTTAAGAAAGAACAATATCTAAAAAATGTCTGTTATTGCAATGCCTGTTTTTCAAAAGTTATAATTCCCTCTGCCTCAGTTTTGTGAGTTTCAGGAAAATCCTTAAGAATCCATAGAATATCATGCTTCAACCGTTTTCAGTTTTTCAGTATATGCCTTATATATCTCGTCAACATCATAATCGGGAACAAAATCCTTTGCCGCCTTGCATATTTCCTGTATTGTTTTTTTCATCTTCTTCAAGCTCATTAGCGATAGTCATGGGATCCTTACCCCTTGACAATTTTCTTGTGAACTTCCCGAAAAATTAACTCTCGTTACTTAAAATTCGTCATCCTCATCCCAATCTTCGTAGTCCGGGTATTGCTCCAGAACCCCGACCGACTTGATCAGCTCAGGATTTGTCTTTCGTTGCTCATCCTCAATTTTCTGAACGTGTATCGTGAACATCCAGTCATCACCGTAGTCATAGTGTAGCGAAAAATTCTGCCCCTTTACCAACCCTATCTTATCAATGGCTATATCCGTTGAAGGACCGCCATCCTCCGGATCGTATCCGAAGCGCTCATTTCCGAAGATGTGATGATGCAAAAGTAACCACACAGTTTGATGGCCCGTGATATTACATCCTTCCTTTCCCTTATTGCCTGCAGAACCTGATCCTGTTTTCCCTTATGATAATAGATCAGGTCAAAGTATTCTTTGTAGCTGCTGCTTATTTTTACATTCTCCGTATCCTTCAGCGACTCAAGGTATTCTTTCTGGTCGCGGAGCATCGCCTGCAGTTTTGCTCTTTCTCTTGCTTTCCTGTAATCATCATAATATATGTGAAAATAACGTTCTTTTTCATCTGTTGCAAACAGTGTGGACTTTACCGTTATCCCATTCACATCGTAGTAAGGTATGGCGTATTCCCATTCTTCCTCGAAGCTGCCCTTCTTTTCAAGGACAAGTTTATTGACGATATCCTTACAGCCTTTTACGCTTCTCTCTCACTGCCGGCAACCGGGATCGAACTTTTGTGCCATCTCAGAACCCGCATGGAAAGGAGCCTTGCGGACTCACCTTCTTTTTTGGTCCAAATTCTGACCCGCTTTCGTTTGTTGATGGTCCACTTGAATACTGAATAATTAGTTGTCTTTATCTTGGTTTTCTGCGAGTATAAAGACATGTATTTTTGCATTTGTATCACTTTTGCTTAATATAAAAGAGGCTGCAAGCTCAGATAAAATCTAAGCTTACAGCCAATCACATTACTGCCGGCGACCGGGATCGAACTTTCCTGCGCCTTTCAAACACAGATAGAAAGGAGGCTGGCGGTCTTACTTTTATTTCTGAACCCTAGTTATTGATATACATCATGAGTGCATATCAATCCTCATAATGACCCTTGCAGGATGCAATTATAATATTTCCATCTTTTTCTTTATAAACAAGCCTATTACAATCATCAATTCTTCTGCTCCACCATCCGGACAATTCATTTTGTAATGGTTCTGGCTTACCAATTCCTTCGTATGGAGATCTTTGAGTATCTTTAATGAGATTATTGAGTCTTTTTAATGTCTTCTTATCCTGAGACTGCCAATACAAATAGTCCTCCCAGGCTTCATCGTACCACTCTAAGCCCACTGAGCTCAATCCTCTATAAGATCATGTTTCTGTAATATAGCATCGCCAGATTCTATTTCTTTAATAATCTTTCTCAAATGATCCATATTTTCATCAGAGTAAAATGGATCTATTGATATTTCAAACGGTATCCTTTTCTCCCTTGTCATCTTTTTGGCAAAAATTGTAAAGGCAGTTGTCATATTCATTCCAAGGCCACGACAGGTATCTTCCATATCCTTTTTTAATTCTTCATCCATACGAAAGTTTACTAAAGCTTGTGCCATAATATCACTTCCTTTCCTGATTAAATAATGCCAAAATATAAAGATATTGTAAATACATTATCTTTACTATGAATTTATCAGCATATTTTCTATGCGTAAAAGAATCAATATTACGCATAGAATTTCTCCATATTTGGCCTGCCTCCAACCTGACATCAGATGTTAATGCATAATATGGATAAAGTCTAGTAAGACCCGCCCCAAACGCAGATACAAGCAGGGTTATTTCCCTTTCCGGGGCCACCTCCACCAAATGCGCATGCGCATATTTTGTGAGTGCTGGTTTCAGGACCTCCACCACCAATTTCGCAAAAACAGGTTATTCCGCCTGCCACAGAAGCAAGCTCATCCTTAGATAAGTCTTCGGCTTTGTCTTCGTCATCAACGAAATCATCAGGTGTAATTGTTATTCCCCGTTCCTTTGCCATACTGATAACTGTTTCCTGATCTGCATTTGTGAGCTTTTTTATGGTCTCATCGCCTTCAGCAGAAACCACCTCCATAAATTTTTTTAAATTATCATTAGCCATGCATTTACCTCCTTTACATTTTTTTGTATATTTCAGCTTCAACGCTTTTGGCATTAGGTTGAAGTTTAGTTACTTTATCAATAATTTTCGACACCCAACCATCTCTATACATCTTGCAGACCATTTCGTCAGAAGACAGAATTTCTTCTGGATGGTACATGACAGCACCTGCCCGGCATCCGCCAAGGCAAACTGTTCTATAACGGCATGCCCTGCATTTTTCATTTCTTTCGATAATCTCTTCTGACCTTGTATCTATCAGTTTCATATAAGCGGAATCTGTCAAACACTCTTTTAAGCCCCTTTCCTGAATAAGAGGGAATTTGCTTTGAAACTCAGCAGGCATACTGGACATGGCCATACAGGTTTCAGCCCTTCCTTCAGCTGAAATGTACAGATCATTTCTGGCATGTACACATATACTTGCCCTTAATGGATCATTATAGCAATGAACTGCAGGTAGTGAAAAGTGATCCGGATTATTACCATCCGCCAAAAAGAATCCTCCTAAGTGAACCAGCATTCGTGGAAGATCTTCGTAAAAATCATCCAGATATTCATAGAAAGTACTAAAGAGCTCTTCCTCAGAAAGAGAGTCAGTCTCTCCATATCCCCCCTCTTTCCAGGCTCCGGTATTCGTTACCGGGGTTACCTTCAGATTGCTGCAGCCCATATCGGCAAGGTCGTTGATGCTCTGCCTTAAAGTATGAGAATTTCCTTTCCATAAGCACATTTCTGCGCCGGTGGGAATCCCCATATCCCTGCATAGCAAAAAAGCTTTTCTTACTGCTTTTTCAGCCCCTGTTATTCCCCTGAGCCAATCATGAGTACCTGTCCCGTCAAAACTCATATTGATTTCGGGACTGATACCTCTTTCCTTAAGTCCGTTAAGGAAGGTTTCATTTACAAGAAAGCCATTGGAATATATTCGAAAAATGCGAATATCTCTTTCAAGGATTCCATCTACAATATCCCAGAAATCCGAGCGAATCAAAGCCTCTCCGCCTGTCAAAGTGCAATTTAATACACCACAGTTTCCCATGTCGTCTATGATCTTCATCACATCATTATGGGAAAGCTCACCGTACTTGTCATCGGCTCCGGATATATAGCAATGTTTACACTTACAATTGCAGCGTCCTGTCACAGACCAATGAACTGTCTGCATATAGCGATTATCGTAAAGCCTGTATTTCTGAATATTCTTAAGCTCTGCCCCAGGTTCACACTGACATATTATGCCTTCCTTCAAAAGCTCCTGTGCTATATCCCGTTGCTCATTTGAAATAAGCGGTATAGAAAAATCAATTTTTCCATTGCACAAATCCAATGTGTCCATTACAGGTTTGGTTACAACACAAGCACTTCCGTACTTTCTATCCACAACTGCATAGGGAAGTTTATCCCAACCGCAGAGTCTGTATCTTTCGTTCAGCAAATAGTACATATTCTTCACTTTTAAAGTCTCTGCCTTTCAACAAGTTCAGTAAACAAACCATTTTTAGCCATCAGTTCGGCAAAAGAACCGGTTTCTACAATCTTTCCGTTATCCATAACAAGGATACGATCACAGTTCTTAATTGTGGAAAATCTATGTGCTATGACTATTCGTGTACAGCCCATCTTATCAAGTGCGTCACTGACTTTCTTTTGAGTCACATTGTCAAGAGCGCTTGTAGCCTCATCAAATATAAGTATCTTTGGTTTTGATACAATTGCCCGGGCTATCATAAGACGCTGCTTCTGGCCTCCGGATATTCCGCCCTGTCTTTCGGAAATCATTGTATTCATTCCCATAGGCATAGCTCTGATATCATCAGCAATACCTGCTATTTCTGCAGCTTCCCAGGCATCATCAACTCCCAACTCGGGAGCTGAAATCACTATATTTGAGTAAATATCTCCCTGAAAAAGACCTCCATTTTGCATTACTACGCCTATATGCCTTCGCAAAGAGCTCAGATCCAAAGATGATATATTTTTACTTCCGTAATAGACTCCGCCTCTAATGGGCTGTTCAAATCCAAGCAGCAGCCGCACCAGTGTAGACTTTCCACAACCTGTTCTTCCAACAATAGCTACATACTCCCCTTGTTTGATTTTCAACGAAAGGTTTTCCAAAACATAAGGTGTATTCTCAAAATATCTGAAGGAAACATTATTGAGCTCAACATCACCTGAAAGAGATAACACCTCTTCCCTTTTTTCAGAGGTTTCCGGCAGTTCTTCCAGGAAAGGTTTTGCCATTTCCAATGCAGGTTTTATCTGTCCATAGGTCGCGGACACGTTTGCCAGCGCACCAAGAGCCCCCATTACAAGTCCGAAGGTTACGCTGAAGGCATAATAATCTGACTGTGTTACGCCGCTTCTCACCGCCTCAAAGTACAGAATAATATTTGAAATAAGGCCTATTGCCAATGTAATTACGCTGTTTAACTTTAGAAAAAGAGGTGGAGAATACGTTAGCTGTACCGAATCCGCATAAACCCGAAGCCATCTGGAAAAGAATCTTTTCTCAGCACCCTCTAACTTTATCTTAGGCACTGCCTGTATCACCGAATAGCTCATTCCTGATTCTTTTGCTTTAAACTCAAGCTGTTTTTCGCTGACCCCTACCTGAACTATTGATGTGATAGTACAAAAAGCAATAGTAACTATTATGATAAGGATAGAAGGAATCAAAAGTGCAGGTGTAAAACTGAAAATCTGAGTAATATATATCAGCGATAACAGTGACATCAATCCTCCATCAACAATAGATTTCATTACTGCCTTGCATAATGTATCCACAGCCTGGAAGCGGTTCATAAGTTCACCGGTAGGAAACTTTCTGAAAAAAGCAACAGGAAGACTCATAAGCCGCATGATCATTGCTGTCTGAACTCCCAGAGCAGACTTTACAATAAGCCTTGCATTGATCATTCCCTTTATAGATATAAAAAGCTGTGACGAAATAACTGTAAACAGCATGCATATGGATAGCCCCAATAGCATATTAAGGTTCTTATCCATGAGAATAGGTCCTGTAAGAGCTTTTGTATACTTTGGGAACAGAAAACCAACCAGCGTAACAGCCAGTGAAGCCATTATCAGCATAACAACATCTCCCATGGTAAAATAGCTTTTTATATATATAAGGAGATCTCTAATGCTGAGCTTTTTCTGAGGAAGTGGTCTGTAAAAACAGTAAGCGTCGCTGAGTAATTCAGAGGCAGTAGTCTTATTTATCCTGATCCTCTTATTTGTTTTGTGATCAATGTAGTAGTAGCCTCCTCTACCGGGAAGAAGTGCAACAGGTTCTCCGCTCTCCTTAATATACCCCATGATAGGTCCATAAGAATCCTTGTACCAACCGGGGGAAAGGACTATCTTTCTGCTATAAATCCCATGAGGTCTTAAGCAGTATTCCATTCTGTCCTCATGTTTTTCTATATTTGCTGGTATTTCTTCAGGTCTTAGTTTATAAGCCTTAAGGATATCCTCTATGGTACTTTGGGAGATATAATTGGCATTAACAATAGAATCAGCTGTACTACTTCCAAGAACAGCTTCCACCACATGATAGAAGGAGTTCTCAAAAGCCTGTTGGTCGGATTCATCTCTTTGCTTTACCTGTTCTTCAAACAAACTCAATTTATCAACTCCTGCTAATCATTAGTTACAAGTTCTAGGTATTTGCCCCCAAGACTAATAAGTTCTTCATGAGTGCCCTCTTCCACTATACGTCCCTTTTCCAGGACGAGGATTCTGTCTAAGTCGCGAATGGTAGACAATCTGTGGGCAATAACGATACATGTAATACCACCTCTTCTGATAGCCTTCATGACCTCGTTCTCCGTCTTGGCATCAAGAGCTGAAGTTGCCTCATCCAGGATGATTATTGAGGGTGACTTGGCAAGGGCCCTCGCAATTTCAATTCTCTGACGCTGACCACCTGACAGATTCCTTCCGCCTGATAAGATACAGTTATCATATCCGTGATTTCTTTCCATGATATCGTCGTGTAACTGGGCATCCGATGCAGCAAGTATTACCTCAAAATCCTCTATGGACTCATCCCACATTTTAATATTGTCAGAGACGCTACCTTCAAAAAGAGTTATCTCCTGATCCACCAATCCAATTGAACCGGTCATTACCTGGCGTGGATAATCACTTCTTTTCCTGTCATCAAATAGAATTTCCCCCTGCCATGGATTGTAAAGGCCAGATATAAGCTTTGATATAGTGGATTTACCGCTTCCTGACATTCCCACCAATGCAATGCACTCTCCGGGTTCAATATGCATGGAGAATTCTTTAAGCACAGGATCACTTAACCTTGAATACCCAAAGGTTACATTTTGTATTTCAATTTTTCCCTTAAGCTTATTTATATCACGAATATCACTATCGGTATTTTCCAGATTCACGTCCCCAGGGTACTGCATCACATCATCTATACGCTCCATGGAGGATCGCATTTCAAGCATGCCTTGCCCTGCTTCAACAATTGTCATGGCAGGTTTCATGAACGATAAAAGGAACCCCTGAAACATCTGCAGAGCGCCAAGTGTAAACTTACCGTTCATTACAAGAAATACTCCCATGATCAAAACAATATAATTTGCAAGGGTAGAAAAAAACGAAGGTAGTATTCCCAGGTAATTATCAACTTTTGCAGAATCAACATATCTTGAATTGATGGAAGCTTGAAGATCAGACCACTTTCTAAAAAAGCCTCTCTCTGCGCCGCTACTTTTTATGGTTTCTATCATCTCGATGCCTGCACCGGTAGATGATAAGAGCATAGCTTCATCACGCTGAATAACCCTTGTAATGTCGACACGCTTGTCTGAAATTACTTTCGCGGTAATAAAATTAAGTGCCATAGCAGTTATTCCTATGGCTGTTAACACAAGGCTCCGCCTGATCATCAGAACCAGATAGATAACCATCATTATCACATTGATCAGAAGGGGTGCAAAAATATCAACCAGCTGCTGTGCAATTACTTCGTTACTCTCTCGCCTAGACTTAATATCTCCTACCATTCTCTGGGAAAAGAACTCTACAGGCAATGATAAGACCTTCCACATATAAGTGCTACTTCCGATGATTGCCAGCTTCCCGCTTATCTTTAATCCATAAATGACTCTTGCAGCCTCAGCAATTATCTGCAGCAGAGCAAACCAGGCCATCAGCGTAATGAATGGAATAAGCCACTGATGGTATTCATGAGTGAGGAGTTTATCCATAAATACCTTGCTCATGACCGGATTGATTATTCCGAACATAGCTGATATTACTGTAGTAAACATAACAAGAGCAATAGCCGCAGATGCTCCCCCAAGTCTGTTAAGAGCAAACCTCAGCATGCTTTTCCTTTTACCTTCAGGTTCAAAACCTTCTCCCGGTTCCATCTGGAGAACAATTCCGGTAAAAGAGCTATCGAATTCCCCCATGGTCACCTTGGAAATTCCTCTTGCAGGATCATTGAGAATGGCATGCTTGCCCTTAAAGCCATCTAACACAACGAAATGATTTAAATTCCAATGAATTATACAGGGAAATCCGCCATTTTTCTTAAGATATTCCGTTCCACATCTGAATGCATGAACTTTAAGATTATAGCTCTCAGCAGCATTAACAATAGACAGGGCATTTAAGCCATCCCGAGAAACGCCGCAGTCTGTCCTGACTTTTTCTATAGGTATCCATTTTTTAAAATAGGCCAGGATCATGCACAGAGCAGCTGCTCCGCACTCAATAAACTCCATCTGCATAACCACCGGCACCTTGGCTACACCTTTTTTCAGTAGTGCTTTTTTCTTTGGTTTACTATTGCTCATTTTTCTCTTTATTCGAATAAGAAAGTAATGGGATGTACTCTTTTTATAACAATTTCTACATCATAGGTCCCGTCTAAAACTGTCACGGGCACATAAGCAACTGTTCGTCCATATTCGTTGGTTTTTACAGAGGAAATGTTGAAGGTCTCTTTACCAAAGCGAACCTCCATTTTGGAATTGACTTCTACATTATTATCATTGACCGTTACAGTTGCAGTACCATCTTTTACAACTGCTATGCCGCCCTCAAGATACTCCAGCTCTCCTGTCATGCTCCATGCAAAAATCCCCACCATAAGAACGATAATAGCAACAAATACAAGCCACACTTCAGGGGTTATCACCTTAAGGTAATCTCCAAACTGTTCCGGAGTGGTAAATTTCTTTAGAGCCTTATTTCGATAGAGTTGCTTCATTTGTACTGCCACTACATTCTCCCCAGTAAATAAACTAAAAAAAATATCTCAATAATAATATTACTCAAACTTCCCATAAGAATATGAGATACCGCACATTGAAATAACAACAAAAAAGTCTAAGAAAATTGCAATATAGACTTTTTAAAGGCACCTACCTTTTCTATAATGGAATTAGCACAAAACCAAACAATACAAAAGGAGATGCCTAACCATTATGATAACGCAAAAAGCCGATTCTGAAAAGCTTTATTATGAGGTCTCAACACAGTTTGCATTGACCATGAAGGAACTCGGTATAAGCAGGCTGCTTACCCAATGCAACATCCGCAAGGATAGTCGTAATACCGGATCTGGCAATAAAGAACTGGCGCAGGTTTGTAACGATGTTCTATGCAACAAAAATAATAATAGAGGTTCAAACATTTTTTCAAAAATCCTGCATTCATCACATTTGTAAGCATTTTAGAAACACTGAACCTCGTTTGAACCTCTATACAAAAAAAATGAGAGCTAAAAACCCAGATAAATCAAGGCTTACAGCTCTCAAAAATGCCGGCGACCGGGATCAAGCCGGTCGCCGGTTTAGTGTGGTCTTACATTGACATACCGGACTTTTTGTCTGTCTTCAGGGTCTTTTTCTTTACGGGATCCTGCTTTTCGGTGTGAGAGGCCTTTTTTACGGTTCCCTCTTTTTCCATGAGGTCACCGATGGCGACCTGCTTTATGCCGGACTTTCCGGCAGGGATGGCACTGACTTCCTTCACAGCCTTTTTCCCGTTTACCACCCTCATATCAGTCATTTCCCTTGCAAGCTTCAGGCGGTCTTTTCCGCCGGGTGTCCAGGCGTCCTTGTGGATTCTTACATAGTTATCCGAAGACATCCTGATCTGCCTGAAGAAGGCTTCCAGCTTTATGGCCTCAGCCTTGGGGATCTCCACAACCTCTGCTCCCTTTGCCGCATTTTTAAGCTCCGTGAGGCGGTCGGACAGCTGTTCCACAGACTTTTTCATCCACTGATAGTGACCCGAATCCGCAGTGAACCACTTGCTTCCGAGGCGCCTGAAATGCTCCTTTGCTGCATTGAGACGGCTGCAGGTGGCATCGATGTCTATGTCGGTCCTCACATCCGGCTTTGTGAAGCTGAAGCTTCCCCGGATGGCAACAGCATCAGCATAGTTTACCTTTCTGTCGGTCTTAAGGAGTTTTTTGCCTGCCGCCTTTGCCTTAAGGCTTAAGGGCAGGCCCAGCATGTTTTCAAAATAGTTTGTGCTTGAAGCGTTTTCATTCTTTTCCCCAAGCCTGCTTATGGGAAAATACTTAAAGTACTCATCGGGAACCACAAGGATCCTTCCAGCCTTCAGACTTACCTTACCGGAATTCCTCTGCCGGTCCATATCCTTTCTCAGCCTATTCTGAAGATTTTCAAGACGGGCGTGGCAAGACTCCAGTTCATTTTCGGTAAAATTCAGGTCCTTAAGCATCAGGTTCAGCTTATCCGGGGTAAGATCCAGAACCCTGTGGGCAGTGGTGAGACGCATGATCCTCATATCAGCGGGATTTGTCATCTTATCCTCGCCTCTTGCGGCATCGATCACGGTTCCGAAGGACATGTCGTTATCAATTCCCTGGATCCCGGTGACCTTCACCACTCCATCTACATTTTTCGTTTTATAGACCATGTTCTTCCTGTGACGGTCATTGTTTCCGCAGATGTAGTCAAGAACCATGAGGTCGGAAAGCTGGCGCTTTAATTCCGGTGTATCCACTGCCTCATAGTTATCCGGCTGATATGCCCGCCCGATCTCAAGGATCTCGCTGTCCTCCGTGACACGGTCGATGTCCGTGCCCGTGGCCTTTTGCTGGAAGGTTCCCTTCCTGGTCTCATCCCCGATCTTTAATTCAAAGCTCCTGGCTCCCGCTATGAGTTTACCCATGCCAAGATAGTTTGCGATGACACTCATTGCGGTGTTTCTCTTATCAATGTTTTCTCCGGCGGGTATGCCGGCATAATAATGGTTTGTGTTGTAGACTACCGTGTAGACAGTCGATGAAACAACCATATCGATGAAGTTTTTTCTGAGTTCTATGGTCTTACTGTCGGTTTTATCGCTCATAAGTGCGGCCTTTACATCCTCGTCCATACGATTGAACCAGGGATAGAGAGCGTCTCTGAGTATCACCGGCTTTTTTGCGGCTTCTTCGGCAGTCTTCGGATCCTTAAACATTACCACCTGATCGTAGCGCCTGGTGATCAGCTTAAGCATTGCTTTGATGTCTCCGTTACAGATGGTTTTTGCCATCCTGTACTCCATGGACTCCCAGCCGTATTTTTCAACTATCTTCTCGCGTTCTTCACTCATTTTACTGCTGAATTCGGTAAGCTCGGAGCTTTGGGTGAAAAAGCCCTCCTCGACGCTCCCGTCTTCGGACTTTAAGCGGATGGGCATGCGGCTGCTCATGGCTCCGCCCACGGTCTTAATCTCTTCAGGCTTTTCGATCCGGGCCTCTATGCTTCTTCCCCTCCGGATGAGTCCCAGAAGGGTCCGCGCCTGCAGGGTTATGCCCATGGCCTCATTCAGGGCCCTCATGTCTTCAATGACTATATCCCTGAGGGCTTTTATGCAAAAAGCTCGTCCCTGACCGAAACCGGTCTTTAAGGAGTCGCCCTCATCCCTTATATAGCGGTCGCAGGCTCTTAAGAGTTTGTCATATTTTGAAAGGATCTTATCGATATCCTCATCTGTCAGGACAGTTGAACCCTCATAGTAGGGAGCGGTGAAGGCGCGGAGCTCTCCCGCTGCCCGGTTCACGGCCTCAAAATCCTTTGTGAGTTCATCGTTACCGGCATAGACTGCCTCCACGTCATTCATGGCATTCTCAAGACGGGTATTTTCGGGTATTTCAGGTTCTGCGGGTGCTTCGGATGCTTCGGGTGCTTCGTTCTGAACCTGGTTTTCGTTCTGAATCTGATCTTCGTTCTGAACCTGGTTTTCATTCTGAACCTGGTCTTCGTTTTGAATCTGGTTTTCGTTCTGAACCTGGTCTTCATTCTGAACCTGGTTTTCATTTAAAGCCTCTGCCACGGCCTGAGGCTGTCTTTCCTTTGAATAGCTGACCTTGAGGGAGATCCCCAGAACGCCTGTGGGAACATCCATAAAGGTAGTGCTGCCGGGATTGCTCCTTTCCCTGTCATCAGCCTTTGCATCTATCCTCGGAAGATCCTTAACCTCAACAAGAGAGTCAAAGGTTACGGGAGTTTCCGGATCCATGGCTGTTTTTGCAAGCTCTGAAAAGGTCAGATTCCTGTAGGTCTTTTCGGGTGCATCATTGCCGTTTTTGCTGTGGGGAAGGGAATCCTGATATATGATCCTGTCTCCGTCATAGCCCACTATGGTCCTGTAGTGACCGGCTACCAGCAGGGCAACGGGGGAATGATGGATCTCGATGGAATCCTTAATATATTTCCTCATGTAGTTTTCAAAGGCCTTGCGCTGTGTTTTCTTCGGGTCGGGACCATCCCAGGAAAAGGTCACCTCCTGCATGGCGGTGTCCGGAAGGAGGGAATGCAGGATATCCCTCTTTTCAAAGGGATTTGCAGTCTCGTCCTGAATGAGTATGACTCTTTCGTTCTCCTTAAGCCTGCCGGCTTCTGTGGGATCCTTTACCTGCCTGTAGGCTCTTATGTCCTGCTGGGACACCTCCACTCCCCGGCTTTGAAGAAGATTTGAATAGGCCACGGACCAGCAGCCGTTTCTGCTGGTCTGAAGAGCTCTCTGTTTTATCTGAAGCTCTGACCCCTTGCCCAGCCTCTTAACCTCAGCATGAGGGGGCTTCTGAGGTCTGTTCTTAAGATCGGCTGCCAGGCTTTCTATCCTGACTATGGCTTCCGTCTGCTTTTGAAGATATTCGGTATAAAGAGGGCTGATCTTATCCAGCTCTTTGCTGTGTACGGTCATGAAGTCTGCGATCTCTCCGACATCCGAAGAATTCATGATCTCACGCGGGATCACGTTATCAGCAGCCTCTATAAAGATGTCTCCCGCCGGATTCTTATATATGCTGCTAACCGTGGGAGTTCCCAAAAGGAAATGTCTGCCGTGGTCCATATATCTGGGTCTGTAGTCCGATGTGGGCAGGTCTTTTCCATTATTCTCCTTTGCCCACTTATAGTAGCCGGGATAGGCATATCTGTCATTACTTCCGGAGCCGTTTACGATCTTATCAAGCAGATTCCTGTCATCTCTTGATTCGGGCATACTGCCGCTTTCCATGGAGGCTTTCAGGACCCTCTGCATGTCCTGCTTTGCCTCTTCGGGGATGGTGTCGGTGTTTGTTACCCATTCAAGAAGGATCTGCCATTTTGCCATGTTGGTATTTTTAACATCAGCCTCAAGTTTTTCCTTTTCGATCCGGTTTGACTCTGCAGGAAGCTCGTTATCTGCCACCTGACGGTTCAAGGCCACGTTTATGAGGGTTCCTGCTCTTTCAAAATCCTCATCGGGAAGACCGCTGTCAGAAAGGAGCCTGATCAGAGCCTCATTTCTTGACTTAAGATCGGCTTCCTTCGTATCTGCAAGGACAGCCTCAAAGTTTTTCTGAAATTCCGTTCCGGGATTTTTCGATGCAATATCCTGAAGTCCGCCAAACAGAGGCATATCCTTTATAGCTGCCCCGTGCTCCAGGACAATAAGATACATATCTGCCTGCCTGAAGGCCTCTTCATCGGTTTTCCTTCCCAAAGCCACGTCTGCATTATGAGCCACTAAAACATCCCAGCACAGCTTCTTTAAGGTCTCCCTGTCTGATACCTCCTCTTCGAAGGTTCTGACCTTATCAGCATTAATGATATTCTGTATCTGTTCCATAATCGCTTTGATATCTGCCATGGTCTGACTCCTTTTTTCTAAATATTTCGTTTTATATATATACAGCCCAGGCTGCAAAATGAGCTTGGCATATTTTTATTCCATCCTGACCCGGTCCTCTTTGAAGAAAGCCCTGCAGCTGCCTTTTAAGCAGCATGCAGGGCTTTCTAAAATTTCAGGTCACATCAAAGTTCTCTCATTTCGCCACGACCTTGTAGCTGTAGGTCACGTTACCGGAATATTCCTCGCTTCCGTATACCGTCACCTTGTAGGTTCCGATGGCTCCGTTGTCCACTCCCTCAAGATCATAGTAGACCATTCCGTTTTCTTCAAAGCATTCCGGATCGTCTGCGTGGATGGTGTAGTCCACCGTTCCTCCGTCTCTCTGGGTGCAGCGCACAAGCAGGGTCGTCCACTTGAAGTCCGAAGCAAACCTGAGCTGGAGAGGAAGGGAAACAGGCTCTCTTGCATTACCGCTGACAGCAACTATAGACTTGTCCATCAGGACAATATTGCTTCTGGTAAGCTTCGTTCCCGTGATGTCCACCTTAAGGGGAGTTGCATTAAACACGCGGTACTGGGCCTTTGCAGTGTCGTTCAGGGCAATGCTCAGATAGTAGGTTCCGGCATTTTTAAGCACATCCGAGTCAACCCTCTGAGTGAGATTTTTGTCGTAATATGCCTCAACCGGCTGCTCAATCTGTCCGAGGGAAACGGTCTTGCCCCCTGCCTTTAAGGTCTTGATATTTGAAGCAGCAAAGATGTCATCAATCTTCTGCCCTTCTTCGGAGTATTCATAGGATCTGGTCTTAAGGGCCACGCTGATCTTGCTGGACATCTTGGGATAGGCATATACAAAGGCCTCATTTTGAGGATCGATCCAGCTTCCGGTCACAAAGTTTGATCCCTGGTCTGCAGGCTGGATAGCCTTTGCGGAAATATAAAGGGGATAAACCTTATCCGTCTTATATAAGGATGTCAGCTCCGCCCTTGTCACCTCTGTCCTGAGTCCGCTTTGATCCTTTTTGTAGAAATGCAGCTCGTAGCGGTTTGTGGGAACCTTTGTGCCTCCGGGAAGGGTTACCGTGGTAACTAAAGTCACACCCTTCTTCTTGTTGCTGTTAAGAGGAGCATATCTGCGGTCCACGGAAATATACGCATTGGCCAGGTCTGCGGGAAGAATGGTGAAGTTTATGGTGTACTTTAAGCCCTTATATGCATTCTTACCCGTTAAGATCAATGTCGGCGGCTTCCTGTCGTAGGCATCGGAAACATTCTTATTGTTCCTGTAGGAAACCGTGTAGTCAATTCCTTCCACAAGCTCAACCTGTCCGTCTGAGGTCCTTACAACCAGACCCAAAACCTTGGAGCCGGTCTTTGTTGACTTTGTTGTAACGATATTGCGGCCCGTGTATTCAACAGGGGTTATGGGATCGATCAGAACCTCTATGTCGCCTTCGTTTTTGGCCTCGGCACCGTAACCTGCATAGAAGACCACATCCCTGCCGTTTAAGTCATCTGGAATGTAGAATGACCACTCACCCTTCTTGTTCCTCTCAACAAGATCGATCTTTCCGTAGGCAACCGGACCCCCGTCCCTGTAAACGACTACAGGATAGGCAGTGCCGGACTTGTAGTACCATTCGATCGGGGTCTTGCCGGAAATCGGTACGGAGCCTGCGCTTACCGCTATCCTTCCGTCCTTTGAAGCTGTATCAACAGGAACTCTGATGGCTGTGCTTAAAGCCTTCCTGTCTGTTGAAGAAAGGAAACGCACGCTTGTTACATTGTAGACCGCATAGTCTGAAAGCAGGAATTCCCTGATCTCAAAAAGATCTCCGAAGGCTGCTTTTACATCCCCCTTTGCTGTAAGGGGAAGATCGACGTAGTTGTAGGATATGGTATTATCTATCCCTTTGGTTGTTATTAAAGCACTGTCTTCCTTGAAGATGTCAGATATGGCTTTATAAGTATATTCCGGAGGAACATCAGTCACAGTCTTTTCATCGGCATCAAGGAAGCTTACCTCGATCGGTCCCTTATACTCTGTCTTAAGCTTTTCAAGTCTGGCGGTTCTGACAGGCTCGGTTCCCTTAAGCTTAGCAGGTGTCTTCCGGATGACAAGGGGATTGTCCGTGCTGTTTGCGCTTAAGGAATCATATTTTATGTCGATGGCAACTCCGGCACCGGGCTTTAAGTTTTTGGTGGGAAGACTGGAGCCAAAGGTCCAGGAGGATGCATTCTCGCGCTTATAGCCGAACCTGAGATTTTCCTTAAATCTTGTATCATTCGTTACATCGATATCCTTGATCTCAACCTTGAAATAGTCCGCATAATTATCCTTATTCAGGCCATTTAAATAGTTATCCAGGTAGTACAAGGGTCTTGAAAGAACCGTGATGCTCAGCTGGTCGCTTTTAGGATCATAAACCTTAAGAGTGACACTGTCTCCCCCTTCATCGACCTTCAGGCTGAAGCTCTGTTCAAGTGTCGTGTTAGCAAAATCTATCGAAGAGTAGTTATTAAAGCTTACAGACTCATCTTTCTTAAGATAGACCGTAAGATCCTTATCCACGACGATCTTCTTATCCCCGTCATTATACTTTCCATAAAGATACCCGCCCTCGGCAAAAATGGGGATCTCCTCGTTGTTATCATCATGCAGGCAGTATAAAAGCGGCTGTCCGGGAGCTATTGCGGTATTATGGCTCACCTCATTACCTGCGGAATTCTTAAGGACGATGCGAAGGTCGGATGTCTTTAATTCACTTCCCTTTTCGAAGGCAAAAACACCCCTGCCCAGACCGACGGAAACCTTAAGCTCCTCCCTGTAGGAGGGATTGTTTCCGTAGAAGTAGGAGGAATCGAAAACATCCTTTAATTCGTTGGATATGAAGGACTCGGTATAATTTCCGCCTGAAAAATCAGTAAGGGGAATATTTCTTATAAATCCATATCCGGCGCCTCCGTCAAGCGTTTCCTGTTTTATTTCACCATAGGCATAGGTGTCCGTATCAGCTGGATCAAAGTCTACACCTGACCGGTTTTCCGTACTTTCCAGAACATTTCCCACAAGGACGAAGGGCATTTTTGCCGTAACTGCGTCACCCTCGTTATAAATATATCTTCCAAGCTGGTTGTATTCATAGGCATAGGGCCACATGCCCCTGACTTTTCCCTGATCCTCACCCTTCTCAAAGGCCACATCCAGAAAATAAATACTGCCGTCATGTCCAAGCACGGGCACCATGATCTCAGCCTTGTCGGTAAGGGCATTGGAGCCGCTGACAACATCCACATAATAGAGAGGGACAGGAAGTTTGGATGACTCGCCGTTTGCAGATACTCCAAACCATTTATCACTGTCATAGTTATAGAGATCCTGCTTCCATACCCTGTTTTCCTTATCCTCGGTAAAGTCACCGCCGGGGAGGTAGCCGAGGAAAAGCTCCTTACCGCCCTTTTTAAGTACAAGATGCTGGTTGAAGGAACTGAAGAGGTTGAAATCCCTTCTTACAAGACTGTATTTATCACCATCGCGTGCGATCTTTATCGCCTCGTTCTGGATCCTGTGGCTGATGAGCTCTTCAGGAACGGAAGAGATCCTGCCGTCCCCCTGCCTTTTTGAAACCTCATAGTCGGCCATGGCGTTTTTAAAGGTTTCCTCAATGTCCGACTTGGTCTTATTTCCATCACTTAAGTCATCTCCTGCCATCCTTACCGAATAGTAGAGTCCCAGAAGATCAAGATAGGGCTCAAGCACGGTTTCATCATTGTATATCGCCATGTAGGACTTGACATCATCCGAGCCCTGCTTATCGCGGATCACTGAAGCATAGGGGAAAAATACCGTAAGGCCTCCCAGGTCACCGTATTCATCGGTGTGGTTTTCGGAAACCACTGCTGCGGCGATGGCATCCCTTAATTTTTCTCCCTGCTTCTTAACTGGATCATAGTATTTGCTGACCTGGTCCCCCGTAAGTCCCATAAGCTTTAATTCACTTTCAAGTCCATCTTTTCCGTCTTCAACCATTTCGGTAAAACTGCGGATATCTGCCAGGGGAGGGTTTTTTCCCATAAAGCTTTCGGTCTGGGTTCTTATCTGACGGATGGCACGGTAGGTGTCCACAGGGTAGTCTTCAAAAAGCTTTATAAACTCATTTGCGTAGCCGGCAAATTCCCTTGAAGCGGTATCGATCTTACTCAGGTCAACAAAGGTCTGGGTGGCATTTCCTTCCGTGTAGTGGTCAACAAAGTCCGCCACTGCCGTAGGACCCACACCGGTGCCTCCTTTTCCGATGATCTCATCTACTTTGTTATCATTGGAAAAATCATTGGAAGTATTCGCTGCCGCATCGCAAAGCTCTGTGACAAAGCCTGTGTAACTCCAGCCGTCATTTCCTTCAAGCTCCTCCGAGCCTGAGAAAAATCTGGCATAATCCTTCCAGATAAGGGCGGTCTCAAGGTTTGCCATGAGGCAGGCATCATAGCCTATCCAGGCAAGCTTCTTTTTCTCTTCACCGAACACCTTTGTTTCGGGCATGGTGGCCCTGATGTTATCCGACTTGATTGAGCCCTCTTTTCTTTCATCATTTCCACAGCCGCCGTTTGATCCACCGCCGTGATCCCAGAAGATAAGGACATACTGGTCTGCGGGGTAGTCTGATGTGGTGGTGTCGATAAATTCCTTAAGCTCCTCATTCAGGCCGCTGCCCAGTGCCTCGTTCATGGGACGGTTGGCATTGGTGGGCTGGGTTTCTGCCTTGAAAATGTTGTTGCCCGAAAGGAGCCAGCGCTGGTTTGTGGTGTAGGTAACATTTTCGGAAAGTATGGCAAAATTTTCAAAGTCGAGTTTCTTTTCCGGATCTGTCGGATTAGCATCAGAATCAGCTTTAAGCGCACCATACCTGTCGGCTATTAAATCCTTGTATCCATCCATGCTGTTTTTACCATCCATTCCGCCCGTTTCAACAACAAAATTGATGGAGGGAGCAAGGGTAGCCTTTGATGTGCGCTTATCTATTCCCTTCATGATCTCCATGAGGTCGCTTCTTGCTGCCAGACTGTTTCTTTCCAGATCGCAGCCTACCTGATAGAGCATGACCGTAACGGCTTTTTTGTCCTGAACCGCTCCGGCGCTTTCCTCCTCTTCGCCATTTAAGGAAACCGAATTTCCGGAGGGGCTGTCGCCTGAAACCGTGTTTTCGGAAAGCCCGTTTTCAGAAGCCGTGTCAGCCGGTGCCGTATCTGCGGGAGCCGTGTTTTCCGATGTTTCGGCATCCTTCACGACAGGCTCTGCACTGTCTTCAGTGCCTTTCTCAGCCTTATCATCGGAAAGAGCCGGTGTTTCAGGACCGGCCTCTTCCACAGGATCTGCTTTAGCCTCAGAATCCGAAGCCGGTGCCTCACTGCTTACCGAAGTCTCCTGACCGGCGGGTGCGGGAGCGATCTCATCCGCAAACAGGCTGGTTGTGCAAAAGCATTGCAAAACCAGTATGAATGCAAGGAAACCCGAGATCTTTTTCCTCATTCTTTTCCTCATTTTCTTACCTCTCTTCTTACAATCATTGCTTCAGTAACTAAAGTCTGTTCTGCCCTACGTTATGTCTACCTTTTATTTTTAACATACAGACCCGTATTATTCAAGAAAAAAAGGTAACACTTCAAAAGTTACTACAGTCTATTATTATGATATAGTATAGATGTCAGATATTGGCTGTGGGTTAATGGATGAGCAAAAATGACTAAAGACACATGGAACAGTCTTTCCTTCTTTGAACAGTTGTCAAATATCGAAGGAGATGTTGAAAGGCTGATACGCGCACATGAAAAATATGAAAACAAAGCTTCTGAAAAGGATTACGGCTATTTTTATCTGGACAGGATCAGACAGATGATAAAAATGACCTTTTTTGATCCAAAAAACATCCCCAGGGCTTACCGTGCCATTTTTCAAAGCCGGTATCCTTATCAGAATTCGAAGCCATGCTTGAGCAAAAATAAATCTTATAATAACAACGGTACTCTTTTTCTTGTCTGAAACACGTCAAAAGCTGCAAGCGCACTCATCCATTCGTTGCCAGCTGCTTGGCAAAAAATCCCGCCAGCGCCTCACGCAGGCCGTTTCTGTCCACGGTTTTAAGCAGATAACCGGCCGGCTTCAGGGACAGCACCTGCATGATACTCTCCTTATCCCCCTTACCGGTCAGGAACATCACCGGCGTGGACGCCAGTTCGTTGGATGACCGGATCATCTGAAGCACCTGGGGGCCGTTGGTGATTGGCATCTCATAGTCCAGCAGGACGAGATCCGGCTTGTTCGTAGCCATCCAGGTGATGGCCTCCACACCGGAATTGACGAGGGAGACGCGGTAGGTATCCTTCAGCCAGTCCATGATCATGCTCATATAAGACACATCGTCATCCACGATCAGAATACTCTTTTTCTGGGACATCTGCGCCTCCTTGACCAGATAGGCAGACACCTCCGTCAGCATCTTATCCATATCGATGGGGCGTTCAAAACAATCCAGAATGTGGCCTCCACCTACATTCCGGGCTACCACATTATAATTGGACTTCCCGGCAACAACGATGATCTTTGCATCCTTTTCAGTGCAGAAATCCTTCAGGTAGATCATACCTTCCATATATTTCTCCACATCATCCTCAGCGAGGAAGATGATCAGTGGCGTATTGTACAGTTCGCGCCGCAGCTCGTCCACCTTCGGTGTGACGAAGACCGTCTCAATCCCCAGCCCCTTCAGCTTCGCCTCCAGACCCCGCACTATGATCCCTTCCGAATTCGCCGTGATGAGTACCTTCCTATCCATACAGCCCAATCCTCCTTATATCATGTTCCTGATACTTCTTTTATTATATCACAGATCCCGTCCCAATCCATCTGTTCCACCCGTGTCTGCAGCCGTTTGAAACGCTCGGTGTCCTCCGGGGGCAGCCGGTATTCCGCCGCATTGCCGATCACCATCCGCGCGAGTTCCAGATCCTTCGCATAAGCGAACTCCCCAAGCCCCTCATATAGCTCAGCTAGTGTCCCCGCATCGATCTCCGGCAGATCAGGATCCTCCTTCGGCCCAAATTCTGAGGTGAGCGATTCCCGGATCTTTGTATACTGCGTCATAGTGGAAGCGTGATTCGCCTGGATATACGCCAAATCATTTCCCTTGCCGGCCATCTCCAGCTTCTCGGCAGCATCGCCCAGGGTCAGTGCCCCCACCAGCCGTGCGCTGCTCTTCAGGGCATGGATCTTCACTGTGTAGTTCTCCCAGTCGCCGGTGTCGTAGAACCGCTCCAGTTCCTCTTTCTTCGCGGGATAGGAGTCAAAGAATATCTTGATCACAGAGAGGAAGGAAGCCTCGGATCCGCTGTTTTTCACTGCGGCCGCCGCATCGATCCCGGGGATCTGCTCATACCACTTCGGTTCTGCAGAAGTTTCATCTCCGGCACTGTCGGTATAGTCATCGGCGTTCGCAATGTCCTCCACCACATCGTCTATCATTTCATCTTCAACGAATACGTCATCTTCACCATCCTCTTCTTCCCCAGCTGCCTCTGCACGGGCCTCCTCCTTCGACATCAGACCGGCCAGATGATACGGACGTCCGCCCTCCGAGAGGAAAGTAAGTCCGAAAGTCCCCGGACCGGTATTCGAAACGAATCCGGCAGAAGCCTTCTGGAAGATCACATGCCGGAATGACACAGCAGCCAGGATCATTTCCCGGATCCACTCAAACTCATTGGAATCAATGCCGGCATAGGTCACTATCACAAAATCCGTTTGCGGATGATACTTCGCGGATAGGGTGTCCGAGATGAACTTCGCATGACACTTCCGGTCATTGCCGAACAGGAACTGACTGACGCCGAATCGGTCGTCCTTCATCTGCAGTACCGGCCGCAGCCACAGGGTATTCAGCACACTGTTGATCCAGGGCTTTATCAGCTGCCGCCTGGCCAGGAAATTCGTATTCTTAATCACGAACCTGCAACGCAGGCGCTGGATCGCCTCATTAATCTCGGCGGTGATCTCCTCGGGCTTCAGATTCTGCTGTGCGAGTCTGGCTGCAATCATGGCCAGCACACCCACGGCACTGGACGTATTCCGCGTATTGATCACCGTCACATTCTCAAAGGTCTTCGCCGCCTCCATGGCATTTGCAAACTCCGTACTCACCGAGGAATGAGCGATGAAGATCAGATGGTGCGCCTTCTTCAGTTCCGATGCGAAGAACTGGATGAACGCCTCCCTGGAAGGCGGGACGGACTGTACGGTCTTCGTTTCATCCTCCATATACCGGAGCAGCTCGCTGGAATCAACATCCCAAGTATCATGGAACAGCCCCTCCGTCGTCCGGACACCGACCGGGATGATGCTGATCTGCAGATCACGGATCAGACTCCGCGGCAGGTCGCACATGGTATCCGTCGCGATGACCACCCGGCGCTTCTTTACATAACCCCGGGCCGTACTCATGGCAGCACCTGTGATCTCATTTTGCTGTGCCAGGATCACCTTCTCGGCTGGCAGGAAGCTGATCAGCAGATCCTCCAGCTGCTTGCCGGAAACCGGCTTCACCAGGTATCCGTCAAAACCGGTATTGTGATAAAGTTCGATATTCTCCCCGCCCGCATTCGCGGTGAGAGCGATGATGGGAGTGTGCTGGTTCAGACCGCCGGTCTGCCGGCGGATCTTCTCAAAGCACTCAATGCCGTCCATCCCCGGCATGAGATGATCCATAAAGATGACATCATAGGTCTCCTTCAGGGTTCTGGTCAGGGCATCCGCGCCGCTGTCAGAGAGATCCACCGTAAGATCCGTGCCGTCCAACAGCTTGGACTCAACCATCAGATTCATCTCATTATCGTCCACGATCAGGATCCGGCCTTCGGGTGCGTGGAAGCTGTGCTCGAAATGATCATCGCCTGTTATGCCGCTGGAGGCAAAAACATTGATGTCGCCCACCGTCTCTGTCGACGATACCCCCTGTTTCACCTCCACCAGGAAGGTGGTACCCTCCGTATAGACACTGTTCACATTGATCGCACCGTCCATCAGCTCCACCAGCTGCTTAACGATGGACAACCCTAGGCCGGTGCCCTCGATGTAGCGGTTCTTCTCCTCATCCTGACGCTGGAAGGTATCGAAGAGATGGGGCAGTGCGTCGGCCTTGATGCCCATGCCTGAATCCGTCACATTGATCTTTAACAGCACCTTGTCTTCCCCGGACGGTTCGCACTCCATGTAGAGGCTCACAAATCCCTTGGGTGTATATTTCACGGCATTGTTTAACAGGTTAATCAGGATCTGCTTGATCCGGACCTCATCGCCGTAGAGCTTCTGGGGCACATTGGGGTCAATGCCCACACGGAACTCCAGCCCCTTATCCTGCGCCTTCAGCCAGATCATGTTTACGATCTCGGACAGCAGCGAATTAACGTCATAATCCACCGGCACCACATCCATCTTGCCGGCCTCGATCTTGCTTATGTCCAGAATGTCGTTGATCAGCGCGAGCAGCATCTTGCCGGCGCCTTGGATATTCCGGGCATCTTTTTTTATCTCATCGGAGGCATCCGGCTGCCGCAGGATGATCTCATTCAACCCCAGCACCGTGTTGATGGGTGTACGGATCTCATGGCTCATGGAAGAAAAGAACCGATTCTGAGATCTGTTGAGTTCTTCTGCTTCCTTTGTTTTATCCTCCGCGACCTGTGCTTCCCGCTGTAAGATTTTTACCCAGAATGTGATGATGATGGTCAGGACAAAAAGACCTGCGATATAATTCATGACCGAAGCTTTGTATTCATTGGCACCCGGATAAACCGTGATGAGATCGGGATTATAATAGGCCAGAACAGACATGATTATCGTGATCGCAGTATCAGCCAGAACCATGAACACGCGGAATTTTCCATCCAGGACAATGATAAGATAATAAGCGCCCATCAGGAACATGATCGGCGTGCCGTTCCGGATTCCGCCCTTTGCAAAGAACATGGCAGGGCGCATGACAAATACCAGGAGAAGTGCAAGAATGATCCTGGCGCGCTTCAGATCCTGCTTTTTCATCAGTTTGAGGATAACAACAGCGCCGAATATGACAAAAGCAACCGTTGCAAGGGTTGGCGCAAGCTTCTCCCCAAGGAAAAAGAAACCGTACAGCACATTCACAAAAAGCGCAAACATTTCCGCAAAGGAAAACAATACAAAAGTCCTGTCCTTCATATCGATGGACGAATTATACAGATAGTTCAGGAAGTTTTCCTTTATTTTTCCGAAAAACTTCATCATTCCGCCCTCCCTTCGTCATGGTTCACTACTTCAGAAAGGACTCTTTTCATCACCCGTTCGAATTCATTGATGTCTATGGGCTTGGCCAGGAAACCATCGAAGCCCTCCTGCATGAACATCTCCCTTGCACCGCTCAGTACGTTGGCAGTGAGGGCCAGGATCACCGGATTCTGATGATGTTCCGCAGCTACATGTCGGATTTGCTTCATGGCCTCCACACCATCCATCTCCGGCATCATATGATCCATGAATACCACCGTATAATCGCCGTCCCTGTATTTCTGTATGGCTTCCTTGCCGCTTTCGGCCGTCTCGACGACGAACCCATATTCCTTGAATATCCCCATGGCCACCACGAGGTTCATCGGCTCATCATCCACCACAAGCGCGTGGATCCCGGCGTAGGAGGGTTTGGCAGCGTTCAGATCCCCTCTGTGGAGATCCATATAGTCCCCGTTGATGATCCGGACTATGGCGGAGCCATACAGTGGCTTAGATATAAACAGCACGCCGTTCTCAGACATGGAGGAACGGTCGGCCTGTGTCGTCACGACCACCTGACAGCCCTCGCCGACCAGTGAGTCGAAGACCTCTTTGTCAGTGTTGTATTCATCTATGCCGGTGAAGACATGCGTCACCTTCAGTTCATTCAGGAGCTTACGGAAGTCCTTCATATTTGCGGCGGCATACATATGAAGGTCAAGACCGGCAGCGAGCCTTGCCGTCAAGGCATTGTTATACTCCCTGATCTCCGGAACTTGGATTCTGCCGGGCCGGATATAATACACGACATCGCCCGCCTTGCCCGGTTCGATTGACAGGCAGGGACGCGGATCCACGACCTGCTGAGGAATCGACAGATGTACGGTGGTCCCTGCACCCTTCTCGCTGGTGACGGTGACGAAACCACCCATCTTGCGGACGAAGCCGTAGATGATGGTGAATCCCAGACCGATGCCGCCGGTGCTCCGGTTTCTCTTCTTATTGGCCTGATACATACCGGTTGAGAGCTTATCAAGCTGCTCACGGGTCATACCGATACCGGTATCGGTCATCTCAATGATCAGGTTGGCGCCGTATTCCTGCGTCTCGGCATAGACCCTGACATAGATGCCGCCCTTCTTCGTGAACTTCAGCGCATTTTCCAGAAGATGCCGTAAGATCTTATGAATTTTCTCGATGTCCCCCCGAAGTACGGCAGGGGTATCCGGTGCCAGATCCACCAGCAGCTCCAGCCGTTTCTTGCGGGTCGACGATTTATAGTACGACACCACATCATTGATCAGGGAATCGCACATATACTCGTTCTCCGTCAGGATCAACTCCCCACGCCGGACTTCCGTGTAATCCTGGATATCCTCGATCTGATAAGTCAGACGGATGCAGGCATCCCGGATTGACAGGAGCTCCTCCCGGTTCTCGTCCTTGAGGATGATGGCGGTCATTCCGTTGATCACATTGACCGGCGTGCGCAGCTCATGGGAGACATTTGAGAGGAAATCCCCCACATCATGCTCATCCTTGTCTACGGCCGATTTCCACCTGTCAATCTCCTCCATCGTGGAGAGACGGAAGGACACGGAAATGCGGCACAGCAGATAAATGACCAGCACCGTCAGCAGATGCGCCAGCAGGTTCATGATTTGCGGGGTTGTATAGCGCGTGCTCCCATTCATATTCATATAGGAAATGATGAACCGGCAGACCAGGATCGTCACATATTCCACCAGCGCCAAATGCAGGAAGAGACTGTGGTTGTGCAAGGAGAAAATAACTAACAACACGCTGATCATCAGCGCCGGATCCAGCATCGCGTCCTCATGTGCGCAGACATAGAACACCACAATGGCCGAGTAGATGAAATAGACCGCCCAGCGGTGGTGCGTCGGAAGCTTCTGTGTCAGATGTACGCAGCCAATCCCCACCAGCCCAAGCAGCAGTAGCAGAGCAGCCCAAAGCTCCCAGCCGGCAGTAATAGCCTCAACGATGGAGATGATGCCGGTTAAGAGAATTATCGCAATGCTAAGCCTTTCTTTTCTGATTTCCGTCATCGCAGCCTCCCTTCCGAATACTATTAATGTAGCAGAAATGGAGCGGTTTTTCCATATTCTATACAAAGCATTTCTCCCTCGCTTCATCCCACAACAGGATCCCTGCCAGGAAAATGGCCTCCCTCTTTCTTCTATAGTAAGTAGACCGCTCGAGGTCCGGGCAGTGGAAAGGCTGATACGCGGTTACGGTTCAGTGGTCAATCATACCACTGAACCGTAGCTTCTAAACTTCTTCTATCGTTCAAACACTATTGCAAGTATGTCCTTAAAGCTCTTTATACCTATGGTGAAATTGCCGGTCCTGTTTCCGAAGGCCTTCACATTGTCTCCGGTCACTATGATCGTTGCCTTTCCCCTTCTGACATTATCCCTGAAGCTTATTATGACATTTTCGGAAGGAACCTTCGTATATTGTGAGCTTCCCTTCTGCTTTGCAAGCACGTCGATCTCCGGCCTTATCTCCCTGCCTGTGTAGTCCTGCTTTGCCACGGGCTTTGTTGTTCCTCTGCCTGTGATCTTTGCCGTCGTCAGATCGAAGGCTCCTTCGGGAAGGGCAAAAAGTCTGAAGCTTCCCTCCACCGTTTCAGCCTTGAATCCGCCCTTTCCGGTTGCCTTAACCGTGATCGTTGCAGGCAGATCCTTGTCTGAAAGGTTACCGATCTTTGCGGTCACATCCTCAGTTCCCCTAAAGAGCTTAAGGGTATAGTCTTTTTTGTCTGCAAGGGTCTTTTCGTCGCAGGTTACATATATCAGGGGTTTTAGCTTTCCGGCCTTTAAGTAGACCAGATCTGAGGCTGAGATGCTAACCCTGTCCTTTGTAAAGGGTGCCTGACTTATCTCAAAGCTGCCCTTTTCGGCCTTCCTGCCCTTATAGTTTCCGGTGAAGGTTACCGTGTATTTTGCATTCTTCCCGGGCTTTGCATTATTGCTGTATTTAACCGTGTAGTCCCTGCCTGCCCTTAAGGCTGTTCCGTCCTTTTTCGTAACTGCAATTTCGGGAGCCGCCTTTTCGGGAACACAGTATATCAGACCGTCGTGGCTTACGCTGACTCCTTTAAGCTCCACCTTTGTGTCAGGCTTTATCTTAAAGGTCTTTGTGAACTTTCCGTAGTAATTTCCCGCACCCTTTATGATGACCTTTGCAGTTCCGGCATTTACATTATTCCTGTAAATTGCGGTGAAGTCCTTATCCTTCTTAAGGACAGTTCCCTTTCCGTCCTTTACGGTCAGCTCTTCGTCTGTCAGGGTCTGTTCCTGCCCGTTAAAGACTTTGGGGGTGCTTACCTTCACCTTTGGCGAGATCTTAAACTCCTTCATCTCTTCCTTTGTCTTTACGGTCACGGGAACATCTTTTATCTCCCCGGAAAAGTTCCCCTTTCCCTTTATGCTTATCTTAAGACCCTCGTTTGCAACGGCATTTTTGGGACTTATTTCAAAGTCCTTTGATGTAAGTTCATGATCACCGAAGGATATGGCAGGGACAGTTACCTTCTTTCCCTTTTCTGCGATCAAAGGATCCACCTCTATGTCTGAAGCGGCTACTCCCTTTCCGTCATCAAGGCTCTTTTGTTTTATGACAAATTCAAGTGACTTACTGCCCTTGAAATCTCCCTGCAGCTTTATCTGAACAGAGGCCCTGCCTGCATTCTGATTATTCTTATAGGTCAGCTTATAGTCCTTTTCTTCCGTAAGCCTTTGGTTTCCGAAGGTTACAACTACGGGAGGTGTCTGCTTTTCACCCGAATATATGACCCAGGCATCCCCGCCGTTTTTGTCACACTTAACGATCTGTCCGTCAGCCGGGTCATCTGAAAACCTTACTGCCAGCTCATCTTCCCCAAGGGCTGTCCAGCCTCCGAAGAGGGTCAGGTTGTCCTCTACCGGGGTCTTGAAGTCATAAGCCTCCTTACATTCCCTGTCCTTAAACCAGCCCTTGAAACGGCAGCCGTCCGCCATGGGATCAGCAGGTCTTGTTATGGTCTTTCCCTTCTCAACCAGAATGTCCTCCGGTCCTGTCTTTCCGCGGCCGTTAAGGTAGAAGTGAACCATACGTAGATCCTTATTTTCCCTGTCTGCTATGGTGAACCTTATCTGCCTTTCTCCGGTGTAGGGCGTTATGCCCTTGATATAGGCAATGGCATTTCCGCTTGCCGTGTTATCAATATAAGAGACTACAAAGTCCTTACCTTCGGTCAGGTCTTTTGATCCGTCCTTTACATGAACCGCAGGCTTCAACTCTTTTCCGGTATAGGCAAGAACATAGCTGTCAAGACCTGCTGTAAGCCCGTTTATATCAATGCTCTCTCCCGTGACATCCTCTGAGCTGTTCCCGTTAAGGCTGACAGAATCAACAATGACATTTGAAAGATCCAGCTTTTCACCGGTTTCGTCAAGCTTTATCTCAGCCATTTCCCCCGTGCCTGCTCCGGTTCCGGAGATCTCCGCACTGCCTCCGTTTGCGGCAGCCATCTTCACGGTGAAGGTTTCTCCTTCCTTAAGGGGAATGCTTATGCTGCTTTCCTTTTTTTCCTCATTGCCTACTGAAAACTCTGCCTTTTCCGCCTGGGTTTCAACCTCCATGATTCCCGCGCCGTCCAGGGCCTTAAAGGAAAGTCCTCCGCTTTGGCTTTCTACGATCCTGTTCAGGCTTGCCGAAGTAAAGACTGCTTTCTTGTCTTTTTTGCCCCGGGTTCCGTCACCGAAGATGTTTACGGCCTTAAGCTCAAAGGCACGGTCGATCTCAGCCCTGTCATCTATCAGTTCTCCCCCTTCAACCCTTGCCATCACATTGCCCTTTTCGTCCTTAACCGTGTAGGTTGAATTATCCACGATCATGGCCCGGCAGCGCATTCTGCATCTCATTCTGCAGCGCATGCGGCACCGCATCCTGCACCGCATTCTGCACCTCATCCTGCATCTCATCCTGCACCGCATTCTGCACCGCATATTCGTCTTATGGATCTCACTGTCAGAGGATGCCGGATAAAGGCTCTCCAGGGCCTTATCAAAGCCCTCCGGATCATCCGCAAAGGTTTCACTTAAGCCTTCGGCTTTATCCTCAGCCCCCATCAGACGGCAGCGCATTCTGCACCGCATCCGGCACCGCATCCTTGTCTCATGGGTCTGGGGATCTGAGTCCTCCGGCCAGAGGGCATTGAGCTTTTCCTCGATCTCTGCTTCTGAGGAAGTGTAGAAGCCTGCTGCCACCTCGTCGGCAAACAGCATTCTGCAGCGCATACGGCACCGCATGTTGGCCTGACTTATTTCTTCCTGATCCGCATTCGGCAGGATCTGCCGGTATTCCCCTTCATATATCCGTGCCAGCTCATCCAGGTCATTTTCAAAGGAAACAGAATCCCTGTCATTCTTATGGGCATTGCTGAGATAGAGCATGCGGCAGCGCATCCTGCACCGCATGTTTGTCTGCCTGATCTCATCATCATCTGTTTCTTTATCCGGCCAATACAGGGGGTCTTTCAGGGTATCCTCAAAGTCATCCTTTCCGGAATACTGTCCCGGATCGCAGAACTCTTCTTCGCTTACCGGCATCCTGCACCGCATACGGCACCGCATTCTGCACCTCATGCGGCAGCGCATAAAGGCTTCTCGGATTTCCGGATCGGTTTCTTCCTTTGGCCACCTGGTTCCAAGAGCAGCCTCAAAATCAGGATCTGTATCCGCGTACTGTCTGCTCAATGCCTCGGAAGCATCCTCAAAATAGAGGATCCTGCACCGCATACGGCACCGCATGTTGGCCTGTCTTGTTTCCTCATCCGAAGCCTCTGCCGGCCAGGTCTTTTTTACAAGCTCATCATATTCCTCAAAGCTTTTATCCTTGTGTTCTGCATAGAAATCCGCTTCCTTATCTGTCAGCCCCTCCAGATCCTCATCATGATCCGCAGAGTCCCCGACAAACTCATAGGCTTCACCCTTAAGCCAGGGAGCCCCAAAGAGGTAATCGTCCAGGGCACTCCAGTCACCCTCTCCGCCTCCGAGGAGCTTCATCAGCTTTTCTGCCCATTCATCCGCCTTATAGTCTCCTCCGTCCTCCCAGACTGCCCTGTAGACTTCATATGGGATATAGGTTATGGCGCAGCTTTCCTTAGCAGCTACATCCGTCCCCCAGTGAATGGAGGAGCTGATGTCATAGTGCCAGCCGGTGCAGCTTCCTGCAGCATCGGTAAAAAGGGTGATCTTCCGGTCTTCTTCCGGCCAGTTGCTGTCATAAATATGGATATAAAGAGGCTTTGCGTCGGCTCCCGTTTTTTTCCGGTCATTTTCGTCTCCTGCCCGGAAAACCCTGTAGCCTAAAACCGCATGACCTCCTTCAGGTCCGAACAGACCGATGATCACAGGCTCAGGAGTCTCTCTACGTTTTCCCTCATCATCAAGGTCGATGGCGTGCACGATCTCCTCAGGCAGGGCATCCAGGGAATAGCAGAACTGGATCCTTTCGTCATACTGGGAGATCTGCATCGCCTCAATGTATTTTCTTAAGTCCTTAAAGAGATCGGTCCGGTCATCGGAATCATCCGAAGGATCGTAATCCACCCCTTCCGGAAGGAGCAGATCCTGCGGCTTTTCAACATCAGATCCCCTTCCGAAATCCGAAAGGACCGGTATCCTGACCCCGCCGGCATTTCCGGAGATCTCCCGGTTGAAGAAGCTGCTGGTCGCTGAGATCCCGTAGCAGCTGCCGCCCCATTCGTCATCAAAGAACCTCCAGATGTTGTTTCCCTTTAAGGTGCCGTAAAGCTGTTGGTAGCGCTTTTGGGGAATACGGTAATGCCGACTTTCCTCATAGCCGAGTCCGTCACTTCCGAATTTATTTATAAAGTTATATCTGTAGTCCTCAATCCCTGCTTCTGCCGGATCATCCCCTGATGAATCCTTTGCGGAAAGATAACCCGGAAGTCCGCCGGCCCCGTCAACCCGGCAGAACTTGTAATTATCCTTTTCGGGGTCTGTGACACCGGCATACCTTGTTCCCGCTCCTCCCGTAAGCTTTTGACAGTTTGTAAACATCCCGAACCCGTCATTAAGACTTTCCGGAAAGTCCCAACTGTAAGCAGCTTCACCATCATTTGCCACATATATCCTTTGAAGTCTGGAGCAGTCCTTAAACATATTTCCGCATTCAGACAATTCGCCGAGTCTTACTTTAGAAAGATCCAGAGACCTGAGTTTTGAGCAGCCCTCAAAAGCACTCGTTGCATGGATCGGATTGGCATTGTCCGGAAGAATGGCAGTTGTAAGAGAAGTGCAGCCCCTGAACATCCTGTTGATATTTCCAAATTCTCCATCGCTAAGCACAGGCAGGGAAAAGCCGCTCAGATCCGCGCTCGTAAGCTTTGTCCAGCCATCAAAGGCCGATTCAAAACTCACATCGTCGCCCACTTGGGCGCCGCTTTGAACCCTGATGGAAGTGATGTTGGCACTTGCCCCTTCGGGAAACAGGTCTGAAAAAGAGGATTTTCTTACCTTAAAGGTTCTCTCCCCGATGCGTGCAGGGATCACAACATCCCCCGCCGTACCCTTGTAGCTTTCAAGAAAGGCCCGATACTCATATTGTTCTTCTATGCTGTATTCCCAGCCGTCATCGGTGATAAGATCACCGGGGCGGGCTTTGGCGGTGAAATAGCCGGGTTTATTATTATCAGGGTCGTCTATGCGGGCATAGGAGTTGTCGGTATGGTCCAAGCTCCATTGTGTGCCCTTTCCTCCCGTAAGCTTACTGCTGCAGTTTGCAAACATATCCCTGCCCGCTGCAGGATCGGTGATAACAGCTTCGTTAAAGGTTCCTGCCGGATTGACCCCGATCTCTTCCAGTGATGAACAATAAGCGAACATGGATCCGCATTGGGTCACATCCCTGAAGGAGAAATCTGACAGATCGAGTTTCCTTAAATTTTTACAATTATAGAACATCCGGCTTGTCTGATTAGTCCGCACCTTCCCGTCTGCCGAAAAACCCATCATGCTTCTTCCGAATGTTATCTCTTCAAGCAGGGGACAATTATTGAACATCATCTGAGTATTGAATTCAGATGAGTATGCCTTTCTTGAGGTCAGTCCGCTGATGTCCACCTTCTTCAGCTTTGGATATCCTGAGAAAAGCTCATGAAAGTCCCTGTCCATCTCCACAAGATCACCCATCTCTTCTGCTATCGTCACGGATTCGGTCTGTATCGGTGAACCCTCTCCCCAAAAAACATCCTGACCCAGACAGGTTTCATAGGTCCTGCCCTTTACCGTTATCCGGTGAGGTACGATCACATCTTTTTCAGTTCCCCTGTAACGGTACAGGAATTTTTCATCAGGTGAGTTCTCCCGCTCTTCGTATTCCCAGTTTCCGTCCCAGGTGATCTTTTCGTCTGAGGGGCTTTTGGCAGTGAAATAGCCGGGTCCTCCCTGTCCGTCTATGTGGGCATAATCGGTTGACATTCCTTTAATAGAACTGTCATATGTGGTACTGTTGCCTCCCACAAGTTTATAGCAGGCTGAAAATGCACCGGTTTTATAGTCCGCTGTGCCCCCGGATCCGTCCGGATCAACATAGATCCTTTCAAGATTCTTGCAGCCACTGAACATATCCTCACCATTACTTATTCTGGTATACTTAACGACCGAGAGGTCGATCTCTTTTAATTTATAGCACGACTGGAACATCTTCATAGTTTTGAGAGTATTGGTAGTTATGTAACACATGCTGAGGCTTTCAAGTCCGTAGCAGTTGCAGAACATACTCTCACAGGAGACACTTGACGTTGTTTCGGATGATTGAATGACTGTAGTATCCAGACCCCGAAGGTCTATGGTCTTCATTTCCGAAACAGTGTTGAACATTTTTCCCAGTCTGCCGTCTTCGTGAAGTCTGACGGTATCCTCAACCCTGAAGGAGGTGTAGGGAGCCTTCAGTTCTTTCTGATCTTTAAAGAAGTCATTGGTACCGCTGGGCCTGATCGCCACACGAAACTCACCCGGACCGCCTTCTTCGCCCTCCGTCAGGACTGCCTTTGCGGGAATGACCACATCAAGGTCTTCCCCGATGCACTTTGTGATAACGACCTCGCCGTCATTTACGAAGTATTCGAATTTGTCGCTGAATCTCGTTTCACCTGAAGCTCTGTCTTCAGACTCCTCTGCCCTTTGAGCTTCTTCAAGAGCCGGATCCTCTTTCTTTTCCTCCTCCGGCAAGCCTGCTGCCGGCTCAGCCTCCTTTTCGGTCGTTTCAGAAACCTGATCAGATGACTGCTCAAAAGCTTCCCTGACCTGTTCAGTTGCCTGCTCAAAAGCCTCCGGAGCAGTTTCCGGTATCGCATTCTCAGATACCTCCGACCCAAAGACCGTTCCCGACAGGGTCTGTGTTATCAGGGCAAGGGTCAAAAAAAACGCAGCCATCCTGTTCCTGCGCCTTCTTTTCATCACTTCATTTTTCATTTCTTTGCGGCCTCCCTTCCAACCGCTTCGGTCCCTCAAAGCCCGTCGGTATTTCCAAAACTCCAGAGTATATTTTATCCCCAATCAACGAAATATGTCCATAACAAGTATACAGGGGACAAGCAAAGATCAAAAAAGAAATGCTGAAGATTAAGAAACCGAACTGAACCCCACCGCAGGGAAAGAAAATGGGGCTGTCGCACTAAAGAATAGTGTGGCAGCTCCTTTTTCATGCAAAAACACAAAAGCCAGACTACGAAAAGTCTGGTTTTTGCGGTAAAATATATTTATGCTACTAAACAATATCTTACATGGAGATTATACAGGAATCTCCGTATATCATCAATTAAAACTTCCGCTCGACATAGAAATATCTATTCCGTCTGACGATCCGGTACGCCTGTTAAATGCATTTGTGGAGGGAATGAATCTTTCCGATCTGTATTCAACCTATGACAGAAGTCTATGGAGTTATCCAAGTATGAGCAAGAAACAATAATCAATTTCAACGTTGCTGAATCTGATGCAGTGGTATTTACCAGAGATAAAGCCGTTATTAGAAAACTTGATGCGTTAGTTAATGAGTTCCCAGAGGTTTACAAGTGCATAGGTGAAACAGATATCGACAAGACCTATTCTATGCATAAACAGTACGTTAGTTATCGAAAACCTAGAAGGATAAGCGAGGAAAAAAGAAATCAAGCTAAGGAACAAATGAAGTTTATAAACAGTAGAACAAAGGGCAAACGAGGGATTAAATTTTGAATTGATATTGAATTTTTGCAATGCATAAATTATACTTTACTCTTGGAGGTAATAAAAATGGCTAAAGTAGGTAGACCAAAAGGAACCAATAATAAAGATTATAATTACACGATTAGGCTAGACGAATCTACCAGAAATAGATTAGAAGCATATTGTAAAAGATTTAATGCATCTAAATCTGATGTTATAAGAAATGCTATTTATACAATTACTGAAGAAATACACACCGAAGGGAGAGATGGCAAACATGAGTAAAAATGAGTCTGCTTTTTCAGAGATAGAAATTGACCATTCTGATATTCCTCAAGGAGACTTAAACATTGATGTCAAAACGCGTTCAAACTTGTTTAATTGGAACGGGCAGTTTTCACCACAGTTTATTGAAGCTTTATTAAAGAAATATGCAAACAAGGGTGATGTTGTTATAGATCCTTTTTTGGGGTCAGGTACAGTACTTGCTGAATGCGCAAGGAGAGGATTAGAGGCTTATGGAATTGAGTTGAATGCATCAGCTTATTTTATGGCAAAAACATATGAGTATTCTAATTTGAAACTTGAAGAACGAGAACAGATTATAGATAAAATTGATAAAATAATCTCTAAGATATATCGTGTTGAGGAAATTGTTACCGGACTAAAAGCAGGGATGGAGAACTGTGAAGATACACGTGTATCTAATTTGATATCTACCCTCATTGTAATTATGGATATTTACAAAAATGAAGTAAATTTTGAACTACTTAATGTAAAATGGGAATGGCTTAAATCGATAGTAAGAACATTGCCATATAGCGAAAAAAGAATACATGCATTTCAGGGCGATTCAAGAAAGATTCCGCTTGAAGATTCTCTGGCTGATTTGCTGATTACTTCTCCGCCATACATAAATGTCTTGAATTATCATCAAAAGTATAGACGTTCTGTAGAAGCACTTGGATATAACGTACTTACATTGGCAAAAAGCGAGTTTGGTGCTAATAGAAAATATAGATGCAATCGATTCTATACAGTTATCCAATATTGCATGGATATAGCGATGGAAATGAAAGAGGCTGTACGTGTGTGCAAAGAAGGTTCTCGTATGATATACGTTGTTGGAAGAGAATCGACTGTATTAGGATATAAATTCTGTAATAGTGAATTAGTATATAATATTGCTACTGAAATTTTTGGGATGAATGCTATTCTCCGCCAAGAGAGAGTATTCAAAAATCGCTTTGGAACAATGATTTATGAGGATATACTTCATTTTGAAAACTCAAAAGCACTTATTAACATTACAGAAGATGTGATAGTTGAAAAGGCAAGAAAGATAGCCGTAAGAATGCTTGAATCAAGAAAAAATACTCTTGAAGATACGAAAAATCTCATATACATAAATGAGGCAATTAGTAATTGTGAGAATATAAAATTATCGGAGGTGGCTTATGTCTAGAGGTGTTCATGGAGAAAAAATAGTTGCAGCAAAAGAAAGTGACAAGATGCCGGCATCTGATGTACCAAGACTTGAAGTTGCATTGTCTAAATATGATAAATGGGTAGAAGGCTTAAATTCTGTTACTGCAAGCACATTGGAAGAGCTAGTTGAGAAAATGGTAGCGCTTCTTAATGAGTACAAGTATTACATTGATGTAAATCTGATTTTTGAAAGTGAAAATGATTTCCTATATCGTCAAAAGGGACAGCTTAAGCTGGATAATACTGTTATCGAAGAATTTATGCCAATTTTTGTGAAAAGGTGTATTGAATTTGAAAAGGGTCAAACAGATATAGAGATAAGTTCTCAAATACCAACCTTCTCATCAGTATATTTTGAGTCTATCCTTAGCAATCCAAATATTGGCGGTGGAATCCATATCAAGACAAAAGACCAGGATTTTTCTATGAGTAGAAAACTATATTTACGTTCATCATATAATCCTGATTTTAATGAAGATGAGACAGTAACGGTTGAAACTCATTTGGGTTATGTGTTGTCAGAGATGAAAACAAATTTAGATAAGACAATGTTTCAAGAAGCATCCGCAACTGCACATGATATAAAGCAAGCCGTTACAGGTGCTAAATATTATTTGTTATGCGATTTTCTTGATATGACACCAATTAGTACTACAACAACAGATATTGATGAAATTTTGATTACAAGAAAAGCAAGAAGAATAGGGTCACAGATAAGAAAAGAATTTAGTACTAAAGCAGGAAGAGACAAACGCCATGATTGGTATGTGGATTATTTAAAAACAAATCCATATTCTTCTGAAATATTTTTAAGATATATTAACCACATTTTTTCACAGATGGATAACGAGGAATTAGTAGAAGCAAGTGTTTTAAGTGTGGGATATTTTTAAAACATAATCAAATAGTGTGAATAATATGGCGAGATAGCTTATTCAAACAATAGGCTAGCTATTATTTCAGCTACTCGGTACACCCTTATATTTCCAACAAACTTGGTATAACACATCTTAATCCCGTTGAAATGTAATGTGAAACAAATACAAACAACCCCATAATTGCGAGATAATCCATCAGAAAAAATACGATTCGTTCACTCTCATCAATAAAGGCAAACTTTGTAATTCCGAATAAATACTCATGCATCTGTCTTTGAGTCAGCGCATATATCCCATACACGGCAATTACCGAACCCAATATCCTAAGGAGCCACTTTACAGCAGGCTTTTTTATCGGAATCTTTTTCCCTGTCATTCCAAGGATCATCAACCAATGAAGCCCCAGGTGGAGTGACATCAGAACAAAATTCCAATATCCACAGAGCATATGAACCTCTCTGGCGACGGATGTTCCGCCAAATTCAAAAGCATTGAACAGATGCTTGGAGAGTATGATTCCGCTCACTGCCGAACCGGTCATGGTGACAAAAAGCAATGCCACCAATACCGTCTGAAATATCCTATACGCCGAATATTTCCCCTTAAAAATTCCGGCTATCCATTTGCGATTCAGGATATGATGCAGTATGAATAGCGTAAACATACATACGCCTAAAACCTCATGCGCTGTTTCTCCAATCCTGGAATATCCCATTAAGAGAAGCAATATGACCGTCATCGCAAGATCGACAGCCATACGCCAGATCTGTTTTCTGCTCATTTCCCAAATCCAAGGCCATCCACCCAGTCTCTCACGTCCTGTTCGGAAGAGTCCACCTTTCCGCCCCTTATGGAAAGTGCATCCTCAAATCTCACATTTGCACCCCGGGCATGCTCATTTATAGTCTGCTCCGCACTTCCCCCGTTAGAGCTGCCTTCATGGGAAAGAAACGGTATGATAGTTTTACCGGTAAAGTCGTAGGAATCGAGAAAGGTATACATCGGCATGGGTATGTCATACCACCATACCGGGAAACCGAAGAACACCGTATCATATCCCGCAAGCTGCTCATTTGTAAGATCAACATCTATCTCCGGACGCAAGTCTTCATCCTGTTCTTTCTTAGCCCGGTCCACTGTATCATCATAGTCCTCAGGATAAGCATCTTTTGCCGATACCCTGATAAGGTCGCCGCCGGTCTCATCTGCGATCCAGTTCGCCATACTGTCAAGATGTCCTGTGTAAGAGAAATACACAACCAAAATTTTGCCGCCCCCGGTGGTATTATCGCCGGCATTTGACGTCTGAGTATCCGAATGTTCTTCTGCCTGTGCTTCCTTCAAGGTTTCATCATCAGCCGATGCGCTCACCTGTGCAGTGTCATCAGATGTACCGGCATCATCCGGCTGCGTCTGATTTCCTGCGCCACAGCCTGTCATGATGAAAATCAGAGCACAGGTCAATATCATCCCTATCCATCTTTTTATTTTCATATCAAAAATGAACCTCCTTACCTAATAGTAATGCACCCCTTATTCAGCCAGCTCAATGCGTACATCATATGAGCCTTCCAGCGCAGCGATCTCACTAAGTGGAACCGTGATCACCCCAATGTTAACCTGATCGCCGTATTGTTCAGAAACGTCCTCATCTTCGAACAGGATCGTGAAATACGGCGCATTGATCGCATAATCAATATCCCCGTTCAGCCATCCATAATGAACCTCATCCTCATTGTATGGAAGATCCTCCGTTACTCCACAGAAGTCATGAGAATACCGGCTTACATGCTGCGTCATGGGCAGCCTCTCAATGAAAGCCTTTGCGGTTTCGCAATCATTCAGCACACCCGTGATCAACGTATCTCCAAAATACATATTGATCTTTGTACCGCCCTCCATCGGCAGTCTTGTCGGCATTGCCTTATCATCCGTCTGCATATCTGCCCCGTCCCCGGCAACTCTCATCTCTGAATCTCCTTCTGTGCTCTTGCTCTGTGTATCATCAACCTGCGCAGATGCTTCTTCACTTGTATTTTCACTGCTTTGTGCCTGTGTCTGTTCCTGCGGCGCATCTGAGCCTGCATTATTGTTTCCGCAGGCAGCCAATGACAAACACAGGATACCGGCACACATCACTGCAATTATTCTCTTCATCTCTCATCCTCCCTTTTTTTATTTTGTAATTGCACCTTGTACCAAAAGTCTTAAATCATCCTCATTTCCAAGGCATGTAGATAATGTAAGGATCTCTACCGTATTTGCCGGAGCTCCCATCGCATCGGCAAATTCCTCAAATTCTCCATCATCAAAATCCAGCCTGTATGCTTCATCATCTGTATCTGTCACTTTAACAGCAAACAGTTCATATTCCTTTACTTCGTCACCCCTCGTGATCTTTATCATAGGGTGATTTTGTATAAATTCCTCATCAAGATAATTTCTTAACGTTCCAAACATTAAGCGAGTGCCATCAACATCCTGTGCATCATGTCCATAAATTATATTATGCGGATTATCCTCAAGATCACATCTGTAATCCAGAAAGATAGCCCCCAGCTCATTTTCTTCCCCGGTATAAGTTGTATGCAGATATTTCTGATTGTCCTCACATCTAAGTACAGGAAAATTTATGTCTGAATCCGGTACAGTCAGTTCGCAATATCTATCCGCTTTCGTTCTTTCTTCTAATTCCAGGGCTCTCTTAGATATCTGAACATCCCTTTGGTATTCCAATATGCCGGGCAACAACATGAGCATTATACAGACCGATATCGCAGCTACACCTTCCCATAGATAGGTCACTGTATTTTGCTTTTTTCTGCGTTTCCGAACTTTTTCATGCAACATTTTTCTCCCGTCTTCTTCTAAAAAGGACAACACCCAAACTTATAATCGCCATTATACCGGCAACTGACATGATTCTAAATTTTACGGTCATATCTCGAATGCCTGTATTCGGTACCTCTCCAAATGAATTCAAAGACAACGTCATTGTAAGATCTTTTTCTGATAGGAGATTTTTAAGCTCATCATTGCTCATCCCCTGTATCTTGCCTATTTTTGTGTAGCTGTAGGTATTGGAGCCGTAAAAAATACATAAATATCTTGAATTATAAAGAATAACATCTCCCGCCTCAGCTGTTATCCTGGTATCATTGCTCGTAAGTGTTCTTCCTATGTCACCATACTGTTCAAATCCACCGTTTCTTGACATCCTGATGGATATATTTTCATTAGAAAGAAGCGTTTTAAGTTCTCTTGCTGATTCGTTGTCCTCCATCCGAACTTTTAACTGCTTTCCTCCGGCACTAATGTAAAACACATCATTGGTCGCTGCTGAAACATTTGTATATTCCATGTTTACCATGATCAGCAAAAAAGCTAAAAGTATAATTATCGTTTTCTTCCAGTTCATAGTACCCTCCTTGCTGTTATAAGTTCTTGCCGAAACGGAAGTCTTCTTTTCCATATGAAAATCCGTCAGACGGTGAAAAGCTGCCGCCCTGCGCCATCTCAAGCTGCGCCGTCACTCTGCCGCTCACCGTTGAAGGCGTATCATAGAGCAATCTATGCGGCCATCTGCAGCCATCATCATGTGACAAATAATATATGGTTTCTGCATGATTTACTCCTCCCACGTGAAATCTCTCTTTTATGAACAGTATATGTTCCATATCAAGAAATGTCCAATATCTATATAGCATTTTTAGTTATTCTGTTTCAGAATATCTATGGAGGTGTTCATTATGGAAATAAGGGTACTCAGGTACTTCCTTGAGACAGCCAGGGAGGGCAATATGACAAGAGCCGCCGAGCGTCTGTTTGTTTCCCAGCCCACCATGTCAAAGCAGCTAAAGGAATTGGAAAAAGAGCTTGGAACCAAGCTTTTCGTACGCTCCAACTACAGCATCCTTTTGACACAAGCAGGAATGCTTCTCAGAGAGCGTGCGGAAGACATTCTGTCTCTGGTTGACAAAACAGAGGCTGAATTTAAATCACTGGAAGAGATCAACAGCGGCGATATCTATGTCGGGGCTCCGGAATCAGAGGCAATGGGGCTTTTTGCAGACATCGTCTGCAATTTACAGAAAAGCTATCCAAAGATCCGCTGCAATATATACAGCGGCAATATGCAGGATGTATGTGAAAAGCTCGACAAAGGCTTGCTTGACTTTGCTATTGTGATGAACTTTGTGGATCTGAATAAATACAACTATCTCCCCATGTCCACTGAGGACAGATGGGGAGTGATCTTCCGAAGTGATGATGCTCTTTCAAAAAAGAAGACCTTTTCGATTTCTGATTTAAGGGATATGCCACTGATCTGTTCAAAACAGTGGGTAGATCAGGAATTACCTGACTGGTTCGGTTATGGCCTTAAGGACATAAATATAGTTGCCACTTATAACCTTCCATATAACGGCGCCATCATGGCCAAAGCAGGCATAGGATACGCTGTAATGCTTGATAAACTCGTTCACACAGGTGATGGAAGCGATATCACATTTCGACCGTTAAAAGATGTTCCAAAAGCAGAAATTCCAAACAGCGAAATTTGTCAGCATGAAAATATCCCCACAGTATTCCGTCTATTCATGTCGGACAAACTGTGGGGATCACTTTATTCTCTATCCTCATCGTCTTCAAGAATATACTCACTTTTCCCAAACAATACCTTCATATAATCGCTTCGGGAGAATAGCACTCTTGCTACCTCGATTACATCACCGTGGATTCTGTAAAATGCCATATACTCCTTAAATGTCACATAATACAGTCCCGTAAACTCGCCCATGTATGTGAGCGGACTACCTGTCTTAGGATACTTCTTCTTTTGTTTCAAGGCATTACGAAGATCTTCCACATATTTGTCCGCTATATCAAAGTTTTGCGACGCCTCCCAGACTTCATCCCACACACGATCCAGATCATCTTCAGCGATTGGAGAGTATTTCAGTTGGAAAATCATATTTAACCCTCCGCTTCCTGTTCCATTAGCATCTTTTCCTTCTGCTTACGCCTCTCAATAAAATGTTTATCAAGATCTTCATCAGAGAGCCAGCCTTGTTCTTCTCCAGATTGTATACCCTTGTTTATCTCGGTCAGGAGTCTTACCATCGCCCTCGCCTTTTCAAATTCCTCATCATCCTCTATGCTGTGAACGCTAAACTGACCATGACCATTTTTAGTCAGATAAACAGGAGCGTTTGGTTTTACTTTTTCAAGTACCTGTCCATAATTTCTTAGTTCGGATACTGGTGCTATCATCGGCATATCAATCCCTCCTCGCTTAAACATGATTGGTTTGAATTACTTTTATTATAGCCTATTTGCAGAAATCAGCCAACAAATTATTCGAATAATTCGTCGAACGTTTTTAGTGGCAGTTACTGTTCAGTGGTCAATCAAACCACTGAACAGTAGCTTCTTAACTTCTTCTATCGTTCAAACACTATTGCAAGTATGTCCTTAAAGCTCTTTATACCTATGGTGAAATTGCCGGTCCTGTTTCCGAAGGCCTTCACATTGTCTCCGGTCACTATGATCGTTGCCTTTCCCCTTCTGACATTATCCCGGAAGCTTATTATGACATTTTCGGAGGGCACCTTCGTATATTGTGAGCTTCCCTTCTGCTTTGCAAGCACGTCGATCTCCGGTCTTATCTCCCTGCCTGTGTAGTCCTGCTTTGCCACAGGCTTTGTTGTTCCTCTGCCTGTGATCTTTGCCGTCGTCAGGTCGAAGGCTCCTTCGGGAAGGGCATAAAGCCTGAAGCTTCCCTCCACCGTTTCAGCCTTAAAGCCCCCCTTTCCGGTTGCCTTAACCGTGATCGTTGCCGGCAGGTCCTTTTCTGAAAGATTTCCGATCTTTGCTGTCACATCCTCAGTTCCCCTAAAGAGCTTAAGGGTATAGTCTTTTTTATCTGCAAGGGTCTTTCCGTCACAGGTTACATATATCAGGGGCTTAAGCTTTCCGGCCTTTAAGTAGACCAGATCAGAGGCTGAAATGCTCACCCTGTCCTTTGTAAAGGGTGCCTGACTTATCTCAAAGCTGCCCTTTTCGACCTTCCTTCCCTTATAGTTTCCGGTGAAGGTTACCGTGTATTTTGCATTCTTCCCGGGCTTTGTATTATTGCTGTATTTAACGGTGTAGTCCCTGCCTGCCTTTAAGGCTGTTCCGTCCTTTTTCGTAACGGCAATTTCGGGAGCCGCCTTTTCGGGAACACAGTATATCGGACCGTCGTGGCTTACGCTGACTCCTTTAAGCTCCACCTTTGTGTCAGGCTTTATCTTAAAGGTCTTTGTTATCTTTCCGAAGTAGTTTCCCGCACCCTTTATGATGACCTTTGCAGTTCCGGCATTTACATTATTCCTGTAAACTACGGTGAAGTCCTTATCCTTCTTAAGGGTAGTTCCCTTTCCGTCCTTTACGGTAAGCTCTTCGTCCGTCAGGGTCTGTTCCTGTCCGCTGAAGACTTTGGGGGTGCTAATCTTCACCTTTGGCGAGATCTTAAACTCCTTCATCTCTTCCTTTGTCTTTACGGTCACGGGAACATCTTTTATCTCTCCGGAAAAGTTTCCCTTTCCCTTTATGCTTATCTTAAGACCCTCATTTGCAACGGCATTTTTGGGACTTATTTCAAAGTCCTTTGAGGTAAGGTCATAGTCCCCAAAGGATATTGCAGGGACAGTTACCTTCTTTCCCTTTTCTGCTATCAAAGGATCCACCTCTATGTCCGAAGCGGCTCCTCCCTTTCCGTCATCAAGGCTCTTTTGTCTTATGACAAATTCAAGTGACTTGCTGCCCTTGAAATCTCCCTGCAGCTTTATCTGAACAGAGGCTCTGCCTGCATTCTGATTATTCTTATAGGTCAGCTTATAGTCCTTTTCTTCCGTAAGCCTTTGGCTTCCGAAGGTTACAACCACGGGAGGTGTCTGTTTTTCACCTGAATATATGACCCAGGCATCTCCGCCGTTTTTGTCGCACTTAACGATCTGTCCGTCAGCCGGGTCATCTGAAAATCTTACTGCCAGCTCATCTTCCCCAAGGGCTGTCCAGCCTCCGAAGAGGGTCAGGTTGTCCTCTACCGGGGTCTTGAAGTCATAAGCCTCCTTACACTCCCTGTCCTTAAACCAGCCCTTGAAGCGGCAGCCGTCCGCCATGGGATCAGCAGGCCTTGTTATGGTCTTTCCTTTCTCAACCAGAATGTCCTCCGGTCCTGTCTTTCCGTGGCCGTTAAGGTAGAAGTGAACCATACGGAGGTCCTTATTTTCCTTATCCGCTATGGTGAACCTTATCTGCCTTTCTCCGGTGTAGGGCGTTATGCCCTTGATATAGGCAATGGCATTTCCGCTTGCCGTGTTATCGATATAAGAGACCACAAAGTCCTCGTTCTGCTTAAGCTCCCTGCTGCCATCCCTGATGTGAACAGGGGGTGTCAGCTCTTTTCCCGTATAGGCAAGGACATAGCTGTCAATATAAGCCAGAAGTCCGTTTATGTCGGTGCCTTCTCCCCTGGTGTCCTCACTGCTCTTTCCGTTGAAGCTTATGGAATCCACCAGGACATTCGACAGTTCAAGACCGGTTCCCTCTTTATCAAGCTTTATCTCAGCCATCTCACCCGAGCCGGTTCCGGTTCCGGAGATTTCCGCATTGCCCTTGCTTTCGCCTGAAGAGATCTTAAGTGAGAATTTCTCCCCGGCCTTAAGGGGAATGCTTACGCTGCTTCCCTTTGCCCCTGTTTCGTTTCCGAGGCCGAATTCTGCCTGACCTGCCTGAGTTTCAAGCTCCATGGTCTTTGCACCGTCAAGAGCCTTAAAGGACAGTCCGCCGCTGCTGCTCTTTACTATCCTGTTCAGGGTTGCGGAGGTATATACCGCCTTCTCCGCCAAGGACTTATATCTTCCGGATGCAGGATCCAGGATTCCCGCAGCCCTCTGCTTAAAGCCCGAATCGATCGACCCGGCTTCAACATCAGCCCCGTTGACGTTAACAAGGGTTTTTCCGTTTGTATCGCTGATCGTGTAGGAGGAATTATCCACGATCATGGCCCGGCAGCGCATTCTGCAGCGCATACGGCACCTCATGCGGCATCTCATCCTGCATCTCATGCGGCAGCGCATCCTGCAGCGCATACGGCAGCGCATCCTGCAGCGCATATGAGCATCCTTTATCTCGGGATCCGTTGAATCCGGCCAGAGAGCTTTAAGCATGTCTTCGTAGCCCGCTGCGTTTTCGGACACTTTTGCAAAATTCTCATCATAATCATCGCCGTAATTATCGGCAAAGGTCATGCGGCAGCGCATACGGCAACGCATGCGGGTTTCTTTGGTTTCAGGATCCGATGAATCAGGCCAGATCTCATCTACCTTCTCATCCAATGATTCGAGATGGTCTTTCATTAAACTATAAAGATCCGCCCCCTTCATATCGGCAAAGGCCATGCGGCAGCGCATCCGGCACCTCATCCTGCAGCGCATGTTTGTCTGTTTTGTTTCTTCGTCACCCTGATCCGGCCACAGTACATCGGCCATCGAGTCAACATTTGAGTTAAAGCTGTCGGGTGTGTCCTTATTGGCTGCATAGATCGAATTGGCACGGGAATCCGCATACATAAGGCGGCAGCGCATCCTGCACCGCATGTTGGTCTTTTTAGTTTCATCATCCACTGAATCCACGGGCCACAGTGCATCTATTTCCGAATCAAATCCTGACGGGTTATCTGCATATTGGCTGATAAAACTATTAATATCGCCCAGCCTGCAGCGCATCCTGCAGCGCATGCGGCACCGCATTCTGCAGCGCATATGGGTTTCACTTATCTCCGTATCCGAAGAATCCGGCCAAAGCCTGTTTAAGGCAGCCTCAAATGCCTGTTCTTCGTTTTCATAGTTATACTTCTCACTGAGTTCTTTTGACTGGTCCTCATAATACATGATCCTGCAGCGCATCCTGCAACGCATGTTGGTCTCGTCCGGCCACTTCGACTGCAGGGCTTTTTCGTATTCCCCGGGAGTATCACCCTGGTGCTCTAAAAAGAAATCCAGCTCATCCTTGTTAAGATCCTTAAGATCTTCAAATATCTCCTCCATGTCCTCATCATAAAGGCTCTTGTCATTTATATAGCTTTCCCATTCCTGATCCAGAGTCCAGGGGTCGGTATAGATATACTCATCAAGATCCGACCATTGCTTATTCTCGAGACTCAGCATATTCCATAATTTTTCTGCCCATATATTGGGGTCATAGTCCCCGCCGTCAGCCCATACGGCTGCATAAACATCATAGGGGATATATGTTAAAACACAGTCTTTGGGATCGTCGGGATCCGTTCCCCAATGAATCTTAAGCTTATCCGTATCACAGATATCATAATGCCAGCCCGTGATGGTTCCGTCAGGCTCTGAGCGAAGCTCGATCTTACGGTCTTCAAGAGGCCAGTTGCTGTCATAGACATGGATTGCAAGCGGCTTTCCCGGCTCCTCCGTATCCTGATCAGAAGATGCCCTTTCCACCTCATGCGCCAATACCGCATGTCCTCCCTCGGGTCCGAAAAGACCTATGATAACCGGCTTTGAGCTGCCCACTCCTTCATTTCCATCTTCTATCGCCTGAACGATCTCATCGGGAAGGGCATCAAGAGAATAGCAGAACTGCACTCTTTCATCATACTGTGAGATCTGCATGGCCTCTATGAATTTCCTGAGCTCCTTTTCAATATCCTCAGGTTTATCATCTGAAGGGTCGTAATCCGGCGGATAAGGAAGGATCAGATCCTTGGGCAGGATCGCTGCTTCATCATATTGAGTGACCGTCGGCTTGCTTCTGGGCACTCCGGTCTGACTGCCTGAACCTGAGGAAGCGTTATTACCGCCGGCTGCTTTGTTGTACATCGTCTCGTCAGAAATCATAAGACTGGTGGTAGCCGAGATACCATAGCAGCTTCCGGCCCACTCATCATCAAAGAACTTAAAGATATTTGTTCCCTTATTATCACCGAAAAACTCCTTATATCTGGCTTCCGGGATGTGGTAATGTCTGCTTTCCTCATAGCCCAGACCGTTCTGGCCATAGGTATTGATAAAGGAATAAGAAAGATCATCTACCGATCCTTCGTATGAATTGTGGAATTGGGTAAGATATCCGGGATTATCCTCTCCCTCGTCTATCCTGCAGTACTCTCCATCTACTTTAGCCTCATCATATACCGTCCCTCTTCCGCCTTTTAGATTTACGCAGCCCTCAAACATTTTGCCTGCATATGCAAGATAATCCGGAAATGACTTTCTGGATACAACATAGATCGTCCTCAGTTTTGAGCACCCGGAGAACATCTCTCCGCAAAAGTAGATTTCACTGAAATCAAGATTTCCAAGGTCAAGTGACAGCAGACTGCTGCAGCCGCTAAACATATACTCCGTATTTTTCATCTTCAGCTGCGGGAATTTCACAAAAACAAGCGAAGAGCAGTCCCCGAACATATGCGCGGTATCGACAGGGGTGAGTTCCACATCCGTTGACGGACCAAGAAGATAAATGAGATCAACCTTTTTCAAGGAACTGCAACCCTTAAAGAGACCGTACAGAGCATCTTCGGATTGGAGTTCAACCTCACAAGGGTCATTTTTACCTCTTTCCACAACTACGGAAGTGATCTTTTTTCTCGTATCCTTATCAAAAAGAGTTTTTTTTGTGTCGTTCAGGCTCAGGCTCTCATTCGTATACTTATAATGCCCAGCATCAAGTCGAACGGTACAATCTTTACTGTTATAATAGATCCTTGAGGGTATCACCAGATCCGTATCATTTCCGGCATATCCTGTCAGATAAACAAAGTTATCATTACCCTGTGGCTCATAACACCAGCCGTCAGCGGTAATATGAGGCATTTCGGATATATCGGTAAAATATCCGGGAACCGGAGTGCCGTCTATTTCTCTTCCGTCTACCCATGCATATGATGAATCGGTGTTTGCCTGATCATACACAGTGCCGTTCCCGCCCTTTAAGGATACGCAGCCTGCAAACATCCCGGCACTGTTGGGACAGCTATACCACCAGTTTGATTTATCACTGTCAAAATAAATCGCCTTAAGCTTTTTGCAGCCCGAAAACATATTCGTATAGCTGCCGTTTTCATTCCCATCAAAAAGAATCCTGCTCAGATCTGCCATTTCGAGATTTTCGCAGTCCTTAAACATATTGTCGGCGATAACATAAGAACCATAAGAATATCCATCATTATAAAATAAACTGACCCTCTCCAGGGCTTTGCAGCCGTTAAACATATCGGAAAAGTCATAATGATTATCCGTTTCGGAACCCGATAACGCAGCCAGCCCTAAATCAACCGATCTTAAAGACTCCATTCCCTTGAAAAGTCCACGGCATGTCTGTTCTGAACATTTTATTTTATTATCCTCAACATTTTCTATTCTGACGACTTCTATGCCCGCTCTGTTATCTCCAAAGGAAAAATCACCCAGAAGGGACACGCCATAAGAAGTCCCATGTTCATCATCATAAATCTCAGAGGGAATCGCTACATTTTTTCTGTTTCCAAGGTATTTTTTCAGATATACAGTTTCAGCTCCGACAAATGCCCCCCTCCAAGAATCACCGTTATCATCTGTGATCTCTCTAAAATCTTCATCGGTTAGTTGAGACGGATCAAAATCCGCCCCCGCTGCCTCTTCCGGATCATTTCCGGAAACTGCGGGTGCCTCATTTTGTGAGGTTTCCCCAGCCTGAAGCGGGGGTCTGGAAGCTTCTTCCGGTTCCGGCTCCCCTTTCGAAGGCTGTGTTTTTTCTACCTGTGTGCCTTCCGAAGGCTCAGTCCCGTCATTTGAAACAGAATCCCGGTCATCTGAAGGAGTCCCCTCCCACAAAGAAGGCTTATCAGTCTCCGCCCCGAAGGCAAAGCCAGAAAGACCCTGTGTCAGCAAAGCCGCCACAAGCAAAAACGCTGTCAGTTTCTTCCTTTCCGTTCTTTTCATGATCTCCTTATCCTCCTCATAAGACATCGGAACCCTCCCTTTGTAGGGCATCGACGACCGACGATAACGCAGCGTATGAGTAACCAGACAAGCGAATGTGCCGGTTAATAATTATTCGGTGTGCCGGGTTTATCTAATAACCCAAAATATATTTTAACCCTGATCTTCGCAATATGTCCATAAAAAATCAGAGTGGCGTCCAAAGTTCGTTATTAATATAAAACACGGGGACGGTCATCGCCCCCGTGTCTTTCGTTTTATGCGGCTGTTCACCGGTCTTCGTTTTCCGAAAAACAGCTTTCCTTATCTGTTCACAGTTACTACTATTTTCAATATGGTTCCGTTTATCTTTGCACTGATAGTGGATTTCTTACCCTTCTGCCTTGCATAAATAAGACCGTTTTCATCCACGAACACGGCTGTTTTGTTTCCGGACTTAAAATCAGGCATTCCGGAGATCCCGGAGATCTCTATCCTGTAGACCTCGCCGGCATCAAGGCTTAAGCTGCCCTTAAGTCCCTTTCCTTTTGCATCTATCTTTAGCTTTCCTGCAGGATCTGCCTTAAGCTGAGGCTCCTGGCAATATACAAGGGTTTCAAACACAATGCCGTTTGCGTTGTTCACGGAGCAGGTAACCGAGCTGCTTCCCACAGCCAGCCCCCTGATCTTTCCCCTGGTTCTGTCATTGTCCACCGAAACCTTTGATGGATCGGAAGATAACCATTCCGCTTTTTTGTTGTTCACGTTCGGGAACTTCAGGGTGGCCGTCTTATCCTTATTTACGAAGGCAGCAGTCTTTGTATTGATGACCTTCACATTAACCGTGACCGTAACTGTTTCACCTTTGGTATCCGTGCCCTTTATCTTCGTGCTTCCTTCTCCGATACCGGTGACCTTTACTTTGTTGGTGATCTCAATGATATCGTTTCTCCAAAGGACGGGATTGCCCTTCCTGTCGCTGTTTACCACCTCAAGCTTCTTTGAATCCCCGACTGCTTCCCAGGTGGAGCCGTTTGGCTTAAAACCGGTGAACTTAAGCTGGATCGCCTTCATGGCGTTAATGTCTATCTCTGCTTCCGTTCCGATCTTGTCCGGTGCCTTTATGGAGTCAGTCACGGTAACCTTGCCCTTATATTCCTTTCCTCCGGTAAATGCGCTGATGTTGGCAATTCCCTTGCCTATCGCCGTAACCACTCCGCCTGTGACCACAGCCACCTGTGTGTTCGATGAATACCAGGTCACGGGATATTTTTCAGCATTTTTAGTTATCTTATCGAGCTTATACTCAGCACTTTCCCCCACAAGGAGGCTTACCTTCTTCGGATCAACTGAGGATGCTTTTCCTGCAACCTTTGAAACGGCAAGGACAGGGGCGGCTACATGGACGTTTAATTCGTGTGTCTCATTGCTTACTTTTGCATCTCCCTCTCCGTCTGCCGTGATCTTTCCGGTGTTTTTTGCTACCCTCGCCACTGATGTATTGTCTGATGACCAGCCTTTTCCCGCATCCTCTGCGGTATAGGTCTGACCCTTGACAAGGTAGATGTCCCCGGTCACCTTATTTCCTTCCTTCTTAAGGTCTGTGTCCGGCTGGGCATCCATTCCGGATCCGGAATTTTCCGTCACCTCCACCTTATTCTTCCTGAAGATGGCTTTGAGGGTCAGGTCTGAATATACCGGGGTTGTAAAGTCAAAGGCTGAATCATCCATGCCCCAGCCTATGAACATATGGTCAGGCTGCTCGGGCTTTATTTCCGGTTCCAGGGCTGGCTGGCCTTCAAGGACTGATTCTGTGTGGATCAAAGTGTTTTCGCTGAGGAAGGTGACCTTATAAAAAGTCTTTTTTTCTTCTCCGGATCTTCTTACCTTAACGGTAAACTGAGCCGAAAGCACACTGCCTTCAGAAACCGTGTAGCTTCCGTTAATGACTGCCGTGCCCTCTGCAAGACCCGTCAGTTCTGCCCCGTTTAAGGATACTATCTTCGTGTCCTTTGTTTCATATTTAACCTTTGCAGCATCCGCCGTTGCACCCGTTGGAAGGAATTCCGCCTTAAGGGTCAGCTTTGATCCCACAAAGGTGGTGTCCTTTCCGTCAGTGGTGGTGATCAAAAGTCCGGTGGGATCCACAGGTTTAACGGGAGGAGCCTCCTTAACGGTCACGCTGCAGGTGTCTTTTTTGGTGGGATCCAGCTTTGATGCCGCCGTGATGGTCGTTGTTCCAAGACCCACTGCGGTTACATTGCCCTGTGTGTCAACGGTTGCAACCTTTTCATCCCCTGTGGTCCAGGTGACGGACTTGTCAAGGCTTTCAGGGACTGTGGTTACGGTGGCTGTAAGCTTTGAGGTTCCATTAAGAGTCAGATCCAGCTTTTTCGGGGAAACTAAAAGGCCTGCCACGATGCCGTTTCCGTAAAGGGCCGTAACCGTGTCCTCCCAGATCAGGTTATCAGAGGAAAACGTTTTGGTTTCATTCGGATTACCTCCTTTGATTTTTTCCTTCCAGATATTTCTCTTGTATAGCCTCCAGGTCACATCATGGGCTCCAAGGGTATCGATCCCTGCAACCTTTGCAACATCAAATGCAAAATCTTCTCCGTCAGGATCCTTAAAATAAATCTTATCAAGATCGTATTTGTTCTTTACATCCTCTGCTAATTCCTCATTCCTGCCTTCATATATTCCGACCTTTGCAACAGAGTCACCCTCCTTTGGTTCCTCTGTGCCTTCTGAGAAAGCTTTGAAGATGTAAAAGGCAAGCTTCCATTTTTCAGGATTATTTCCATATTTATCCAGATTAAAACCCTTAAGCTTATGATCTTTGACTGTCATATTAAAGGATATGCTGTCCGGTTTGGCATCTCCATACAGAAGCCTGCTGTCAAAGTCCACCTGACTGTGCTGGCATTCCTTCATTTCCTCTGCGATCTGTTCAGTGGTTACCTCAACATATTCTTCCCCCTCATCGTCCCAATAAGAGTATTCAAGCGTTTTCGGAAGTTTTTCGGCTACTATCTCACTTTCCGGCATACGGTTCCAGTCAAGATTTAAGTGTTTCAGCTTCATAGAGCTGAGATCGGGCAGGGTCGTCAGATAGTTTTCCAGAAATTCCGCATAAGTCAGGTTCTGACACTGACTGATCTCACTTATATCTGCTATCTGACTGTTGTTAAGTTCTATTTCTTCAAGGTTGCGTAAATATTTCACACCCTTGATGCCTGTAAGGGGTCGGGCGTTTTCATAAATCGTCCTGATCCTGTCAAGCCTGCTTTGGGGAACGTTGCTGCCCACTGCTTTAACTCCGATAAAATCAAGAAATCCATCATAAAATTCACTTACCGGTATATTTACTTCCGCCCCTGTCGTAACTGTCTTTTCAGGCAGGCTGGCTATGGAGACAAAGGGATCCTCCTTACCGTAGTCCATATATCCCACATAGGTGCTTAATCCGTATGTCGTTGACGGTTCCGTCCATACAACAAAGTCATCATCATCATCTCCAAACCTGCTGATCTTCAATTCCGCTTTATAACCTTCGTCGGTTTTTTCCCAGTTAAGCCCTTTAACAGGGACATCATCTTCTTCATAATTGTAATATGTGTTATACCTGTTTGATCCTGCCTCATTTGCACTGATCCTGATGGCAAGTCCATCAGGTGCAGGCGTGTCTTCTCCGCAGGTATAGCTTATAACCGCCTTTATTGTTGCCAAATCGGCAGTATAGGTGACGGAAATATTATTATCTGAAATACCTTCGGTAACCGGTCCCATATCGACCAGCTTAGTCACCGGTTCTTCCACTCCTGTCCCTGCAAAAACTACCGCATAGAGGTGGTTTTTTATAATAAGATCATCCTCTTTCGGGCCAGTAACATGATATATTTCTTGTCCAGGATCTTGTCCAGGATCATGGTAATACCTGGCTAAATAATAAGGGTTTATATCCTCATCAGAAATTTCTGTCTTTCCTTTTTCCGCAAAATAAAAGCCCTTTATTTCCTCAATATGCGGGTTATTTACTTTTACATTGGCATCAATTCTATCCGGAGTTTTTCCTACAGACATGCTTTGCTTTGTAACACTTGTCTGATTGATCCCCGCTTCTGTAGTAAAAGTTTTTTTGTCTGTTATGATGTATATGCCGCCTTCTACGTTTGTTCGTTCCAGGGTTATGTAATAGCTGTAGGTTGTATTCGGCTTCAGACCGAGGCTTAGAGCTGTCTCATCGTCTTTTTCAATCACTCTGCCGGCAACTCTTCTCAAAAAGGAATCTGACCCTGTATTATAGTTACCGCACCCCAGCCTGATCCAGCCGGAATTAACACCGTCTTTATTAAGAGAGTTCCTGCTTACGATCCCGTCACTGCTGATGACCTCCCTGTCACCCTCCGCATAGAGCATGACCATTCTTTGGTAATTCTCGACCGGGGTTCCGCCGGTATATGTCGCGGCGATCCATGCAGAATATGCTTCCGGAGTCAGCGATACTTCATTTATTGTCACACTGTTTTTTACAGCTTCATATGAGGGATCAGCGGTACCCACTGCAGGCTCTTCACCCTCTCCCACAGGCTCCGGACTTTCTTCTGTTCTGTTTTCCTTTGAATTATTCTCGACTTTATTATCAGAAATGATCTCAGATTCGATATCAGACCCGATATCAGACTTGGAGACACTGCCTGTTTCCGGCTCAGCATAGCCCGGCGTTTCGGCCTCTACCCCCCCCTCAATTTTTTCCGGAGCCTCAGCAGCCCGGATCATGCCCGTGTTCTGTGTAAAGCACATGGCAGCAACAAGTGCCATCACAACGGATTTCTTAAACCTTCCTGTCATAACAACTCCTTTCCTTCGAAACTGCCGTGAAACGAAGCTGTCAGATTTTCCTGTCATCAGATGCCGATCCCCTAAGAAGACTTCGCCGCCCGTATGTTAAGTACCGAACCGTAACGCCGCAGTTTCTCTAAAAATTTTCGATCTACATAAGCTGACCAACTTAAAGATAGTGTTTTCATTATACAGATTCCGGGGCTTATTATCAAGAAGGTTTCGCAGGCTTTCGGAACCTGACCATGGAGATCATCTTTTTGAAGACCAGGGAGATCAGGAGAGAGCAGATGAAGTTTAAGGGAACCAGAAGGAAGAAGAGGCGGGCGAAGTCCTCGATGGTAAAAAACATGCGGTTTACGGTGTCAAAGATGACTATTTCCACCACAGCCGAGGAAAGATAGATCTCCAGAGATACGGAGGATATCTTTTCAAGGATAAAGCGCACTGCCCTGCCCTTAAGCTCAATGTCGTAAAAAAGGAGGAAGAGGGAGGCGGCGCAGACTGCCAGAGTCAGACCATTATAGCCGCTGTCCACCTTTCCCAGGACGAACCAGCTGAAGTTGCTGCCTTCTGCATAAAACCAGGAAATTGCAGCATTTATGAAAACGGTTGCGATCACAAGACCTGTCAGAAGAAGTTTATTCAGCTTCGGTCTGTTTTCCCTGAAATAGCAGCCCAGGAAGTAATATAAAAGAGGATAGAGCATCTGCCAGTAGCCGGGAGCTGCAAATTCCAGCAAAGAACCTGTGATGGCCGGAAACAGCTTGTCCGAGGAGGCAGGGAGGCTTACAAGGGGATTTAAGGCACTTATGCAGACTAAGGAAATGAGGAGGATGTGCTGCTCCTTTTTTGACTTAAGGGCGTGCCAGAGCCTGTTTAAGAAAGGGGCTATGGCCATGAGGGAAACGTAAAAGCCAACATACCAGGCTATGGAATAGTCTCCCAGGACCTGAAAGGCCTCTCTTATGCCATAGGCTCCTCCGTAATAGTAGTTGCTCACAAGGATCCTGATCACGGAAAAGAAGAGATATGAGACCATCACCGGGATCTGAGACCTGTAGTGCGCCCTGTCCGGCTCCTTATTACACTTGAAAAAGCCTGTCAGGATCATGTAGAGGGGAACGCTGCACATGAAGAGCCACCTTGCGGCTGTCATGAAGAACTTTAAGGGAGTATCCAGGGAGGTGCCATAGTAGCCGCACTCTACAAAAAAGTGGACCGCCACCATGAAAAAGGCAGCCAGGGTGCGGACTATGTCCGGTCCTGAAAGGCGCAGGCCCTTTGTTTCCCTGTTTGTTTCCTCCATCTTAGCACTCCTTATGTAAACCAACCTGTGATATTCCGCTTCCTCAACTATGATCCGTTCATATAAATGATGTTGGGGTCAAAAGCCCGCATATGTTCTGAATAATTAAAGAAACGCATCATAGTATCTGTGCAGTTTCTCATCAGTTGTGCCGTAAATGTTTTCTCCCTTAAAATAATCGGACAATTCTTCTATACAAAATCTGAACTCCCCGATCCTGTTCCTGTTTTTAGGGTCTTCTATAGATAATTTTAAGAACTCTATAGCCTTATCACAAAAGCCCAGCTTTCGTTTTTCGTTACCCTTGTTTTTCCATTTTATCGCCCTGCTGACTTCACTGCCGATATTGGAAATCTGCATGCTGACCGGCATATTAAACCAGGTCATTTTTATTTCTTCACCCATTTCCCCACTATCTCCCTGATCTTTTCTCTTGCAGCCGGATCTGCAACATCTCTGCCTACCCTTGGATATCCAGCTTCCCTGTTCCGCGGAGGATTGATCATTGAGTCATATTCTATTTCTCCGTCAAAGTATATATTGAATCCATACAGCGATCTTTGATCCGAACCGTTCTCCAATAGCAACTGCTCCAAATCCGAGTGGAGCTGTGCATTTAATGCAAGAATACCTTTGTCAATATCCGCTACTGCCTTAACCATTTCATCCTCATTAAAGAACATCTGTCCCTCCAGTGCGGGTAATTGTTCTAACAATATTTCCTTATCCACGATGATCATATATCAAAATCCTCCTCTGCATCTGTCCTCCAAAGACATAGGACCGGTCCTTCTGCCTTTTTGCCGTCTCAATGTCCCTTCCGGATATTTGCCAATCATTACGTTACTGCTTACGTGGTCTGCGGAAACCACCTGATCAGTAACGTAATTATACCATATTCAGGGTATTCTTTGAACAGTAACCTTGTCATTCCTTCCTTCAAAATGGTATGATATCAGGGTCATAAGTCCGAACCCGTTTCGTGCTTGCACGAAAGGGGTGAGAGGCTTCATGACCCGCCCCGCATTAAGTGCGAAGCGGGGCGTAAGTCCCACGGGGTCACGAAATGTGAAAGAAGCGTGAGGGCACAAAGTGCAAAACGCTTCAGATTTCGGTTTTTGACGCTCATATCATGGTATATTTAGGACATGGACAGAAAACTGGCAACTCTGCTCCGGGAGCTTCGGGCAGAGAAAAAACTTACCCAGCAGCAGCTTGCTGACATGCTTTTTGTGGACCGGTCAAGCGTTGCCCACTGGGAGATCGGCCGCCGCATTCCGGATGCGGTCATCCTTTCCCGTCTGGCACAGTGCCTGGATGCCGATGTTTCGGATTTTTTATATGCCGCTTCCCTGGATGAATGTGAAAACTACGGAGGCCAGGATCCCTCCGGTGGTGACAGGATCTCTTCCGGCCCCTTCTACATTAAGGATGTTCTGGTTCTGGATCCGAAAAGGGAGGCTCTGACCCACTCCCTTAAGGTGCTTAAGACCGTCCTTCCGGATCACTTCGTTGTCTCCGGATTTTCCGACCCCGATGATGCCCTGGCCTTTGCGGGTGAGACTTCTCTTTGCATGGCTTTTATCGAGGTTAAGGCCGGAGCTTTGGACGGACTTGAGCTTTGCCGGTCTTTTGCAAGGATCAACCCTCTGACCAATCTCATATTCCTGACGGATGATCCCGGCTATGCCCTTAAGGCCTGGGACACAAATGCCACCGGTTACATCTTAAAGCCCTTAAAGCCTGAAGTTCTGAAAAAGCAGTTTCTGAAGCTTAAGAATCCTGTTGCAGGTCTTTGATGATATGAAAAAAGAAAACAATGCCTTAAATGAATCCTTTGCCAATGCCTTAAGGAGGCTGCGCAGGGAAAACAATCTTTCCCAGCAGGAGCTGGCTGACAGGCTTTCAATCGGCCGCTCTGCCGTTGCCAACTGGGAGTCCGGAAGGCGCCTTCCCGATCCCCTGCTCATCACCCGTGTTGCCAAGTGTCTGGGAGTTGAGATCTCGGAGCTGTTAAACATCGGGGATCCGAAGACCTTTGTCAAACAGGTCATGCTGGTGGATGATGAGGCGATCGTCCTTTCCGGTTCCATGAATACGGTGTCAATGGCTATGCCTTCCGCTTCGATCAGGGGTTTTACCAGACCCTCCGAGGCTCTTTCATTTGCCGAAAAAAACCATGTATCCCTGGCTTTCGTGGATATCGAGCTGGGGAGAACCAGCGGTCTGAGTCTTTGTGAAAAGCTTATTGAGGTCAGTCCCCTAACGAATATCGTCTTTCTGACTGCCTATCCGGACTATGCCTTCGATGCCTGGGACACCCTTGCCTGCGGTTTTCTTGTAAAGCCCCTGCAGGAAGAGGATGTGACCGGGATCTTAAAGAAGCTGAGACATCCGCTTTGACTTTTATGCAGCGTTTCTTCCGGGTTTTTACAGCGATTTCTGTTCCGGGATGGTCATGGTGACTACCACTCCCCCGTTTCGTCTGGGAGACATCATTAATTTCCCTCCACAGAGGCTTTTCAGCCGGTCGGCTACATTTTCCAGCCCTATGTGAGGCTCCTTTTCGGAGCTTTTTATCCTGATCTCTTCTTCGGGATCTATGTCTGCTCCGGTGTTTTCCACTATGATCTCTGCCCCTTCTTCCGTTTTTTTTGTGCGTATTAAGATGTGCAGCGGAGACAGTTCAGGATCCAGTCCGTGCTTTACGGCATTTTCCACAATGGGCTCCAGGGTCAGGGGCGGTAAGCAAAAGGATGTGTATTCCGTGTCATATTCGGTGTATATCCGGTTTTCATATCTTGCCTTTACTACCGCAAGATATGATCTTGTGTGCTCCAGCTCATCATTGAAGGGGATCAGCCCCTGTTTTACCACCGCGCTGAAATTATTCCTTAAATACTTTGTGAAGTCTCCGATTATGCTCTTGGCTTTCCGGGGATCGGTCTCGCAGAGATAGTAGATGTTGGTCATTGTGTTATAGATAAAATGCGGCCGCATCTGCAGGGTTCTTATCCTTAGCTGCTGCTCTCCTATCTCTATCTTCTGATTGACGGATTTTTCCACCTGATCGTCCAGTATGAAGAGGAACATGATGAAGGCGGATATGCTGGTTCCCAGCACTATAAAAAGGATCCCGTAGGAAAACATCTGGATGAGCATGGATGCGACAGGCAGAAGGAGGAAGACCCAAAAGGCCTGCTGTTCCCTGTTGTTAAAATGCTCTCTTCTCCTGTAAAAGCCTATGATATTTATGACCATCAAAAGCACCGGTGGCAGAAGGAGAAGGGGATAAAGGGGACCGCGTTCATATACGTTTTCCTCTGAAACCCTGTATATCAGGGTTGTAAACTGGGTCCATACCAGAAGGGCGAAATATATGAACCACATGAGATTTACCAGAAAAAACAGGGAAGATTTAAGGGTTTTTGCGCATTTTTTCAGGATGTATATGGTCAGCATGGGCATGAGCAGTGACGAGAAAAGGGATTCAAAAAAGACGGCATATTTTGACAGCTTCCGGTACTCAGGACCCAGGAATACCAGGGAGATCTGGGAAATGAGGTCAGACAGGGTGTAGAGGATGATCACGGAGAACATACAGATAAAAAAGGTTTTGATCTGCCTGCTCATGTGTTCCGCCCTGAAGGTCATGACCATACCCAGGATGGAGATGGTGATCCCCGCCACGACTATGGCAAAATTTATCATATCGGTCATTCCGGGCATATTCTTTCTCCTTTTGTATACTGTTGTTCTTTATGGCAGAAACGCAGCTGTCAGCGGGATCGTCAGGACGCTCAACAGTGTGCTTATGACACTGCCCCTGGTACATATCTCTTCATCAGCCCCCTGCTCGGATGCAAGGAGGACCACAATGCTGCCGACCGGCATGGCCAGCATAAGTCCGAAAACTCCGATCACCTGCCTGTCAAAGGGAACGAACTTAAGCAGGAAGGCTGCGCTTAAGGGGATCAGGAGCATTCGTATCACAAGAAAGAGATATATCTTTTTATCTGCCAGAAGCTTCTTAAAGTTCTGCCTTGCCATTGATGCTCCGATGAGGATCATGGAAAGGGGAACGCAGCACTGTCCCAGCCCGCTGACCAGATCCGACACGGGTTTCGGCACATTTATCCTGAAGGCAAAGATGATCACGGCTATTATGCAGGCGATCACCCCCACATTGAATATCTTCGAAAGGCTGCTTTTTTCCTGAACCGCACCCACGCTTCTGGAGACCAGATGCATTCCATAGGTGTACAAAAGCACATTATAGCCCAGGATATAGAAGGCAATGAAAAGGACACATTCATCCCCGTAGAGACTGGTTATCACCGGGATACCCATGAAGCCCACATTGGAAAAGATCAGCATGAGACGGTAGAGAAAGCCTTCGTTTTTCGGAACCCTGAGTATCCACATAAGGGGAAAGCTTAACAGGATCAGGATAAGGAAATAAAGGGTCATCATTATCAGATTCTCTTTTATGACCTCCGGGCTTCCCCCCTCCTTTCCCAGGACTCCGTCTATTATCAGCAAGGGGTTCATGATGTTTATGACCAGTCTTGAAATGTGCTCGCAGGAGGATCTGTTAAGGATCCCCTTCTTTTCACAAAAAAGACCTGTCAGCATCATGGCAAGGAGCACAAGCATCCTTTGAAATACTATTATTGCATTCATTGTTTTTCCTCTGTTTTAGGATCTGCTTCAGTAGTCATCCAGGAAGTTATGGACCACCCCGTCCTTTTTATAGGAAGGAAGCATATCTATGTTTACGTTCTGCACGGTCTTAAAGATGTTTGCTTCTGCATAGGGGTTGGTCTTCATAAGCTCCCGTATCAGATTCTTTGTCTCAACCCGCTTGGATACGGCACTCCCGTCCTCTCTCAGGGTGGAGCAGTTTTCGGTGAAATGGCAGGCACATCTTAAAAAGTGCAGGTCATTGTACTCTGCCCAGGCCTTTATGTCCTCCTCCCGGACATAGTACATGGGGCGTATCAGTTCCATTCCCTCAAAGTTTTGGCTCTTAAGCCTGGGCATCATGGTCTGGAGCTGTCCCGCCCAGAGCATGGACATGAGAATGGTCTCTATGACATCATCGTAGTGGTGACCCAGTGCTATCTTGTTGCAGCCCAGATCCTGTGCCTTCTTATAAAGATACCCTCTTCTCATCCTTGCGCAGAGATAGCAGGGGGAGTTTTCGATCCTGTCCACCGCATCAAAAATGCGGGTTTCGAATATTTCCAGATCTATCCCGCAGTCTGAGGCATTCTTTTCAAGCAGCTCACGGTTTGCCTTATTGTAGCCCGGATCCATGGCTATGAATCTGAGACCGAAGGGGAATTTGTGCTGACGGTCCAGCTCCTTAAAGAGCATGGCCATAAGCATGGAATCCTTGCCTCCCGAGATGCAGACTGCTATGTTGTCCCCCTCTTCCACCAGCCGGTATTGCACAATGGCCTTCGTGAAGCTCGAAAAGAGCTTGCGGCGGAAATTATGCTTTTTTATTATGGATCTTTCTATTTCCAGGGTTCTTGATGTTTTCATATCAGATTACCGGGATTAAGTGCCCGTGTGACTGTGGATCCGGGATGACAAAAAGTCCGGATCACTTCAAAAGCTTCCTTATGGCAATGCCGGCTCCGTTCCGGTCATTTTCCGGGGCAACGAAATCCGCAAGCGCCTTTATATCCTCATCCCCGTTTGCCATGGCGACGCAAACACCGGCTGTCATAAGCATATCCCTGTCATTGTCCGCATCCCCGAGGGCTGCCGTTCTTTCCATGGGGATCCCAAGCTTTTCGGCCAAAATCCTTAAGGCCGCTCCCTTCGATACCCCCTTTGCATTCATTTCAAGACTGGAGCCCTCCGCCAGGGCGAAGGTCAGGGGAAGATCCTTAAGCTCCTCTTTTCCAAGCTCCCTGTCCCTTTTGTTCCTGAAATATATGTTTATCTTGGTGAGATAGTCATGCTTCAGGCTTTCTTCCCGCATGCTCTCAACCTGCCTTGAGATCCTTTCGTACATGGGCTGATATACACCCATATTGAAGTCGGCCATGTGATGAATGCAGGAGGCGGCAACAATTGACTCCCTCTCTGTAAAAAAGGTCAGCATTCCGTCGTACTTTTCCGCCACATCAACAAGGGGCAAAAAGAATTCCGAGGGTATCTCCTTTTTATATATGACCTCGTCCTTTTTCAGATCTGTGATTATGGCCCCGCTGCAGCAGGAGGCATAGCGGATCATGGGAGCCGCCTCATAGAAATCCGTCATTTCAACCGGTGCCCTGCCTGTTGCATAGGACAGGCAGACCCCTCTTTCTGCCGCCTCGGACAGGTCCTTCAAGGTTTCCGGAAGGAACTTTTTTTCGGATGTAAGCAGCGTGCCGTCCATATCCATGGCTATGAGGCCAATAGAAGGCCAGACCTGCCCCTTCCCGTTTATCATACTCTTATCTTCTTCATTCGGCATTTTTCTCTCCGATACCCCCCCGCTTCAAAGCCCTGTAGTTTCATAAATTCAGGGGGGGGGGAATCTTTATATATTATATATAAGACGAACTGTTCCACCGGGTTAAGATCCCTCGGCTTCGCTCGGGATGGAAAAACGTCCAGTGGACGTTTTTCGGGCACGCTTTGACGCGCCGAGCGCGGCAGTGCCCCGGTAAAAACGTCCAGTGGACGTTTTTCGGGCACGCTTTGGCGCGCCGAGCGCGGCAGTGTCCCGGGGAAAAAGATCCCTCGGCATCGTTCGGGATGACATATCGGTCTGTCTCCCTTCCCGCCCTGCGACTTACCGGGGAGCTGCAACAGCAGCACAGATGAAATAATACCACAATTAAGCTATAGCATAAAATCCTTTTTACTGTTCACAAACTTTTCACATTTTTTATTAGCACTCACACTTGACGAGTGCTAATAAAGGTGGTATAGTCATCTCAGAGTTAAGGAAAAGCCGACAACTTAACTTGAAAAAATTGTAGATGTGATCTGCCGGAAGGTTCAATCGGCTTCCTACATTTGAATGAACCTGAGGGCGGACCGGAAAATAAAGGAGGTAATTACTATGTTGATGACAATGCCCAGTTTATTCAGAGGAAACCTGTTGGATGACTTTTTTGAGGATACCGCGAAGAGCATGAACGGCCATGATATGATGAGGGCGGATGTTAAGGAGCTTGACCACGCCTACGAACTTTCCATGAACCTTCCCGGTGTGAAGAAGGAGGATATCAAGGCTGAGCTTAAGAACGGCTATATCACCGTTACAGCTTCCACAGAAAACTGCAACGACGAGAAGGACGAAAAGGGAAGCTACATCCGCAGGGAGCGTTTCTACGGAAGCACCAGCAGGAGCTTCTATGTTGGCGAACACGTTAAGGAAGAGGATATTACAGCCAAATATGAAAACGGCGTCCTCACTCTTAATGTTCCCAAGAAGGATGCAAAGCAGATCGAGGCTGAAAAGAAATATATTGCCATCGAAGGCTGAGGGGTTAACCGGAGCCTGAAGAGTGACAAGGCTTGAATGAATGAGGCAGGGAGACCGCGGAATCATTTCCGCGGTCTCCCTTTTTTACCTGAAATAAACCCCACATTCGCCTGTCTGCTTATCCATATGCTGCCTTATCCTCCGGTGTCTGAACCGCCTGTCGCACAGGACGGCACTTAGAAAACAGAGGGCATGTTTTCAATCGGCTATGCCTGTGTATATCTCGCACCGGTCGGGCCAGGCTTTGCAGATCAGCTTAAGTCCGTATTTATTAGCCATTTCCACCGAATCTGCGGTTGGCACGGACTTGGAGACCAGAACCGGGATCCCTGCTCTTATGACCTTTTCTGCCATATCAACCGGAACCCGGCCGGAGGTAAAAAGCATGCACCGTGAAAGGTCGATCCCGTTTAGCAGGGCGTATCCCACTGCCTTGTCCACAGCATTGTGCCTGCCTATATCTTCGCATTTAAACAGGACTCCGCTCTCCCCTGCAAGAATACAGATATGTGTCGCGCCGGTCAGGTCGTGAAGCCTTGCCCCTTCAGCAAATTCCTTTGACAGTTCAAAAATCCGGTCCGGCTGCAGTTTTAAGCCGGGGAGTTTTTTCAACCCTTTTTCTGCACTTTCAATATATGCCCTGTTTCCCGTGCAGCAGGTTGGATCCTTTACGACTTCCTTTGGAGGTGCCGCCTCCTTATTTAAGAATACGCTCGCCTCGTTTTCATGGCTGCAAAGGATGATCTTATATATATCCTCCTTCCGTTCTATGATCCCGTCGGTCAGAAGTCTTCCGGCAACCAGCTCCTTTAAGCAGTCTTTCGTACACACAAGATGATATGCCGGCCGTTCGTTGACCAGCACGACCAGGTTGTGCTCAAGCATGACCCTGACCTTCTTTGAACCTGTGGTTCCGTCCGGACTCAGCACAGTTACAGTCATCTCACATATATTTTCCAAAAGCTCCCGCCTTTCTGCGTCGAACCCGCTAAATCTGCGTGATTGCCCAAAGGTCCCCGCTCTGCTACAGTTGGTGCTAAGCCTGCGGTTGGTACTAAGCAAGCGTTCACCGGATTCTTAGCACCAACCGACTCCATCGGTACACTGACGTCCCTCGTGGTCCGGGACTGAACAGAAACGTCCGAACAGCGTGCTATAACAGATAACCGGCGGTCAAAAACCGCCGGTCGCTTTCAGATCACTTAACAGTAACCCCTGTTCAGTCTCCGTCCATTATGGTGAAATACGCCCTTATCTTTGCCCCTGCGTAGTCTCCCCTTCCGGTTATTACCACCACAGGCTGTTTTTTCCGTGAATCCACGGGTACTTTTTTATTATGCTTATATGACAGAACATAATCCTTTCCTATCTCCAGTTTTTTGCCGCCGTCATAAACCTTAACCTCAAGGATCGGAGAATATCCCTTTTTCGGAGCCCCGTCAGAGAAGTATCTTAAGTCATCCGAGGCGGCGAATTTGTTTCCGTCATAGAAGACCGGGCTTATGGGGGCTACCGAAAGCTGTTTGTCCTCGTCAAGCTTTCCGGAGATCTTAACCTTCTGTACCACTTCGTATATGGTATATCTTCCGCCTCCGGACTCTGCAATGCTCCCGTCAAAGCTGAAGACAGCTCCGTTGCCGTTATTTGCCTTCTTAACGCTTATCCCCTCTTCGGACAGTTCCTTAAGACCGGAGTCGTCCTTTTGCACCATCCATTTAACCTCTGATGCGGGCTTTCCGTTCCTGAACCTTCCTATTATGCAGCTTTTGCTGTCAGCTTCAAGGATCCTCCTGTCCGCTATGGGTTCCTTTTCTCCGGCTGCCATGAAGTCGAGGATTATTGAGGGCTCAACCGTATATTTCAGATATGCCCCTCCGGTAAGCTCATAATTCCTGCTCATTTTTTCGTTAAGACCCTGTAGATCGCTTAGAGGGGTCTTTTCGAAACAGCAGGGTTTTTCGCCGGAGATTTCCGTCAGATCTATCACAGATGAGCTGAATTCGGTCCATTCCGCCATTGAAGTGTTGGAGGATATGGCCGGTCCCCCGGTCACCTGTCCGGTTTTATCCACGGGATAGACAGAAACCTTATACAGATACCTGTGAACAGGTTCCTCCCCTACCAGACTGGAAACATCCTTTCCGACGATGGCTACGGGCTGTTTTAAGATCGTCACCGGTGTTACCGCCCTGCTGCCCCGGTATCCCACACCCACATACACGGTGCTGCCCGCCTCTTTTTCAGCATACGGCCAGATTTTCTCACCCTGTCCGGCCTTTACGGTCTCCTCGTCTTCTCCGAAGAAGAACCTTACCCTGCTGTTTTCATCCAGCACGGTTGAAACTTCCTTGTGGGTATAGGTCACATCAAAGAGGTCAAAGGGGTTTTCCAGATGATTCCCGTAATACAGTTCCTTATCCGGCTTAAGAGCGATCTGAAGATCGTCCAGAGTCGGATCTTCGGAGGTAAAGGAAACCAGCCCTTCAGTGTCTCCTTCCGACCCGTTCCTGATCTCGAAGATGTCCGTGAGGAGAAGATTCCGGTTTGCCGCATCGGAGATCTCTATCTCATTGGGATAGGCATCGTTCTTCACGGTCATATAATGAAGCCCGCCTGCCTCTTCAAAGACAGTCGAAGCTGAAAGAGTCCTTATCTCCTTCCCTTTTTCATCGGTTTCAACGAGCTTCCCTCCGGTTATCCTCGTTCCTCCGATCCTGTTTCCGCTTTCATCATAAAGCTCTTTTCCGATGCCGCACTCGCTGAGGGATAAGTTATTTAAGACATAGCCGTCCTCGATCTCCGGCTTTATGTAAACCGGTCTCTTTTTCCTTACTTCATATCTGTAAACCGGTGCAGCTTTGTTCACAAGATAGCCGTGACCCTTAGCCAGAAATTCGGATGAAGGTTCAACAGAGTACTTTCCTCCCTTAAGGGAAATGATCCCCCCTCTGTCGTTGTCCAGATTTCCGCTGACTGTCCCCTGTGAAACGGAGATCCTGCCTCCTTCTCCCGCCGATGCAAGGGAATACAGGCTGTCGGCCTGCTCATAGCAACCTCCTGTTATTTCAAGCTCTGCTCCGTTGAATACCGCTATTCCGTTATTTTCACTGACAGAATATCTGCCTCTTACTCCCTGTCCCGAGTCTTCAAGCCTGAGTACGGTTTCGTTCCCGCTAACCACTATGTCATACTTTCCGAAAAAGCCTGCCTTTCTTATGGTCCTTCCCCTTCCGGTTGAAAGAAGGCTGTGACCTTTAAGATCTATCGTTATTTTTTTACCTTCGTTTATGCTGAGCTGGGAAGACAGGCTTACATCCTTGTTCAGCTCGATCCTTGTTTCCTTTCCCGGCTCTGCCCCTTCTATAAGTTTCCTGATGGAGGCGGAAGAAAGGCTCCCTTCGATCCTGGCCTCAGTTTCGTCAAAGGGTCCTGTGTAGATCTCCCCCTCATCTTCAAGAAGATATTCGTCATAGGGTTCGTCCAGGGGACCATACAGATTTCCGTCATCCGGCTGCAGACCGGCGTTGTCCGATAATCCGGTTTCCATAAGATCAGGTTCCGCTTCTTCGTTCGGATCCGCATTCAGATCCTGACCCGGAACCGGGGAATCAGGGTCCGGAACTGGCACGGCATTTGGATCCGTGACAATACCCGCCGCCTCCGGATTTGTATCTCCGACAGGCTCGGAATAGGCCGGAACCATTATATTCATCACCAGGATAAAGGCGATCAGCGCCCCTATCTGCTTTTTTAATCTTCTGTCAGACTTTACCCGTCTTTCTTTCATGCCTTTTGTGTCTCCTCTTATAGTTAGAATCCAACGAAGCAGTTCGTCTTTTATATATATACGAAAAAAAGCCATGAAATATTTGATATATGCAAAGCTTTTTATAAAAATCTATTCTACCGAAGTCAGGAGAAATGCCCCGTCTGTGCTCTCCATTTCCATATGATAGGACAGGTCGTAGGTTCTTTTTACCCCCCAGTCGGCACTGCTGGTCTTAAATTCCGACTCCACATCGCACTCATAGGAATTCTCACCGGTCTTTTTTATGTTGAGAACAGTGGTCTCTCCGAAATCATATCCGTTAACATTCTGGCCCCACTCGTTATGGTAGGACTTCAGTCTTTCGTAAAGATTGGTGTCCGGTTTGATATAGGCAAGCACCTTTGACCGAAGATCTCCTATGTCCTTGATGGTGGAAAAGGGTGCATAAACCTTTACATAAGATTCGGCAAGGGTCCTGATGGAGTTTTCCTCATCTTCCGAGATCGGCAGCGAGGGCTCCTCCCGGTTTACATTTTCCGGATCCGCCTGGTCCGTGCTTACCGTATCAGTATCTTCCGCCCCCTCATTTTCTACCGGAAGGGCAGCCTGAAGGATCTGCATGACATCCCCGGTGTGATCCCTTTCTTCCTCGACAGCCAAAACCCTGTACTTCTGATGATCAAAGCCCGTGAGGATCCCGTAGGGCTCAAGCAGAACGGTAGCAAGCCTTTCGTTACCGTCCTGGATGCGAAACCTCTTCATCCCGCTTCCCTTTACGGTGTCTTCATAATAGTACTTGTCCGTTCCTTCATAGTCTTCCATGATGTCGGCCACAAGATTATCCGGAAGACAGGCCTCGTAATCCCTGAGCATGAGCCAGAGCCAGCTCAGGATCCCGAAGATGACCAGAAGACCTGCTATGAATGCAATCAGCAGACCCCTGTAAAAAGCCCTGTCCCCGGATCTTTTTTTCCCTTCGGTCCGGTCAGGATCTTCATCCTCAGAACGGCCTTCATATTTTATGTCTATCTCACGGGAAGGAATTTCCTCCTCTTTCCCCCCGTATCCTCCGTCAGTTTCCTTATCCTCTTCGTAGCTTTCAGAGTCCTCTTCGTCGTCTTCAGACTCCTCTATGTCGTCTTCATCTTCGTATTCTTCGTCGTCCTCATATTCCTCGTCGTCTTCATATTCTTCATCGTCTTCGTCTTCTTCGTAGTAGTCGAATTCTTCTTCCGGATCCGGCCCGCCGGATCTTCCCTCTGTCCTTTTTCTTATCCCAGCCGGCAGCCTTCTTTCTTCCCCGTCTTCATCTTTCCTCAGGCCGTCTTCGGAATCCTCTTTTCGGGAATGTGGCTTTAAGCCGGTCTTTCCCATATTCACGAAACGATCATAGTCGAATTCCTTTTCGGGAGCCTTCACTCCCGGATCTTTCCCGGGTTCTACGCTATCATCGATCAGATGAGCAAATTTATTGGCAGATATACCTGATCCTTCTTTTGAACTTTTCTTTGCAGAATTGTCTTCGGTTCTTTTTCCAAACATCTATATATGATCCGTTGTACCTATTCAGGAGCATACTCAGCATTTTTTGGCTTACCCACCCTGCTGCCCCTGCAATTAATGAAAGGGACTCTCAGACTGACATTCTGAGCATCAGTCGGAATAACCTGCAGCAGCTTACCGCCAAAGTGCCCTTTGAAATAACGTACATGAATAAGATCCCCCACATAAATTTATGTCAAATATAGGGAGACTTATGTAAATAATAGTCTGATATTATGTAAATTGCAATACCAATTTATGTAAAGTTTTTCCGGATTTTTATAAAGAAATCTGACTTTTACTAAAAATATTACTGATCTGAGCAGAAATTACCGTCTTTGAAAGAACAGAACAAAGACTCGAAGTTAACATAACTCCAAGACATGCACAATGTGGTTTACTTTTTATATATGGCCGGCCTCATTCAGCCTTTACAAGAATGGCCGTGGGAACAGGCCTGATGCCTACAACCGAGGAGGGTGAGCTTATGAGCTCTCCCTGGTAGTACAGAACCGAAGACGAGCCTCCATCAAGGTTTGCGGCATTTACAGCACCGTATTCCAGCATTATGTCTTCCAGTTCACTGGCTGTTGCCCCAAGGGATGTGGGCTGCCTGCCGTCTATGCTCAAAAGGAGGACTGCTCCGTCTCCCCGCTGTCCGATGGCTGAGCGGGGATTGACCCCTCCCGCGCTTCCTGTGGGCACCCTCTCGCCGTTTATCACCAGTGCGGGTCCGAAGGCAATGGCATCCTTCATGCCTGCTTCTATGGCTGCACTCGGGGACATATCCCCGACGATCAGCCTGTTTTCAAAGTCAAAGCCTATGATAGTGCTGAAACTGGACGGAAAGTTGGACACCAGGACGCCGTCCTTTATCACTGCGCCAAGAGGCATTCCACCCCTTCCGTGACCCTCAGGATCATAGAAACCGCCTGCATTCATGCCGGCTATGGCCCCGTCCGCATTGGCCATGTCGATCACCTTCTGGCCGCTCCCGCCCTCAGAAAAGGAGGGAATGGTGCGAATGTAGACCCTGGAAGGATCCTTGACGATCATTATCCTGCCCCGGTAGGTCTCGGTACGGATCTCTTCTATGACCAGATCCTCTTCCGGTTCCTCCTGCGCCTGAGGGGTGCCTTCCGCTTCCTGTGCAGGACCTGCGGGGTCATTCTGACTGTTCAGGCCTGTGTCGTTTTCCGGTGCGGATGACCCCATCAGAGCCTGCCTATCCTGTGTCTTTCCTATGTTGATGAGGCTTAAGTCCGTTTGAACCGTGGGAACACGGACCTTCCCGGCCTCCAGCATTTCCTCAACCTCTTCGTCCGAAAAGTAGATCCCGGGCACGAATTTCAGTGCACTGGTCTCCATCAGGGTGTTAACGAAACGGTTGCGGGCAGCTTTAGAGGGTCCGATGCACATCACAGTGACTGCCCCCAGGACTCCGATCACGATCAGAAGGAGCACCAGACCGATTATTGATAACGTGCGTTTTACAATTCTCATAAAAAACCGATCCCTCAAGGGGCAAAATCCATTTGTTAAATCATTTTTAAGGGAAGTTCATTATACCATATATTGTAGCAAAAAATCCATAATAATTTAAAAAACTTATCCACAGGAATGTACGTTCGTGTTATAAAAGCCATAAAAACAGGATTGTGGATAAACAGAAATGTTATTCAAAAGCGTTATTTCCAGCCGGTTTCTCCTTAAAATTGTGTTATTGAATTTTCTAAATCATTCAGGATATATATAAATAAATTCCTGTACAGAACTGTTATTTTATCTGATTTTTTATGAAAATGCCCGAAATTTAGACGGATCAGACCCGGACGGGGATTTTTCTCCCGGTTTTGCCTTCTCACATTTGCATTTTAACCCAAAGAGGGCATATATAGTGTCCTTTCGGATGACACTACAATATCCTGTAGTTTTTACCCTTCAAAATCAATTTAGTAACGATTGATATTTTTCTCTTTTCTTCATTGGATTTCTACTCACGCCTGAAGTGCCCATTCAGAGATACGCATAGATACGCCAACTTCTTTTAACGCTCAGGAATGAATTTCCGGAAGGGTCGAAGAAACAAAGAGGGCTGGATAGATTTATGTTAACCGGAGTGCAAACATGGGATCTTTCCGCGCCTGTCATAAAGATCCCTCACATTCGTTCGGGATGACAAAAACGAAAGTCTGCACCGGGGCTGACTCTCCAGATCTTTAATTCAAAAATCAAACAAAAACGTGAATTACGGAAGAACCCTTGACACGGCAGAAAAATAATTTGGACATACCTTCTGACGCATTTTGCATAAAGAAGGTATGTCCAAATATCAGAATCTACATTAGTGTCAGACACAGGAGAGGCTTATTCCGCCGAAACCCTCCCACTTACTGCCTTAAAAGTACAGGAAAGCGGCTTCTTCCCCGTTAAGGCGCTGCTCTGCTCATCAGGCTGGCATCCGCCCACGAACACCGTGTATGAACCGTCAAGAATGGTCTTAGACCCGTCCTCCAGGAAGGTAGAAAACTGTTCCGGCTCCAGGTTAAACTCAACCACACTGCTCTCCCCCTTCTTAAGGAAAACATTTGCATAGCCCTCCAGATGGTGGTGGGGCTTTTCAAAGGCCTCGCCCTCAAAGCGGATGTAAAGCTGAACTATCTCAGAAGCGTCCATATCGCCGGTATTCTTAAGAGTCACGCTGATATTAGCCCCTTCCCTGGTCTCAATGGCAGACAGGTCACTGTATTCGAAGGATGAATAGGAAAGACCGAAGCCAAAGGGGAACCAGGGCTTTTCCTCCACAAACTTGTAGGTCCGGCCCGCCATGTGATAGTCTTCAAAATCGGGCAGCTTCTGATCATTCCTGTAGAAGGTCAGAGGCAGTTTTCCGGAAGGGCTGACCTTTCCGAAAAGAAGGTTTGCAAGCGCCTGTCCGCCCTTTTCACCGCTGTACCAGGCCTGAAGGATGGCATCGGCCTTTTCCTCATAAGCCGACAGATCCAGGCTGCTGCCGCTGTTGATGACAATAACCGTAGGCTTGTTAAGGGCAAGGATCTTATCGCAGAGGGTTCTCTGAGGCTTGGGGAGAAGGAGATCCACCTTGTCTCCGGAAGCGAAGGAATTTCCCGTATCCCCCTCCTCGCCTTCAAGATCCCCGTCAAGTCCCAGACAGAGGATGACAACGTCCGAAAGCCTTGCAGCTTCGATAGCCTCGCTGTAATACTTTCCGGGTTTTGCAAGGGGATCTTCCTTTTCATTTAAGATATCGCAGCCCTGGCTGTAGAAAATGCGAATATCCTCTCCGGCTTCCGCCCTGATCCCGTCGAGATTTGTGATCCAGTTTGCCGAGAAGCCGTTGTAGTTGCCGTAAAGAGCCTTTTGGCTGTAGGCATTGGGACCTATGACCGCTATGTTTTTGATCTCACTCTTCTTAAGAGGAAGAAGACCGTTATTTTTAAGAAGAACGGCGGATTTTTCCGCAGCCCTCAAAGCCAGCTCCTGATTTTCCCTGCTGCACACGACCGTGTAGGGAATGTCGTTGTAGCTGCAGCCTTCATCAAACATACCCAGTCTGAACCTGGTGGTGAAGATGTGAACAGCGGCATTTCTGATCTCATCCTCAGTAATAAGTCCCTCCTGAAGGGCATCCAGGAGATATTCATAGGTGCAGCCGCAGTTTAAGTCGCAGCCGGCCTTGATGGAAGCCGCTGCCGATTCCTGAGGGGTCCTGGTGTAGTGATGATCACCGTGAAGATCCCTGACTGCCCAGCAATCCGAAACCACATGTCCGTCAAAGCCCCATTCTGCCTTAAGGATCTTCTGAATAAGCCGCTCATTTGCACAGCAGGGCTGACCCCAGACACTGTTATAGGCAGTCATGACCGCCTCAACCTTAGCCTCCTTAACCGCCTTTTCAAAGGCCGGGATATAGGTCTCGTTTAAGTCCTTTTCCGAGGGCGAAACATCGAAACCGTGCCTTAAGGCCTCAGGTCCCGAATGAACGGCAAAGTGCTTTGCGCAGGCAGCTATCTTTAAATATCCGTTGTCGCAGTCTCCCTGAAGACCTTCGATGAAGGCCTGCCCGAGGTTTGAAGTCAGGAAGGGATCCTCGCCGTAGGTCTCATGTCCCCTTCCCCACCGGGGATCCCTGAAGATATTGATGTTGGGACTCCAGTAGGTCAGACCCTTATATATATCCTCGTCACCGCTCCTTTTTGCGGCATTATATTTGGCCCTGGCTTCATCGGATATGGCTTCTGCTTCCTTAAAAAGAAAGTCATCATCAAAGGCTGCAGCCATTCCGACGGCCTGGGGAAAGACCGTGGCGATCCCTGCACGGGCAACACCGTGAAGACCCTCGCTCCACCAGTTATATTCAGGGATATTCAATCTTTCGATGGCGGGAGATTCATGAAGAAGCTGGGATGCAGCCTCCGCCACCGTCATCTTTGAAACAAGCTCCTGAGCCTGTTTCTTAAACTTTTCATTATCAAGCATGATAGTACCTCTCCTGCTGACCTTTTTCGGATCAGCCCGAAAGCAGTCCGGAAAGCAGCATTATGTAAACCACTATTTTACTATTTCCAAAAAATGTATTAAAATCTAGTTTTAGCTACCCTCTTCCGTTTTTTTATATGAGACCGGATTCAGTAACATTTTCTTCAAAAAAGTGAGGTTATATAAACATCATGGATATAACACAAACAAAATATAAACAGCCGGTTCGTGATTTCGTGGGAAGGATGATGCAGGGAGATGCGGAGATCGTGGACTATGTTCCCAACTGCCACCTCCGGATCTGGTATAACGTCCAGACCGAGGGCTATGCCGATCATCACCACAACGCATCTGAGATCATCTACTGTGTGGAGGATCTCTATCCCGTTACCGTCCAGGGCCATGAGTACAACATGAATCCGGGTGACATTCTCTTCATTCCGCCCAACATGCTTCATTCTATCGGCGGCGGTAAGGGAACCCGCTTTGTCTATCTCATCGACCTTTCACCGCTCTATTCCTTCATCGACTTCAAAATGATCGAGTTGAGCGTTATGAAGCCTCTGCTCCTTACAGACAAAAACTATCCCAGGCTGTATGAAAAAACCCTTAACCATCTCCTGACCATAAACGACATTTATTTTAAGGCCCAGAGCATGTGGGAACTGATGATATTTTCAAACTTGCTTAACATGTATTCGGAGATCGGCAGATACAATTTCAGCCGTGGGGAAGATATGTCCGAGGACGTGCGCTCGCAGATTCATTATGAAAAATTCGTCAGTCTCTTAAAATATATCGATGCCCATCTGGAAGAAGAACTTCCCTTAGACTGGGCTGCGGAATATACGGGCTTTTCCAAATACCATTTCCTGCGCCTTTTTAAGGACTACACGGGAATGACCTATTATGACCACCTTTCCCATAAGCGGATCCAGGCTGCCCAGAGGCTGCTTTCAACCGATGAGAGCATTACCAACATCGCCATACGCACCGGCTTCAATAACCTGACTTCCTTCAGCCGGAGCTTTAAGAAACTCACGGGACTGACTCCCACTCAATACAGAAGCCGGAAAGAGAAGCTTGACCACCACGGTAAATCCAGGCAGATCATCCCTCTTCCCGGCTGAAAGCTGCTTTAACCCTTCACGCTTCCTAATGCCACACCTGCTATGATGTATTTCGACAGAAGCAGGTATACGACTATAAGAGGCAGGGCCGTCATGGTAAGTCCCATGTAGACTGCACCGTATTCCGTTTTGTAGATATCACCTCTTAAGAGGGAGATCATTATGGGAAGTGTATACTTCTTCTGATCCGTAAGCAGTACCAGAGGAGTGAACAGGTTGTTCCAGCTCGATACAAAGGTGAAGATCGCCTGGGTTGCTATAGCCGGCTTCATTATGGGAAGTGCTATATTGTTGAAGATATAGAATTCCTTTGCCCCGTCTATTCTGGCTGACTGCACGATCTCCAGGGAAAGTGCGGGCTTCATGTACTGTCTCATGAAGAATACCATGGAAGGCGAAGCGATGGCCGGCAGGATCAGCATCGACAGATGGTTCGTCATGTGGATCTTATATACCATCTGATAAAAACCGATCATGGTTATCTGTGCAGGGATCATCATGATTCCCATGATGAAACTGAAGAAAGCATCCCTGAGTTTCCACTCATAAACAACAACCGCATATGCAGTCAGAGTTGAGAAATAGGTGGCAAGCGCCGTAACTCCCACAGAAACTATCAGGGAATTCACAAAACCCACCGAGGGCTTGAAGCTCTTTCCCAGAAGGATCTTCAGGTTGTTTGAAAAGTAGGATGACGGGATCAGGGAAACCGCATGCTGCTGAATCTGTGCCGTTGACCTCGTGGAGTTCACGATCATAACGATAAAGGGCATAACGCTCAGGATCGCCAGGAAGACACAAAGGATAAAGATTAATCCTTTTTTAAAGGCCTGATTTTTTGTTCTCATTTTGCAGCCTCCTTATTCCTTTTCTTAAATTCCTTTTCACGCTGCTTAACGATCTTCTTAAGCTTGGCCTCGTCACGATCACGCAGCAGATAGAACAGGAACGCCGAGATGGCCACGATCAGCACGAACATTATCATACTTGCGGCAGCCGCTCTGTTGTATATATATCCTCCACTGAAGGCCAGGTTGTAGATGAAAACGTTCACCGTCATGGTGGCGTTGTCCGGTCCTCCCAAAAGGAACAGCTTGGGGATATCAAACATGTTCAGACCGCCGATAAGGCTGGTAACGAGGGTGAACAGGAGGATGGTCTTGACATTGGGGATGGTTATCATCCAGAAGGTCTGCCAGCCGTTTGCACCGTCAACCTCGGCCGCCTCGAATATCTCGGGGCTGATACCCAGGATACCGGAGATGAGTATGATCATCGTATAGCCATACCACATCCAGGTCTGGATAAAGATTATGACATCCTGAGCTATATTTTTCTTAACCAGGAAATTGTAGGGCTCCGAAAGGAAGCCAAAGCGCATCAGCAGGTCATTTGCAGGTCCCATCGGATATCCGAAGAGAGCGTTGAACAAAATAGCAATGGTAGCTGCTGTTATTATATTAGGCATATAGAAGAGAACCTTGAAAAGTCCCTCGCCCGGTATCTTGAAACGCCTGTCTGTGAACCAGGCTGCAAGTAAAAGTGCAAGTCCCAGCTGCGGAACGAAGTTGCACACCCAGAGCTTTATGGTGTTCTCAAACGCAGTCTTGAAGGTGGGACTTGTCAGAACCCATTTGAAGTTATCAAAGGGATTACTTAAAAATGTGAATGTGGTCTTTCCTATTCCCTTAAGATCGGTAAAGCCGATCACCGCGGTGTAGAGCGTGGGATAAAGGGAAAAGATCAAAAATGCCAACAGGAACGGCAGACTGAAGAGGTAACCGTACCTTGCATAGCTGAAATTGCCTTTTTTCTTCATGAGCACCCCCAATAAAAGGTTTTTTGTAACCGTCCGGAACCCTTCGGTTTTCGAAGCGCCCGGGAATGTTCTGAACAGATAACCGAAAAGATACTGTTTTTTACAGGTTGGGCGGATGATATCTCATCCGCCCTGCCCGTAACTTTCTTATTGCTTACTTAAGTATCTGATCCAGGTCTTATTCTGCGGGATCGATTCCAAGTGTATCGGAAACGGTCTGCTTGAAGTCAGCTAATGCAGAATCTCTGTCCTTCTCGCCTGCTGCATATGCACGAACCTGATCTCTCCAGATCTGGTTGATGGACTCATCATACTGGGTAAGGTTCTTGCCGTTTGCATACTGGTTAGCGGGTACGAAGTAATCAAACATGTTCTGTCCGCCAAGGAACTCAAGAGATCCGTCAGACTTGCTCATAACTGTTCCGGAAGCAACTGAATCCTTTGTGCCGCCTTCGCCGTTAAGAGTTCCGTTTGCCCACTTGTACTGAAGTCCATCTTCGCTGGAATCAAGAGTGATCCACTCGATGATATCCTTGACTGCTGCAACCTTGTCTGCATCCATGTTCTTGTTTGCAAGAAGCCATGTGCCGCCCCAGAAGAATCCGATAGGAGAATCGCAGATAGCCCAGTCACCGTATGTGCCTTCGCCTGCCTTCTCGCCGCCGCAGTTAGCTGCAAGTGTGTAGTTGATCAGCCATGCAGGTCCGAAGAATCCGAATGCGTTGTGCTCGCTCTCGCCGCTCATATCTGCAAACCATGCATCCTGCCAGTCCTGAGTGATGTTTGACCAGCCATTGTCTGTAAGATCCTTGGAGATGTCGAGGAATGCTTCCCTCTTAGGGTCGATCTGGAGCTTGCCGTCATCGGTAAGCCATCCCTTGTCAGAGCTGTTCTCAACTGCGTGCCAAACATCGCCGTCACCTGAAACGATGGGATAACCCTTGTCCTTTAACTTCTTGGCTGCTGCCCAGAACTTATCCCATGATCCGCTTCCGCCGCCGATCTCCTTTGAGATCTCTGCGGGATCGTCAGTTCCGAAAACGTCCTTTGCGATTGAACGACGATAGATAAAAGCACCGCCGGTTGCCTGATATCCAAGAGCGTCAACGTCGCCGTTGGTGTTTGTTCCTATATCAACTGAATACTGGGAAATGTCAGCCTCTTTGATCATGGCGTCAACATCGATGCCCAGATCCTTGTAGGGCATTGCATAATCCTGCATGTCGCCCTTTGAATACTTAAGAACGAAAGCTGCCTCTGCGCAGTACATATCGGGCTGCTCTGCTCCGCCTGCCTGAAGAGCTGCATCAAGTGCGGGCTGATAAGCGCCGTCTGTTGTTGCGATGATCGTGGGATTTACGGTGTAGCCGAAATCCGGATGTGTCTCGATGTACTTCTCAACCATTCCGGGAACCTCATCGGTGAACGCCCAGAGATTGATGACACCTGCGCCGCCTTCTGCGGGTGCTGCTGCTTCTGCATCAGCTGACTCATCAGCTGCTGCCTCGTCTGCTGCAGGCTCCTCAGCTGCGGGCTCCTCTGCCTTTTCCTCTGTAGCTGCGGGAGCAGGAGCTGCTGCCTCGCCGCATCCGGCTAACAGAGTCGCTGCCATTGAGCATGACAGAAGGATCGATAGTACTTTTCTTTTCATAAATTCCTCCATTCCGTGCTTTGCACACAATTTGTTTCTTTTGCCGGATAAACTTCCGGCAATCATCTGCTTATTTTATACCATCCTTTAAGGGCTCGTTTTTTACAAAAATTGCTTTTCATTTATCAGATTTTGCCAAAATGTACAAAAACGTTTTAAATTCGCTTCATTTTCATATACATTTTTACTATAACGTTTGAGTCAAACGATTAAGTAGGGTTTAAGCTGCGGTTTACGCCTTCCGGACGGAGGTGAAAACGGGAATCCCTGACAGTTACGGCGATTTTGCAACCGGAGTGGCAACGGATGCGGGTGCCAAAACACTGCCATACCCGCATTTTCCATGGGCAGGTTTGCAAAAATGCCCGGTTATGTCCCATATAGTTACCATTTATCAACATTTGGAGTATAATCGTCTCATGAATAAACTTTTTAACCCCGACAATCCTGTAATGATAATCCTGTCCAGGACCTTTGACCTGATCCTGTTAAACGCCTGCTTCCTTATTACATGCATTCCGGTCTTTACCATAGGTCCCTCTCTCTGTGCATTATATAAGGTAGCTCTTAATATGGCCGATGGTGAATTCGGATACACGGCAAAGCAGTATTTTACTTCCTTTAAGGAAAATTTCAGGCAGGCCGTCCCTCTCTGGCTCATTCTTTTTGCAATGACCGCCTTTCTGGGCGCCGATCTTTATGTGATCTTCGTCAAACTGCCCCAAAGCTTAAGACCCCTGCAGATTCCTGTGTGGATCCTGCTTTTTGCAACGGTTTCCGTGATCCTTTATGCCTTTCCCATGATGTCGCGCTACGAACAGACGAATCTCATGCTGGTTAAGAATTCTGTGCTTATGAGCCTGGGAAACCTGCCGCTTACGGTCTTCATGGTGGTCATTCTTGCAACCATCGCCGATCTTTCCATACATAACGGAAGCCTGCTGGTCCTCTTTTTTTCCATTGGGCTTTTCATAGGATGTGCCCTGATCGCAAGGATCTTTGCCATATTCTTAAGGCGGGCTTTTATCAAGGCATCGAAAGATTGACCGGATAAATCGCTGTTAAGCTCGCATTTTCTGTGGGCAAGCCCACAAAAATGCCCGAGTTTATCCTGAATTGTTACATAATGCTTTATCCACTGTTCAGACCCCTTCGGTTTCTTAGCAGTAAAAAAAAGGAGAACTTATGACATTTGAAGCATATACAAATCCGGACTTCGGTCTGCCGGAAAAACTCATTTTCTTTGCAGCCTCCCTGGCAGGGATCCTGCTCTGTATCTTTCTGATCACCCTTCTGGCAAAGCTCTCTTCCTCAAAGGCGGCGCCCGAAGAAAGAAAGGCGGTCTTTTGCAGCCGGGCAAGAAACAGGGTTCAGCTATTTTATGAAATGATAATCTCAGGCACCTCAGTCATGTCCTTTTCCTGCGCCTATGTCATAATAAATCACATATATACCCTGATACAGGCCGGGGAAGGGGGCGCCTTTGCAAGAAGCCTTGCGGACATCTGGGAAGGTGGACGGGATTTTGTCCTGCTCCTTCTGATCTGCCTTTCCTGTGTCCTTAACACGATCCTTGACCGGATCGTCATCCCCTTAAAGCACACTGATAAGGATGAAAAGGCCTCCATCAGGCTCCTTGCCATGTTCTATGTGATCCTGATCCTGGTCTGCTTAAACCAGATCGGGGATGAGAGCGAATATAATCCGGTCATGATGTACTATCTGGGGCTGATGGTAGGACGTTTTGTCTATTTTGACGCCTCTGCCGCCGATTTTCTCACAGCCATCAAAAATGCCTTTAAGAACATAAGCCTCCTTATCATGGGACTGCTGCTGACCCTTATCTTATGCAGGTTCGGCTTTTCAAAGGGATATCTGTTAGAGAGAAACTACTATATAGTAGGGATCTTTTATACCCATCTTTTCATGCTGGCCGCCATATTTATCCTTCACCACAGCCGGATCCTGAAGCTTTTTATCAGGGAGCCGAAGGAGCTTAAGGGTGAAGAGCCTGAAAAAGAAATAAGAACAGGTGTTATCAATAAGGGAGGAGCGGCCGGATCAGGAGATGGATACAGCCAAAACGGTTACGGTCAAAGCGGTTACGGTCAAAGCGGTTACAGCCCGGATGGTTACGGTACGAACAGTTACAATGGTTACGGCCCGGATGGTTACGGTCCCGGAATGACCGGTCCGGACGCAAGCGGCCGGTACAGGGATGATCTTAACGTGTACGGTTCGGATGCCGATCAGGGCTACGGATATGATCAAAAGGGAAGGGAGAAGGAAATGTCCTGCGACACCTGTGTATATTATGAATATGATGAAAATGACGATGCTTACTACTGCACGTCGGAAATGGATGAAGACGACTACCAGAGACTCTACGCAAATAACTTTAAGGGCTGCCCCTACTATCAGTCAAACGACGAGTACTCGGTAGTCAGACATCAGATGTAGGCTTCATGCCCTTAAAGAACCTCTTATAGCCCGGAAGGGAAAGATAGTCCGAAACAGATTTTAGAATACGACTGTTATTTTCCTGCATTTCAAAAATATCATTCGTTTTCTTTTCCAGTCTCCCGGTGTCCTCAGCCAGTTTTTCCCTGAAGTCCGAGAGGGCGGAATCGTATTCCTCTATCTTTTCGGTAACCTCCTCCAGCTTTGTGAGAACCCTGCTGGTGTAGTCCGCCTGAAGCTTATTCGTGAACACATATATATTCTTCTGAAGGCTCTGAACCGCATCGGCAATGTCCTTTCTCACCGCGCAGGCTTCCACTGCAGCCTTTATCTCATCGGAGGTTTTCTGTGCTGCCCACATTTCCTCTTCGAGCTTCTTTTCCTCAAGCTTGATGGCCTGGCTTATGGCTGAAAGCACGGTCAGCATTTCCTCGGAACTCACAGTCTGCTTTCTTAAGATGTCTGTGTTGACCTTCAGGAGCTGTCCCCTGAAATCGGAAATGAACTGATTGTATTTTTCCACCTGCTCCTTAAGAGCGTCAAACATTTCCCTGTCCGATACATTTTCAAGTCTTTCCTCAACAAGTTTTAAGGATCCCTGCACATTTTCAAGAGCCCCGCTGATGCTTTGGACATCGCGGCTTTCCGCCCCCATCACATCATCCTTAAACTCTGAAACCTGTTGGGAGGATGCAGTCATAAGAAGGGTCTCCTTCATGGACTCAAGGATCTCCTTCACCTCATCCTGTGCGGTTCTTACAGAGGAAACCGACCCCTCCACCCCGCTCTGAAGCTCCTTTAAAAGAAGCTGTGTCGTGTTATCAACCTCAAATGTCATATGTATTCCTTCTTATCATTCTGCCTATGTTCGAAAGGACAGTCCCGTCGCACAGTCCTCCGAATCTGTCAAAAAGCCCGGACAAAAGATCGCTTTCGTCCTTTATTGTCGCTACCCTGCTCATCTGATACTCTAAAAACCCCAGATTATACACGGGATTATCATGCATGAGCCAAACCAGGGATGTAAGTCCCTCCTGTCCCATTTTACTCAGTTCTTTAAGACAGTAAAGTCTTTCCTTAAGCCTCGCGCCTTCAAGCAGGAGCATTTCATCAAGATCCTGAACCACCCAGAAAACAAGATCCCCGCTCCCTGTCATTCTTTCCATATGCCACTTTATGGCATCATTAAGGGCATCATCCGTTCCTTTTCCGTTAATGAGGATGAAAAAGCATTTACGCCCCGGCATGTCCTTAATGGCATCTGCGTGTCTGTTAAGACTGAAAGCCTTAAGATCCGTGATGCCTGACAGGTAGATGAACCTGTTCAGCTTTTCCGGGCTGGTTCCCGTGATCAGGGGAATGCAGTCTTCAGCCCCTATCTTTAGGATCAGGCTTTTAAGGATCTGCCTGTGCTGCCTTAGGCAGAGCTTCCTGGTCAGATTCAGCATAAAGAGGACATGCTCGTCTACATCCGCATAGGAGTGGTTTTCGAGATCCTTAAGGAATGTGCCGGATGAAGCATCCAAAGCATCCTCAGGACAGATGCTCCTTTGATACTCATCAAGCTCCTTTATGAGAAGGTCACTTTCCTCCTGTTTTGAAGATTCTTCCCCTGTCCACTTTGTCTTTATGTAAACCAGAATATCCCTTACAGTCCTTATCCTGTTAAGTTCCAGCTCCTTCTTCTTTCTTTTTATGAGATACTTGATCTTTATTATGAATTCCGGATAGTTTGACCTGTCGTATTCCTCCTGGGAAACATCATTCTTCTCCAGGTCATATTCATTAAGCTTCCATTTCAGGGCTTTTTCCGCCGACATCCGGACTACCTGGATCTGATCTCTGTGCTTTATGTCAACCTCGTTTATGACCCTGCCAAGCATATCCGGGGATTCGGATCCGGCTTCACTTTCGCTCCCTTCAAGGGTATCCAGCTTATTTCCGATCACAATAAGGGGAAAATCATACTCCCCAACCACCTTAAGGAGTTCCCGGGTTTCGGCCTGATCCGGTGACCTCACATCCGTTACGAAAATGCATATATCGATGGCCGCAAGCAGTGCCTTAAGGGATGAGCCTTCCTTCATCCCAAAGCCCTCCAGCATGACAAGGTCGCTTCCCAGATCAAAATTGGGGGAGTTTATGCTTATGCTCCTGACCCCCTTGCTGTTTCCCCTGTTTAAGCGGTCGTCGCTGTATTCGATGAGCCCCTGCAGGCTTAAGCCGTCACCCTTAAGGATAACGTCCTCTTTCGAGGGATCCTGAAAGCTCACTGTTGCCGAATACTCCGATCCGTAGGTACAGGAAACAAGGCAGCCCTTAACCGGAACAATGGCACTGGGAAGGACATTGTTTCCCGAAACGGCGTTTATCAGGGTGGATTTGCCGCTCCTTCCCGGGCCCACAACCCCTATCCTTATCCTGTCAGATCCAATACCCTTTTCCAGTCTGTTAAGCTGTCCCGAAACCCTCGCGCAAAGCACGGGATCAACCTGTCCCGGGAGCAGTTCTCTTATTTTCTGTATGAAATACGTGCTGTCCATACATTTACTCACATTCAATGAAAAACGGTTAAACCCGCATTTTCCACGAGTAAGCCCGCAAAAATTCCGGAGTATGTTCCAAATAGCTGCTGCTCACGTCCAATGAAAGCAGTCATAAAACCTGTGCAGCACACTACAATATATTAACATCACTGCTCCGGTCTATCAACGGTCAGTCAGGATAAAAAAACGGATCATCCTCCATCACTGTTCAGTCCCGAGCTACGAGCGACATCAGCATGCTGATGGAGTCGAGTAGCTACGGGCAAATATGTAAATTTAGCAGGTTCGGCACCATTGCCGAAGGCAATTCTCATGTGCCGAACCCGTTACTGTTCAGTGATCTGGTTGACCACTGAACAGTAACTCATCCTCCATCACCATGCTTTACCGCTCTTGGCTCGGGATTGAACAGTAACACCTCCATCTGTCCTAAAATCACTAAAATCAACTAAAATCAACGTTTTAAAAAAACTATTGACTCCGACCCGATCATATAATATAATAATCCACGGCGCGTTTTAACGCCATCAACGGGGTGTGGCTCAGTTTGGCTAGAGCGCTACATTAGGGATGTAGAGGCCGCGTGTTCAAATCACGTCACTCCGATAATAAAAGAGGATGCCGAAGGCATCCTCTTTTATTATCGGAATAACACAATCTAAACAGTCGGTCACCCCCCTGCTCCCTAAGGGATGTAGAGCAAAAACAGCCCTTTGGCTGTTTTTGGGCTGCGCTTATGAGCGCCGAGCGCTCATGCAGCCGTGCCGCGCGTGGGAAAGTCCGAAGGCTTTCCTTTTATTTCCATCCCCCTCCGACCAGCGCTCCCTTATAATCCACCTCTTTCTGAACGATCTTAAAGGTCACCGTCTTTGTCCCGGCAAAGTCCCCGATCCCCTGAATCGTCACCTTCGCCGTGCCCTTCTTAACATTGTTCGAATACCCTGTAACCCTGAAATGCGTACCCGGAAGCAGGTTCACCCCGGCACCGCTTATATCTTTCGCGGAAAGAATCCCCGTCAGCTCCTGATCAGAGAGCTTAACGGCATTTCCGGTATAAGTCTTATCAGCGATCTTTTTAACTGTCCCCACCCTGCTTATATCCGCTATCCTATCATCATACCGGTAAGTCACCGGGATCTCTTCATCCTTATATGGACCCTTACCTCTTATCGTTACCTTAACGACGCCCTTAGTGTCCGTATTGGCCGGATCCGATGTGTCCGGCGTACCCACGGAATAATCAGTATTCAGCTTTAATTTCCGGCCGTCAGCATCTGTGATGGTGATCTTAGGCGCCTTAAGCTTCGATCTGGTCGTAAACTGATCAGCAGCATTGATGGTGATGCCATCTGCTTTAAGGCTCTGCTGACCTATGGCAAATTTAAGCGTGACGCTGCTCTTATAATTACCCCTGCCCTTAACCTTCACTTCAGCAGTCTTCTCCCCGTTTGTCACAGCCTTGTTTTTGCTGTAGGACAGTGTATAATCCCTGCCCTCTTTCAGCATATTGCCGTTTTCCTTAACCATGACCTCAGGCTTTGCACCTCCCTTTGCGTATATCCCTTCAGAAAAGGCAAACGAGAAAGGCTCCTCATTTTTAAGCTCTATCTTCTCGCTGATCTTAAAGGTCGCAGTCCTGCTGCCAATGATGCCGGCGCTGTTTCCGCTTAATGCTTCAAAGACCACCACTGCCGTTCCGGGGTTAATGTTATTGCAAAGGCTGACCCGGCGGTAATCCTCATTTTCCGTAAGCTCCTGCCCTCCTATTGACAGGGAATACTCCGGTTCTACCGGCTTTCCGGTGTAGGCATAAGAATTCTGCTTAATGGTAACCCTTGCGTTGGAAAGCAGCTTATTTTTATCTCCCACAGCCCTGATCAGGGTTGTGGCACTTCCCGCATAATTATTCTGACCCTTCTTTGGTGTGATCGATGCATCTTTTGTCCCCTCCCCTGTCACCGAGGCAGGAGTGATGTCAAAATACCTGCTGTTCACGCTTTTACCCGTCTCAACCCAGGTCAATACAGGCGACACCTTAACAGAGCCCTTCTTTTTGGCTGCAACTCCGATCTCATGAACCATGATATCTTCACCAAGCACCGCCGGATCGATCTGAAAGCTTACCGTCTCGCTCTTTGAATCCTTATAATTCCCCTTAAATTTCACGGTGACCGTGGCAGTTCCCACATCCCTGTTATTCTTCCAGCTTACCGTATAATCCGTCTTTTCCGTAAGCTTTCCTGTTCCGTCATAGACATGGAAGGGAGGCTTTATGGCAGAACCCGTGTAGGTATAGGAGCTTTTAAGTCCTCCGATCCAGACCTTTGTTTCCACCGTTTCTGCTCCGTCAGGATAGGTTTTAATATCCGAAACCTTTTCTCCTCCGATGGTCACAGTCTCCTGATGATTGCCGCCTTCGTCTGTCTTTTCATCAACCTTCAAGGCAGCATTCCGGCTTAAATCCTTCGTATCCTCCGCCAGATCGGTATGATCCGTTCCATCCTTTGAGGGAAGGGGAGGGATATCCATCAGGGTGAGAGTGTGCTCACTGTTATGACGGCAAATATAGTTATGACCGCCGTAGGAATAGACTGTTGCTTCCCTGACTACAACCCCCTTTTCAAGATCGAAATCATGCTTTTGGGGATCAATGGGGATATCCTGTCCCTTTTCAATCAGGGCCTCACAGAGGCTGCAGTAGAGATCCCCCGTGTATCCCTTCAGGGTACAATTGTTCTCTTTAACCCCGCGCCGCACTGCTTTATCCGAAGGATGGCCGCATTCGATAAGAGTACAGACCAGGCTGAAGGTGAGATCGTAGTTCTGCGCCATGACCTTCACGGGAACCGTTACGGTATCGCCGATGACTCCTTCGCTTAACAAAAGAGTAAGCTCTCCGGCGCTGCTTAAGGAGGCGGAGGATACCGTGACATTTCCCTTCGCGGTTACGGAGCCGTTTAATAAACAGCTGCTTACCGTCCCTGTGTTTTCCGGGATAAAGGGCAGAACAGAAAAGCTAAAGCCTTCACCCGCCCGGTTCAGACCCTTACTTACATCCCCAAGAGCTCTTACCTCAGTGGACTTTAGTATGGTAAAGGGCTTTTCCAGTGTGCCCGTATAGTTTCCGATCCCCCTGATGACTGCCGTGGCAGTTCCTGCGTTGACATTATCCCTGCAGGATAAGGTGTAATCCACACCCTCTGTCAGAACCACGCCCATGGAATCACTTAAAACTATTACCTCCGGTGTAAGGGGCTGCCCGGTAAAGGTCACCGGTTCGATATCCTCTGCATAGGATATCATCTGCTTAACCTTTATTGAGTTTTCCTCCAGCACAAAGGAGAATACGGAAGCGCTTTCTGCCAGCGTAAACTGCGAAAGATCCTTTGAAGTGAGGGTATATCCCTTACCCCTTCCCATAACGGCACCCGCAAAAAGCCGGTCAAACCTGCCGAAGTGAAGCTCAGCGCCGTTCAGGGCACCCGTGACTCCGATGGCCTCCCCTTCAAGGAAAAAATTCGATTCATCATCATCTCGATAATTCCCCCGGATCACCGGACTTCCTTTGACCAGAAAGGCTGAGGTTTTAAGTTCATTTCCCGATACGATATAAACTCCACCGCCGTGCCCAACTCTGGGGACCTTGTTGCCTGTGATCTCTCCTCCGGTCATTGTAAAGGAGCAGCTTCGGGTAAGGGGTTCGGCATAAACTCCGCCGCCTTTGGAAGACTGGTTTTGAATTATCCTGCCTCCCGTAAACGTAAAGTCTGCCCCGTCTATACATACTCCGCCGCCGCTTCCCGCAGCATTCCCGCTGATTATACCGCCGGTCATTATAAATGATGCGCCTGCGTCCGCAAGTACAGCGCCGCCCTTATCAGCCCTAAAGCCGCTTATCCTTCCATCTTTAAGCTCAAAACCTCCGCCATCTGTTATCCGTATGGCAGACATTTTTGTATTCCCTTTCGTACTGCTGTTTATCAGGGCTCCCTTTCCGTTTCCACGTGAGTCCGTCAAAATCAGGTTTCCGGATACGACAATGGCTGCGGGGAAAGAGGAAGGGGAGCCTGACAGGCCTTCTGCTACCCCACCGGCATCCAGACTGTGACCGTTTAAGTCAAGGGTCCAGTTTACCCCCCTGGGGATAAGCATAACAGTATCCCCTTCCTTTGCCGGAATGTCATGGTCAAGCTTTACGGTAGCCCCGTTTTTGACCTGGTCCTTCACCCATTTCCAGCCGTAATCAAACCCGAAAACGGCATGGATCCTTACCGGAGCCTTCGGCATATAAAACCGGTAGATATTTTTATCTGTGGTATCCTGTATGAGTTCGAGCTCCTCAGTATTTCCCGAAGCATCAATAAAGGTGGCCGACAGCTCGTAGAGTATGCACTCCTCCTCGGGCTTCAGGGTCAGAGTTACTTTTTCATTTATATATGCAGTCACCTTATCTGCGCTGACGGATCCGTGATCGGTAACCTGGTCGATCTCTATCTCATAGAACGGCAGGCTTAAAACCGCTTCATCGTTTTCCCTTGTGACCACATAATCGCTTTTGTCGCTTTGCAGGAAAGCCGTATTAAAGCTGTTATTGCCAAGACCCGCTGTAAGCCTTACACTACTGTTTCTAACCGGCGTAGCCGATGTACTGACCCGGATGACGGAACCTTCATCCATTGACCCCGAAAGTGTGATTAACTTATCACTTCCAAGGAAGAGATTGCTGTCGTTCAAACCGGCTTTATTTCCGGAAATCTCCACCCTTCCTTCCACAGACATGGATGTGGAAGCTTCTGAAAGATAGACTCCGCCGCCTGCATCCCTCGAAGTATTGCCGGTGATGCTTCCTCCCTTCATGGTAAATATACCATTCTGGTATATACCCCCGCCTTGGGCTTTATTCATAAGTTTGTTTGTACTGGCGGTGTTTCCGGTTATGCTGCCTCCATTCATCGTCAGGCTTCCATGGTTGTATATCCCCCCTCCATTTATGACACTGTTTTCTGTTATACGACCTCCGGACAGAAAGAAGCTTCCTCCGTTATACACTCCTCCACCGTAGTCTTTGCTGGAGTCTCCGCCTGTATTTTTTGTGATCAGTCCACCGTTCATGGAACATGAGGCCCCCGGCTCAAGATATACTCCGCCCCCGGAATCCACTGATGTATTTTCCCTGATCTTTCCTTCATTCATGGTAAATGAGGCGCCGGATCCTATATGCACGCCCCCGCCTATGACGCCCTGATTTCCCGAGATCCGCCCTCCGTTCATGGTAAATGAGGTGCCGGGTCCTAAAAATACGCCCCCGGGGATGGAACCGGATCCGGATCCATGGTTGCCGGTGATGCTGCCTTCATTTAAGGTTAAGGTTCCGTTTCCCGAAACATAAACCCCGCCGCAAACAGTAGTGCTCCTCCCGCCGGTGATGCTGCCGCTTTTTTTCGTACTACTGTCCGTAATAGTAAGGCTTCCCTCCGTTTTTATCACATAGCCTTCGCGCTTAAAGCCGGACAGATTCCGGTTCAGGGTATGTCCGTTTAGATCAAGGATCACAGTATTGTCCGCAGAAATCGAAAGATAAGTATCGGTGTCTCCCGCTGCATAATCCTTTTGAAGCTTTATCGTGCCGCCCTTTGCAAGCAAAAGATCCAGGCTCTTCCATTCTCCCGGCTTAAAGACGGCGCTTACGGTTACCTCCCTGTCAGGCATTGTGAAGATCCATTTTTCTCCCTTTTGTGTAACCTGGATCGGTATGGAGCTGCCTCCGTCATCGGAATAACTCACGCTTAGGCTTTCCGTACTGCAGCCCCCATCGGGTGTTGTGGTAAGTACCACGGTCTCCCCGGGTGAGGCCTCAGATTTGCCTGTCACGTTACCGTAGAGGGAGGGAGCGATATTTATCGACAGAGGGGTTTTCAGGTAAAGGCAGGCTTCTTTTCCATCATCCCTAAGCTTAACCCCGAAGCCTTTATCGCTGAAAAGGAAGCTGTGATCGCCGGCGTTGTTTTTGCTCAGGCCTTCTGTCACAGTTATTGTGTCAGCATTTTGGGGATCACTTGCTGTAGTCACGCCTACGGATGATCCCGCAGAAAGGGAACCTGAAATTTTGATAAAAGTCACGGTATTCTTCAGCTGGACATTATTGACTGCACCGCCGGCTGTATTACCGCTTACTGCAATGTTGCCGGAAATATAGAATCTCCCCACCTGCTCATAATAAACCCCGCCACCGAGATTATCACAGATGTTATCCCGGATCTCTCCTCCGTTCATATTAAATGTGTTTTTGTTGTAAACTCCGCCGCCGTATCTTTCGGAATGATTGGCGGAAATACTCCCGCCCGTCATTGTAAAGGTATTGTTGTTCCAGACTCCTCCACCATCGCTAGACGCCGTATTTCCATAAATGCTCCCGTTCGTCATTGTAAAAACCGCGGTAGAGGCACCGTCAACATAAACTCCTCCGCCGCCTGCAGTTGTGCCGACTCCTTCCGAAGTATTATTGCAGATCTTACCACTGTTCATCACAAAAGTTCTCTTATTGTAAATACCTCCGCCGTTTTCGGTTGCCGTATTATCGCAGACAGTACCGCCATTCATTGTAAGGGTTCCGTCATTACAAACTCCGCCGCCGATTTTGATGGCTTCATTATCGCAGATGGTTCCGTCATCCATCGTAAAGGTTCCGCTATTGCAAACTCCGCCGCCGTTTCCCCCGGCCTCATTATCAAAGATGGTTCCGCCATCCATTGTAATGGTTCCGCTATTGTAAACTCCGCCGCCGTTTCCGGTGGACTTATTGTCACAGATGACCCCGCCATTCAAGGTAAAGCTTCCTGCAACATTCACTCCTCCGCCATTACTTGTAGCGGTGTTATCGCAGATCGTTCCGCCCGTCTGCCGGAAAGTACCGGAGTTTGCAACAAATACTCCGCCTCCGCTCTCTGCGGTATTTCCGGATATTGCGCCGCTCTCCAACGTAAAAAGGGTATAAATATTAACATACACACCGCCCGCCGAGCCGGAAGAGTTTCCACCTGTGATCATGCCTGTGCCGGCTTCGCTGCTGTCTATAATCGTCAGCTTAGTAAGCCTGTTATCGGCGCTGCCCTTGCCCTGTTCCAGTTTGATCACACAGCCGTCCTCTACTTCACTCCCTCCCGCAAGATTCCTGTCCAGCTTATGTCCCTTCAGATCAAGGGTCAATTTCGCCTGCTGAGGTATCAAAAGGAAGCTGTCACCCTCCTCCGCAATGATATCCTGCTCCAGGGTTATGGTGGTCTCCGTCGTGCCTGCCGAATTTACCGCACTCTGCAGCTCGCTCCAGGTCGCGATTCCCGATGCATTTTCTTCATTTCTGTCTTCAGGCTCTGCGCCACCGGAAAGATCTTCACCTGCCGGATCCGATCCGGATTCCAATGCACCATCCCCGGACAGCGTTTCCGGGTTTTCTGCCTGATCTTCGGAAGTTTCTGTTTTCTCCGCTTCCTGCTCTTCAGGCTCAGACCCATTCTGCCCCACAATTTCATCTGCATAAATTCCCACCGGTGCCTGAACCGTCAGAATGGCTGCTGCAAGCCACATCACTGTTAACCTTTTCAAGAAATGGATTCTTTCTTTCATGATGATCCTCCCTGCTTAAGCATCCTATGCTTAAAGCACACATCGAAAAAACGCAAAGGCGGTCTTAAACCCCCGATCAGATATCGACAAACTCCTTAATTAGCATATCCTTCAAAAACAATATCTCGTCCTTCGGATCCTCATCACCTTCATACACAAGCCCCACCGAATAACGTGTTATGACGGCGAGCATGAGATGAAGGGATCTTAAGAACATTTTTTTCTCATCCACCCCGTTTTTCAGCGTCCCGTCTTTTTTTCCAAGTTCATAAGTCTGATGAAACCGTTTAGTCATTGTCAGCAGGGTCTTTTTGTAGGGGGCAAAGTCATCCTTTTCCATGATCCCCTCCCTGAGCACATAAATGTTGAAGAACTGGTTAAAGCGGAGAATATCACGGTGATTTACATACAGGTCGATGAAGGCATCAAGAAAGAACTCATAGTCCTCTGCCCCTGTCAGTCCATGCACGCTTTGTCTTTGCAGATATTCTTTCTGATAGCTGTCCCAGGACCAGGCTCCGATAGCTATCACAAGCGGGGTCTTGCCGGAAAAATACCGGTAGACCGTTGCCATTCCGACACCTGCAGCCTCTGCCACCTCCGTCAGGTTAACCGCATCTATGGTCTTTTCGGAAAAGATCCTGAAACCCGTTTCAATGATCCTTTGTCTTGTCTCTTCCTTTTGCTGTTCATCCTTTCTCGGATCAAAGCCCATTTTCTTCCACTCTCCTTATGCTTTTTCAGCCTGTACTGTCTGCTGCGGAACAGCTTTATTCCTTTTTACAAAAAGGGGTAAAAAATACCCGTGCCTGCTGATGATAAATATTTTATCATCAGCAGGCACAGGTGTCAAAGAAGCATATCAGGCCGGCTCCTTCCGGTCTTCAGATCAGTTACGAATTTTAAGTCAAAAAAAGGCTCCGGCTGATCTGCTCTGCCGGAGTCTTTCGATTCATGGTTCCATATTATGATGTTATCTGGGCATCAGGACTCCGTTAACATTGCAGTAATCCATGCCATTGTAATTTCTCGATGCACCCAGGAATGAGAAGGGGCTGACCGTGCTCTTTCTTTCCCTGCGGATTTCGGTGTTGCTGTTCATGAGCATTTCCCTTAAGTTATCAATTGCCTTAACATCCATCATCATAGTAAACATATCATTTCCTCCTTTATCTGTCCGGGTTTCTCCCGTGTGCTTTCCTCTTGATGATGTAATTATATGGCAGATATGTTTACCAAAATATCAGATTCATTGGGTGTTTTATATATCTGTTTGCTATTCTTTATCCTTTGTCATTTCCAGTCTGTACATCTTCAATTATTTCATCCAGATTCATTGCTTCCGGTCTCTTTCACAAACTGCTTCATCGATACTTTAATAATGCTTCAATATCGTTACTGCTTACGTGGTAAGCCGGACCACGTAAGCAGTAACTCAATATCAACTTCAATATATCTTGAAGTACTTCGTAGATATTAGTATCCACGTATCACCATATCCATCCTTATAGTATACCCGGCACCGCTTTCCGAAGTAGCAGATGTCCGTTTGTCCGAGACAAACGGACAAGTTATTTTGTAGCAGTTCCTTAAAGCATTGCAGAATACTTAGCTTGCTCCGAATCCGGTATTTCCAGAGCCTGCATAGCCTGCCGGATCATGTAACCATCATTTAATGGATTTTTCTGCTTGACTATCGTAAAGCAAACCCTTAATATGAGTTCATGGATACTTTACGGCAGTCAAGTAATTTAGATCATGCTTTGCACGGGAGGGGACCGGATGGGAGACATAGAGAAAGAATTACGCGATATGAGATATCTGGACTGGACAAAGAGCAGAAAGTCCTCCGGAACCGCGGGAACTTTTCTTAAAGCGTATGACGACAGCGGAGTCAAAAAAAAATATTATAAATTATCCGATTATGATCCCTTCAAAGGTATTTTCGGGCATGAATGTGTGAATGAGATAATCGTACAAAGGCTTCTGAGAATCCTGGAAATCGACCACCTGGACTATAAATTGTTACACGCACTAATCATGTTAAACGACCGGGAGGAAGAAACCTGGTTGTGTGAATCAGAGGATTATAAACAAAAAGGAGAAAACAAGATCGCATTTGAGGACTATTATGCTTTGGAAAAGGAAGCCGGGCAAAGTCCGATGGATTTCTGCAGAAAAATGGGATGGGAGGGGTATATATACCGGTTGCTCATTGTGGACTATCTCGTTCTGAACCGTGACAGACACGGTGCAAATATTGAAGTACTCAGATCTTCAAAACAGAAAAGCATCCGGCTGGCTCCTCTTTTTGATCATGGTTTATCTCTTGTGTGCAGATGCCATAACAAAGAAGAGTTAGAAAAGTTTGATGTTATGGAGGATCGGCGGGTACAGTCCTTTTTCGGTTCTGGGAGTACCCGCGAAAATCTGAGATATGTTCCCAGGGAAGTGATCCGCGAATTACCGGAATTAAATGAAAAAGATCTTGACAGTCTGGTTGCAGATCTTGACGGGATCCTGTCAAAGGAGCATCAGAATAAGATCTGCGAAATGATCCGGAGGAGGTGGCTTAGCCTTGGTGATATTTGAGATCAGAGATGAAGCAGATGAAAACAGACTGACGGGATATTTGTTTTATTATGAAAGAAGCAGACGTTTTTATGCGGAATTGTTAAGAGCAATGGATGAGTGGACCGCACCCTTCATTTTTGCCGGTTTTGTTAAGCGGGGGATCTACAGCATTGATCACGAATGGAGTATGAAATTTGTCAGACAGCGCATAATACCGGTCGACCGGCAAAATCTGGGGGCGATACTTAAAGCAAACAAGCTTCGTGAATATGATGAATATAAACTCCTGCAGATAAGCGAAGGTCGGTGTGCACAGGACGAATTATTTCTGGTAAAGTGCAAAGAAAGCGACATGATCCCGGAAATTCAGGATCGCTTAAAAGAAAAGGTCAGGGATGTTTTGCCCATGGAAGACCTGAAGATGATGGTTTTCTTTATGAACGGTACATCCCGGATCATTAATATCGGTAAGCTCTTAGACGGCGACAGACGATTTGCAAGAATAACCGCAGATCATAACCTGTTTCAAAGCGTCAGTGTTTCCCCCGGAGGCAACGGGATCGAATGGGGCCGGGAGCGTTTCATCTCTGCCGAAACCTTATATCACGCAGGAAAAAACGCACATATAAATCTTGATGATCTTCTGACCTTTGTCAGGAAAAGGGTTGTTGATACGACGGAAGCTGCCGGTTTGCTGAACTGCAGCAGGCAATACATCGGGCAGCTGTCATCAAAAGGAAGGATCAGACCCTTCAAGTGCGGCTCCAATAACAGCCTGTTCTTAAGATCCGACATAGAAGTATTGTAGCTGTTTAAGGAAAGGAAGTCCCGGACTCAATACCTCTTAGTCCCTGCCTCGAAGTTGGTTTCAAGGGAGGTTATCAGCCGGGAGTTCTTATCCCGGACATAGTCGAAATTCTCCCTTAAAACAGCGTTGCCGTATCTGACGGTCAGCACATCCGTTGACTTCTTATAGGAGGTTCTCACGCTGTTAAACTTACGTTTTTTAATGATAAACGAAGTCTGACCCAGCACTCCGGAATAGTTCCTTCTTCCGTGAACGATGATCGTTGCCGTCCCCGCGTTCACATTATCCTGATACTCAAGAAAATAATCCGAACCTGAAAGCCTCTTTCCGTTTTCATAAACCTTAAGGGAGGGCTTTATCTGTTTTCCCGTGAAGGTCTTATCGCTGATGGAGCCAAAATCAACATTCACAGCCTTCTTACCCTCGATCCCGAAGGTCAGAAGAGCAGACCCCTTGACATTATTTGTCCTTGAATACCCTGATGTGGGCTTAACAGTCACTTTTCCCGTTCCTGCATTTTTATTTGAAGAATAGGTAACCTTGAAGTCTTCGCCCAAAACAAGTTTTCTTCCGTCACCCTTACGGGTCACTGTAACCTCAGGCTTTTTGGCCGTTCCGTCATATTGATAAAGATCCTTTGAAAGGCTGATCTCAAAGTTTTCCGGATCGCTTATGGGAATATAAGACCTCAGTCTGAAGGTTCTGGTGATCCTTCCCTGATAGTTGTTTATTCCGTCAATATAAACCTTAACCTGCTGGTTCGGCTTAATACCGGTGTTGTTTTCATAAGAAACCTTATAGTCGGTTCCCCTCTTTAAGAGGACTGTTTTTCCCGTCTTAGGGGATACCACCGTAAGCTTTTCCGACACCTCATATAAGTGTCCTTCTTCATACACTCTGTCGGCAACACCGGAAAGAACCGCATTCTTTATCGAAAAGGGCTTTATGGTAAAAGCAGCCTCCGCTGAGGAATTATCATATACGGTCTTTTTAACCCCGGTGACCTTAACCTTTGCCTGTCCCGCATTAAGATTATCCGTAAAGGACACGGAATAATCCGAATCGGCATTCAGGGTCAGGGATCCGTCCTTAACCGTAATGGCAGGTCTTATCCCCTCTCCTCCCGGAACAAAGGTCTGATCCGGAATTTTGCTTATCTTAAGCTCCTTCTTTTCAGCAGCCGAGATAAAAAAGCTCCTGCTGACGCTTCCCGTGTAGTTGCCTTTTCCGGTAAGGGTTATGGTGCCCTCCCCCTCCGAAAGGTTATCATTACAGGAAACAGTGTAGTCAGTGCCCTTTACAAGCTGCCTGCCTGTCCTGTTGTCTTTAATGACAGCCTCCGGCTCTATGGGGCTTCCTGTATATGCATAGATATCCTTAATCCCGCTCACTTCAAAACCACTGATGTCTGCAGGAAGGATCTTAAAGGACAGGGTCTTCTGGCCCTCATAAGTCCCCTTTCCCGTGACAGTGACATCTGCCTGTCCTATGTTCAGGTTTTCACCATAGGTCAGTTCGTAATCGGTACCGGCCATCAGCTTATTTCCCTTGATGTCGGTAACAGTAACGGAAGGAGTCATCCTGCTTCCGTTATAAATGACATCGGAAAGAGGTGAAAGGGAGCAGTTCTCGATGCTGCCTGAAACAATATCCGAAAAGGCCTTGATCCTGATGCTGTAGCCTGCTGATGCCGTATCCGAGCTGACGATATAGCTCTGTTTTTCAGATACGCCGCTTTCAAACCTGACCCAGCTTGCACCCTTGTCATCGGTAGAATCGACAAAGACCTGTGCTTTGTTATACCCTGAAGTGTCTTTCAGGTCGAAAACAACAGAAAAAATATCTCCCTTATGAAGACGGACCGGCTTATCAAGAACCACCGTCCTGTAGCCCGTAAACCTTGTTTCACCAGAGGCTGTCGAAAGGGACTCCGTTCCCACGGGGGAAGAATACCCCTCCGAAAGCTTATATATATTTACCGTATAGGACATGGACACGCTCTTTGGAGCAAAGCTCACCGCCTTGAGATATTCATCACTCGCAGCCCTGAAGACATTGGAGATCCTTAAATCCGCACCGCCGGAAGTGACATATCTGTTTCCTGCAGCACCGTCATACTGGTAGTTTCTGTCATAGTTATCACCTCTTTCAAAATCAAAGGCAATAGCCTTTGCAGAGGCGCTGTAGGTTATGCTTCGGTCATAATAGGACATCCAGTAGCCGCCGTTTTCGTCGATATTCCCGTTCCCGTCATAGCTGTCCCTGACATACCAGGCACCGTCTCCCGGAGGCGTGACAGTAAAATTCTCCTTTGGATAATTGTCATCCCAGCCTACGAAGGAGACATTATGACCGCCGGAAGCAGTCGTGCCGTACACCGCATGGTTTGAATTGATATTCCTTTTGCTGTAGATTATGACGGAAACTCCGCCATGGTCATGAATAAGCTCCTTGACATTGGTTATATAGCTTATGTCGTTTTCGGAGGCTGTCAGCGACGTCCAGTAGGCATTCTGCATATGAGCGGCGCTGTCATAGGCCTTATCAGCGGAAACATCGGTATATTTTTCGTTCTTAAAGGGCAGGTCGTCGTAGTCCCTGGGGGAGATCCAGCTTGCAAGGCTCCAGGTGTTGAAGGAATTGTTTCCTCCCCTGTTATAGTAATCCGAGCCTATAATGATATTTTTATCATCCGGAGTGTTTCCAAGGGGATCGTCCACCCTGTTAAAGAAGAAATATCCGATCTGGTCTGCAGAATACCTGACCTCATTCTGAGCCTTGTATCCGTTTTTGATCATGGATATATCCGTCAGCATTGATGCGGTGTAAGCCCAGCAAAGGCTGGAATTACCCTGATTAATGGTGTAGCCTGTGGGAAGATAGCCCTCATTCAGAGAGTTGTAGGATACGGAATAGTCCGCTGCCCCGGCTGCAGGCTCGGATTCCATTTGGGAATCCGGCAGGGTAAGTTCATCGCCTTCTTCCATCGAAAGTACAGAAGCAGTATGGGAAGAGGAAAAAAGAGAAACCTCAGGTCTGTCTGTTTCAGGAGAAGCATCAGTCTCCTCCTGCTCTGTCAGGGTCGTCTGAAATTCCGGAATGGGCTCAGGGCTGTCAATCGGTGTTTCATCGTCAAGCGCCCCGAGAGGGAGAAATTCTGAAGGTTCCGGAACAGGGGTTGACATAACATTGCCAACCTCAGCCGCCTCATCCCCGCTTATTGAATTGGCGCTTTCCGTGTTCTGTTCTTCACTGTTGCCGCTTACTGTCTCGCCGGCCGCAATGTTGCCGCTTAATTCTGTCCCGGTTTCGGAATTTTTGCTGAGGGAGCCTTCATTTGCCTCATCTGTGCCAATTTCCCCCGCCTTTTCTTCGCTTCCGGAATTTTCGTTTCCGGCGTTTTCGCTTATGGCATTAAGACTTAATGCCCCCTTCTCTCCTGCTCCGTAAGCCGGCACAGAATAACTCATGGCACCCGAAAAGAAGACGGCTGCCATCAAAACTGATAATACTTTCTTTCTGAATTTTAACTTACTCATACTTTCTTATACGAATCAAAACTGATTTTTAGTGGTGTTACTTAAACATTTGTCATTTCATATAGTCGTTAAAGGTCACCCTGTTCCCCTTTTCCTTCTTGCTTTCATAGGTTCCACGGTCAGCCCTGGCATAAAGCTCTTCGAAGGAATCGTTTCTGTCGGCGGGATAGAAGGAAGCGCCCACACTGACTTCTATCTTCCTGCCCTGGAGCTCGGGAATATCAATGGCTTCCACATTCTTAAAGAGTCTTTCTATGATCCTGCCTCCGATCTCCTCATCCTCCACTCCCGTGGCAAAGGCAGCAAATTCATCCCCACCCAGCCTGAAGACAATGTCGGAGTCACGGAAGGTCTTTTTCATGCACTCGGCAAGGGCGATTATGACCTTATCCCCCACTCCGTGCCCGAAGTCATCATTGACCGACTTAAACCTGTCCGCATCAAGCAGAACGAACATACCCTTAATACCCTCGGACATGCTCTTCCTTATGATCTTCTCTCCGCTGCCCCTGTTCCTGATGCCGGTCATCATGTCCGTTTCGGAAAGGCGTCTTAGATTCTCCTGCTGCTTCCTGTCCTCATCTATGGACTCAAAAGCCAGAAGTGCATTTGTCGGAAGTCCGCTCTTATCTCTTTCCACCACAAAGAACCTGATCCTGACCCAGGCACCGTAGATATCCATAAACTCGTGAGACAGGACGTTTGCATTTCTGAGTCTCATGCGGAGGGAGCCGGGATCAAGAAAGACCATGAGCAGATCCTTTGACTGGTCTGCCGCCATATCCGAGGAGATCTTTGTGACCATGGATGAAAACTTCATGACCCCCTTATCCTCAACCTCTTCTGCCCTTCCGCTTTTTTTGACACTGACCATGGTATCGTTGACAAAGTCCACCTTTGCCATGTCCATATATACGTCCGCAACAGCCCTGACCTCTTCGGTCAGCTCGTCATTTTCCCTGTGCTTTTTTTCTATGTGGAGGAAGATGACGATAATGACTCCGAAGACAAAGAGGAGGGACACGGCTGTGAACACATAGATGTAGTAGAGAGACTTGAAGATCCAGCCCTTGTTCAGAAGGAGCACCAGATCCCAGTCCTCACTGACGGGTTCAACAAAGGCAATGCAGCGGACATCATTGAAAAAGACCTCAAAGCTGTTGCTTTTGGCTGTCCTTATGTTGTAAAAAAGATCCTTTTCATAGCTGTTTCCTTCTGTGTTGTAGTTTTTGCCCACCTGATCGGCATCCGAATTGGCAACGACAAAGCCGCTCTTATCGATCACGGCGGCCATAAGAACCTGGGATTCCTCCGCTGAGCCTTCGACAATGTCCTGTATCCCGTCCATGAAAACATCCATCGATACCACACTCTTTCCGTCATTTAAGAGCTTGGCAACGGACATTGTTATCTCTTTGGTCTGCAGGTTAAAGAAGGGGTCCACAAAGGTTACGGAGTCGGGATTTTCCAGAGCCTGAATGTACCAGGGCCTGGTCTCTGGCTCATAGTCATCGGGAGCCACCCATCTGCTTCCGTCCAGGTACTCTCCCCTGATGTAGCCGTAGACACCGGTGGTGTTTTCATTGATGATCCCGGCATAGACCTGGGTCTCGTCGTGAAGATAGTCCAGGATCGTTTCATTATCCGCACCCTCGTCCATCATTCCGTTTATCTTAAGGGCGGAAAATTCAACGGCATCCGTGGGCATTGTAAGGTAGTAGCTTATATCCCTTGCCGTCCGGTGGGAATGATCCTCCCACATGCGCATGATATTGTCGCCGGATATGACATAGAGCCTGTAGAACACTGCCACTATAAAAAAAGCGGCTACTGCCATCAGGGCAATAAGCCACACATACATATTCCGGGATTTTTTACTGGAATTATCCTCCATACATATCTCTCCTTGGAAGAAACGTGTAAACCTTAAATCCTCGATGGTTACAAGTCATCTTTCGGCCGATTCCCTGCAGGAAAGCAGAGCCGAAACCAACCTCTTATGATCAAAGGGCAGTAAAAAAATTTTATCATATTTATCGGGGGTTTTCAACGAAATCTCATATGTCAGGCTGTAACGAACCTGCCAAATCTACGCATTTGCCCGAGCCACCCGACTCCATCAGCTTGCTTTGTCGCTCGTGGCACGGAGACTGCACAGTAACGGCAGGGTTCTGTGATTTCAGGCCTCACTTAAAGACCAGTTCTCTCTGGATCTGATAGCTTAGGAAAAACAGAATGCAGTCAACAAGGATCTTTATGACGGTTTCGTTAAAGCCGGTAAGACGAAACAGGAGGGTAACAAGACCGGCGCTCAAAAGGAGCTGGCAGACAGCCAGAATGGCATATTTAACCGCATTTTTAGCCAGACCTGACTTTGCCTTAAAGACCACCTTCCTGTTGATGAGAAAGTTCCACATGGCGGAGATGACTCTGGCAGCCACAGTGGAAATGAGGATATATCTTTCCCCCTCAGAAAAGGGGATTATGAAAACCCTTATAAAGAGGCTGAAAAGAATTATGTCAACCAAAAACGAGGACACGGATGCAAAGATGAACCTGCCGAACTGGGCATAGATCCTGACGGAATCCTTAAGGGGATTAAAGTGGGAGCTTTTGTTTTCTTCTATGTAGATGGTCTTAATGGGAACCTCCACGATGGGTATGTCAAGCTCCTTTGAAACAAGGATCTGCTGCATCTCATATTCATACCTCTCCCCCTTTATGCTGACAAATTTTTCGATAAGATCCTGGGGGATGGCTCTTAAGCCTGTCTGGGTGTCACTCAGGCTTATGCCGCAGAAGATCTTCATAACTGACCGTGTTATGGTGTTTCCGTAGTAGCTTTTGAAGGGAACCCCCTCCTCCCTGAAATTCCTGCAGCCGAAGATCAGGCTGTCGGGATGCTCTATCATGGCCTTTGCACATTTTGCAGTGTCTTCAGGGCTGTGCTGTCCGTCCGAATCCACAGCCACCACTCCCGGCGAGTCGGGATAGGTATTTCTTATGTAGTTCAGGGCGGTTTTTATGGCTCTGCCCTTTCCCATGTTTATGCAGTGTCTGAGAAGATCACAGCCATATTCCTTTTGAGCCTCCTCAAAAAAGTGCCTGAATTCTTCATCCGACCCGTCGTCCACACAGACTATGCGGTTAAACCCGTAGTCCTTCAGATCTTTAATGAGCTTTATCATTTTTTCGTCCGGATTAAGGGACGGGATCAGGATCACTGCATCCTTTTCATTATTCATATAACACGCACCCATTACTCTTTGGTTACTGCTTATGTGGTCTGCCGGACTTAAAATCCGGTCCTCCGCCCCGCAAAGCACCTTCAAAAGCGCCAGACGTCTGAGATCAGCGCTTAAGACCCTGCCGTAACGTAAAACCGGGCTCCGCCTGGGAGCCCGGTTACCTTAGACGGTTCTTAAATTATTTCTTCTTGTTAACCGCATCCTTAAGAGCCTTGCCGGCCTTGAACTTAGCTACCTTTGCAGCAGGGATCTTGATCTCAGCGCCGGTCTGGGGGTTCTTGCCCTTCCTTGCAGCCCTCTTGGTAACCTCGAAGGTTCCGAAGCCAACAAGCTGAACCTTTCCGCCCTTCTTAAGCTCTGCGCCTGTTACGTCAACAAAAGCATTTAATGCCTTTGCTGCGTCAGTCTTTGAAAGACCGCTGTTCTTAGCAATAGCTTCAACTAATTCTGTCTTATTCATCTTCTTTTCTCCTTTTTTATGAATTTCTACCACACACAATATGTGGTACCTATAGGGGTATTATAGCAGACATATCTTGTATTGCAATCCTTTTTTTCGTTTTTGCAATAAAAAAAACCGCTCCTGTTCTTGTTTTCAGAAGGTCAGCACCTCTGAAACCCAGGTTTTATGCTTGTTTCAGCATTTTAAAAAAAATGGTCATATCCTATTGATTTTTTGGATTTTATGCCGATATACTTGATAGAGATCACTGTATCTGTTGCTTTTACGTGTCCAGAAACGGATCAAAGCAGAAAAAGGGTGATCATATGCAGCACGGAGGCTTTAAGATTTCATAAGGAGTGTGATGATATGGCAGCTATAAACAACGATTATTCAAATCTTTTTAATTCCATAGGCTTCGGTCAGACCTCTTCTTCAAACAACAGCTCGTCCCTTGAGAGCTTCTACGGCGACTATGCCAGCATCAAGAACGGAAGCTACGGCAAGCTTTTGAAGGCCTACTACAAAAAGCAGGAGAATTCGGCAAAGGCTGAGGAAGCCGACGAAAACAAGACAACCTATTCAAAGATCAAGAGCAACGCCTCTGCCCTTTCCGATGCGGCAGATGCGCTGACCTCCTCTTCTCTCTACAGCAAGGGATCCTTCAAGACCACAAAAAGCGACGGAACCACCGAGGATTCCGACTATGATTACGATAAGATCGGCGAGAAGATCTCAGCCTTCGTGGACAGCTACAATTCAGCCATCAAGGCAGGCTCGGCTCTTGAGGGCGGCGCCGCTGCCAAAAGGACCTTAAGCCTTGTATCCTTCACCCAGAAGAATTCCGCCATGCTTAAGAGCATCGGGATCTCCGTCAACAAGGAGGGAACCCTTTCCCTGGATAAGGACAAGCTTAAGAGCGCCGACATCAATTCGGTAAAGAGCCTCTTTGCGGGAACCGGCTCCTATGCCAGCACAGTTTCCAACAAGGCGGACATCATTTCCTCCCTTGCAGCAAAGCAGCTTAACACCTATTCTTCCTACAATTCGGCAGGAAGCTACGACACCTCGGCAACAAAGAGTCTGTTTTCAGACTACACATGATCCCGTTTTGAACAGCATATGCATCAAAAATCCGGCAGAAGGATCCTCTCCTGCCGGATTTTTTTTCTTTTTCCCGACAGTTCTATGATCAGGTAACCGGCACCTTCAGGCTGCTTAAATCGATTACCGGCAGTTTATTTTCCATTTTCCCCGGCTTCATAAAGGCTGCAGCGTAGAGAGGGTATGTTTCAAATCCCTCTCCCTGTCCCATATTGGTATCCGAAAATTTGACTGCCGGGTGAGCACCGTATTTTTCAGGATGAGCTATCACATATTTCATACTCGTAGCCCGATTATTGCTTGCTTTGCATTCGACTATAGTGACCTCAGATCCTTTTTCAAACAGAAAATCAAGCTCAGGTGCTCCGCTTGGTGCATGATAATAATACAGGCTCATACCGTTTATGGTAAAGGCCGAAGCGATCATATTTTCAGCGATCGCCCCCTTGTAGGAGCTGATGTCTCCCAGCAGGATCCTTTGTGCCACATCTGTTCCAAGACAGGATATCAGCAGACCCGTGTCCGTAAAAAAGGCCTTGAATTCCGTATCTATCTTCGCGCCCTCAAGGGGATAGGATATCTGATTTGTATTAAAGGCACGCACAACAAGCCCAACATCCTCAAGATATTTAAGTCCGTCCGCCTTTTCCTGCGAATGACCCTTTGCATTGACCAGGCTGTATTTAAATTTCTTGTATTCTTTCGAAAGCTGTGCCGGCATTGAATCGAGGCAGGCCTCAGCCCGAAGCTTCAGCACCTCATTTACCCGGTCCTCTCCTTTTGCATCCCTGTATCTTCCGAAATCATCTCTGATCGAGGACAAAATGTTTTTCTGAACCCTCCTGACCGCATTGATATCATGGGTATCAAAAAAGGCCTTTACTGCCTCGGGCATTCCGCCGACTATGAGATATTGAAGATACAGGGCTCTGAGTTTTTCATGTACCGTTTTTTCTATCACCGTATGATCTGCTACGGATCTGCTCACATATTGCATAACCTCCTCTGACAGTCCCGCATTCAGAAGGAATTCACAAAAAGAAAGGGGGTACATGGTCATATGATCCTCATAACCGACCGGAATCCCCCGCCTGTACGGTTCCCTGAATCCCTTGACGCCTAAAAAGCTTCCGGTGGCTATGACATCATATCTCCCGTCCATATCCCAATATTTCAGAGAGCTTCTCGCATTGGGACAGTCCTGTATCTCGTCCAGAATTATGAGCGTTTTTCCGGGAATGAACCTGGCCGTAGTTTCAGCTGCAGAAATCGACATTACCATCATGTCCACATCAAAATCGCCATCAAAAGCAGTATGGACACTCCTGTTGGAACGAAGATCGATATAAACACAGCTTTCATAGAACTCTTTTCCGAATTCTTTTACGATATAGGTTTTTCCGGTCTGTCTCAGCCCCTTAATCACAAGGGGATGATGTTCGCGGTTTTTCCACTCCTTCAGATTTTCCCAGATATCTCTTTTTAACATAAAACAACCTCCGGCATATCTCAATTATATGTCGGAGGTTGTCATTTTTCAAGGGATGATCCCTTCGGATTTTGTCATTTTTCAATGGTAAATCCGGTGTAGATTTGTCATTTTTAAGGGGTTGCAGATGTTACCGTTTAATTGATTTCTCAAATGCCCGGATCGGGCTGAAGCCGGGAGTATTGACAGATGAGATCACACCACCTGGCAGCGGATCTTCCTTAAAAAGACAGCTTGTCAAGGATGAACGGCTGTTTACTTCTTTCAAGAAAAGCAGACATATATACCGGACAATTAGTGATCTTATCAGAAACGGATATCTCCATTGCAGAGAATATCAGTGCCTCGTTTATTCCAAAGCCCTCATTTTTCAGAACATTATCTATAGCGGAATGCACATAATAGTCTTTTCCGCTTTTTACCTCAATCGGAAGTATTCCGTTATCATTTTCGATCACGAAGTCCAGTTCGCCGAGCTTTTTACTGTTGTAGTAATACACCTCAAATCCGTGTGCATAAAGTTCCTGAATCACAGCGTTTTCGAAAATGCCGCCAAGATTGATCTTTCTGTCACCATACAATATTTCTCTTCGCAATGCCTCACCCAGAACAAAGGTAAGAAGACCCACATCTGAATAATAAAGCTTGACCAGACTGCTCTTCTCATTCAGTTTCAAAGGTATTACAGGCTCCGTGGAATTAAATGCAGGAAGTACCACCCCTGATTTATATAGCCAGAGGAAGGTATTTTCTATACGCTCGAACCGCAGTCCTTTTTTGATATCCGCATAATTAAACCTGCGATTCTGCTTTAGCAGCTCTGAGGGGATCTTCTCATAAACAGAAGATATCATAAACCGGCCATCGGCCTTTTCATATTTTGTAAAATCCCTTTTGTAAAAGTTGACGATATCAGCCTGAATTTCAGTTATTCTACCGATATTTCCTGTATCTGCGTATTCCTGAACAGCCTGAGGCATCCCACCTACCACCAGGAATCTCCTGAAAAGCGTCATTATCTTTTGGTGAATTGCCTCTCCAACCGGTGTTTTATCTGCAAAACTCTGTTTCAAATGGTCTATTACCGTGTCCGTTACCCCTGCTGCTTTCATAAACTCTTCGAAATCCAAAGGAAACATCTTAAGCTCATTGACATATCCTACCGGTGCGGAACGGAGCGCCTGAAGCTCTATTCCCAGAAGTGAACCGCTCAGTATATACCTGTAGCTCCCCTCATCAACCCAAAATTTGATCATGGTTACAAGTTCCCTTAGTTCCTGAACCTCATCTATGAATATTACAGTTTCACCTTTTTTCAGTTCATGGCCGGTTGCGGCCGAAAGATTCACGGTAAGATCGTTGACGGAAACAGATTTTTGAAGAGCACTAACGATATTCCTGTCCTCCAGAAGATTGACCTCAAGATGATCTGCTCCACTCTTCTCAAGACAACGCCTTATAGAATATGTTTTTCCAACCTGTCTTGCACCGTCTATCAAAAGGGCCCTTTTACCACTCGACAGCCAGTCAAGTATCTTCTTCTCTATTTTTCGCTCCAGCATTTTAATACTCCTGCCGTGCCGCGGCATGGATAACCCGATCAGTTGACTTCGCCGGACACGCTGACCGGCAAGACGATCGCCTCTTTGAATACATCTTCCTGATAATAGCACATCGGTCGCACTTTTTCCATGGGATATGGCATGCATTTTGACACTTTTTCCATAGAAAATCACACTTGTAACGACACTTTTTCCATAATCTGGCACTTATCTTGAATTATGTCAATTTTTTATGTTAACCATTCATTTTAAACGCATTCCCGAAAGCAGACGGAAATGACGTTATAGACCGACCATCCATGTATATTACTTCACATGCTCCTTAAATACCGGGGTGTAGTCCTTCATCTTTGCGTACAGATCCTCGAGCTTCCAGTAGCTTAGGCCTCTGTAGCCTCCGTAGAAGTTCTCATTCACGTCCCCCTCTTCGTTGAGATGCCTCTTCTTACTGTGTCCGCTGATGCTCAGCACATCCAGGAAGGAATCCTCATGCATCTTCGGAACACCGTTAATGTCGGTGCCGTATTCCATGTTGTAGACATTGAAGGGATCCTTAATAAGGACATAGCACTGATTACGTACAATTTTCATTCCCACAGCGCTTACAAAATGATTTATGGAGATCTCAACCGACCCTCCGCGGCTTAAAGCCTCGCTAAGCCTTGCCACAAATTCCATCATATCCGCCCTTATCTTGTCGTGCCCGTCCGTCTGCATGCTGTATGCATGATAAGCAGCAGTTCTCACATTTTCCTCTTTGCTCCACCAATCGGCATATTTTTCCGAATGTGCTTTTATGGCATCCTTCTTTACTGCTTCATTTCCCCAAAGATTGCCGCATAGCTCTATATCAGCCAGAACCTCGGGAAGCACATCATCGATCCCTTCACCGGCTCTCCTTAGTTTTTCTTCAACGTCCACCACGAACTTGCTTATACTTTCGTCATTGAATGCTTCGGTATCCTTTCCGTTTACGGTATCAAAGGTAACCGGCCTTCCCTTGCAGACATTTTCATAATTTTCTTTGAATTTAGCCTTCATCCGGTCAATGATATCCTCGGCAAAGATCATATCCCAGCGCTGATGATCTCTGTAAAGATCAAAATCCTCAGTCTTGATCTCACCTGAGAGATTCTTACCCTTATTAACCCTTATGGTATCCCAGCCCTTCCTTAAGGGCATTCCCAGGGCAGCTGCAAGCTTTTCGACGGTCTGCCGGCCTTCTTCAGCCTTTCCCTGCCTCAGAAAGTCCTTGTAGATCTGCATCAGGGAAGATCCATAGGCAGCAACACATCTGTCTACGGAACAACCCAGGCGATATTCCATGATCTCGTAACACATTATCTTCGCATCATTATCCGAGATGTTATATGTCAGATCCTCCCAGATATAACGGGGTATTCCCGCTCCCAGACGCTGGAGGACAGCCTCCGAAAATACAGTGGTAAAAAACTCATTTTTTTTCAGGGTGTTTTCCTCATCAGTCAGCTTTTCCTGGGGGAAATACCTTTTCTGTACCGTTCCGGTCAGGCTGGAAAGAGCCATAAAGCCATAGCCGCAGGTCAGTTCCTTGACCATTTCGTGAAGCATGCCGTTCTCATCAACCGTAGCCTCGCCCTTCATGTTAAGTCCCGCTGCCGCAAAAGCCTTTTCCAAAAGCTGGGGCCACACACAGTCATTGGCATTTCCGTCCCCGGTCTCATAATGCTTCCTGACCTTAACAAAAATCGGCTTCATATTAAGGGTTCCGGAATCAGAGGAAGTGTTCCATCTTTCCAGGGAGTCCACCCTGCCGTTGTTGTCATAGGGGGCGTAGAGCCTGACCAGCACATTTCCGTCCCCCAGGTCCTGGAACATGTTCAGAACACTCTGGGCTCCGGTCTTCACAAAGCTGGTCATGGCACCCACAAGATAGCAGTCACCGATGGTGCTCTGCTTGACATCATTGATGTTGGGGGTATGGGTAAAAAGAGGGATGTTCTTTATGTTGCTTTCGAGCATGTTGTAATCGATATCCGTGTCAAGGATAACGGCAGTTGAATTTCTGACGGCACTTTCAAACATATCCTCCGCCACAACATTCTTCAGATTGCCGTAGAAATTCCTCCTGATCTGCATCATCACGTTTTTAACCGCCTCAAGCCTCTGTTCCATCCTCTCTGTGACTAAAAGATTCGGCTTATGGGTTTTGTCAAACTGCTTTTCAAGCTCGCTCATTTTGTCAAGGAAAGCCATCTCCATTTCGGTGGTGTCCGCATTTACAACGCCTCCCAGCCTGGTATACAGCTGGACAGCATCCATGAACTCCTCGTAGAGCTGCATGGATTCAATCTCCTTGGGATCATCCCCATCCTGATACTGCACCCCGTCATAGTCATCCAGTATCTTATTTATCATCACCTTTACATCATCCTTAAACAGGGGATCCAGCTCGATTTTCGGGGCAGGAGAATTCTCAGTCCTTTGGGGAATGAATTTATGCTCCGACCCGGGCATTCCGATATTCCCCATTTCTGAGGGGAACTTATGCAGAGCTTCCCTTTTCATTTCCTCGTAACGGCTGCTTCCGTGATCGGTGCTTCTTTTGCGGCGCATGAAAAAGCTTATGGCCTTCAAGGGCCAGCCAAAGACATCCAGCCAGGAAAAGCCTCCGGATTTGCTCTTTGCCGTTCTGCCCTTCGGAACCACCACATGATCTAAGAGCATCTGGTCATTCTGTTTTTCCGAAAGCAGCCGGGCTGCTTTTTCATCCTTATGCTCGTCATCCATAAGCCTGAGTTTGTCATAGGAAAGCTCCGCCTCTGCCAGCTTTTTCGTGAGCAGCTGGTACTTTGCCATCTTCCCGGCGTTTTTTGATTCAAAGTTTGCAAAGGCTATCTCGGAATCCATGTGGGTGGAATAAACCTCATCGCAGATGACCTTCTCCCTTTTGGAATAGTAGTCCCAGAGATGCTCTGCCTGATATATCTTCTGCATGACCGCAGCCTTTGAATCCCCATCCACGGCACTCCAGTACTCGGGGTTAAGGCTTACAAGGGTCATGAAGGAATCCGAGATCTTCCTGAGCTGTATGAATTTCACTGAATAAACCGCAATGGTTTCATCAGAGGAAAGATCAAAGCTGAAATCCATATTCACAAAATCCTCAAGCAGCATGTCAAGGGCGTGAAATTTCTTTTCCCCTCCCGCCTTGTAGTCCTTCAAAACGGACGAATTAAACTTTGTATCCTCAAAGTGCAGAAGATAAAGGATATTTTCAAAATCGGCCTCAATGCCCTTAATATCATTCTTCTTAAGGGTTTTCTTCCTCAGCTTGTCATAGCGGTCATTGAATTCCTTTTCAGCACCTTCGACAAGGCTTTTACTCTGGGCTTTGATATTAAGCTCGCTGCCCTCCTTCTTAGCTGCCGCCTTTCGTTCATTTTCATTAAGCTTTTCCTCAAACCTGCTTCCATAGGCATTAACCGCCAGACCGCCGGTCTGCCCCTTGATCTTCAGGGTGCCGGAGACCTTTTTGATGATCTCGGGATCATAGCCCAGCTGAAACTGCTTCTGTTCCCCCTCATAGATCTGCTGCCCGTCATTTACTCCCGTCGGATTAAATGGCGTTTCGGATTTCTTAAATACAAAACCGCTTCCTTCCATAAAATACCCCCTGATAATAAATAAAAGTAACCGGTCAAAAACCCCGGGTCTTTGACCGGCTACGATCAAAGTTCCATAACCGCTCTTTCAGCCTGAACCCAGTAGCCGTATTCCTTAAAAAACTGACCCATTTCCCGGCCGAAGCCGTTGTCGGTGGAAAAGGAAATGAATGCGTCCTCTCCATAGCGCAAAAGAGCCTCATTTACGGATCTGCCAAGCATCTTAAGCAGAAGCCTTCCGTCAGACCCCTTCATATAGATAAGGGCAACCCCCTTCCTGTCCTCTCTCGGAACGAACAAAAGGGTTCCTTCCGGCCCGTCATCTTTAAGGGCACAGCAGCTGACAGGGTCTAAAGCCAGGTTTAAGGGCACCCCTTCCCTGTTAAAATACATGACCCTGCGGTAGATATCCTCATCCATATCCATGAAGACCCCTTCAAAGACACGGGGTGAGATGTCGCCTGCCAATACACATTCCCCGCTTTTACGGGGAAGCTTTTTTAAGACCAGGGATAGCGGCAGGGAGACCACGTGACCGACAATAAGCTTATATTCCGCCCTGCAGGCATCAAAGAAGCCCTTAATATCCTCCTGGACCTTCCCCTCCTTTGTTTTTGTAAGGATCATGTAAAGCTTTGTATACTTCATTCCCTTCAGAACCGGACCGAGCATCTCAAGCATACCCCTCATGCAGCCCGTCCGCCTTTTTGAGGGCAGGACATAAAGATAAAGGATCTGCGCCGCGCTGCCTTTAAAGAGACAGACCACCATGATCCCTGAGGGCAGGCCCGTCTCATCTACCGCGCCCACATACAGAACTTCCCCGTCTTCTGCCATGTGATCCCAGGATCTTCCCTTTAAGAGAGGTCCGAAAAAATGCAGCGTTTCCTCATCCGGGCAAAAATATGTATAGCTCATAAGCCTTCCCCTTTTTTTACATGATTCCTGAAATCCCAGATTTCAAGATAAGACCAGATCCCGCATCTTTGCATCAGCTCCTCCTGAAGAGAATCCGAAAGTTCCTCATCTTCGGGAATTTCCCGCAAAGCCGGGATACCAGACTTCCCGTTCAGCTTCTTTAATTCATCCGCTATATAATTCCTTTTTCCATAGGCCATAAGTGTTTCTCCTGCAAATAAGCCTTAATAAGACAGGACATTTTTTTCCAAAAACAGAATAACAATTTTAACCCTGTACCGCAAGACAATATCAGTCACTGCTTACGTGTTCTGCCGGACAGGGTAAACAGAAACTGATATCATGATGTCCGTCATTGACAAGGAAAAGAAAACATAGAATAATGAAAGCCGTATCGGATTCTGCACGGCACTGCAAAAACTGACATCCGGACAGAATCGATCGATTGAAATACCGGTTTTAAATTAAGGAGGAAGTTATGAAAGATCCGCTTAAAATGTTGAAATCCTTTCTAATCGCTGCCCTGTTTACGGGAACCGCCCTTGTCAGCCTCTTCTCGGGCACAGAAAAGATAATGGCTCAGCCTGTTGCCAGCATCACCTATAATTTTTCGGGATATTCGATCCCTGCCGGGAGCCTGCCCATATATACCCTGGATTCAGGCGTGACTGGAACCCTTTTTATGAAAAATCCCGACGGAACACTCTTAACCGATGCGGCCGGAAACTATCTTGCAGATGTCAATGCCGTTTCCAATTTTGTTTCCGTCCTTGCGGCAAAATATGATGTTCCCGGAGTTTCGACCATCAATCAGGCTCTGGAGGTAAATTACCTGATAACGGCTCTCAATTCAGGGATCTCTGATCCTTCACACTCTCCCTACATGACGGTCACCACTCCCGCAACTCCTCCGGCTGCTGCCGACACAGCCCTGATCCCGCAGAATACAGCTGCCCAGCTGACAGTTCCCGGGGTCGTCAACACCGACTCGGTATCAGCAACACCCGGTGCCACCTACGTGGACGTGAACATCACAACCCAGAAGCTGGTTTATTTCGTTAACGGAACCCCCTTCATAATCTCGGATATAGTCAGCGGACGTTCCGGTTCAAGGAGCACACCCACCGGAACCTTTGCCGTTTATGCAAAGCAGACGGGAAGGACTCTTAAGGGACCCGGCTATTCCGCCTTTGTTAATTTCTGGATGCCCTTTTACAAGTCCTACGGACTCCACGATGCAAACTGGAGAAGCTCCTTCGGAGGAACCATCTATCAGTCCGGCGGATCCCACGGTTGCGTGAACATGCCATATGAGACTGCCTCCGCCCTGTATAATTCGATCAACATAGGAACTCCGGTAGTCATTCACTATTAAAGGGTATTGTTTTTCATCAGAAAAACAATGATCAAGCCTTCAGCATCAGGAAGGCACACATGCCTCCCCTCTGCCCCTTTGTATATCTGTGGGAAAAAAGAAGCCCCGGATTGCAGAAGGTGCAGATATCCGTTATGTAGGCGTTCAGATTCTCCATTCCGGATGAAACCATGTTGTAATAGTTAGCCATGTGGAGGTTTAAAAGATATTTCTGCTCCCCGTTTCCCTCTTCGGACACGGGGAGTTTTTTCAGGATGTGTTTAAGCTTAAGCTCGCTGTAGCGTCCCTCAAACTCCCCTGCCACATCCTCTCCCACCTCGTAATGATCGCGGCAGATACCGGGACCCACAAATGCGATGAGGTCTTTGGGATCCGTTCCGAAATCCTCCCCCATCTTTTTTATGACTTCCCCTGCAATATTTCCCGCAGTTCCCCGCCAGCCCGAATGAGCCAGTCCTATGGCCTTTTTTTGAGGATCGTAAAAATACAGGGGTATGCAGTCGGCATGGCCGGTCACAAGACACAGTCCGGGTTCATCGGTAACAAGACCGTCAATGTCCGAAAAGTCCCTCTGCCTGGTTATCCCCATGCCCCTGTGAGCCGAAGTTACATGAAGGACATTCACCGTGTGGGTCTGGGCTGCATAGACCATATCCTTTGTGTCCACTCCCAGAGCCTGACCCGCGATAGCCAGATTCTTCCTCACCTTTTCCTCATCATCTCCCCTGTTAAAGGCAAGGTTGAGGCTTTCATAGATCCCCGTGCTGACTCCCCCAAGCCTTGTGGAAAAGCCGTGAACAAGGGCATCTTCAAATTCCCTGAAGGGCTTAAAGACTATCATGGGAGCCCTTCCGGGACCTGTCGAAAGCTCTGTTGTTCTTGTTCTTCCTCTAAGATAATTAATGCTCATGATCCCTTTTCCTACTCAGTCCCCGAACCTCCTGAATCCACATAATTTGCCCGCAGGTCTCCGCTCCGCTCCGGCCGTTACTAAGCAAACGTACCGATGCCAGATGCGCATGGCGCATCTAAGCGGCATTCAAAATATGCCAAAGGGCATATTACATGAATTTCCTGTAATAGAACATATATTGCTGCATGACTCCGGCATAGCCTTCATATCTTTCCAGGGGGAAATGTCCCTTATAGTGCTCCTCCACCATCCTGCTGATCCAGACATCCACGGGGAAGGCACCAATCCTGTGATAGGCAAAGAGCATGACGCAGTTTGCCACCTTATCCCCCACTCCCTTAAGAGTCTTGAGCTTTTCCAAAAGCGCCTCATCCTCCAGTTCGGAAACAGCCGAAAGATCAAAGCCTCCCCTGTAGACCATCTCGGCAGCGTTTCTGACGTAGGGGGCTCTGTAGCCTAAGGCACAGGAGGAAAGATCCGATTCCGAAAGCTCTGCCACCGCCTTGGGATCCGGAAAAGCATATATACCATCCGTTATTAAATTTCCGCAGATGCTGCAAAGTCTCTCAACACCAGTCTTGATGGCAGGAATACTTTTTCTCTGGGAAATGATAAAGGTTATCAGGGTCTCAAAGGGTTCCTGTCTTAAAATACGGATCCCTCTTCCGGCCTGAGCAGCTTTTTGCAGAAAAACGTCCTTTTTCGGAATAGTCGAAATAAAGGCTTCGTAGTCTGTTCCCAGATCAAAGTATCCATACCAGATGTTATTAAATTCTTCCTCAGAGCAGTCAAATTCAAACATATCATCCGTTATATGTCTTATCTCCAGTATCTTCCCTCCGGCCACTATAACCGCATGGTCATCATCGGTCATCTTCATCCTGAAGCACTGACCGCTCTCCTCTATCTGTTTAAGATCAAAATTTTTAAGACTCCGTATCATGAAAACATTATAAGCCATTCTGCCCACAGTAACAAGAAGTCTTAATCTGCATATCAGCACGCACCTACCCGAGCTTATGTCGCTCGTGATCCGGGACCGGACAGTAGCTTACGCGGTCTGTCAGACCGCGTAAGCTGTAACGCACCAAAATCCTACCCTTCATCGGATCCTCCCAGAAAATCCGGTTTCTTTATTATTCCCTTCTTGATCAGCAGATAAAACGTCAGGGCTGAAAGGGCAAGCACAATGGCAAATACCGTTCCCGCAATGACTCCGGCATGGGAGTGTGTCTCTGTTTCTTCAACCTCATCGGGATTTGGCAGGGCTTCCAACTCCCTGGGTTCGTTTGAGGACTGGTATTCCGGCAGCTCAGTGTCATAAAATTCCGATGAAAAATCCTCCAAAGGGGGTTCATATTCCTCCTCCTTAAGCGAATTGTCCGAGACCTCATCTTCTTCAGACTCCTCCGGTCCCAAACCGCTTTTGGATCTGTTTGAGGAAGCGGTGATTTTGATCGTGCCCCCTTCAGAAACCGTGGACTGGGGAGTGCTTCGCACTGTTATGGTGCTGTCCTTTGTGTTGTTTTGCGGAGTGCTTCCCGAAGGTCTTCCGATGACCACTGTCTTATTCCCGTCATTTCCGTCATCGCTTTTCTTATCCTTTTCCTTTTGGGGATCCTTTGTAACGGGATCGGGTTCATCTGTCGGGTCACCTGTCTGAGGGATCTGGGCCGGCTTTATTATCTTACTTACCACCACCCTTTCACTGACAGAGTTATGGCACATATCCGTGACCGTAAAAATGTATTCTCCGTTTGAAGTAATGTCCACATCGACGGTATCATAAATTTTGCCTGTTCCCAGGTCATCCGGATCGTAGGCCTTTATCTCCTTCTTTATCCCGGCCTTTCCGTTTTCAACGAAAACGCTTTTCAGACCGGAAAGTTCGTCTGAAAGATGAAGCTTAAGCACCACCTTGTTTTTTGTAAGGTTCGTCGGATTTCCGGTGACCTCACATTCAGGGGGAACCGTGTCCAGATCTGCCACATTTACCGAAACAGAGGCTTCATTTCCGGTTCCGTCCTTGACTCTGATCTTTAAGGATCCGTTTTTATCCACCCTCTTAACCGGGTCGTTGGTCCAAGTCAGGCCGTCGTCGAAGGACACAAACTTTTCAGCCAGTCCCGACTCACTGTCCTTTGCCGAAACACAGACCATGGAATATGCAGCATATTCCCCTGCTTTTTGCTTTCTGTCTTCACTGACGGAGATGATCTCAGGGGCTTTGTTATCAATATCCTTCACCTCAAACCTGACAGGACCTGCCATGTTTTTAAGTCCGTCCCTGACACAGAGCTCATAGACCCCGTTTTCCCGGGTGACCAGGCTGTCATTTTTAACCCAGGTCTTCCCGCCGTCAAAGGAATAGGGCTTTTCATCAAAGCCGGCTTTATCGTCCCTGGCGTTTATCTTAAGCTCATGCTTAGAGGAATAGCCCTTAACCCTGCTGTCCGGTTCATCGCTGAAATGGGCTGTGGGCGGCTCGGTATCTATGTTATCGATCTCAAGCTCATAGCTGCCCGTATTCCTGAACACGTCCCTTAGGTAAAAGGGATATGTCCCGTTACAGGTGATGCTCATCACGCTTTTATCGGACCAGTCCGAAGAATTGACCGAATAGTACTTACCCGCAAGTTCGGTTTCATCATCAGCCTCGATCTCAACCTCCTCCTTAAGGGCGAATCCGTTAAAGAAGTCCCTGTCGTCCATCTTCACACCGCTAAAGACCGGAGCCCTGTCGTCTATGCAGGTTGCATCCACGTTCACGACTCTAATGTTGTTCTTAATATCCCTGACGCCTATGGTATAGATCTTTGATTCTGCCTTTTCAATGTATCCCTGTGAAGTCCATTCACCGTCCGGATAGTCCGTCATATAGGGCTTTTCGGCAAGTGCGGTGTGTTCGTCCGAGGCATTGAGATCAAGCCTTGCACTGCCGTATCTCATCTTCCCCTCCTTATCGGCATGACCGGTTCCCTCCGTGTTCAGGACAGGATTTATGACCGGAGGGACATTGTCCACTCCCGCAGAGTAGAAGTAGTACATGATGTCCTCTTCATCCGCATCCCCCACTTCATAAAGGGGATAAAGATGGAGTCTGAAGAGGCCGAAGTGGTCGAACCTGAAGCTGGTCTGGCTCACCCTGCCCGTGGTGGAAAGAACCTCCTGTGTCTCCTGATCAAGCTCTTCAACCTCGCACTGAACCCTGTCCGTGTCCAGCCGGAAATCTATGGAAGTCTCCGATACCTTGCCCCTGACTTCAATAAATTCAGAAACATATTTTTCCGAAAAGGGAACCTCCCTGTTAAGACCGGCGTTATACCTGAAATTAACAAATCCGATATATTCATGCTTGGTGTAGGATTCGTTGGGCTTGTCAGGCTTATAAAGAGTGATCATTAGGCTCAGGAGATTAGGTCCGTCCCCGGCCTCACCCGGCGTTTTTCTGCCGGAAGAAGCCATCTCGGTCCCGGAAACAGACGGCGCGGGAACCCGATCCCCCGAAGCCTCTTCTTCCTCATCATTTTCGTGCACCATGACCGGGGTATCATCCGAAATGCTCCCCCATGAATCATCCGACACAGGAACTGCGCCCTTATTGACCCCGGGCTCTTTTTCCCCGGGTTCTTTTTCCCCGGGCTCCTTTTCCCCGGATTTTTCAGTCTCCTTTTCAGGTTTTGTCTCCGGTTCCCTAAGGGAGTTCCCGGACTCCCCACTTTCGATCCCCGCACCGGAAACTGCCTCCCGTTCAGTTGCAAGAACCGTATCCACCGGGGTTAAAAATGCCGTGATAAGATATACGGCAGCCATCAGCTCCACTGCTTTTTTCCTTAAATATTTCTTCATTCTTTTTAGACACCTCCTGTTAAAAAAGCATTGCTTTATGTAAACCGAAATAAGGTTCACTACATGCATCCATAAACTTATGTTAACCAAAACACACTACAACAACCGACCAGAAAGAATAGTCCCCAATCCGGATCATTAACCGTAAACGCCGGTCAAAACATGATTTATGTAAACTATTTTAACCATTTTGAGATCCTCACCTCCCTTCCGTCACTGACAAGGCTTAAAGCCCCGCTGTCCTTTGTGACAAAAACCAGACTGTGGGCAGCCTTAAGCCGCCTGACTGTCTCCGGTCCCGGATGGCCGTATTTGTTCTCCCTTCCGGCCGATATAAAGGTCACCTCCGGTCTGACCCTGTCCACAAAGGCCTCCGGGGTTGAGTTGTCCGAACCGTGATGGGCACACTTAAGGAGGGTATATCCCCTGCCTGCCCTTTTGGTCATGATCTCTTCTCCCCTGCCCTCAACGTCTCCCGTGAAAAGCCCCCTGAAGGAGCCGCAGCTGACCGACAGAACGGTAGAATACTCGTTTCTGTCTTCACAGACATAGCCCCTGTCAGGATGCAAACAGGTAAACATAACATCATCAATCCTGAAGGTATTTCCGGTACTTATATATTTTATGTTAACTCCTTTTGACCTTACCAGATCCTCAAGTTCCCTGTAAGCTTCATCCTTTAAGGCCGTGTCAGGCATGATCAGAGTCCTGATGGGCACACTCTCCATTTCCGGCAGGGATAAAAGCTCCTCAAAGCCGCTTATATGGTCCTTATCCGCATGGGTCATGACCGCCGCATCTATCTCCTTCTTCCCCTTATATCTGAGAAAGGGGATCACCTTATATTTCCCGATCCTGTCTTCATCGCTGCTTCCGCAGTCAATGAGAACCGTCTTTCCGGTTCCGGTCCCGATATATATGCAGTCCCCCTGGCCTATATCAAGCATGATCACCTCGATTTTGGGGTAGTTCTTCAGGGGGATCAGGATAAAAGCCCCTGCAAGCAGGCAGACAGAGCCCCATTTAAGGAAAGCTGCCGCCGGTCTGATCCGGCCGTTTTTATGCATATAAGCCAGCAAAACGATCAGGGTAAGGATCAGGTAATATGCGATTATCTCAGGGATTTTGGGGCATCCCTTGACCTGTAGGGAAAATGGCAGTTTATCATTTATTCTGCAGACTCCTTCATATAGTCCCAGTATCATCCTGCAGACGGCTGCAAAGGGCCTTGCAGGATAGAGGCTTATCAGACCTGTGATACCGGTAAGCACGGCAAAGACCAGTAAGACCCCCATGAGGGGTATCAGGCAAAGATTAAGGAATACCGAATAAAGAGGTATCCTGTAAAAAAAGACAAGTGTCAGCGGATAGGAAAAGATATTGACACAGAGGCTGACTTTCAGCATTTCAAGCAGCTTTCCCAAGGGTCCTTCATCACTTACGGGAAAGAAGATATCCGCAGCGGGCTTTATCAGACCTATCCCCAGCACTGCTGTAAAGGACAGGACAAAGGCCGGATCAAATATGCTTAAGGGATTCATGAGAAGAAGGATGAGGCTTGATAAGGACAGGGCGCTTAAGCTGTCGTAGGTCCTTCCGCAGATCTCGGCTATTGTCATAAGAATGAACATGATAATGGCTCTTTTTACCGAAACCCCCATCCCGGTCATGATCCCGTAGAGGATCAGAAAGGCCATGCTTATGATCCCGGCCGGCAGCCTTGTAAGAAAGACCTTTTCAGAGGGTCTGCCCCTTTTAAGCCTGCCCTGCAGAAAAAGATACATGCCGCAGCCCAGAAGTGATATGTGAAGGCCCGAGATACAAAGCACATGGGATATCCCGGCTCTCTGATAGAGGTCCTTCATCTCATCCGTAAGACCGTTCCTGTCTCCCAGGATCATGGCCTTTAAGATCCCCGCATCATCCTCATCGGCAAGGCTGTCATAGACCAGGGAGAGCCTGTGCTTAAGCCTGAAAAGCCCTTCCCTGACAGGGTCTGTCCTGCCGGACACCTTAAGCACTTCAGACCGGGTAAGTTCAAAATCAACACCCTTATATCTTTCATGCCCTGCCATGTCGAACTGGCCGGGATTGCGGCTTCCTTCAAAGATATAGATCCTGCCCGAAACAAGACATTCCTGACCTGCCCCGGGATATCTTAAGAAGGCCGGGCAAATTTCACTCCCCTCCTCCTTCCTGTCCGCAAGCTTTACGATCACCTTATATTCTTTTTTACCGGGAATACTGCCCTTAACAAAACGGGCTTTTGATAAAACCAGAAAGAACGAACCGTTCTTCAGATATTTGTCGCAAACAGTGCCTTTCAGCACAGCCTCTTTTGGAAATGAACCGTCATCCTTAAGGACGGAGGGCGGCCTGATCTTCAGCATAAGGAAGATGACTGCGCAAAGACACAGTGCGATAAGGCACATGGGTCTTTTCTTCATTTATCACTTCACTATTTCAAGATTCCTTTCATAAGCATTGTTTAAGTTGAATTCGTCGAAAAGCACACCGTCGGAGACACCGTCCACCGCGATCTGGACGTTATCCACGCTGTCAAGCTCGGTCAGGGAATTGACAATGGAATAGATCACCACGCCTTCCGACACGTTATAGGGCTTTTCACGGATCGACCCGTCGAAGTTTACATAACACGTCCCGTTTTTTACCGTAACCCCCAGAAGTCCGGTATCCCTGGGAAGTGTGGGATAGAAGCCCGGGGCCTCCTGAGGTCCCTCGATAAGGCTCTGCACTATCAGCTTTTCAACTGACAGATTGGCGGTATAGACTACTGTCCGGCTGTATTTCCTTAAATATGTCCCGTCCATGTTTGAAAAATAGAGATTGAGGGTCCTTCTGTCATAGGTATTGATCTCATCCCCCATATCATTGATAAAGGTATCCTTGGTCATGGGACCGATCTCCTTTCCCTCCGGATCCTTTAAGGGTCTGCCCTCGATCAGAAAAACCACCGAATCGATCCCCTCGACCTGCGACAGGGTCTCCACCACGGCTGCCCTGGTGAGGACCTCCCCGGTCTTGCTTAAGCTGTTGTAGGACACCGTAAAATCGAGTTTAAGAACCCCGTCTTCAAGCTTCCTGTCCTTTAACACGGCCTCTTTCCCGAAAACCGGCCTCACCTTTTCCCTGAAGGGAACGGTTGACATGGCCCTGATGAGCTCATCTGCCTTGTCTATGGCACTGCTGCCCGAAGAAACAGTCCTTTCGATCCCCGTTAAGGCCATGAAATCCTGATCCGGATAGAAGACATTGACCCTTGTCTCACCCCCGTCGCCTCCCTTAAAGGAGCAGCCCGCAAGAAAGACGGCAGTCAGCAGATATGCGATTGTAAGAAAAAAGTGTCTACGCCTCATATATCAGCGGTATCCTCACCGTAAATGTGCTTCCTTCACCCTGAACACTTGTGACCTTGACGGAGCCCTTATGCAGCAGTATGGTGCTCCTTGTTATGGCAAGGCCCAGACCGTTTCCCACGATCTGGCTTGAGTGGGACTTGTCAGCCCTGTAGAATCTGTCAAAGATCCTGGATGTATCCTCCTCGGACATTCCTATGCCGCTGTCGGAAATGGTGATCTGGGCAAATTTGATGTCGCTGTCAAGTCCGACCTTTACCCAGCCGAAGTCCTTATTGTATTTCACTGCATTTTCAATGATGTTCATGAGAGCCTGTGAGAGCTTAATGGGATCCACATCGGCAAAGACCTCCTTATCCGTCTCATTCTTAAAGCCAAGCTCGATCCCTCTTTCCAGGGCAATGGGTTCAAGTCTCTTTATGATCTCTTCGATAAGTTCCGACAGATCCGTCCTTTCAACCTTCAGGGAAACCGCCTGCTTGTCAAGCCTGACCAGCTCCAGAAGATCGGTGATTATCCGGTTTTCCCGGTCAACCTCCTGGGCAATGTCGTCCATGAACTCCCTGTAGGTCTCAACGGGAACATTTTCTCCGCTCCTGATGGAATCGGACAGGACCTTGATGGATGCAAGGGGGGTCTTAAGCTCATGGGAAACGTTTGCCACGAATTCCTCCTTGGCCTTGTCCGCTTCGTTGATCTGACCCAGCAGGAGGTAGAAGGCCTCCATGATATCCCCGGTCTCGGTGTAGTCCGGAACGTCCATCTTTTTCAGCTCCGCCCCGTAGCCCTCCTTGGCTGAATTTATGGCTAAAAGGACCTTGTCAAAGGGTTTTAGGAGGGTGGACGAAAGAGCGTAGGCCGTCACAAGGACAAAGACCGAGATGGTGATCTCAACTATCCAGGCCCTGTGGTTTAAGTTGTTTTTGTTGACCGTGATGGGATCGGTTGAAGCACTGAAGACCATGGCTCCCGCAACGGTTCCGTTTCCCGGATCGATGGGGATGGTAACCTCAAGATATCCGTAGCGCCTGTCCATGTTGCTCATCCTGCTGCTGCCGTTTAAGCAGGCCACCACTTCCCTGGAGACTATGGTCCTTCCTTCGGAAAGACCGTAGGTGTCCTTAACGACCCTGAAATCCCCGTTAACAACCAGGATCCTGCCGTCATAGAGATTTGAAAGCTGGGTCAGCTCGTTATTGATGATCTCATTGTCCTGATCTTCAAGATAGCCGTCCTCAATGATACGGCTGCAGAGTATGGTGCACTGGTTTGTGATGTCGGTAATCCTCTGGTTGACTGCCCTGTGCTCATAGCTTTTGATAAGGGTCACCCTCATGACAAAGGCAGGGATGATACCCACTAAGAGCACAATGACAAAGATCCTGAACTTGAGGCTTTTGAAGATGATGGATTTTTTCAGAATCTGCTTAAAAAATCCCTCATCCTTCAAAATAGTACCCCACGCCCCACTTGGTGTGAACAAATTTGGGATCCCCCGGCTGCTGTTCTATCTTTTCCCGCAGCCTTCTGATGTGAACATCCACCGTGCGCTCGTCGCCGGGATAATCCCTGCCCCAGACAAGGTTAAGGAGATCCTCCCTGCTGTAGACCTTGTCGGGATGTCTGATGAGAAGCTCAAGCACGTCAAATTCCTTGGCTGTAAGGCTCACTTCCCTGCCCGACAGGTAGATACGTCTGTTTGTAACGTCTATCTTCAATTCGCCCTTTTCGATCACCTCTCCGGAAGTCTTCCTGTCATTCCTGAAGCGGCGCATGATGGCCTTTATCCTGGCCTTGACCTCCAGAATGTTAAAGGGCTTTGTGATGTAGTCATCCGCACCGTAATCAAGGCCGAGGATCTTATCCATGTCCTCTCCCTTGGCGGTTAACATAATTATCGGAACGTCCGAGGTCTCCCTGATCTGCTGGCAGACCTCATAGCCGGTAAGCTTCGGCAGCATGATATCAAGCAGAATGATGTCATATTTCCCGTTCTTAAAGCACTCCAGGGCCTCTTCTCCGTCATAGGCCACATCCACTTCATAACCATCCTGTTCAAGGGAAAACCTGATGCCCTTGACTATAAGCTTTTCATCATCTACAACAAGGATCTTCTCTGCCATTGCCTTCCTCTTCCATCCGGGGCTCCATTCCGGAAAGGAGCCTGTAAAGTGACTGTTCAAAGACCGAAGGGTTCTGAACAGTTACCCTGTAAGGATCTGTCTCAGTCAACCCTGATCTGACCGCTTATCTTTGAAAAGAGCCCTTCCTTAATGCCCGGAACCTTCATGATGTCCTCGATCTTTTCAAATCTGCCGTTCTGCTCCCTGTATTCAAGGATACTCTGTGCCCGGGTCTTTCCGATACCGGTTATCTTTGTCAGCCCGTCCTCGTCCGCTGTATTTATGTTAACCAGTCCATCCCCCGAATCCGTTGAATTTATGTTAACCAATCCAACTCCTGAATCCGGCGGATTTATGTTAACCAATCCACTCCCTGAACCCGTTGGATTTATATTAGCCAGGCCTCCACCGGTTCCCTCCTCCTTAAGCGCCCTCATCTCTTCAACCGAGGGCACATAAAGCTGCTGTCCGTCACTGACCCTCTGAGCCTGATTTATGCAGGAGATGTCCGCATCCTCACAGAGTCCCCCGGCCAGCTGCAGACACTCAAAAACCCTGCAGTCATCAGAAACTGAATAGACTCCGGGATTATTAACCCTCCCGCAAACATATACATAAGTGAAATCTTCTCCGACACCCTCGGGCAAGGAACCTTCTTCCGGGAGCTCACTCACTTCAGCCTCCTGAAGTTCAATGAGATCCTCCGAAGGGGCCTCACCGCACCCCGGGATCAACAGAACCGGTATGAAAACCAAAATCGAAAACAATCCGCGAAAGACCGGTCTCCCTTCCTCAGCAAAGCCGCGGATCTTCTGACAAAACCATGAAATTTTCAATTAAGCTCCTGACCGCATACTGTATATCCGGCTTCCCCAAAGCTTGAACTATATATTAAATTGACTTAAAAACTTTGTCAAGGATATTTTTCATATTATCGATATCCTCTTCTTCAATGATGAGAGGCGGCACCAGCCTTAAAACCTTCGCCCCCGCGCTTATGATAAGGAGACCCTCAGCCTGGGCTCCCGCGATGACCTCCGAAGCAGGGATATCCAGTTCCAAAGCCTGCATGAAGCCGGAACCCCGGCGCTCAAGGATGTGGCTGTGTTTTGAGGCAAGCTCATCAAGGGCACCCTCAAGGACGGGTGTCAGGGCCTTAACGTGGGAAACGATATCCCTTTCCTCAAACTGCCTGATGACCTCATTTACCGCTGCACAGGCAAGGGGATTTCCCCCGTAGGTCGACCCGTGGTCCCCGGGCTTAAGAGCCTTCTCTGCAGTCTTTTCCGTCATTGCGAAGGCTCCAGCGGGGATCCCGCAGCCCAGCGCCTTTGCGGAGGTCATGATGTCGGGCTTAACCCCGTAGGCCTCATAGGCAAACATATGTCCCGTCCTTCCCATGCCGCACTGGATCTCATCCAGGATCATAAGGATCCCCTTCTCATCGCAGAGCTTCCTTATGCCCTTGATGAATTCGGGCTTTGCAGGATATATCCCGCCCTCTCCCTGCACGGTCTCAAGGATTATGGCGCAGGTTTTTTCGCTGATAAGAGCCTTAACCGACTCAAGGTCGTTATATTCAGCATATTTAACGCTTCCCGTCCAGGGTCCGAAGGCCTCCCTGTAGTGGGCATTTCCCGTAACCTCCAGGGCTCCCATGCTGCGTCCGTGGAAGGAATGCTCAAAGGCTATGATCTCATGATCCGCCGAGCCGTCTTCAGTGAAGGCATATTTCCTGGCACTCTTAACTGCCCCCTCGATGGCCTCGGTTCCGCTGTTTGTGAAGAAAACCCTGTCCATGCCGGAGATCCTGCAAAAGTTTTCGGATGCAGCCGCCGCCGGCTCGTTATAATAGAGGTTTGAGGTGTGGATCACGGAATCTATCTGCCTCTTTACCGCCTCATTAAAGTCCTTATTGCCGTATCCCAAAGCAAAGACAGCGATCCCTGCCGCAAAGTCAAGATATTTCTTCTGATCCGCGTCATACAGATATACTCCTTCACCCCTTTCAAGAACTATCTGATATCTGTTATAGGTGTGAAGAAGGTATTTATCACAGGTTTCAATGTATTTTTCACTTTTGCTCATTTCTTGCTCCTTTATAGCCAGATGATTATTTGTTACTATTCGCAAACCCGATATACCGGCACCCTGCCGATGCGGTTTTATGTAAACCCTCTCCTGTCACCCGTGTATCCAGGTTCCGATACCCTTATCGGTAAAGATCTCAAGCAGGAGACAGTGCAGGACTCTTCCGTCAAGGATATGGACATTCCTTACCCCGTTTTCAACCGCGTCTATGCAGTTATTCAGCTTGGGCAGCATGCCTCCCCCTACGATGCCCTGGGATAATAGCTCCCTGGCCTCTTTTGTGGAAAGCCTTGAGATAAAGCTGGTCTTATCATTTATATCCCGGTAGATCCCCTCAATATCCGTCAAAAAGGCCAGTTTTTCGGCCTCCACGGCCTTTGCGATGGCACAGGCCGCATCATCTGCATTGATATTATAGGTATCATAATTATCATCCATGCCTATGGGGGCCACAATGGGCAGGAAGTCCTTCTTGATAAGGTCAAAAAGGATCTCGGGCTCAACCGAGGTGATCTCTCCCACATAGCCTATGTCTTCTCCGTCGGACAGTCTTTTCTTTACATGAAGGAGATGTCCGTCCTTTCCCGAGATGCCGATGGCCCTCACTCCCAGCTTTTCAACCCTCAATACAAGATCCTTATTGACCTTGTTTAAGACCATCTCGGCGATCTCCATGGTGGGCTCGTCCGTAACCCTGAGACCGTTTACAAACCTGGCCTCCATGCCCGTTTTTTCAACCCAGCGGCTGATCTCCTTTCCTCCGCCATGGACGATTATGGGCTTAAAGCCCACAAGCTTCAACAGCGTCACGTCCTTTATAACATTGGTCTTTATCTCCTCGGAGGACATTGCCGATCCCCCGTATTTGATTACGATTATCCTTCTGTTAAACTGCTGGATATAAGGCAGGGCCTCGATCAGCACCGAAGCCTTATCCTGAAGCTCCTTCATTTCATTTTCCGTCATGTTCCATCACCTCTATATGCACATCTCAGACAAACAGTCTAAGTATACGCCAAAACCTGCTGCAAGTGCAAGATATGGGTTATTTATATAAAAGCGCTTCCGGCCAGGATCCAGAAGACGGGGGCGGTGTTGACATTTGAGTCGTTAGCGATACCGCAGATCATGTAGCATAAGAAGCCTGCAAGGATGGCAGGGCGGATCAGGGAACCCAGATCCTTTCTGTCAGGACTGTCAAAAAGGCACCCCTTAAGCCCCCTGAAAAAGAAAAGAACACAGAACAAAAGAAAGCAGACAAAAGCCGGCAGACCATTTTCAATGACCTGCTGAAAATAAAGGCTGTGGGCCTTCACATCATAAAAGTCCAGTTCATTATCATCATATAGCCTGAAATAGTCATCATCATTGGGATAGGCATAGACAAAGGCATTTGCCCCCACTCCCTTAAAAAGGGTCTTCGGCAGAAGCTTCATGCAGTGGTTCCAGATGAGACCCCTGTCCGTAAAAAGAGAATCCGGAAAAAAGGTGTTTCTTTCGTATTTTCGAAACGAAGAGAATTTACCGGCATTATTGTAGTAAAGATAGCCCCTTCCCTCACCGAAATCTGAAAAGATAAGCTCCCTCCCGTCCACATTAACCTCCATGCAGAGCCTGTCATCAAGGATCACCGCCCGGATCTCCATTCCTGCATACAAAGGATCCGTCAGGCGAAATCCTCCTCCGTCCTCTGTCAGGACCCGGCCGGGTTCCTTCCCCTCGCTGTCCTTTAAGTCAAGATAAAAATCCTCCCCGTCCTCCTCATAGGACAGGGTCAGAAGGGCACCGTTAACATCCATCGTGACACCCTCTTCTTCCGTTCTGACATCCCTGATGACCCGGTCCTTTAATGCCCCATCGCCCGAAGAAAGTCCCTTAAGGCCTCCCCTTAAGGCAAAAAGCGTTAAAAAGCCCAGAAAAAGGCCGGCAAAAGACAGGCTGAAGATAATCACGGTCTTCCTTTTATCTTTCGTCTTCCCGGAAATAAAAGAAACCGCGGCGATAAGGATATATAAAGCCAGACCGGCCAAAAATCCAGTCATCCCCGACCTTGAATCCGCCCTGATGATCATGGCAAAGGACAGGAGTGCCGACAAAAGAGCCGCTGCCCTGTAGCTTTTCTTAAGATTGCTGCAAAGAGCCGCCGAAAGAGTTATGAAAAAGGCAAAGCCGGCATATTGTGGAACATAGTTTGTGTTGTAGAGGGTTCCGTAGGAAAGACCCTGCTCGAATTTAATGATAAAGGATTCCCTGAGTTCCGCCAGGGAGGAGGGAATTATGACCGCCTTAATGAGATCCGTGTCCAGAAGGTCCTTTTTTATGATCTGGGAAAAAGCGGTCAAAAGCTCGGCCAAAAGCCCGGGAAAGGCCCATTTGAGCACGGTCTTAAGTGCGTCCTGATCCCTTACATAAAGGGCGGCATAAAGAAGGAAGACCACATAGGATCCGATCACCAATACCCCTTCAAAGATCTCAGGTGCCCCGAAAAAGGCCTCCTTGGGATGAGGGCTTAAGATGCCCGAAAGGACAACAAAAAGGAGATAAAAAACAGGCAGATATAAGACCCTGTTCTTAAACAGAGTCTTAATGTCTGCCCTTTTCTTTATAAGATCATACCCGGCAAGAGCCAGCATCACTGCGGCTGTGAGGACTATGAGCACAGACTTGTGATAGAGAAAGAAGTCATACATGATCCCGTCTTCGGAGGCGGGAAACCAGTCAAAAGCCTCAAAGCCCGAATCATATTCGTGAATGTATACGACAAGGGGTATATAGCCCAGCGCAAAGCTTAAGGGTATAAGGTTTATAAGTCTGTTTTCCGATCTGCTTTTCATTCAGAGATTCTCTATTATCCCTTCCCTGACAGCTGCGTAGTGGCTGCCGATGAGCCCAAAATCCTTTTCCTTATAGTTCCAGAGTGCCCTGCCTATTCCGTATTTTTCAAAGGCATCATGGATGTCCCTGATCCATCTTAAGGAATCCTCTGCCGGTGCCTGGTCGATGACACCGTATTCCCCGCAGTAAAGAGGCGCATTGTACTTTTTTGCCGCCTCTACGGCCGGCTCAAAGAGCTCGGAAAAATATGCCTCACCCATTTCTTTTGTCTTCATGTTTAAGATGGAGCCTGCCCAGTCCGGATCGAAGGACTTTGACTTTTCGGCATAGCTTTCCGTTGTATCCGGGTAGTTAACTGTTATATCCTTCGGCATCCCCTCCATCCAGTATGCCCTCTGATGGGTAAAGACCATGGGCTCATAGCAGTGGAAGTTGTAGACGATGTGATCATCCTTGGGGGGATCAAGCTTCGGAACGCTGGTGACGCTGTTATAGCAGACACCCCCCACAACGATGAAGGTCTCCGGTGCATTTTTCCTTATGACATCGATGGCCTTACCTGCAATGGCATTCCAGGACCCGGCAACATCCGGGGATATGACCTCGTTTAAGAGTTCAAAGGCCACATGTTTTTTGCTGCCGTATCTTTTCGAGATCCTGTCCCACATGGTAAAGAACCTCTGCTGAAGGCCTTCGTCATGGAAGAAGATCTCCTTGTCCCCGTCCTTTTCCAGGGGATCGAAGGTATAGCCGTAGGTGTTATGCATGTCGAGGAGCATATTCAGCTTATATTTTTCGGTCCAGTTAACGGCATTATCGATAAAACCGTAGCCCTCCGTAAGCTCGGATCCGTCCTCGCCCTCGATGACTATGTAGTCCACCGGAACCCTGATGTGATCCACCCCGAAGGCTGCTATGTCCTTAATGTCCTCCTCAGTGATAAAGGTCCTGTAGTGGTCATAGGTCTTCTCATCGGCCTGTGAAAGCCAGCCTCCAAGATTGACACCCTTTGAATACCCCTCAAATCTTCTCATGCTACTCTTTCCCTCCTCTGATAAACTCAGTTTAACATATGGCCTGCGCCGGCCGTATGGTTACTGCTTACGTGGTCAACCAGACCACGTAAGCAGTAACGCCGTATGCCCCTTAAGTGGCTTTTGCCCCTTCCAGAAAGCTGATGAAATCCTTCTCCTGCAGAGGCTTTGAAAAATAAAAGCCCTGAATATATTCCACACCTAAGGCCACCATAGACTCAAACTGGTCTTTGGTCTCAACCCCTTCGGAAACGATCTCCATTCCCATCTTATGCATCATGCTGATGGTGCTCTCAATGACGGTTTTTGCCTTTTCATCCTTAAAATAGCCCTGGGTAAAGGTATAATCAAACTTAATTATGTCAACCGGCATTTCAAGAAAATAATCAAGGTTGGATCTTCCTGTTCCAAAGTCATCCAGGGCAAACTGAACTCCCAGGTTGATGAGCTTTTGCATATTCTTCAGGATGATCTTCTTTGCCTTTGCCGAAGCAGTTTCCGTGATCTCAAGGTTAATGAGCCTGGGGTCTATCTTATATCTTTCCATGACATCGGTAACAAAGGCCGTGGGATCCACGTCATCAAACTGTGCAATGGAAAGATTCACCTCGATGACCTCGATCCCCATTTCCTGCGGCTTTCCGGTTGAAAGGAAATCGCAGACCTGTCTGAAGATCTCCACACCCAAAGGGATGATGAGACCGTTTTCCTCCGCTGCCGGAATGAACCTTCCCGGAGGTATCAGCATCCCGTCTTCATCCCTGATCCTGACAAGGGCTTCGGCTGCCGTGAAACTGCCCGTCTTTGTGTTATAGAAGGGCTGATAGAAGACCTCCACCCTGTTTTCTTCAAGGGCGGATTCCACCAGCTCCTTTGCCCTGGCATAGTCTCTGAAATGATCTATGCTCTCCTTGTTTATGACGATCTCTCCCCTGTTTTCCGCCTCGGCGTCATAGTAGGAGAAGATCCTGAAATATTCCTGGGCATCCTTAAAGGCATTGCTCTCCGGTGCCAGAAAGAAGCTCACGTGGAAGGCCGACCCGCACTCCTGTGTGATGGCATCTGCAATCCTGCGGTAATCCCTCATAAAGCCGGAGGTCTTTTCGCTCAAGAGCACAAGTTCATTTTCCTTGCTCCTGTAGGCATAGATCTTCTTGAATCCCCCAAGATAATAGGCCAGCCAGATAAGAAAGGATTTTCTCTTTTCCGGGTCGGGATCCCTCATGTTCTGTTCAATGTGGATATGGACCGAGGAAAAAACCACACCGTGGCCGAAGGCATCATTGACATAGTCCGTTAAGGCATTTGCGGTAAAAAGACCCGTCATCCTGTCGATTCCCTCGTGGGGGTTTTCCAGCTCCGCATAAAGGATCATCATTCCAAGGGCAGTTGCAAAGCCCACAAGCAGAAGACCCGGATTCAAAAGCTGGATCAGCGCCGCCAGAAGCCAGGTAAACTGCCAGATAAGGATCGCCCTTTTCCGTCTTCTGGAGGTCATGTTGTTTTCCCGGAAGGCCGCCACAATGGTCGAAATGATGAAGACTATGGTCACCGCATAGGTTGCCGCAGTCGACATGCCAAAGGAATAGACCACCCTGCCGTCAATGAGGAAATCGATGGGTAAAAGGGCAATTGCCGCCTCACCCACGATCAGCCAGATGAGATAGCCTGTCCTGATCTTTTTATGGGAATTTCCGGCAAAGAATTCTCCCGCAGCATATAAAAAGCCCTGATAGGTCTGAAATGCAAGAGACATGACATAGAGCTTGCAGATGATAACAGCCAGGATCCTGGGGATCAGATGGTGCTTTTCACAATAGATCCCTACGATCGAGACTATGTCCAGGGTCAGGCAGGCTATGCTCGAAATAAGTGCAAAGAGATAAAGCCTTCTGCTGGAAAGCCTTAACCCCGACTCCTGAACGAACAGGCGTAGCAATATTAAGAGCATAAAAAGACCGCAGCACTGCAGCTCTATGTTCAGCATAAAATAGCAGTTCCTTACTTAAGCATTCCGGGCAGCAGTTCTGAAAGCTTTATGGTCTCAACGTCGTTTGCGGTAAGCTTAACGTTTGAAACATACTCCTGCCCGTCGGGATCCGTAACCCTGATCTCAACGATGGTTCCCTCCCTGCAGGCCTTTGATTTAAGCATGTTCAAAAAGGGCACCACCTTTGGATGGTCATTATTAAACATATCAAATCTTTTTTTGATCTCTGTGAGGATCATCCTGTCCATCATAATCAACTTTACTCCTTATATAATCGCATTTTTTGTTTGCCTCCGCCCAGGGCAGTTTTCATGTGCCGAACCGGTTAAATTTACATATTTGCCCGTAGCTACTCGACTCCATCAGCACGCTTAGTCGCTCGTGGCTCGAGACTGAACAGTAACCGAACCGGTTACAGGTCAGAAGCTCTTGATCCAGTTAATGAGGGAATCGTGGTAAACGTTATTCTCCACGTCCCTGCGCATCTGGTCCGTGATGGGACCGTTCTTTTCCATCCTTGCAAGCACAGCCTCCTGAAGACCCCGGATGACCCCGTCATCAAAGGATCCCTTTTGATCATTTGCCGGGGCAGGAGCATTTGACACCTGCTCTGAAGTAACCTCGGTAAAGTCATTTGCCGGAACCTCGGTAAAGTCCCCGGCAGACTTAGCCGGAGAACTGCCTCCCACCTCCATCCAGCTGTCATCCACTGCCCTGGCCTTAACAGGCTCCTCAACCTCAAGGAAGGAACCGTTTTCGGCAAAGTCTTCCTTTTTCTTATCGCTGCTCTTTGAAAGGCTCTTAAGAGTTTTTGACTTCTTAAGCTTCTTTTCATCAAAAGGCACCCAGATGTCACCTGAGCAGGCCTTCACATTGACCCTTAGCTGTCCGCCCTCCGGGTTCACCTTTTCGCCGGTGAGCAGGCTTATGAAGGTTCCGAAGCCCTCTGCCGGAAGGGACATGCCGTAGTCCCCGTCATCATTGTTGACCGCAACCAGACAGTACTCATCCCCCGATCTTCTCGAAAAGGCATACTGCCTGTTGGTAAGAAGAAGCTCGCGATAGTCCCCGTAGGAAAGAGCCGGGGTATTCTGCCTTGCCTGCCCCAAAAGGGCTATAAGGGCTGTTGCGGGATTATCCTTAAGGTCATTTTTATGGTCATCCAGGTTAATGGCCGGTCTTAAAGAATCATCGGAAAACTGCTCCTTTTTACCCTCGATGGCAAATTCCGACCCGTAGTAGATCGAAGGAATCCCGGGGAGGGTATAAAGGAGAATGTGGACCGGAGCAAAATGAGCCTTGTTCGTAAGCCTTGTGTAGATCCTCTCCACATCATGATTATCCACGAAGTTATAGAGCTTTAAGCCCTCGGGATTGTTTCCTCCCATCTCATAAAGCCTCTTAACGGTGTGGGCGATCTCGAAATAGTTATGATCGTTATGCCCAGAATAAAGAGCCTTATGAAGGTTATAGTTGGTGACCGAATGGAGGGTCCCTTCGTTGACCCAGCGGGTGTAGTCCCCGTGGATCACCTCTCCCATAAGCCAGAATTCGCTCTTGACCTCATTTGCGGTGGCCCTTAAGGCCTTCATGAAATCAAAGTCCAGGACATCCGCCGCATCAAGCCTGATGCCGTCGATGTCGAATTCCTTAACCCAGAAACGGATCACATCACAGATGTAGTCCTTAACCTCGGGATTCCTCTGGTTAAGCTTCACCAGAAGGTTGTAGCCGCCCCAGTTGTCATAGGAAAAGCCGTCGTTATATTCATTGTTGCCACCGAAGTTCACATTGCAGTACCAGTCACGGTAGCGGGAATTCTCCCGGTTTTCCTTAAGATCCTTAAAGGCAAAAAAGTCCCGGCCCGTGTGGTTAAAGACCCCGTCAAAGATCACCCTCACATCCTTCTTGTGGCACTTCTTAACAAAGGCCTTCAGATCCTTGTTGTCCCCCAGACGGCTGTCCAGCTTCTTATAGTCCGTGGTCTCATAGCCGTGGCCTGCGGACTCAAAGAGGGGGCCTATATAGATGGCATTGCACCCGATCTCCTTAATGTGGTCGATCCAGGGATTAAGGGAGGGCAGCCTGTGGGTCACTCCGTCATATCTGTTTTCCCTGGGTGCCCCGCAAAGTCCCAGGGGATATATGTGATAAAAGATCGCTTCATCATACCATGCCATAGTTTTTCTCTCCTTTGTCTTTACTCTGAAAACCTTCTCTATAGTACCCTATTTTACCCCCTCACTGCAAGTAAGGCAGGCAGACTGACACCCGTTTGCCAAACCCCGGTTAAGGCTTTTAATAGATCACCTCACTGATAAAGGCTCCTGCGATGACGCAGTCGTCTTCATCATAAAAGACCGCAGTCTGACCGGGACAGGCACCCTTAACGGGCTCCTCAAAGGTCACCTTAAGGGTTTCCCCCTCCTCAGTGCAGCTTTCAATGACTGCTCTTACCCCCCTGTGACGGTAGCGGACCTTAACAGAGCAGGACAGGCCCTCCCCCTTTTTAAGGCCCGGGATCTTAAGGAAATTAGCCTCACGGCAGATCACGGACCGGCTGTAGATCCCGCTTTCGGGACACAGGAGGATCTCGTTTTCCTTAAGCCTAAGCTCCTTAACATAGGCATGATACCCCAGAGCTATCCCAAGTCCCCTTCTCTGCCCCACGGTGTAGTTTATAAGCCCCTTGTGCCTTCCAAGAACCCTGCCTTCCTCATCCACAAAATTTCCTTCACCGGGAAGCTCCCTTCCGGCATTTCTTTTGATGAATCCGGCATAGTCGTCATCCGGGATAAAGCAGATCTCCTGGGAATCAGGCTTATCGGCAACGGAAAGCCCGGCTTTTTTTGCCATGGTCCGGACCTCTTCCTTGGAAAGGTCTCCCAGGGGCATAAGGATCCTTGAAAGCTGGTCCTGGGAAAGACGGCAGAGCATGTAGGTCTGGTCCTTGCCGGCATGAAGAGCCTTTTTTACCGTATATCTCCCGTTCTCAAGCCTTATGATCTTTGCATAATGGCCCGTTGCGATGTGATCTGCCCCCAGGATCTTTGACAGATAGAGCATCCTGTCAAATTTCACCTTCCTGTTGCATATCACACACGGGTTAGGGGTGCGGCCGTTTATATAGTCCTCCATAAAGGGCCTTACCACGGACTTTTCAAATTCGGAAACGCAGTTTATGGCATGAAAAGGGATGCCAAGGGTTCTTGATACATCCCCGGCATCCTCTATCTCGCAGCATCTGCTGTCCTCTCCGTTTTCGGCTTCCCAGGTACGGAGCATGACACCGACGACCTCATATCCCTCTTCCTTTAAGAGATATGCGGCAACGGCGCTGTCAACTCCGCCCGACAGCCCGACCAAAACCTTTGACATTATATAAGCCTGCCCTTTTCACCGGGCTGGATCCTCTTTACCTTCTTTGAGGTGGTCTTTTCAAACTCCCTGTCCCTTAAGCGGAGCCTTAAGATCCTCTTTGAAGGAGGCACGGTCTTGTTGATCTCTGCCACCTTCTTCTTAAAGAGCTCCTCTGCCTGATCCTTAAACTCAGGGAAGGGATAAACCTCGGCGGTTATCTGCTCCTCTTCCGAATAGACCAGGATCTCCTGCATCCATTCAAGATTTGCGAATTTGTTTTCCAGCTCCTCGGGAGAGATGTTTTCTCCGTTGCTTAAGATTATGAGGTTCTTCTTTCTTCCCGTAAGATAGACCCTGTTGCCCTCAACATAGCCCAGGTCCCCGGTCTTAAGCCACCCGTCCTCAGTCAGGATCTCCTTTGTGGCTTCTTCATTTTTATAGTAGCCCAGCATGACGGAGGGACTCCTTGCCCAGACCTCCCCGTCCACAATCTTAACTTCGCACCTCTTTACGATATGCCCCACCTCGTCACCCACAGTGGGCTCCTTAAGGCTGGCAGAGGTGATCCTGGGAGAGCATTCCGTCATCCCGTAGCCCTGCAGCAGGGGGATCCCCATCTTTCTGAAGGCCTTTGTCAGATCGGGAGACAGATAGGCTCCCCCGCAATAGATGCACTTAAGCTGTTTTCCAAACACCGCCCTTTTGATCAGGAACATGGGCACAAAGCGCTTTTCCTTCTTTGCCGCCATCATCTTGCGGTAGATGGTCTCCACTATCATGGGCACCATGAGCAGCATGGTAGGCTTAAAGAGCTTGATGTTCTGGACTATATGCATGAGGGAATCGTTTATGCAAAGCGTTACCCCGTATTTTAAGGCCAGCAGGAAATCGCAGGTTAAGCAGTAGGCGTGATGGATGGGCAGCATGGTCATCATCACATCCTCCGTTGTTGCCTCATCATCGCAGCACATGGCATTGTCCACCAGATTCCCGTGGGACAGCATGACACCCTTGCTCTTCCCCGTGGTTCCCGAGGTATAAAGGATGCAGGCGCAGCTGTCGGGCTCAGGGTGCACCGGCTCAGCCGGCTCATATTTTTTAAGCAGGTCTTCAAGCTCGCTGCCCTTTCCGTTTATGCAGACGAAGGTTTTTATGCCGGGACAGATCTCCTTTAAGGTCTCGATCATCCTCTTAAACCTTGCATCATAGAAGAACACGGTCACATCGGCCCGGTTAAGATTATCCCCCACTTCCTCCACGGACAGCTGGGGATCAATGGGCACCGCCACGTTTCCGGAAACCGCCGTTCCGTACATGCATATGAAGTAGCCTATGCTGCTGGTCCCGATGAGACCCGCGTGCAGCTTCTCACCGCCGCCTGCCTCCTTCAGGTAGGACCCTATCTTTAATATGTCCTTATAAAAATCCTCAAAGCTCTCGTCCTTAAAGCCGTCTCCGGCCTTTTCCCTTAAATAGGCCTTGCCCTTATATTCCTCTGCGCCCCTGATGGCAAGGTCTTCAAGAGTTTTTACTTCTTCCAGTTTCATCGCTTATTCCGTTTTTCCTTTGATATACTCGATCACATCGCCAACAGTGGAGATCTCCGTAAGCTCGGTCTCTTCTACCGCGATCCCGAAGGCTTCCTCAAAGTCTCCCATCATGCTCATCATGGAAAACGAGGTGAGACCCAGATCCTCGGCCAGCCTTGAATCCTCGGTCACATCATCCATGTCCACTTCTACATACTGCGAAAGAATCTCTTTTACCTTTTCAGTCATTTTCTCCTCCTGGTTTACATAATTCAAAACCATAAATAAACACAACGTTTATGTTATATTCCCAAAGTCATATTTCAGTCAACACCCGCCCGTGATTCCCGGACGAAGCCTCCCCCTGTCATCCCGAGCGAAGCCGAGGGATCTTTTTTTTCTCAGATCCAGTCCAGTATCTCCCCGATGGTCCTTGTGGGATCCTCTATCCCGTAGAACAGGGTGCGGCAGATGTAGAAATAAAGCTTTTCAAGCTCATCCTCCGACACCTCGTTCTTCTGATATTCCAGATGGAAGCTCATTCCGTTATCAGTGGGTCTGTGCATGACCGTCACATATACATGCTGCATGGCCACCCCGTTGGAATACCACTTGCTGATGTAGTTGATGTCCGGCAGCTTCATCTTCTGGGTGTTAACCATGTTCATGGGCTGGTAGGTCAGGGTCGTGCACTCATAACCCGAGCCCTGGGGTGCCTTGTAGTGCTCTGCCGTTTCCGCCATATAGCGGATGGGATCATAGTTGGCATGTCTTAAGAGCTCGTTTTCCTTTGCCTGCACTATCCTTAAGGCCTCCATGAAGGTGGTCTTCGGCTTGATGTCGGTTCTTAAGGGCCAGAAGTGTATCCTGGTCCCTCCGGACTTCTGTTCCAGGAGGGTTCCTCTTCTTGCCACCGCATTTTTCACACTGATGTCCGTCCTGTTTCCCGAAAAATGCGAGAAGACGGTCCTTAAGCAAAGCAGCAGGAGTGATGCCACGGGCACATGATTTTCGGAGCAGAATTCTATGATCTCCTTTGTTTTATCAGGCTCCAGCTCATATACCTTGATGGCAGCCTCGATATCTCCCGTTGCGTAGCAGGCCCTGAGCCGTTTCTTTCCTGTTGCCTCCCGAAGCTCCAGCAGTCTGTTCCTTTCGGAAAAGGGAGTGTACATGGGCTCCGGCGCTTCCAGCTGCTTTTGCCAGTACTCCATGTCCTTTTGCATCTTCGGACTGTTGTTTTCGTATTCCAGATCCTTTTTGAGCTGTTCTATATAGCTCATGGGCTTTGTGGGGGGATCCACCTCTTCAAACATCCTTGAGCAGTAGAGCTGGAGCACATAGCCGTAAAACGAGCTTATTCCCTGGGAATCCAGGGTCATATGATGCACCTTCATATAGAGTCCCACGTAGTTATTGGGGAGCCTTACCATGACGATCTCATTCATGGGTGAGTTGTCCGTTTTGAAGGGGATGTGGGTCCACTGCTCCATTTCCTTATGCGCTGCATTTTCCGTCCACTCTGAGAAGTCAAAGAATTTTATATCCCTGTCTTCTGTGGGCACAAGGTACTGCATCATCGTTCCGTCTTCCAGGGTCACAAATCTCAGCCTCATACATTCATACTTTTCGTAGCCGTCATATATGCACTGCTTTAAGACCTCGAAATCCACATCGGGGTATTCCAGATAAAAGCCTGTCCCGATGTTTAAGAGTTCGTTTCTTTTGCAGGCACTGACGGTGTAGTAGTGGATACGCTGTGCCGCCGTCAGGGGATATGCCTGCACCACGGCCCCGTTTATTGTCAGTTCTTTCATACTTCCTCCTTTATAAACCACAGTTGATATCTGACTAACAGGAATCTTATTTCTCCTCTGAAGGTTTTTCCACGGGTTCTTCTCCGGTTTTTTCTCCGGGTTTCTCTCCGGGTTCTTCACACATAACCTCGTCCAGAAATTTCCTCTCGGTTTCCTTGTAGAGCTCCGTGTTTTCAAAAGCGCTGGAGCCGTGGCCTGCTTTTTCCACGATCAGGATGTCCTTTTTGCAGTCGCCGGCTGCTTCATAGTTTTCCTGGCTCATCCTGGTGGGCACGAACTTGTCCTCTGCCCCGTGGATGAAAAGTACCGGAACCTTATTGTCCTTCAGGGCTTCTTTGGTCGAATAGTCATCGAATTTATAGCCTGCCAGCTGTTTTGAATAGACTGCCCCTATATTCATGAAGGGGAATGCAGGCAGGTGATAGTCCTTTTTCATGACGTGGGAGAAGATTTCTTCCGGCGAGGTGAAGGCACAGTCTGCTATGACTGCGCTCACGTTTTCCTGCACATAGGGGACTCCCAGTGCCATAAGGGAGGTGGTGGCTCCCATGGACACTCCGTGGAGCACGATCCTTTCCTTTTCTCCCAGGTTCTCCTTAACCCATTTTACCCAGAGCTCCGTGTCAAATCTGTCAAGGATCCCAAAGCCCACATATTTTCCTTCAGACTGTCCGTGAGCCCTAAGGTCGGGCATCAGAACTGCATATCCCTCGTCATGGAAGAACTGGGCATGCACCGCCCCGTCCATTGCCTTACTGGTGAAGCCGTGGCTTATGATGGCGCACTTATCCGACTCTCCCTTTGCCTTCAGATAGAGGGCATGGAGCTTTAAGCCGTCATTGCTTTCGATGTAAATGTCCTCGAAGGTCTGTTCCTTTGCCCACTCGGCCTGTGGCGCCATCTTTTTTTCATATTCCTTCATCTTTTCGGCGTCAGCGAACTCGTCTATTATGTCCTCGCTGGTCTCCTTCGGTCTGGGAAGGGTCTTGCTGATCAAAAGCGCTGCTCCCGCTGCGGCACCCGCAGCTGCCGCCCCGGCTCCCGCCAGCACTACCTTTGCTGCTATACTGCTTTTTTTCATCTGTTCTTCTCCTCTGCTAAACTCGGTTTATTATCTCCTGCACCGGTCGGATACCGATCTGCAGGACAGTTCCTTTTATCCTGCCTGAGTGTCGAGCTTTTCGGATGCTTCCTTTAAAAGCTTTATGATGGGCAGATGCTGGGGGCATACGCTCTCACACTGACCGCAGCCTATGCAGTCTGCCGCCCTTCCGTTTCCGACATTTAAGAGACCGTTATAGAAGGCTCTGGGCCTGAAGTCTTCGTTGTAGAGCTTCATTGTGTTTATGGCCTTGAACACATCGGGGATGCTGATCTTCTTCGGGCAGCCGTCCGTGCAGTAGCGGCAGGCTGTGCAGCCGATCTGCTCGATGTTCAGCATGATGGCCGTCACCTCATCCACAGCCTCCCTTTCCCTGTCAGTCAGCGGTTCAAAATTCATAAAGGTATCAAGGTTATCCTTCATCTGCTCTTCTGAGGACATGCCCGAAAGCACAGTCATAACCCCGGGCAGGGATGCCACGTAGCGGAAGGCCCAGGATGCGATGGATGAATCCGGTCTTAAGTCCTTATATTTCTTTTCAAGCTCCGGAGTGAGGCTTGCCAGTGTCCCACCCTTAACAGGCTCCATGATGATCATGGGTATGTTTCTCTTCTTTAAGATCTCATAGAGCTTTCCCGAGCAGACCACGGGATTGTTCCAGTCTGCATAGTTAAGCTGGATCTGGACAAATTCGGTCTCCGGATGCTCGTCAAGCACCCTTTCCAGAAGAGCCGGACTTCCGTGGAAGGAAAATCCCCCGTGCTTCACCTTACCTTCCGCCTTCTTTTCCTGAAGCCACTTAAAGCAGTACAGGTTCTCATATTTTGCTATGTTTCCGTCCTCAATGGAGTGGAGGAGATAGAAGTCAAAATAGTCTACTCCGGCTCTCTCAAGCTGTATGTTAAAGATCCTGTCCCTGTCCTCTTCGGTCTTAAGCTCCCAGCCCGGAAGCTTTGTGGCAAGCATGAAGTCCTCTCTGGGATAGCGCTTTACAAGAGCCTCCTTTGCCGCTCCCTCAGACCTGCCGCTGTGATATACATAAGCCGTGTCAAAGTAGTTAAGTCCGGCTTTCATATATTCATCCACCATACGGCAGACCTGATCCATCTGTATCTTCCCTTCCTTTTCCGGAAGCCTCATCAGCCCGAATCCAAGCTTTGACATCCTGTTTACATCGATCGACATGGTACCCCCTTTCGTTACTCCAAGAAGCAAAAAACCTTTTGACCCCAACATCATTTATATTCTACCATAAAAACGGCATGTTACAAGAATTGACACCCACCCCACAATTCAGTTATAGTTAACCCATTAGCCGGATGCTTTTTTCTGCAGAATTGTTCGCATGATAAACAAAGGAAATATGCCGCTTTGCGGCGTTTATCCCGCGGGCGCAAACGAAATGATCTGAATATGTATTTGGGGGAGATACCAAAAAAGGAAAACATCCTCATATCCTTCGATTTCATGGACAGGCACTTTGATTTTTCGGCTGCCCTGCTTCCCGATATCGACAAAGACGACAGGACCGGAACAGTCTATTCGGAGCCTGTTTTTATCCGTTCCAATCCCTTAAGACTTGATGAACGCTGTAAAAACTATGAGATCCGGTTTTTAAACCAGCGTTCAGGCCGCACCCATCTGTGGAAGAATGTTCTTGTTCATTATGAATCAGGATCCGGTGGGCGCTATATCATAAAATGTGAAAACGACAGTGTTCCCGAAAACAGGAGGCGAGCCGTCAGGATAGCCATAAACGGAAAGAGCGAATGCACCTTAAGCGATCTTGAGGGTCGCTACCCCTGCACCATCTCCGACATCTCCGTGACCGGAGTGGGACTCAACATAGACGTTGACCTGGCAGAAAAAAATCCCCTGCACAGGATAATCTCCACTCATTTTCTTGATGAATTCCTGGGAATAGATTTTAAGATAACCGCCAGATGCATCCATTTTTCAAATCTGGACGGAAAAAACGCAAGATGCGGCTGCGAGATAATCTCAGTCAAGCCCTCCTTAAACGAATATATAAACCTGAGGCAGACCCACCGTCTGGCCCGCTTAAGTGCTGCCGAGATCGAAACTCTTTTAGGCATCAAACTTCCCACGGGCAGCAAAGCCGGAAAAGGAGCCTCCGGATCAGGAACTGACAGCGAATCCCTGTTAAAGGAATATTCCCCCGAAGAGGTTAAAAATGCCGGTCAGGGAGCTTCTTCCCCTGCCTTCAGCATGGACATTTCCAGCTTCTTAAATGCCGTCCCCGGCTCAGCTTCAGAAAAAAAGCCTGCTTCCAAAGCCCCTTCAGCCAGAGAACCTCTCTTTGAAGGTGCCCTCTGCCCCATCTGCGAGGAAGGAAAGCTGCATCTCTACCAGGGCAGCTTTGAATGTGATGTCTGCGGCTCCATCCTGGAGGATGACACTCCCCCGGAGGTTGCCCTGAAGAATGCAGCCATGAATACCGGAAAATCCCGTACAGTTCTTAAGGAAGGCGGCTTCTGTCCCGTGTGCGAGGAAGGAAAGCTGCATTTCAATAACGGAGCCTTCGAGTGCAGCGTCTGCGGCTCCATTCTGGAATAAGAAGTTTTTATTGATCTTTTAATTCACCGAAAGTCATAATATATCTTGCCAGTTGTGCTTCTGCTTTGGCGGCGCGTTCGTCAGCTTTGTCAGCTCGCTCCCGTTCTCTTTCCGTGTTAATTTTCTCTTCTTCCCGTCCTTCTTCCCTGGCATCCATCAAAAGAACTCTTTCCTTCATATATTCTGATTTCCACTCCTCCCTTTTCTTTGCTTCTGCGATCGCATTGTCAATCCGTCGAGTCAGGTCGTTGTCGGCTTTCCCGGATTGCATATACTCATAAAACTGTCTCAGATCCTCCGGAATATCATCGCCTTCATAGGTGCAGTTGTAAAATACCCATTCTGTTCCATCATTAAGATACAACTCATCATCTTCAAGGCACTTCGGTTGAAAGGTATACTTCGAAAGCGCTCTCCCAAACGGATCAAAAGTACAGATGAAAAGTATTGCACTGTCCGGCAAACTTTTATATGAGGCGTTCCTGTTCATGTGATCAGTGTCAATTGACGACTGATAAAAACGTGTTCGTCTGGACAACTGCAGAGACTCTATCGATTTTTTGTTTTGATTCATCATCTCGGAATCATATACCCGTTTATCATCCCGAGTATACATATCCATTCTGATAGGCTTCCCCTTCTTTGTGTAGCGAACCTCTTTTTGAGATATAGCATCCTGAAGTTCGCCAACCTCCCTCTGAAGCAGGCACTCCAAAAGATACCTGCTCAATTCCTTGTCCTGCGTAACCTTACCGAACATAAAGTCATCGGAAAAGCCCAAATCCTCGTAAGGTTTATCATAGTATCCGGTTTCTTTGTTTATCATAGTCTTCCTCCTTAAAAGTATTGAAAAAAGCTTTTGCAGGAGAAAGAACCCCTATGATCCGTTCTCTTTCCTGCCTTTATGAAGTTGTAATAAGCAGGAAATTTCAGATCATGGACATCGGAACATATCATGCACCGAACAGACAACGGCATAAGCCGTTCAGAAATAACTGCTTCATTTTTCTGATATAATAGCATTCACTGATCAAAAAAACAATACTATTCTGTCTTTCTCACAGGGTGTGTATTTTCCTCTGGTAATCCCGGCAATGAACATTGCTGTCTTGTTCATGACCGGGTTAATCGTATTTGTATGACTTTCCGAGTCGATCAGGGAAATCGCCTCGGAAATCCCGCGTTCCGCGGGACACGCCTTTCGCTGTCGCGAAAGCCTGGTCGAGTACGGTTATCGAATTTCTGATGAAATTCGATATCCTATGACTTTCCGAGTCGATCAGGGAAATCGCCTCGGAAATCCCGCGTTCCGCGGGACACGCCTTTCGCTGTCGCGAAAGCCTGGTCGAGTACGGTTATCGAATTTCTGATGAAATTCGATAACCTATACTATAATGCAAGCGCCTGAACCATACTTCCATGCCGGACATATCCCCTGAGGTTGACTGGATATAGGGAGTGAATCTCTATGTCACATTCAAGGCACTTGTAGCAACAAAAGACGTTCTTTATCTTTCTGACTTTGATATCTACATTCCACGTTCTTCCATATACAAGTCATACTCTGCCTGTATTTCTTGTGCCAAATTCGTATTTCCTGTTGTTGCATTATCAGGATGATATTTTTTCATTAGTTCATGGTACTTCCTTTTTGCAATATCAGCTGGCAGACCATCAAACCATCTATAAACGTTTTTATTTCTTTGTTTTTCTTTATTCCGATCATATTGTTTATCGTAATGATCTTGATTATTTTTCCATTTTTCCTGTTGTTCTCCATGTTGATTTTGTTCTTTTTGATATTCTTCTCTTTTCCTTTCTCTTTCTTCTTCAGCATATTTATTTACGAAGTCCCCCCATGAGTCTTCGCAATCCTCTCTCTCTTTGTCTATTCGTTTTCGTAATAGTGTCCTATAGATAATCCTTATTGATATCAACACTACTAACATCCCCAACAAATACTCGTACATACTATGTTTTATAAAAATGTAGCCAAAATATAACGTAGCTACTGTCATAAAAAAATAAGCTACCTTATAAATGATTTTCTTAAAACCTTTTAAGATAGCCTTTACTATTTCTATTATGATTGCTGCGGCAAAAATATATGCAAGGATATAAAATATAATCGTTTCCTCCGTGAGTGTTATAAAAGGAGCGTTATATTAACAGAAACATCATTAGGACTTGTCCTCAATCCATATAGAATGTTGAAGAAATACCTTTCTTTTCGAGTATAGAAACAAAAGAATCTAAGATAACTTTCCATATAGATCTAAACACATTATTATTCCCAAATAGCCTTATCATTTTTGGGCTTACATAATAATAAAACTCGACAAAAAAACTACCCCATACTGTCTTGGCAAGATAATGATCTCTAAACCTTCTCAATACCCAAACCTGTGGACAGTCATATGACCCATAAACATATGTTGCAACATAGCACCCTTATTTTAGATGCTGATCCAACATTGAATTCATAATCATCTACTCTGACATAACTTAAAAAGGAATCAACATCGCTATCATAAAAAATATCATATGGAATTACTCCGCACCTTTTTTTTCATCTCTAAAATAAAATCCGTGAGAGGCCAAAGCAAATCCTTTACTATCACTCTTAAATCCCCTATTTAATATGTCAGCACAGACTGCAAAAAAAATTTTATCATATATAGGGATATTAAATGCACTTCTTACGTTTTCTGTATGGTTTGATTCAGGAATTGGATTCCCTTTATTATATAAACCATCGAATGTCCAACATTTAAAATCAGATATAGCTTCATAAATAAAAGAATCTGCTATTATCATATTGCGACCATCAAAGCTTTTTTCCATATTTACTCCTTCGAATGTCAATTACTATTATTCATCCATATTTCCATTCCAAATGTTAATCGCGTTTTTGTTCCGAAAGAAAACGACTTTTTACTATCTGAAACGGAAAAGGTAACTTCTTCAGACTTCCAAAGTCCGTCGTTTTTCAAATAAAATTTGTGATCACCCTCTGTTAGGGAAACACTATAGGAACTGGATGTCCCCGCTGCTTGTCTTCCCAGCTTGATATCATCAACAAATACATTCACCTCTGAATTCGTTGTTAAGGGAACTCTTTGATATTCCAGATTGATCGTAACACTATATTCTTTTGGAATCTCTTTAGGTTCTTCGCTGCCGCACGAACATAAAAAAAATGTAAACAGCATGGCAATAAAGCACATCATCTTTCTCATTTTTACTCTCCTACTCCAACTCTATGATGAATCCTACTCTTCCAGACCAATAATCAGAAACATCTATTAAATTTTCCGGAATATCATTCCAATACCATTTTTCTTCAGCTTCTCTGTATATCAAATTCATATAGCATTCATTTATTCCATTAGATGAATAACTTGGTTCACCGGAAAGCCAATACTGCCCGTTTAGATACTTATCGCTATCTAATCTTTCCCCCACAAATTCTCCCTGTGAGTTAACCCAATGATAACCTGTATCATCACCCAACTCATTCCTTCGACCACCAATATAAAAACATACTTCATTCAAACCCCGATTGTTTAATTCGTTTATTATGTATTCAATTTCTTCATCACTATCCATATTTATAAGGTATCCGCCACTATTTATCGCTCCCTCATAGGCCTCAAACCAGGAACAATCTGCTACAACATATTCGTATTGGTGAATCCCACTATTACTATCACTGTTCTTTTCTCCCAATAAATCCTGAGCTGTTTCATCGTGTTCAATCAAGAACTGCCCTGAATATACTGGCGTTTGATCATCGATTGGATTTTCGATATCTACATCATCTTCAACGTTCTCATTCCACATTTTATTCACTTCATCTTCAGTTCCCGGGAGGATAATACTATAAATGCCACCGTCTGATACATAAGGAGACTGATACTTGGGGTTATCATTAGAAATCCATTCTATTTTTCCTTTTTCGTAATACGCAATAACTGCCGCATCAAATATACCATCTGAAAAATCCGGAACAATTATATTCGTGTCAGCTGATCTTAATCTCCCTTGTTCTTTAACCATGAGATTGTAGTTTCCTGGATCTATGTACATTTGATAACAATGAGTCTCACCATCTGCTATTGTTCCCAATTCGACTTCGTTGAGAAACACAGTTATATCACCGTTTGATGAAAAAATTCCGCTGTGATTTTTTAGATACAAGGAAAATGGCTGTAATTTCGTTGCGGTAAATCTTGAAGACTGTGAAACTTGCGGTGTTGTTATCTCAGAAAAAACTTTATCCACACCATCGCTATTCTGTTCATTAACACATCCAACAATACATATAATTAATCCTGAATTATTCACGGAGACATGATTTCAAAATAAATATCTCCGATCCGTTATTTTAGACCGTTGCATATAACGACAACAGGGTTTTGCCCCTAAAAAAGAGGGCACTATCCCCGTGGATTTTT